>Ga0302325_10020904_pt1 | contig 13713 bp, 10 predicted proteins | sample Palsa_T0_2_FD_201948 | JGI IMG/M metagenome (GOLD analysis project Ga0302325, IMG submission 201948) | Peat permafrost microbial communities from Stordalen Mire near Abisko, Sweden - Palsa_T0_2 | ecosystem: Environmental > Terrestrial > Soil > Palsa > Peat permafrost | place: Sweden: Abisko... | reverse complement strand
AGAACAGGATCCGCTCGGTGGTCGTGGTTTTGCCCGCGTCGATATGCGCCATGACCCCGATGTTCCTGAGCCTGGCTAGTTCCACGGCGGTCTGGATGACGGCCACTGCTGAGATCCTCGTTCTCTCTCGACTCGCCGGACGGCTTCCGTTCGGCATATTGATCACCCGCCGGCGCTCCGGCGAGCGCTTGTTACCAGCGGTAGTGGGCGAAGGCCTTGTTGGACTCGGCCATCTTGTGGGTGTCCTCGCGGCGCTTCACGCTCGCCCCGAGGCCGTTGCTCGCGTCGAGCAGCTCGTTCATCAGCCGCTCGGTCATGGTCTTCTCCCGGCGCGAGCGCGAGTAGGACACCAGCCAGCGCAGTGCCAGCGTGGTGCTGCGGGAGGCCCGCACCTCGACGGGGACCTGGTAGGTCGCGCCGCCGACGCGGCGGCTGCGGACCTCCAGGGTCGGCTTGACGTTGTCGAGGGCGCGCTTGAGCGTCACCACCGGGTCGTTGCCCGACTTCTCCTTGCAGCCCTCCAGCGCGCCGTAGACGATCCGCTCGGCCAGCGACCGCTTGCCGCTCCGCAGCACCTTGCTGACCAGCGCGGTGACGAGCGGTGAGCCGTAAACGGGATCGGTGACAAGCGGCCGCTTGGTCGCGGGGCCCTTGCGCGGCATGTCAGCTCTTCTCCTTCTTCGCGCCGTAACGGCTGCGGGCCTGCTTGCGGCCGCGGACGCCCTGGGTATCCAGGGAGCCGCGGATGACCTTGTAGCGCACCCCGGGCAGGTCGCGGACGCGGCCGCCGCGGACCAGCACGATGGAGTGCTCCTGCAGGTTGTGGCCGACACCGGGGATGTAGGCCGTGACCTCGATGTGGCTGGTGAGCCTGACCCTGGCGACCTTGCGGAGCGCCGAGTTCGGCTTCTTGGGCGTGGTGGTGTAGACGCGCGTGCAGACCCCGCGGCGCTGGGGGCTGCCCTTGAGCGCCGGGGTGTTGTTCTTGGCTACCTTGTCCTGGCGGCCCTTGCGGACCAGCTGCTGGATCGTGGGCACCGCGTCTCCGTCTTCGTCGTTCCTCGGGCGCCTTGCGGCGCATGTCATCCTTCGCCCGGCCCGGGCCGGGCTGCCGGGGCCGCCCCTGGCCGCGTCAGTCCGCCGCCCAGGCAGGCGGTCCATACGTCCCTGGCCTGCGAATTCGTTCGACCTTCCGACCCCCGTGGTCGGGCGTGTCGCCGTCATCACAGCGCACCGGCCCGCGAGGGCAGGTACGTCGGAGTGGGAAAGCCTGCGCGCGAGGGCGTTCGCTGCTCCCGGCCTGCCGGCCGAGGGAGCCGCAGCCCGCTAGCGCGCACGTGCCCGCCAGTGACGGGCACGGAGAAACAGCGTACCGGCCAGTCCCTGGAAGGTCAAAGCGAGCCCAGATATTCCCCCGCCGGACCGGACCTCTCCGGTGCCAGCCGGGCAGCACCGCCGGCGCCTGCACCAGCGGTCCCGTTACAGGCTACCTCGTCAGCGCGGGGTGCCGGACGCGAAGCGCGGGGTGCCGGGCAGCTGACTGCCCCGCACCCCGCGCTGCTCGCCTCAGGCGTCCCGCCAGACGCGACTGAGCTACCTGTTGTAGGAGCCGAAGTCGTACTCCTCCAGCGGGATCGCCTCGCCGGAGCCCTGGGCGAACGAGTACCCGGCGGCGCCGTTCTCGAACGTGGCCGGCGGGTACACGGCGGACCTGGCATCCTCGGTCGGCTCCACCCGCAGGCTCCGGTAACGCTGCATCCCGGTCCCGGCCGGGATCAGCTTGCCGATGATGACGTTCTCCTTCAGCCCGAGCAGCGAGTCCGACCTGGCATGGATCGCCGCGTCGGTCAGCACCCTGGTGGTCTCCTGGAACGAGGCCGCAGACAGCCAGGAGTCGGTCGCCAGCGAGGCCTTGGTGATGCCCATCAGGACCGGCCGGCCAGACGCCGGGGTACCGCTGTCCTCGACGACCGAGCGGTTGACCGCCTCGAACCTCGGCCGCTCCACGAGCTCACCGGGCAGCAGCTCGGTGTCACCCGATTCCAGCACGTTCACCCGCTTCAGCATCTGCCGGATGATGATCTCGATGTGCTTGTCGTGGATCGAGACGCCCTGGGACCGGTAGACCTCCTGCACCTCGTGCACCAGGTGCAGCTGGACCTCACGGGAGCCGAGAATCCTCAGCACCTCGTGCGGGTTCACCGCGCCCTGGATGAGCTGCTGCCCGACGACGACGTGGTCGCCGTCCGCGACGAGCAGCCGCGAGCGCATCGGGACCTGGTAGGCCACCTCTTCCGCGCCGTCGTCGGGAATGACGGTGATCTTGCGGGCCTTCTCCGGCTCCTCCAGCTTGATCCGGCCCTCGACCTCGCTGATCGGCGCCATGCCCTTGGGAATGCGGGCCTCGAAGAGCTCCTGGATGCGCGGCAGGCCGTGGGTGATGTCCTGGCCGGCCACGCCGCCGGTGTGGAACGTCCGCATGGTCAGCTGCGTGCCGGGCTCACCGATCGACTGGGCGGCGATGATGCCGACCGCCTCGCCGACGTCCACCCGCTTGCCGGTGGCCAGCGAGCGGCCGTAGCACTTGGCGCACACGCCGTACTTCGCCTGGCAGACCAGGACGCTGAACGTACGCACGGTCGCGACTCCCGCCGCCACCAGCGTATCGATCATGATGTCGGTCATGTCGCTGTCCGCGGCCACGAGCACGTTGCCGTCGGCGCCGGAGATGTCCTCCGCGATGGTGCGGCCGCTGCCGGTGTTCTCGATGTTGGGCAGCTTGTGCAGCGAGCCGTCCGCGGCCGTGTCCGCGATCTTCATGGGCAGCGACCGGTCGGTGCCGCAGTCCTCTTCGCGCACGATCACGTCCTGCGCCACGTCGACGAGCCGCCGGGTGAGGTACCCGGAGTCGGCAGTGCGCAGCGCGGTGTCCGCCAGTCCCTTGCGGGCGCCGTGCGTGGAGATGAAGTACTCCAGCACGGACAGGCCCTCGCGGAAGCTGGCCTTGATCGGCCGCGGGATGGTCTCGCCCTTGGGGTTGGAGACCAGCCCGCGCATTCCGGCGATCTGCCTGACCTGCATCAGGTTGCCCCGGGCGCCGGAGTTCACCATCATCCAGACCGGGTTGGTCTCGGGGAAGGCGGCCTCCATGTCCTGCGCCACGTCGGCGGTCGCGTGCGTCCAGATCTCGATCAGCTCCTGACGGCGCTCATCGTCGGTGATCAGGCCGCGCTCGTACTCGCGCTGCACCTTGTCGGCACGCTTCTCGTAGGTGTCCAGGATCGCGGCCTTGTTCGGCGGGGCGACCACGTCCTCGATCGCGATCGTCAGCCCGGCCCTGGTGGCCCAGTGGAACCCGGCGTCCTTCAGCGCGTCGAGCGCCGCCGCCACCTCGACCTTCGGGTAGGTCTCCGCCAGCTCGTTGACGATGGCGGACAGCTGCTTCTTGGCCACCTCGTAGTTGATGAACGGGAAGCTGGCGGGCAGCGTCTCGTTGAAGAAGCAGCGGCCGAGTGTCGTGGTGAGCCGCACCGCGTCACCAGGCTGCCAGCCGTCGGCCGGCGTGAACCCGATCGGCGGGGTCACGTCCCGCAGCCGCACCTCGATCTTCGCCTGCAGGTCGAGGTCGCCGCGGTCGTAGGCCATGACGGCCTCGGACGGGCTGGAGAATGCCCGGCCGGTGCCCTTGGTGCCCGGGGACTCCCTGGTCATGCAGTAAATGCCGATGATCATGTCCTGGGTCGGCATGGTGACCGGCTTGCCGTCGGCCGGCTTGAGGATGTTGTTGGTCGACAGCATCAGGATCCGGGCCTCGGCCTGCGCCTCGGCGGACAGCGGGACGTGCACCGCCATCTGGTCGCCGTCGAAGTCTGCGTTGAACGCGGTGCAGACCAGCGGGTGGATCTGGATGGCCTTGCCCTCCACCAGCTGCGGCTCGAACGCCTGGATGCCGAGGCGGTGCAGGGTCGGCGCGCGGTTGAGCAGCACCGGGTGCTCGGTGATGACCTCCTCGAGCACGTCCCAGACCACCGGGCGGGCGCGCTCCACCATCCGCTTCGCCGACTTGATGTTCTGCGCGTGGTTGAGGTCCACCAGCCGCTTCATCACGAACGGCTTGAACAGCTCGACCGCCATCTCCTTGGGCAGGCCGCACTGGTGCAGCTTGAGCTGCGGGCCGACCACGATCACGGACCGGCCGGAGTAGTCGACGCGCTTGCCGAGCAGGTTCTGCCGGAACCTGCCCTGCTTGCCCTTGAGCATGTCGGACAGCGACTTGAGCGGGCGGTTGCCCGGGCCGGTGACCGGCCGGCCGCGGCGGCCGTTGTCGAACAGCGAGTCCACGGCCTCCTGCAGCATCCGCTTCTCGTTGTTGACGATGATCTCCGGCGCGCCCAGGTCGAGCAGCCGCTTGAGCCTGTTGTTCCGGTTGATGACCCGGCGGTACAGGTCGTTCAGGTCGGAGGTGGCGAACCTGCCGCCGTCCAGCTGGACCATCGGCCGCAGGTCCGGCGGGATCACCGGGATGCAGTCGAGCACCATGCCCAGCGGGCTGTTGCTGGTGGACAGGAACGCCGAGACGACCTTCAGCCGCTTGAGCGCGCGCGCCTTGCGCTGGCCCTTGCCGGTGCGGATGGTCTCCCGCAGGCTCTGCGCCTCGGCCTCGAGGTCGAAGCTGCCGAGCCGCTCCTGGATCGCCTGGGCGCCCATGCCGCCGCGGAAGTACCGGCCGAACCGGTCGCGCATCTCGCGGTACAGCAGCTCGTCGCCCTCAAGGTCCTGGACCTTGAGGTTCCTGAACCTGTTCCAGACCTCCTCAAGCCGGTCGATCTCCCGCCCGGCCCGGTCCCGGATCTGCTTGCACTCGCGGTCGGAGCTCTCCCGCACCTTGCGGCGCGCGTCGCCCTTCGCCCCGGCCGCCTCGAGCTCGGCGAGGTCCTTCTCCAGCTTGGCCTGCCGGGTCTCGATGTCGTTGTCGCGCCGCTGCTCAAGCTGCCCGCGCTCCACCGAGATCTTCGCCTCAAGCGAGGGCAGATCCCGGCCGCGGGCGTCGTCGTCGACGTACGTGATCATGTAAGCGGCGAAGTAGATGACCTTCTCCAGGTCCTTCGGCGCCAGGTCGAGCAGGTAGCCGAGCCTGCTCGGCACGCCCTTGAAATACCAGATATGGGTAACCGGGGCGGCCAGCTCGATGTGGCCCATCCGCTCGCGCCGCACCTTGGCCCTGGTGACCTCGACGCCGCAGCGCTCGCAGATGATGCCCTTGAACCTGACCCGCTTGTACTTGCCGCAGTAGCACTCCCAGTCCCGGGTCGGGCCGAAGATCTTCTCGCAGAAGAGCCCGTCCTTCTCCGGCTTGAGCGTGCGGTAGTTGATGGTTTCCGGCTTCTTGACCTCGCCGTGCGACCACTGCCTGATGTCGTCGGCGGTCGCAAGGCCGATACGCAGGTCGTCAAAGAAGTTGACGTCTAGCACGTTTTTTGTCCCCTGGGGTAGATCGGATCAGACCTCTTCGACGCTGCTCGGCTCACGCCGGGACAGGTCAATGCCGAGTTCCTCCGCCGCGCGGAAGACATCCTCGTCCGTGTCGCGCATCTCGATGGCCGCGCCGTCGCTGGAGAGAACCTCCACGTTCAGGCAGAGCGACTGCATCTCCTTGATCAGCACCTTGAAGGACTCAGGGATGCCTGGCTCGGGGATGTTCTCGCCCTTGACGATGGCCTCGTAGACCTTGACCCGGCCCAGAATGTCGTCCGACTTGATGGTCAGCAGCTCCTGCAGGGCGTAGGCGGCGCCGTACGCCTCCAGCGCCCAGACCTCCATCTCGCCGAATCGCTGACCGCCGAACTGCGCCTTCCCGCCGAGCGGCTGCTGGGTGATCATCGAGTAGGGCCCCGTCGACCGCGCGTGGATCTTGTCGTCGACCAGGTGCAGCAGCTTGAGTATGTAGATGTAGCCGACAGCGACCGGATCCTTGAAGGGATCGCCGGTCCGGCCGTCGAACAGCATCGCCTTACCGGACGAGGCGACCATCCGGTCGCCGTCCCGGTTCGGCAGCACGCTGCCGAGCAGGCCGGTGATCTCCTCCTCGCGCGCTCCGTCGAACACCGGCGTCGCCACCGGCGTTCCCGGCGGGGCGCTGTCGGCGCCGATCTCCTTGAGCCGCTGCTGCCAGGCGCCGTCGTCGCCGTCGACCTTCCAGCCCGAGCTGGCAACCCAGCCGAGGTGCGTCTCCAGCACCTGGCCGACGTTCATCCGGCCCGGCACGCCGAGCGGGTTGAGCACGACGTCGACCGGCGTGCCGTCCTGGAGGAACGGCATGTCCTCGACCGGGAGGATCTTGGCGATGACGCCCTTGTTGCCGTGCCGGCCAGCCAGCTTGTCGCCGTCGGTGATCTTCCGCTTGGCGGCCACGTAGACCCGGACAAGCTCGTTCACCCCGGGCGGCAGCTCGTCGCCCTCTTCCCTGGAGAACACGCGGACGCCGATGACCTTGCCGGACTCGCCGTGCGGCACCTTCAGCGAGGTATCGCGCACCTCGCGCGCCTTCTCGCCGAAGATCGCGCGGAGCAGCCGCTCCTCGGGCGTCAGCTCGGTCTCCCCCTTCGGGGTGACCTTGCCGACCAGGATGTCGCCGGTGACGACATCGGCACCGATCCTGATGATGCCGCGGTCGTCGAGGTCGGCGAGGACCTCCTCGGAGACGTTCGGGATGTCCCTGGTGATCTCCTCGGGTCCGAGCTTGGTGTCGCGGGCGTCGACCTCGTGCTCCTCGATGTGGATCGAGGACAGGACGTCGTCCTGGACCAGCCGCTGGGAGAGGATGATCGCATCCTCGTAGTTGTGGCCCTCCCACGGCATGAAGGCGACGAGCAGGTTCCTGCCCAGTGCCATCTCGCCGTTGTCGGTGCACGGCCCGTCCGCGATGACCTGGCCCGCCTCGACTCGCTGGCCCTCCCGTGCCACCGGCTTCTGGTTGAAGCAGGTGCCCTGGTTGGACCGCTTGAACTTGGCGACGAGATAGGTGCTGCTGGTGCCGTCATCGTTCAGCACGGTGATGGAGTCGGCGCTGGACTGCTCGACCACGCCGGGCTTCTCGGCCACGATCACGTCGCCGGCGTCGGTCGCGGCACGGTACTCCATGCCGGTGCCCACCAGCGGCGCCTCGCTGCGCAGCAGCGGCACCGACTGGCGCTGCATGTTCGAGCCCATCAGGGCGCGGTTAGCGTCGTCGTGCTCGAGGAACGGGATCATCGCGGTCGCCACCGATACCATCTGGCGCGGTGAGACATCGATGTAGTCCACGTCGTCCGGCGGGATGTAGTCGACCTCGCCGCCCTTGCGGCGGACCAGCACGCGCTCTTCCTCGAACGTCCCGTCCGGGCCGATCGGCGCGTTGGCCTGCGCGATGACGTGGCGGTCTTCCTCGTCGGCGGTCAGGTAGTCGATCTGGGTGGTGACCTTGCCCGACTTCACCTTGCGGTACGGGGTCTCCACGAAGCCGAACGCGTTGACCCGCCCGTACGAGGAGAGCGAGCCGATCAGGCCGATGTTGGGCCCTTCCGGCGTCTCGATCGGGCACATCCTGCCGTAGTGCGAGGAGTGCACGTCACGGACCTCGAAGCCGGCCCGCTCGCGGGACAGCCCGCCCGGGCCGAGCGCCGACAGCCTGCGCTTGTGGGTGAGCCCCGCCAGCGGGTTGGTCTGGTCCATGAACTGCGACAGCTGGCTGGTGCCGAAGAACTCCTTGATGGACGCGACAACCGGCCGGATGTTGATCAGCGTCTGCGGCGTGATCGCCTCGACGTCCTGCGTGGTCATCCGCTCCCTGACCACGCGCTCCATCCGGGCCAGCCCGAGCCTGACCTGGTTCTGGATCAGCTCGCCGACCGTGCGCAGCCGGCGGTTGCCGAAGTGGTCGATGTCATCGGTCTCGATCGGGATGAGGATGTCGCCTGACTTCATCTCCTCCTCGCCGCTGTGCAGCCGGACGAGGTACTCGATGGTGGAGACGATGTCGTCCTCGGTCAGCGTCCCCTGCCGGATCGGCAGGGACAGGCCGAGCTTCTTGTTCACCTTGTAGCGGCCGACCTTGGCCAGGTCGTACCGCTTGGGGTTGAAGTAGAGGTTCTCCAGCAGGGCCTGGGCCGACTCCCTCGTCGGCGGCTCGCCGGGACGAAGCTTCCGGTAGATGTCCAGCAGCGCGTCGTCCTGGCCGCTCGTGTGGTCCTTCTCCAGGGTGGCCCGCATCGACTCGAAGCCGCCGAAGCGGTCGAGGATCCTGGCCTCGTCCCAGCCGAGCGCCTTCAGCAGGACCGTGACGCCCTGCTTGCGCTTGCGGTCGATCCTGACCCCGACGCTGTCCCGCTTGTCGATCTCGAACTCGAGCCAGGCGCCCCGGGACGGGATTACCTTGCAGCTGTAGATGTCCTTGTCGGACGTCTTGTCGACCTGCCGGTCGAAGTAGACGCCGGGCGACCGGACCAGCTGCGAGACGACGACCCGCTCGGTGCCGTTGATGACGAAGGTGCCCTTGCCGGACATGAGCGGGAAGTCGCCCATGAACACCGTCTGGCTCTTGATCTCGCCGGTGCTGTTGTTGATGAACTCCGCCGTGACGAACATGGGGGCGGAGAAGGTCATGTCCTTGTCCTTGCACTCCTCGACGGAGTACTTGGGCGGCTCGAACCGGTGATCACGGAAGGAGAGCGACATGGTCCCCGTGAAATCCTCGATCGGGCTGATCTCCTCGAAGATCTCTTCGAGGCCCGACTGCTCGGGGAGATCCTTGCGGCTCTTCTCCTTCTCGGCCTCGATCCGGTCCCGCCAGCGGTCACTGCCGAGCAGCCAGTCGAACGAATCGGTCTGCAGGGCGAGGAGGCTGGGGACCTCAAGAGGTTCTTTGATGCGAGCGAACGAAATGCGATGTGGACCAGGAACGGTAGCTGAGGCGCTGCGCGAAGCTGCCAACAGGGGTCCTTCCGAGCTTGTAGCGGACGGTCATCGCGCGCACGCGAAACGCCCTGCGGCCGGACCGCGAGGGTTCAGATATGCCGAGGACGAGGTGGGTGCAGCGCAAATTAGCAGTGTAGTCGAACGACACACCGCTGGTCAACTGTACGCCACTATGAGGTTCACGGTTGCAACGCAGCATCGCTTGTCCGCGGCGAAACGTCAAGCCCGCGGACCCCTGTGTTGCCATCCTGCCCTACGTGACGAACGTCACATTCGAAGGGTAGTTTGTCTGGCATTGGCGAAGGGCATAAATCTGTGTTTCGCCTGCTCAGGCAGTAACCGCCCCCGGACGGCACCAGGGACGCCGTCGGGAGCGCCGGGCTCCATCCGGTCCAGGTGGAGCCCGGCGCTCCTGCATCAGGCTGCGGCTACTTGACCGTGACGGTGGCGCCGGCGCCCTCCAGGGCGGCCTTGGCCTTGTCCGCGGCCTCCTTGTTGACCCGCTCGAGAACAGGCTTGGGCGCGCCGTCGACGAGGTCCTTGGCCTCCTTGAGGCCGAGGCTCGTCAGCGTGCGGACCTCCTTGATGACCTGGATCTTCTTGTCGCCAGCGGCTTCGAGTACGACGTCGAACTCATCCTGCTCCTCGACCTCGGCCTCGCCGCCGCCGGAGGCGCCTGCCGCCGGCGCGGCCACGGCGACCGGGGCCGCGGCCTTGACATCGAACGTGTCCTCGAACTGCTTCACGAAATCAGAGAGCTCAAGGAGCGTCATTTCCTTGAACGCGTCAAGCAGTGCGTCGTTGCTGAGCTTCGCCATGATGGTGGTTCCTCCGTGTGCCTTCGTCTCACGACGGCCAGGGGCCGCCGGCTTGTTGTCGTCAGGTTCCTGAGTCGCTAGGACTCGTCAGCCTTTCCTGGCTCGCCGGATGGCGCGTCCGCGTCCGCATGGTCGCCAGCGGAGGACGGAGCCTCGCTGTCAGCTGCCGCGCTGCCGCCAGCGGGGGCCGCCGCCTCGGCGGCAGGCCCTGCGTCCGCGGCTGCCACGGATTCAGCGGCCTGTGCGTCGTCAGCCGGTGCCGCGCCCGCGGGTTCCGATGCCGCACGCTTCTCCTGCAGAGCCGCCAGCAGCCTCGCCATCCCGGCCGGCAACGCGGCCATCGTGGCGGCCGCGCCCGACAGCGACGCCTTCATGGCACCGGCCAGCCTGGCCAGCAGCACGTCACGTGGCTCCAGATCGGCGAGCTTGCCGATCTCATCGGGCGTCATGCCCTTGCCCTCGAGGACGCCGCCCTTGATCACCAGGAATGGATGGGCCTTGGCGAAGTCACGCAGCCCCTTCGCCGCCTCGACCACGTCTCCCCGGACGAAGGCGATCGCGGACGGGCCGCTGAGCAGGCCGCTCAGCTCGTCCGCGATGCCGGCCTCGTTAGCGGCGATCTTGGTCAGCGTGTTCTTGACCACCGCGAACGTGGCGTTATCGCCCAGCGACTCGCGCAGTTCGCCGAGCTGGGCGACGGTCAGGCCGCGGTACTCGGTGAGCACGGCGCCTGCCGAAGTCTGGAATCGCTCGGTGAGCTCCGCCACCGCAGCGACTTTCTCCGCCCTCGCCATGGGCCTCCCTTCTCGTTCCGGTGCGCCCGCGAGGCGGGACGATCCCGGCTACATCCGGCGCCGGCGAAGGAACTCCGAAAGGCGAACGCCCCGGCGCAGGCGCACGGGGCGTTACCGCGGCCCGGCTTTCCGGCCCGACGGTCTCAGCTCGTTCACCTGCGCGGGCCGCCCCGCTTTCGGGGCCTTCGGTCATCGCGCTCATGCCGATGACAGCCGACGGTCTCTGGCAGTTGGCTAGCTTACGGGAACCCTGCGAGGCTGGCCAAATCGCGCCGCCAGGCCAGCCCTTAGCAGCGCGAATCCAGCCTGCCGCGGGTTTGTGCCTGCCGCGGTTTCTCGGCCTGCCGCGGGATCAGCCTGGCGCCTGCCGCGCGGATCAGCCTGCCGCGGTTTCCTCGACCTCATCCGCCAGCACGCGGGTCCGGCTGGGGTCAACCATGATTCCCGGGCTCATCGTGGTGGCGACGGTGATCTTCCTGAGGTAACGGCCCTTGGCGGCCGCGGGCTTGAGCCTGACGACCTCCTCCAGCGCCGCAGCGTAATTCTCCACCAGCGCCCGGTCACCGAATGACGCCTTGCCGATCACGAAGTGGAGGTTGCCGTGCCGGTCGACCCGGAACTCGATCTTGCCGCCCTTGATATCGGACACTGCCTTGGCGACGTCGGTGGTGACCGTACCGGTCTTGGGGTTCGGCATCAGGCCGCGCGGGCCGAGCACCCGGCCGAGCCGCCCTACCTTGCCCATCAGGTCCGGCGTCGCGACGACAGCGTCGAAGTCAAGGAACCCGCCCTGGATGCGCTCCAGCAGGTCATCCGAGCCGACGTAGTCGGCGCCGGCCTCCTTGGCCTCATCCGCGCGATCGCCAGTCGCGAACACGAGGACCCGGGCGGTCTTGCCCGTCCCGTGCGGCAGGTTGACGGTGCCGCGGACCATCTGGTCAGCCTTGCGCGGATCCACGCCAAGCCGCAGCGCGACCTCCACGGTGGGATCGAACTTGGTAACGGACGCCTTCTTCGCCAGCGCGACAGCCTCGGCCGGGCCGTAGAGCCGTTCCGGGTCGATCTGCTCCGCCGCCTGGCGGTATGCCTTGCTGCGCTTCATGATCAGTCTCCTTCTGTCTTAGGAGGTCGTGGTCAGCGGGCCAGCGCCTGGCCCTGCCACTGGCAATCGCGTTCAGCTGCTCACGGTGATTCCCATGGAACGGGCCGTGCCCGCGATGATCTTCTCCGCCGCCTCCATCGAGTGGGCGTTCAGGTCAGCCATCTTGACCTGGGCTATCTCCCTGACCTGGGCCTTCGTGACCGAGCCGACCTTTGTCTTGTGCGGCTCGCCGCTGCCCTTCTCGACGCCCGCGGCCTTCTTGATCAGCTCAGGCGCCGGCGGCGTCTTCGTGACGAACGTGAACGACCGGTCCTCGAAGATGGTGATCTCAACGGGGATGATGTTGCCGCGCTGGGATTCGGTCGCGGCGTTGTACTGCCTGCAGAAGTCCATGATGTTCACGCCGTGCGGGCCGAGCGCGGTTCCCACCGGCGGCGCCGGGGTGGCCTGGCCTGCTTGCAACTGCACCTTGACGACCGCAGCGATCTTCTTCTTACGCGGAGGCATCTACCTGGTCCTTACCTAGCTGATACGGGAAATCCGGTGGTGTGCGGGTACGGGGAGGAACTCCGGTCAGATCTTGGTGACCTGATCAAAGGAAAGCTCGACGGGCGTCTCGCGGCCGAAGATGGACACGAGCACCTTGAGCTTCTGGGTATCGGGGTTGATCTCGTTGACGGTAGCCGGGAGTGTCGCGAACGGCCCGTCCATCACGGTAACCGACTGGCCGACTTCGAAGTCCACCGCCGCCGCCCGCATGGTCTCGGCCTTCCGCGCTGCCTTCTCCTCCGGCTCCGGTGCCAGCAGGCCCGCCACCTCGCTCAGGCTGAGCGGCGATGGCTTGCTGGACAGCCCCACGAATCCGGTCACGCCGGGCGTGTTGCGAACCGCCGCCCACGACTCGTCGGTGAGGTCCATGCGGACCAGGATGTAGCCGGGCAGCACCTTCTCCTGGACCTGCTGCCGCTTGCCGCCCTTGATCTCGGTCACCTCGTGTACGGGGACCTCGATCTGGAAGATGTAGTCCTCCATGTTGAGCGACTGGGTCCGGCTCTCCAGGTTGGTCCTGACGCGATTCTCGTATCCCGCGTACGAGTGCACCACGTACCAGTCGCCGGGAAGCAGACGCAGCTGCGAGGTGAACTCGGCCACCGGGTCGGCGGGCTCTTCCTCATCGGCGGGCTCTTCCCCGTCGGCGAGAGCTTCCCCGTCGGCGTGAGCTTCCCCGTCGAGCGCGGGCTCTTCCTCGTCGAGCGCAGCGTCATCGGCGGACGCATCCGCGTCGGCTGCTGCCGCATCGGGTACGGACCCGCCGGCCAGGGACTCGGCGATGCTGGCGTACTCGGCGTCATCGTCGACGGACTCACCGGCCGCCGGGTCGCCGACCTGCAATTCGGACTCGGACACAGTAACTCTTTCTCTCCGCTCTTCCTGGCCGCTGCTCTTCCTGGCCGCTCTTCCTGGTGGGCTCGGCTCGCGCTGGCCATGCCCGCGCGGTCGCCGCCGCCTGCGCTCCCTAACCGCGCCAGCCGCAACCGCGCAAGCCGCGGCTTCCCGCAGCCAGCCGCCCGGCCGTCAGGCTTGCTAGTGATCATGCCGCCACCCGCCGCGACAGGACCGCTCATCAGCCGGCCGGGAAAATCAGCCGAAGACAGCAAACACCAGCTTGGTGAACCCGTAGTCCAGGCTGGTCACGATCGCCACCATCACGAGTATGAACACCAGCGCCACCGTGGTGTAGGTGCCAAGCTCCTTGCGGGTGGGCCAGATAACCTTACGCAGTTCCGCGACAATCTGCCGCACGAAGACGGCGGGGGTGATCCTGGCCGCCTTCGCCGGGCGGCCGGGCTTGTCCCGGTTCCCCGCGGCACTACCGCGTGTCTGAGTAGCCATGTCCTCACCTGAGCAGCGCTGATCATTTGACGGCTCGCGCCGCCGCCGGCCCGCGACATTCACGGACCGTAAGCGCAGGGCAGGAGGGACTCGAACCCCCAACCGCCGGTTTTGGAGACCGGGACTCTAGCCAGTTGAGCTACTGCCCTGTGAC
>Ga0302325_10020903_pt1 | contig 13714 bp, 13 predicted proteins | sample Palsa_T0_2_FD_201948 | JGI IMG/M metagenome (GOLD analysis project Ga0302325, IMG submission 201948) | Peat permafrost microbial communities from Stordalen Mire near Abisko, Sweden - Palsa_T0_2 | ecosystem: Environmental > Terrestrial > Soil > Palsa > Peat permafrost | place: Sweden: Abisko... | reverse complement strand
AAATTTTCAGAACTCAAACGTGAAAGATTTACTCTAGCTTTCTGGAAGAACGCCTTCCTTGCAGCCCTCCGATTTGAGTAGCCCGCTGCTCTCAGATATTCCATATCCACGAATGCTGTTCCAGCAAACATAATGGCCTGGAAAAGCAACAAGCTGATCCTCCCTGTCTCTCCAGTCCCATCATTTATGATCTGCAAAACTTCGTGGACCTCAATCAAGGGCATATACGGATGTACGTACTCCAAATAGCTTCGAAGGAGGGCATTTCGAATCGAGGCTTCAGGGAGAGACAGGGCGCCTTTCGCGAAAAGATAATCGATATCTACAGAGGTCATCCGCTGCGGGAGTGGTTTGAGGTATTCTGGAAGCTTGTGCTTGAGCATTGGTGTAGGAGGAAGTGGTGGTGGTGTAGCCAATCGAGTAGACATCCTGTCTCCGTGGATCCCTGTGGAGTGGAGGAGTGCATAGGTTGGGTCGTCGGCGAATTGAGGAGGAACAAAGTTTTGTTTGCTTAATATCTCACGCGTGTTGATCTGGTTGGCGACATTTTGGTCTTTCCTTTGCATTAGCTACCAGAAATCGCTCCAATTTTGCTATACTTACAGATCGGATGGGGCACATGGGAGTCTGTGAACTGGTCTCCTCCCAAATCGTTTGACATTGCAGTTGATCCACTCCACCTCCGAGCCTCTGGGTTGGTGATATCTGAAGGGTTTACAATGCCCTTGCCCCAGTTCCGAGAAGCTCCATTGTTTGACAGTGGTGCTGGAGCTGCAGTCACGTTTTCGCCGTTCAAGTGCTTCCTATTTCCCAATCAGCCCAGCCGCTCTTCAACAATCTCGTGCTTCAACTTACTTTCGACGTTTGCTCTCCTCAATCACACATTTAATACCATCCATAGTACAGTTAGAGCACGTGACTTCTCCGTCTGCTGTAATGTGGTATCTCTGCATCACATCGCATCGCACCTTTCTTGCCCTGCACGCAGCGCAGGCCTTTGCCGCCCGCCTCTTAACGGGTTTTGGATTTCCATTGCTGTCCAGACCCGCATTCGACTGTCCGCGTTTTTTCGAGCTGGAATCATTTGGGCCGGGCGATGGCGAAGCATTGGAGCCGCTGGGCTCAATTGAGTTTTCCTTCACCGGAGTCATGATGTCGACGGCGCTTTGGTGAGGCGAGAGTCTTGGTGAAGCATGTGATCCAGTCGAGAACGCCAGGAAACAAATAACTTCAACTTTCCAGGGTGATGTTTATGGAGGAAAATCATACAATGCAGAAACTGACATTAAGGACGCCAAAATCAAGACCGGCCGTAAATCCGGAGGGGTGATCTCATGCTTATGTAGAAATGCAGAGGCGGCAGAGGAGGTGGGAAAGTATGGAGAAAACCGTAAGGTTAGTCGCAGTGTGGAGAAAAGGGACTAGTTCAGGTAACGAATGTGAACAGCGCAAATTCCAAACAACGGGGCAAGGGGCAAGGTTCTTTCTTAGTCCTTCGGTAACAAGTATGGAAGCTGCGTGCGGTAGATTGTGCAGGGAGCAGGGAGGGAAGATAGTGCGCATGAGGCTCGAAGGGGGCAAATGGACGTCGGCCAGGTGGAGCTCGATGGGGAGGAAGTTACGACGAAAGAGGCAAGACCGAGATCTATTTTGTCAGCTCCATGTTTTGAGTTTTCTATTTTTTTTCTGGGCAGCAAACGACAGACATGTGTTAGCACGGAGACATGTGCCACTGCCCCCCACTAGGACCAGGAAATCACGACCACTTTCTTTGCCCTGTTCAGGAGGGCCACTTTAAGCCGTTATCAGATTCGACTCTGATAACATTTTATCCGCGCAGGTGAGAGAGCATGAGAGCGAGCATTTTTAATCTGCGTGTCACTCCAAGTCCCGGTAAGCAAATACCGGGTCCTAAATGTGTTAGTCTCCTTAAATCTCTGCAAAATATGTACTGTAATGCACCAGTTGGGGAACCAATTAACTAGATTGTTGATTGTCCCACATCCGCTAGCTCTCCTTCTCCGCACAATCGATGTTGCAACATCCAATGATATTTACGGTTTCGTGCTCTTGGTCCGACGTCCGTCAATGGCTTTTGGCGAGTTTGTAACAGTCCACCCTTTAGAGTCTTGGACCCCTCCCTTTCCGTGCCCCGTGGCGTTGGAGAGCCTGGAGTTGAATGCAACCCACCTACTCAGACATCGGCGTCAAATAAAGTCCCGCATTCGTACCCATGGCCGATCTTCGACGCGCCTGTTCGGGAGAAACCGCAAAGAGGAAAGAAGATTACTTCGAGATTTTCCGTGATTTGCACGTATGTAACATGTATGAGAACGGCTGCAACGGAATAAAGGATTGTAATCCTCAAAACTCAGAAGCCCGACCCCGACCCCGTCTAAGTTTTCCGGTACCCGACCGCGGTGACCGACGAAGAAAGAGGGGCGCGGATGGGGGACAGGGAAAGCTTGGCTTTGAAGGATTGGTCAACTCTAAGGATGAGTGAGAATTATGGAGGATGTGATGCGGGCACAGCGGGTCAACGTTTTGCCCTGCCCCCTCCAGATTAGCGATGTTGGGGTTGCAGTGTCGCACACAAACGTCAATGGGCTCTTCACGCCTGCCCGCATTTTCAGATGACCTTCGACTCGAAATGCGCGAGTCAGTATTTGTGTTTTGATGTTACACCCCCTTTCTCCAGTATCATGACTCGTTCACCTAGCACCACACTTCACCGCGTTTTCCCACAGCTCTTCTTGACCCCGCCCCAGCCATTCGGCTTTACCCCCCATCTCTCCTCTCATCTCCTCTTAACCCCCAGATCTTCAGCTCTTCTGCCCGCTCTTTGCCCACCGAACCCGCAAACGCCCTCTTTTCCTCGTTCCGTCACCGTTCACGCGAGTCGTGCTACTCGCAGCAACCACCACGCAGCACCACGCAGCAACCTTGCCGCCGCCCTGCAAGGATTCTCGGCGCAGTGGGGTTGTGTCACGACTCGGCTTGGACGACGGCAACGGTATTCCTATTTCGGCGCACAGGGAGTGCATTACCCGAACTTTACCGGACAAAAGGGACGTGCGTCACTGATTTAAATGAGAGGCCACGTGCAGCACACCACATGTGATTGCGGCCGTTACAGAGCTGGTGGAGTACTTGAATACTTCGGCCGCGCCGGTGAGATGATTGAAAAATGAGAGCCAACGGCGGTCAAGGAGACCGATCTCCCGTGACGGCTTCATGGTTACGCCGCTGTTATCGATGAGGTGAGAACGGAGTCGGGGGCTAGGCACGGGAGACGAGAGTTCCTCTGGACGGAGCCATCAAGGTCCTCAGGAAGCTAAAAGTATATTACGGAGTATACCCACGACGAGCAATCACTTGCATCGCAACATCTTCAGACAAGAGCAGTCTGCGAATTCGATCATTCCACCAACTCCGTCATATGTTTTTTCACCCCTCGCTGGATCTTTCGCGACGTTGGTGGCTTCTGGGATCGAACCAGAATCACGCCAGGACGGTGGCATGGTGTTCTGTTTCTGCCAAAAAAAAAAGATCAGAGATCTACAAAAAGCAAAATACTTGCAGAACAAATGGTATGATGGTGGAAACCAGGGGAGCGTCAGCGGAAGCTGCACCTTATGCCTGCGCTTCCCCGCACTTGGCATGAGGGGTGAGGTCTTGTCGAGCTTTTTAAACTTTCTCATGGTCCCAAAGTCACATGACTACTTTAAAAGTCTCCCCTTTCTTTTGTGAATCCTTTAATCCTTTAAGCATTCGTAGCTCTTTCTTGCAATACCTTACTTTCCTATCTTGCTTGGATCTCCCCATAATATCACAGCTTTCTTCTTTCATTACAGCTACAATTTTTTTTTAAGCGAAGCAATCTTTGACGTCACTGTTCATTACCATTTCTTGATGTCATGATTCTCAAGCTCAGATGGCAATTCGTTTCGATTCCCAATCCCATCGGCGTTGAACACATGTTCTTCCAGCACCAGTAGTGGCATGCCTTATCGCCGAAATAGGAGATCATGGACGGGTATGGAGGGGCATTCGCCTGGAAAGTGGAAGGCGCAAGCGGGCTTCTTTCAACCCCTCGGAGCAGTGAGGTCATTCGGAAATACGAAAGATTCGTCCAGACCCTGCCTTACAAACTCCAACACAACTCTTTGGATCTCTGACATCAACGGCATCACCAACTACAAAACACAACCGCGCCCCAAACCTAAGATATGCGTGAAGGTTCTCCTACCAAGAAGCAGAAAACCGAACAATCAGACAAAATGGCATCAGCACCAGAACAATTCGAGGGTTTTATGATCCACTCCAGCGAGAAATGGAGCGACTTTACGAAGGGAAAGGTATGACGACTCCGTTGAATGTTCAAGTTTATCCTGGAACATGCTGGCTGTCAATGTCCCAATCGTCTCTGGACGAGCTAGCTACGATGTGCCAATAGCTTTCGAACATCAAAGCTGACAGCCTCCCAGTTTACACCCAAGATCTTCGAAGATTACGATGTCGACATCGAAAACGAATGCTGCGGCGTATGCGGTTCTGATGTCCATACAATCACTGGAGGCTGGGGAGAGTTGGCTGTTTCACCCATCTGCGTTGGTCACGAGATTATCGGCAAGGTTTTGCGAGTTGGACCAAAAGTGAAAGGATTCAAGCCAGGAGATCGTGTCGGTGTTGGCGCTCAAGTCCAATCTTGCATGAAATGTCCTCAATGCAAGTCGGACAATGAGAACTACTGCCCACATATGGTTGGTGAGTTAAATCACGCCCCCCGATTGTACCAAACAAATTTCGAGCACGTGATATGCCTCCGTGGTATCACGGTTTACCTTGGATATGGACAATGGGCTGACCTTGCAGACACTTACGGTGCACCTTACAATGTTGGCGGAGCAGATAGCGGCAAGCCTATGAAAGATAAGGATGGCAATCAAATCTGGGCACAGGGCGGATACTCCTCGCACTCACGAGTCCACGAACAATTCGTTTTCCCTATCCCCGATAATATCCCATCCTACGAAGCTGGCCCGATGATGTGTGCTGGTCTCACCACCTTCTCGCCCCTCAAGCGAGCTGGTACCGGACCGGGAAAGAAGGTTGCAATTGTCGGTATCGGTGGTCTGGGCCACTTCGCTCTTCTGTGGGCCAAGGGTTTGGGTGCCGAAGTCACCGCCCTGTCTCACACTGCCGGCAAGAAGGAAGAAGCTCTCAAGCTGGGTGCTGATCATTTCGTCTGCACCAAGGACAAGGACTGGGCAAAGCCTCTCGCTTTTACCTTTAACTTCATCCTAAACTGCGCCGATATGACCAACGAGTTTGACCTGAAGACATACATGAGCACTCTTGCTGTTAATGGTACATTCCACAATGTGGGTCTGCCAGATAAGCCTTTGCCGGAAATGATGGCTCAGGACTTTACTTCGGTACGTGTTAGATTCCTTCTCTGTCTTTGGCCAGAGCGATATTGTCCTTCTGTGATGTATAACACGCTAACTTTGTGTCATCTAGAATGGCAGCTCAATCGGAGGATCGCATATCGGCAGCAAGAAGGAGGCTTTGGAGATGTTGAAGCTTGCCAGTGAAAAGGGTCTGCACCCAATGATTGAGCAAATCGACATTTCGGAAGCCGGTTGCAAGAAGGCTGTGGAGAAAGTTAAGGTGAACGACGTTCGGTATCGTATTACCTTGGTTGGCTTTGACAAGGCTTTCCACACGAAGTAAGCATATTAAGGAAAAGAGTCACGTGATGTGACGGGGATGGAATACCTACCTACCTAAGTGTATGATTAATGGCATACAATAATGAGGTTATCCGTAGTTCGATAGACTTATAGACCCAATGAGCGTTTCTCGTCTACTATCAACCAAGATCACGATGGTAGTCATGGGGTAGTCATGGCATTCATCGGCCTTTTCATTATGCTCGCCACCAACACACCTCTGCATTTCAAAAGCATCGCCTTTGAAGCCAATTTTGGAAATGAAAACGATTTAACCACATTTTCCGGGATGGTTAATCTGGCATCCCCAACTCTTACTTGTGAAGGCCAGAGACACTTTAGATGAGTTGTTTGGATGTGAAGCGATCACGAAGAACCATCGCACGTGTCAGTAGCCGATCCAAGCTTCACAGCCACACCGTTGATCTTTTATCAACCCCTGCAGATATGACGCGCAGTACCACAGAACGACATCATTCCCCACATACCTTCGATTTTTGAAATCTAAACGAAGTCAACGCCAGTCCCGCAGCTAGAAGAAACTAGAATTTAGGTACTTTTCGAAACAAATGATTCGAAGTGAAAACAGCAAAAAGTAAAGAACTAGAAGATAGAAGCCGTTTCCCGAGTGCCGGCGTCAGGCTTTCGTCATCTCTATTGGGAGCGCCACGATGAGGATCGGGATCGAGGTGAAGACCCTGAAATCCAAGCCTCTATCGGGAGCGAACCGTTCCAATAGAGAGTTGAGGATGTGGCGCCAAGGCAGAACAGGCAAGTCTACCGAGTTGTACAAGAGACTAAATTCCTTGCTCTGAATGGATGTGATGCCATGCCAATGCTGCTCCACGCTGAGTGATCAGCGCCCAGCTATTGTTCTCAGCTTGCTTCATAAATCATGCTCTCTCCCTCCTCTCCTCTCATATCGTAAACGTTCCAACAAACACCATCAAAGTTAACAAGGTTAACAAATAAATCCAATCACCATGGCATTTGGCGGCGTAGCCCTCAAGTCCCTCTCCCTCTTCCTCCGCCTCGTCGAGTTCTGCTGCGCAGCACTGGTCCTCGCAATCTTCTCCTACTTCCTAGCCACACTGCACAACCATGACCTGCACATCGACACGTATATTCGAGCCGTAGAAGGCATCTCCGGCGCCGGCGTCCTGTACACGATCTTCGCCCTGTTGCTGGTATGCTGTCTCGGCGGCATTGCCTTCTTCTCCATCCTGGGCATGCTGCTCGATCTCGCCTTCTGCGGAGCCTTCATCTATGTGGCGTATGCGACGCGGGGCGGTGATGGAAGCTGCAGGGGATACGTGAACACGCCTTTCGGGAGCGGGAATACCAATGTTGGGAACACTGTTCCGCAAGGGAATGGCGGGTTCACAAGTCTCCCGAGCTTGCACACGGCGTGCAAATTGGAAACTGCCTGCTTTGCCATTGCTATTGTCGCTGCGTAAGTCTCCCGTTCCCTCCAATCTCCAATCTCGATATATCTGGAGAAGCAGGAAGCTAATGCAAACCAACAGCGTCTTCTTCTTCCTCTCCATCTTCGCCGAATACGGCCTCATCCGCCACCGCCGCAAAGAGCGTGCCTTCGGCCCCTCCCCCAACAACGGCTACACCGCCGGTTCCCCCAAACGCAAGTTCTGGCAACGCAAGCAGAAGCGCAACAACGCCCTGTACGAGAAGAACCCCGACACACTCCCGACCCATGCCACACCCGCCGACATCAGAACTTCGTATGCGACGGATACGACCGCTGTCGGCACCGGCGAGGCCCCGTTGAATAAGTATGGCAATGTGGCGCCCGGGACTGCGTATGGCGGGCACACCGGGAGTGGGTGGCAGACTACCACGACTACGCATTCTGGCGTGCCGCATGACGGGTATCAGAGGACGCATCAGACGTATAATAATAATCCTACTGGCACCTTCTAAAGGAAGGCGAAGAGAAGTTGGATTTTGATATCCAAGATGTATTGTTGATATTAGAAGAGGAAACGAAAAAAAGAAAAGGAAGGAAATCTGTATATATATATGATACCACGATGGCTTTTGGGCTTTAACTAATCATTAATACAATTGTACATTAAATGACTTGGATTTGTCTTTTGCTTGTGAATTGTAGAGAGTTGACAGAATTGCATTTATGACTCGGTGGAGCATTGAGCGAAGCGGCCTAAGCAGTCGATGGACCGCTAGACTTTGCGCTCGTTCTCTCCAGCGTCTAACTCCACAATAGATCTACTCGGACACAGCGCTCGAGCTCAAACCAAAACAAACTTTTTATGTCTATTCTCAACTGAGGAGGGGATATAGTACACTTGTACATTACATCTACACAACAAAATTCACTGTCTTCCCACCCTTAACGATAATCACCTTCTTGGCCTTCCTGATATCAGGCACGTGATTGCCCTTCTCCTGCCCACCAAGCAACCTCTGCTTCCCCTCCTCCGTGGCCATTATCGTATCCACAATCCACTTCTCCAGCTCCTCGGCTTTCAGATCCGCCGGAACCGCAGGAATCTCAACCACAAGACGCAATCGCCCATTGACCTGCACAGCACACGTCTGCGTGCTGGGGGCCAGCATCTCGAAAGTGCCATCTGTGGTGGGGAACGGTTGGTCAAAGATCGACATTCCGCGTTGATCGGCTTCGGGATATACCATGGTGCGCGGTCTGAAACGATTGACGATGTTTGCAAGCGCGACTGTCAAAGCACCTGGTCGGAATGGACTAGCTAAACACCAGCACTCTTCCGCGAAGGCAGGCGTGATGGGAGCCATCATCTTCAGTAGTTCCAGGGTTGCATGGTAAGTGAAGAACTTGTCTGTGCGCCAGTCCTGTGCTTCCGTGTCCTTGATAGCAAAGTTTCCGTGGTCTATGATGGCGTTGGTGAGTGCCATCAGGTCGGAAACAACCGTATTTAGAGAGTAGGTTTTGCTGTATGACTCAGTAACGTTCTTTATAGTTGTTTGAACGGCTCGCCAGAGTTTCTTGTCTTCTTCGAAACATTTGAGTTGAGTTTCTCTCATCCTCCCGGTGACATCCACGAATCCTTTACCATCGCGCCTCGGCCTCGCAGCCCTCATATTTGGGAGCTTCATTCCTCTCTCCAGCCCTTCCATCACTTCCTGGGTGGCGATGAAACGACTCTTGGGCATCCCTCCCATCATGCTGGTGATTGGCGCCCAGTTCCTCTGATTTTGCTGGATGAAATCATAGAGTCGACGCAGCCATCGAGTGATCCCAGCTATCTTCTCCTCGTCCCATTCTAGCACCTCGCTGACGGGAGCTTGGAACAGGATATGCGCCCTCGTGGCATCAGCGCCATATTTGGCCATGCATGTGCCGGGATCCACACCATTGTACTTGGATTTTGACATTTTCTCGTAGCTGATATTGGGCCTCTCTCCAGAGGCAATTACCACTGGGTTGGTAGGGTCAGTCAGATCGACCTCCTCTGGTTTAAGGAACCGACCACTTGTAGGGTCCGTATACGTCTTTCCATGCACCATGCCCTGGGTCAAGACTTGTCTGAATGGCTCCCCAGCAAACCTTCTACCATTAGGCCAGAGTGGTGTTGTCGCCACAAACTTTGAAATAAACCGGGCGTAAAGCAAATGTAAGATTGCATGTTCAACGCCACCGATATAAAGATCGACCGGTAGGCTGGCATTTGCTGCTTCAGGAGAGAATGGCGCCTTCTCGTTCTCGGGGTCTGGAAACCTCATGAAATACCAGCTTGAGTCAACAAAGGTGTCCAATGTATCGGTGTCTCTCTTTGCAGCGCTTCCACACGAAGGGCAAGGGGTATTGACCCAGCTATCAGCGTGGTCCAAAGGGTTACCGGCTTTTCCTTTGCCCCAATGCCCCTCCACAGGAGGGAGCTCTACCGGGAGCTGATCTTCAGGAACAGGCACAGGTCCACACTCACCGCAATGTATGATGGGAATTGGAGTTCCCCAGTAACGCTGACGACTGATCAACCAATCTCTTAGGCGCCAAGTCTCTGCTTTTGATCCAAAGCCTTTCGACTCCAGCAGAGCGACGATTTTCGTGGTGGCCTCCGCAGTCGTTTGTCCAGCATAGGGGCCATTGTGCTCTGTGAGGTAGCCATGATGTACAAAGGGCTCGTTACTTAGAGCGGTAGTTGCTTCGTCTGGAGACTGAGATATGACTATCCTGACAGGGTCGTGGTGGCGGTTATGCTTCCAGAACGAATGGTCTCTAATATCATGACCCGGAACGCCCATAACGGCTCCGTCACCATAATCACCCAGGACATACGGTGCAACATATATCGGCAATGATGCTTTAGTTACATCTGGTGTTGAAGCTTCATATGCCAAGGGGTTTAAGGCCCGAACGTGTGGTAAAAGGTAACCCACTTTTGAATCGGGGGAAAGAGCAGGTATGGTATCCAAAAAGGCTTGAAGCTCGGCATCTGTCTTCGCCAATCTTTGTACTATTGGATGTGTTGATGCAAGAGCCACGTATTGAACCCCAAATAAAGTGTCCGGCCGAGTGGTGAAAACCTCAATATCCGAATGCGTCTGCTGATCGTACACAGCAACCGCGAACTTGATTCGAGCTCCACTTGATTTCCCAATCCAATTCTTCTGCATTGCAAGCACTCTTTCGGGCCATGCCCCATCCTTCGACAAGTCCTCCAGGCCGTCCAGCAACTCTTGTCTAAACTCCGATATGCGTAAGAACCATTGCTTCAGCATCCGTTGCTCGACTTTGACTCCAGATCTCCAAGAGAACCCATTGGCATCTACTTGTTCATTTGCTAATACTGTCTTGTCCACAGGATCGTAGTTAACAACTGACTCTGCTTGGTATACAAAGCCAGCCTTGTGCAGCAGGAGGAAGAGGCGCTGTGTGTGTTTGTAGAAGCTCGGATCGCAGGTTGCAAACTCCTGTTTCGAGTCAGCCGTGTCCCATACATAATGAGCATACGCACTCTATCCCAATCCCAAAGACCATTCATAGATTGCAATTGTGATTTCATCTTCTTAATATTCTGTTTTGTCCAGGTTGCGGGATCAATACCACGTTCAATTGCAGCATTCTCTGCAGGAAGACCAAATGCATCCCAACCGATTGGATGCATAACATCATATCCTTGCATACGTCGGAATCGTGCCAGTACATCGGATATGGTGTAGACTCGTAAATGGCCAAGGTGGAGATCCCCTGATGGGTATGGAAACATTGGTAAGATGTACATCTTTTCTCTGCTTTCCCGTTCCTCTACTTCTTTCAACGTCCAAAGAGGGGAGAACCTCCGCAATGCCTTTTGCAACCTTTGCCTCTCCCATCGCAGTCGCCATTTCCGATCGAGAGCTGGGAGGTTGAGATCCACCGAGGCTTTGCAGTGTCTATTGACAAGTATCGATATTTGCCGTTGGCTACCGCCTACACCCTTTCCAAGTCCAACCCAGAATATCCGCCGCCGTACACATGTGCAGATAATTCTCTTCATAACGTCGTCGCAACATTGCGTGCTATAGTGATAGCTTTGTCGGTTGCCGGTATTGATGTTTTCTCACGCGACAAGGCTGGAGATGTAAGGTTACACTAAATTTTAGGTTTCAGCCAACCAATCAGATGAAACCCTACTGTAATTTCAAGACAACAACCTGGCCTTGCCTGCAAGCATCTCCATATCTCACACATCCTCAGCCATTCACCTCTCAAGCCTTCGAATACATAACTTGGCCGACTTGCGCCCCCTCGACTGTATAGCTGTACATTTCCTCTCGATTGCGATGATCCCGCAAATGCGATAATATAGACGTCAGCCTCACATATCTCTTCCCTCTTCTTCTCTTAAAGGATGCGGATGCAATAGCAAGAAGCACGAAGATCATGCCCTATTCAACGCTCCAGCCGAATGCGCGCGACTCTCTGGAATTGGCCAGCTTGGCATCCAGCTCCCCCGGCCCAAGGACATCCTCGTCCTCAACCTCCTCTCGATCGGGCATTTCCTCGTCTCGAAAGCTCTCTCTAGAAGAAGACGACCCTCTCGACGATCGAAATCCTGCCGCGAGTCGAAGGCCAGGGCCTCACAATCGATCCTTCTCCGTCTCCTCCACCTTCGACTTCGCCTCGAATCTTTTTCCCCTATCTTCCACTACGGGCAATGGCTACGCGCCAATAGGGGCGCCCATATCTTCCTCGAATGGGCAAACGGGGTTGGGAGGGGGATCGCTGGAGAAGCACAAGACATTGACATATCTGAACGGGCTATCTCTCATCGTTGGATTGATAATTGGATCTGGAATTTTCTCGTCGCCCAGTCAGGTCAACGTCAATGCCGGATCGCCCGGGGCTTCGTTGATTGTATGGGCAATTGCTGGGCTACTGGCATGGACTGGGGCGGCTAGTTATGCGGAGTTGGGAGGGGCCATACCACTGAATGGAGGAGCGCAGATCTACCTATCCAAGATCTTTGGTGAGCTCTTTGGATTTCTCTTCACGTGGTGTGCTGTGATGGTCTTGAAGCCTGGATCTTCAGCCATAATATCCATCATAATGGGGGAGTATCTTGTCCGAGCAGCAATCGGTGCAGAGGCAGAGAATGTTAGCGGTTGGATCAACAAGTCGGTAGCGTTGGCTGGGCTCTTTGCGGTTACTTTGTTGAACTGTATATCTACGAAATTGGGAACCAGGATGGGTGACATGTTCATGTTCTTCAAGTTTGTGGCATTGCTAGGCGTTACGGTTATTGGCATTGTGGTTGCGATTACAGGATTTTCTGCATCGGGACAGGCGAATCAAGATTGGAAGACAATTGGGTGGTTTGAAGGGACATCGACAAGTGCATCTTCCTGGGCCGTGGCGCTGTACGCTGGTCTGTGGGCTTTTGATGGATGGGATAACGTTGGTAATCTCTCCGGATGCATCTGCTTGACTAACATCAACAGACAAATTATGTGGTTGGGGAATTCCGCAACCCCTCTCGCGACTTACCTCGAGTTATCCATACGGCTATGCCGCTCGTGATACTCTCATATATACTCGCCAATGTGGCCTATTTCTTCGTGCTACCAATCAAAACAATCAATGGATCCAACACGGTTGCGGTCATGTTCGGCAGCAAAGTCTTCGGCCCGATAGGCTCGCTGATTCTGGCTCTCATCGTCTCAGCGTCCTGCTTTGGAGCCTTGAACGCCACAACTTTTACTTCCGGCCGATTGGTTTACGTTGCAGGAAAAGAAGGCTACCTCCCCGAGATCTTTGGCAAGATCGGCGCAGGGAGAAGTGAAGACAGGGGCTTGAACACCCTTCGGACTCGGAATTGGGCTTCGAAGAAACTCGCTCAGATGTTTGGCGACGAAGATGCTGGCCTTTTCTTCACACCCATCAACGCCATGATTCTCAACGCCGCATTGACAGCATGCTATATTTTTGTCGGCGAGTTCGGCACCCTGTTGACCTTCTACGGAGTCGCGGGGTACACGTTCTACTTCTTGACTGTCCTTGGACTCATTGTATTGAGAGTGAGGGAACCCAACTTGGAAAGACCATACAGGACTTGGATCACAACGCCCATCATATTCTGCTGTGTGAGCTTGTTTTTGCTCAGCAGAGCTGTATTCGCGGAGCCGCTACAGACAGTGGTTGTTATCGCCTTCATAGGCATTGGTGTACCTATCTATTATTGGAGAATACGTGGTCGGGATAAGAGCACGAAGAGGGAGAGAAGTGACAGTGTCGGGGAGGGGCATGGATGGAAATTCTGGAAACGTTTCCAGAGGTAACCTCATCGAATTTAAAGCTCCCTTCCTTCCCATGCGGTTAGTCACTACGGCCCCTCTCCTCAGGTCACTTAGTCGCGTTCCTGCTCGCCCATATATAAACCAGTCATGAATTACTTCCTATTCGGCTCGTCATCCAAGGCTTGTCACTCCACACGATTTCTCCAGGGACCAAGTTGTAATGCGATTTGCGCATTTCATCGGTT
>Ga0302325_10020902_pt1 | contig 13714 bp, 14 predicted proteins | sample Palsa_T0_2_FD_201948 | JGI IMG/M metagenome (GOLD analysis project Ga0302325, IMG submission 201948) | Peat permafrost microbial communities from Stordalen Mire near Abisko, Sweden - Palsa_T0_2 | ecosystem: Environmental > Terrestrial > Soil > Palsa > Peat permafrost | place: Sweden: Abisko... | reverse complement strand
GCGACCGGGTCGTCCGGGAGGGCCGGTTCAGCCCCCATTCGGTGCGTCGGAGGCGGCACCGACCGACTCCCTCGAGTCCGTCGAGGCGGCCGATGAGCTGGCCACCAGCACGTCGCGCTCGATGACCTTGACCTCGACCGCCGCGCCGATATCGATCGCCGCCATCTCGTCGCTCGGCCGGTCCACCTGGACCATCGTCTCACCCTCGAGCAGCACCGTGGCCCTGGTGACCGCGCCAAGGAACGTCTTCGCCATCACGATGGCCTGGCCGTGGTCCACCGCGGCCAGGGTCAGGCCCTCGGGCCGGATCAGCACCTCGACCGGGGTGTCGCTCGGACGACTCTTCTTGTTGCGGATCGGCACCACACCCCCGAGCACCGCCACCGCACCGTCGGGCGCCGTACGGCCGGGCAGCCGGTTCATCGTCCCGACGAACTCGGCCACGAACGGGGTCGCCGGCGCCGAGTAGAGGACCGAGGGGGCATCGACCTGCTCGATGCGTCCGTTGCGCATGACGCAGACCCGATCGGCCATGGACAGGGCCTCCTCTTGGTCGTGGGTCACGAACACCGTCGTGGTGTGCAGCCGGGTCTGGATCAGCTTGATCTGGTCCCGCAATTGCAGACGGACCTTCGCGTCGAGGGCCGAGAGCGGCTCGTCCAGCAGGAGCACTCGCGGCTCGATGGCCAGCGCCCGGGCCAGGGCGACCCGCTGCTGCTGGCCGCCCGACATCTGGTGGGGGTACTTCTTGGCCTCGCTCTCGAGCCCGACCATCTCGAGGAGCGTCTCGGCTCGCTCGCGGCGGCGGCCGACCCGCCACCCACGCATACGCAGGCCGAACCCCACGTTGTCGAGGGCGTTCATGTTGGGGAACAGGCTGTAGCTCTGGAACACCATGCCCATGTCGCGGCGCTGGGCCGGGATCCTGGTGACGTCCTTGCCGTCCACCACAACCCGTCCGGTGTCGGGGGCTTCGAACCCGGCCAGCACCCGCAGGGCGGTTGTCTTGCCGCAGCCCGAGGGCCCGAGGAGTGCGACCAGCTCGCCGGGCGCGATGGTCAGGCTGAGGCCGTCGAGGGCCCTGGTCGGACCGAACCGGCGTCGCAGGTCGATGAGGTCGACGGCGGCGCCTTCGGTCCCGGCGGTGGGATCACTCCCCTTGAGCGACGTGGCCCTGTTCACTTCGCCTCCTTCGGTGCCGACGACCGTAGACGACGGCCGCCGAGGGTCGAGATGGCAATCAACAACACCCAGGTGACGAACAACGCCAGGAACGAGGCGGCGGTCGACACGTGCGCATTGTTGGCGTCGAACAAGACGATCCATGCCGGGAACGTCTCGTATTGGTCCAGGCTCGCCATCGTGAATTCGCCGAGGACGAGGGCAACGGTGAGCACCGTGGCCGACAGGATGGCGGTGCGCAGGTTGGGCACGACGACCCGCATCAGGCTGCCGAACCACCGGCCGCCGAGCGATCGGGACGCTTCGACCAGGGTCTTCAGGTCCATCGCCCGCAGCCCGGCGTCGAGAGCCCGATAGGCGAAGGGCATCGCCAGCACGGCGTACTCCAACGCCAGCAGGTATGGCGTCCCCTTCAAGGTGGCCGGAGCGACCTGGAGCACGCCCACGATGAGCACGACCGGCGGGATGACGATGGGCAGGATGGTGATCCCGTCGAACAGGCGACGCAGGCCCGGGAACCGCAGGTGCACGTACACCGCGGTCGGGATCATCAGCACCAGGGTGATCACCGTGGTGACGACGGCCAGGCGAACCGATAGTTCGAAGGCGGCCGAGAATCCGGGCTGGGAGGGTAGAGAGCGGACCCAGGTCAGGGTCCAGCCGTTGCCGGTCGTCGTCTCGAGCGCGAAACGCAACGCGGCATAGAGCGGCAGGCCGAAGAAGAGGGCGGCGATCCCGAGGACGATCCCCCGCCACACCCGGGGGCGTCGTCTCGCGCGGATGCCCGGGCGCGGCGTGCTCTCTGGCCCGATTTCGGCCTCTCCGAGGACGCCGGTCAGCGCAACCATTTGGACGCCCTCCGCTGGAGAAAGCCGTAGCCGACCATGACGACGGCGATGATGACGATCAACCCGAACCCGAGCGCCTTGCCCACGTTCTGCTGGCCGGCGATCACGTTGCCGTTGAGGAAGGTGCCGATCTGGATCGGGGTGAGTGCGATGCTGCCGCTGGTCAGGGCCTCGGCGGTCGCGTAGGCAGACAGCGAGCTGCCGAACAGCAACAGGACCGCACCGAGGACCGAGGGGGCCAGCACCGGGCCCCCGACGCAGCGCCAGTACTGCCACGAGCGTGCCCCGAGGCCGTCGGACGCCTCCCGCCACGCCGGCCGCAGCCCCTCGAGGGCCGGGGTGATCACCAGCACCATCAGCGGGATCTGGAAGTAGGAGTAGACGATGGCGATTCCGACGAAGGTGTACAGGCTGAACCCGTGGTCGTAGGGATTGAAGCCGAGGTGTCGCAAGATGTTGGTGGCGATCCCGGTGGTCCCCAAGGTGGAGATGAACAGGAACGCCAGGGGCACCCCACCGAAGTTGGCGAAGACTCCAGAGCCGGTGGAGGTGAGCCGCTTGAGCAGGGTGCCCCGGCGAGCGGTGTGGATGGCGTAGGCGAGCAGCACGCCGAAGATGCCCGGCACCAGCGACGCCACCACCGCGAGCTCGATGCTGGTCTCGAACCCGTGGAGGTAGACGCCGTGGGCGGCAATGTTGACGTTGGAGAACGTGAAACCTCCGGTCGGCTTCTGGAAGGCGCCCACCACGATCGCGACGGTGGGCACACCCAGGAAGATCCCGGTGTACGCGACAAATGGGAGGAGGCCGCTCGCGGCGATGAGCCTGGAGCGCCACGAGGCGCCCGAGCGGGATCGTGCCCTGCCGCCCCCGACGTCCTCAGTCCCCGCCGAGAGCGGGGAGCTGAAGACGTCGAGGGAGCCGGAGTGGACGGCGGAGCCGTCGAGTGCGCTCATCCGCCGACGGCGGTCGGCCAATCTTGGGATACCAGGGTCTGGGCAGCCGTCAACTGGGCCGTGGTCGGGAAGCTGAGCGTGCTCGGGGCCGGTGGCAACGCGGCCAGGGCCTTCTTGTCAACGGTGCCCCCCTTGATCATGACGCTCAACTCGATCGGTCGGGCCGCCCCCTGGAGCCAAAGGTTCTGTCCGATCGTCGAGTAGAGGTACTCCTCCCACAACCGGGCCGCCGCCGGGTGGGGGGCCGTGGCGCTGATCGCCTGGCTGTAGTACGCCGCGTAGTGACCATCGGAGGGGATCACGACCTTCCACCCGGGGACCTGCGTCGCGATCGTGGAGGCCTGGAGGTAGTCCCACCACAAGATGATCGGCGTCTGACCGCTCTCCACCGTCGCCGCCGTCGCCGTCACCGGGACGAAGTTGCCCGCTTGGTTGAGCTTCTGGAAGTACGTGATGCCCGGCTGGATGTTGGCGAACGATCCCCCGTTGGCCAGGGCCGCCGCGTACACCGCCGCGAAGGCCGACCCGGTCTGAGCCGGGTTGCCGTCCAGCGCCACCTGGTTCTTGTAGATCGGCTTCAACAGGTCGGCGAAGGACGTCGGCGGGGTCTTCACCACCTTGGAGTCGTACCCGATGGCCACGAAGCCGCCGTAGTCGTCGTACCAGGTCGCGTCGTGCGCCTTGGCCGTGGCCGGGATCTCGGAGTACTCGGCCACCTTGTAGGGGGCGAGCAGGCCGTCCTGGTCGGCCGTGATGGCAAACGAGGTTCCCATGTCCAAGACGTCGGGGGCCCTCGATTGGCCCTTCAACTGCTCGACGGCGTTGATCTCGTCCTGGCTCGAACCGTTGGGGTTCTCCGAGTTGATCTTGATGCCGTACTTCTTGGAGAAGTCCTTGATGATGTTGCCGTAGTTGGCCCAGTTGTCGGGAAGGGTGATGACGTTGAGCGTCCCCTCCTTCTTGGCCGCCGCGATAAGGCCGGACATGCCACCGAACGCGGCCGCCGACGTGGCCTTCGCCGGATTCACCGCCGCCCCCGCCGGTCCCCCGGTCGTGAGGATCGACGTGACGCCGACAACGAGGAGCGCTGCCGAGATGGTGGCAGATCTCATGCGCATCTTCACGTGAGTCTTCCTTTCTGGTTTTCTGGTTGTGTGCTGCTTCTTGTGGGATTCATGGGTGATCGGTTCACCAGGATCGAAAGTTCCTCGCGATCTAGTGGGGATTTATGCCGGTAAGACCGGCCGTCGTGTGGCGCTCTTTCTTCGCTATGCACAGGGGAGTTCGTCGATCCATCGGTCAATGGGCGGGGCGGGGCGAAGCACCGAGGAGCAGGTCAGGCAGTTCGGCCACGCTGCCGAGGACGCGGGTCGGCGGCACGGCCTCGAGCTCGGCCCGGTCGTGCGCGCCGGTCAGGACCCCGACCACGATGCCGGCGCCGGCGCGGCGACCGGCCACGAGGTCGCTCGCGGTGTCTCCCACCACGGCCACCGCTCCGACCTCGTCGATCTCGAGGACCACCAGGGCGTGCAGGATCATGTCGGGGAAGGGCCGGCCCCGGCCGCAGTCGGCCGGGGAGAGGGCCAGGTCGACCTTGTCGCGCCAGCCGAGAGCGTCGATCAGCGCGTCACGGGTCGAGGGTGAGAACCCGGTGGTCAGGCAGACCTTGATCCCGTTGTTGCGAAGGCGCCCGATCGCCTCGATGGCGCCGGGGATCGGGCCGACCTTGGCCCCGGCGATGCTCAGGGCGTAGGACTCCTCGAATGACTTGTTGGCCGCCTCCGCCCTCGCCGTGTCCCCCTTGAACAGCGACGTGAACACCTCGACCTTGGACTGGCCCATGGTGTCTCGGATGTAGGCCACGGCGGCCTCGCCGTCGGGGCTCGACAGGTCGATGCCGCCCGCAGCGAGCGCAGATTCGAACGCCTCTTCCACCGCCCCGTCGTCGGTCACGGTGGTGCCGGCCAGGTCGAGACAGGCCAGCGTGATCTTCGGGGACATCAGCCCACCCCGGCCGCGGCCAAGGTGTCCTCGGCGATCGCCGGCGCACAGGTCATCCCCCGGCCTCCCGGGCCGGTGACCACCCAGACGCCGGGTAGCGCCTCGGCCCGGTAACAGAGGCGGTCATCGGTGCACTGGGAGTACACCCCGGACCACCGGCGGACGACCGGCGCCAGCGGCACGGCCAGGATCCGCCGCACCCGTTCGAGCAGCTCATCGGCCACCTCTTCGGCCAGGGCGAAGTCGAATGGCTCCTCGTAGCTGTGGGTGTCGCCGATGGTCAGCGTCCCGTCGGCCCGCTGCACCACCAGCAGCTGGATCTGGTGGCGCTCGGCCAGCTCGGAGCGCGCCGGGAGGTCCTCCAGCCGGGCCGAGAGGTAGGCCGGGTAGTAGCGCATCGAGTCGGCGTCGGCGATGGCGGTCGGCAGCTCGCCGTCGATGGGGGCGGTGCTGAGCATCTGCAGGCACACCCGGCGCAACGGGGCCGCCTCGAGGTGGGAGCCGACCAGACCGGAGCGCAGGGCACCCACGGCCAAGATGACCAGGTCGCCCTCCCAGCGTTGGCCGAGATGGTCGACCACCACTCCGGGCTGCGCGTCGGTGGCGAACCGGTTGCCCACGAAGCGGTAGTGGCCGCTCTTCTCCAAGTGGTCCCGCAGCGCCCCGAGCACCTTTTGGGGTTCGACGATCCCGTCCTCGGGCGCCCACAGTGCACCCACCACCCGGTCGCTCAAAGCCGGGTTGAGCCGACGGATCGCCGGTGGCTCCAGGAACTCGATGTTGCGCTCCGCCGCATCGGGACCGAGCGCGAAGTCGTCCATGACCTTGAGCTCTTCGGGCGACACGGCCACGGTGAGCGAGCCCGCGGGACGGAACCCGATGCCCGGGACCTCTGCGAAGGTGGCCTCCCAGAGCCGACGGGCTCGCCGCGCCGCGTTCAGCTCTTCGCCCGACCGGCGCCCACTGATCCACAACAGCCCGAAGTTGCGTACCGACGCACCGTTGGGACTCGGTTCGGCCTCCAGTTGCACCACGTCGAACCCGGCGGCGACGAGCTGGTAGGCGTGGAAGGTTCCGAGAACCCCGCCTCCAACCACGACCCCTCGCGCCATGGTTGGACTATCGCATTTTTCATTTCGTCGTTTCTATAGCTTTACGAAGATGACGCCAAGATTTGTTTCTCTTGTTTCCCTTCGTCCACACACGAGCTATTTGACGTAAAAGAGCCGCAAATGCCCCGACATTGATTGTGATTTGTCACCGATGTCGCGTTGTCGTGGCATCGCCGACGATGCGCTTGTCACGACCGACCTTCAGCGGCCACCATGGGCCGGCACGACCGGGACGAGCCGAGGAGACCGGGTGAACATCCTTTTGATCACCCTCGATCAGTTCCGAGGTGACTGCCTGTCGCTCGCCGACCACCCGGTGGTCCGCACCCCGAACCTGGACCGACTGGCGTCTTCGGGTACCTGGCTGCGCCGCCACTACAGCCAGGCGGCCCCGTGCTCCCCCGGACGGGCGTGTCTGTACACCGGCACGTACCAGTTCAACAACCGGGTTGTGGGGAACGGCACGCCGCTCGACGACCGATTCGACAACGTGGCTCGGGCCGGGCAGCGGGCCGGATACCGGCCGACCCTGTTCGGCTACGCCGACCAAGGCATCGACCCGCGGGCGGCCAGCGGCCCCGACGACCCGCGCCTCTCCACCTACGAGAGCGTCCCGCCAGGGTTCGACGTCGGACTCGAGCTCATCGAGGACCAGCGACCCTGGCTTCGATGGCTCGAGGGTCTGGGCTATCGGGTCGACGACGCGGTCAGCGCGCTGAGCAGTGAGCCCGAGCGACCGGCCGAGCGCGGGATCTCGGCGTTCCTCACCGACCGGCTGCTCGAATGGCTGCGGCGCCAGGACGACCCGTGGTTCCTCCACGCGAGCTACCTGCGCCCCCACCCGCCGTATGCGGCCGCCGGTCGATGGGCAAAGGCATATGACCCCGACGACGTGCCCGATCCGGTCCCTGCCCCCGACCGACCGCTTCCGTTCTCCGGCCATCTGTCCGAAGAACGGGCGCCCGAAGACCCGGCCGAGCTCCGCTCACTGCGGGCCCAGTACTTCGGGATGATCTCCGACGTCGACGAACAACTGGGTCGGTTGTGGGACGGGCTGGCCGAGCTGGGGGTGTGGGACGACACCTTGGTAGTGGTCACCTCCGATCACGGAGAGCAGCTGGGGGACCAGGGCACCCTCGGCAAGGGCGGCTTCTTCGAAGCGAGCTATCACGTGGTGGGCATCGTCCGCGACCCGAGACACCCAGATGTGCACGGTCGAGCGGTGGACGCGTTCACCGAGAACGTCGATATCTTCCCGACGTTGTGCGAGGCGATGGACATCTCGGTCCCGGCCCAGTGCGACGGGATGCCGCTCACTCCGTTCCTGGCCGGGGACGAACCGCCGTGGTGGCGCGATGCGGCGCACTGGGAGTACGACTGGCGATGGGAGCGGATCCTCTTCGGCCCCCATGAGTGGCCCTGGGACCGGCGCCTGGAGCGACAGAACCTGGCCGTGCTGCGATCCGACTCGATCGGCTATGTCCAGTTCGGCAACGGGGAATGGCGCTGCTTCGACCTGGCCAGCGATCCGACCTGGCGGACCGAGATCGACGACCCCGCCATCGTGCTCCGGTCGGCCCAGTCGATGCTGGCGTGGCGGGCCTCGCACGCCGACCGGCTGTTCACCGACATGCTGCTCATCGACGGGGGCGTCGGTCGGGTACCCGCCTTCCCCGCTGGGTCAGCCGGTCACTGACCGGGTGACGCGCACGCGACCACACTCCATGTGATTTCGGCCGGTGTCTCGCTGGCTTCGTGGCTCGGCGCTCTCCCTCGGAGCAGCACCCTGGGAGGAGGGCTACCCTCCCACCAGGGTGAGCGAGTCCGAGGTCGCCAGACAAGACAGGACCAAGATGGTGGCACTCGCCATCGCGGCAGGCATGGTTTTCGCGCTCCTGGGAGGGTGCACATCCGGCGGAGGCAGCGCGTCGATCACGACCTCGACCAATTCAAGCTCGAAGTCCCACACGGCCACCACGGCTACGACATCCACGACAGCGACGACAACCACCACATCGGCCCCCCAGCCGCCGGCCGGCTTCGCCGCCGCCAAGTTGGAGTGGCAGCAGGGTGCCTCAGCAATCTCGGCCGATCAAAACTCCTATTTCACTCAGGCGGCAACCGACCTCAGTAACGCGATTGCGGCCGGAGAGGGGAACACCTCCGGGTACTCGTCGGCAGTGCAGGAGCTACAACAGTTGGCTTCTCTCCCGGAGACCAGCGACACACCGGCCCAGATGTCAGAAGCTCAGAGTGACATCACGGCCCTGAACACATTCTTCGGCACCAGCGGGCTCTACGAATGACACGCTCCGCCGCTCTCGGGCCCGACGCACAGGAGGCGGCACACCGACGGCCGCCATTGACGGACCCTCTGGTCTCGTAAGTACCCGGGCCTACGGCTCGCTGACCGACCAGCCACGGCGCTGGAGCTCGGCGGCGAGATGTTCGGACGGCATGCGCCGCATGGCGAGCTCATCGAGGGACAGCGCCGCCGGAGGCTCGGCCAGAGCCGGGCTAGCGGCTGCGAACTCGGCCTCTTGGAGCCGGTCGATGAATGCCGTGGCCTCGTCCCGGGTGAACTTGCCCGCCGCTTGACGCTGGTTGAATCCCATGGGGCCGCGGGCATCACGAAAGTCGGCGTGGCCGGCGTCGTGGAGGAGCGCCGACAACTCCTTCATCTGGCTCGCCGATGCCGGAGGGCCGGCCTGTTGCCCGAATGCCACGGTCACAGTCTCCCAGTGCAAACCGGCGCGGCGAGCCATGCGGCCCGAACGGGTGAGCGTCAGGCCGGGGGCTTGGGGGCCTGGTGGAAGACGACCGAGGACCGCTCGGGGTGGTCGGGGTCCAGGTGGACGGTGAAGGGCTCGTCCTCGTCGGGCTCCGAATCGCCCTCGGCCACGATGACCACCTCGTCGTCCCGCCGGCCATAGATGGCGTAGGCCATGCCCAGCATGGCCTGGCCGAGCACCTGGCCTCCCGAGGAGTGGGCGATCCGACCACCCGTGGTGGCCGGCCGGTGGTCGCCCTCGGGCGGCGCGTCGGCATCGGTCGCCTCGAGCCAGGCCAGCCACTGCTCGTCGGTCCACTCCTCCGGGTCGGCCGGCGGCCCGTCGGGAAACGCCTGGTCCGGGGGGTCCACGTTCCCACCGTACCGTGGGGTCGGCTCCGACCGGTGTGCGGTCAGCGGAGCCGGCCGGGCCGGTGCCCTAGCGTCGTCACGTTGTGATCACGCCCGCAGATGCCGTGCTCCTCGCGGGCGCCGGGGTGCTGGCCGGGGTGGTCGGATCGGCTGGCGGGATCACCTCGCTGATCTCGTATCCGGCGCTCCTGGCGGTGGGCATTCCTCCGCTGCCGGCCAATGTGACCAATGCGGTGGCGCTGGTGGGCTCATTCCCGGGCGCGGCGCTCGGCTCACAACCCGAGCTGCGCGGCAAGGCGCGGTGGCTGGCCCGGTGGGCCGTGCCCACGGTGGCCGGCTCGGTGCTCGGACTGGTGCTCCTGCTGTCCACGCCCGACCGGTTGTTCGGACGAATCGTTCCCTTCTTCCTGGCCTTCGCCGCGGTGGCCTTGCTCCTGCAACCACGGATCTCTCGGTGGCGAGAGGGGCGCCCCGAGCAGACCAATCGGCTCCTGCTCCCGGTTGGGCTCTTCGCGGTGTCGGTCTACAGCGGCTATTTCGGCGCCGGGTCCGGGGTGATGATCCTGGCCCTGCTCCTCATCACGGTCGATCAGCACCTGGCCCGGGCCAACGCCCTCAAGAACATGCTGGCGGGGGTGGCCGTCCTGGCCGCGTCCATCGGGTTCGCCGCGTTCGGACCCGTGCACTGGAGGGCCGCGGCCCCCTTGGCGGTCGGGTTGTTCGCCGGCAGCATCGTGGGGCCCTCGGTGGCCCGGCGGGTTCCGGGTCCGTTGCTGCGCGTCCTGGTGGCGATGGCGGGGCTAGGCCTGGCCATCTGGCTGTGGATCCACCCGACCTGACCACGGCGCGTCGCCGGTGGCCGTGCGGGGTTCAGCAGTCGGCCGGGTGGGGCACCCTGGCCCGCCTCGACCGGCCGCGGACCGCCTTGCGGAGGGCGGGAGCGAGATCGCCCCGGGCGACGACGTCGATGTGTTCGAGCCCGAGCCAGTCACCGAGCGCCCTCAGCTCGGTGACGGCGGGGCCGATCACCGAATCGGGGGTCACATCGGGCTCGAGGTGAGCGGCCGCCACCCGGATGGCGCCGGCCTTGCGGTCCGCCTTGAGATCGAACCGGGCCACCAGCCGGTCACCGAGCAGGAGCGGCAGCACGTAGTACCCGTGGGTGCGGAGGTGCTCGGGCACGTAGATCTCGATTCGGTAGCGGACGTCGAACAGGCGCTCGACGCGGTCCCGATTCCAGATGAGCGAGTCGAACGGCGACAGCAAGGTCGCGTGGTCCCGGCGCGGCGGTCGCGGTCGGGGGTTGGCCACGCCATAGGCGGGGTGCCGCCAACGCTCGACGGCGACCGGGGTCAGGCGGCCCGCCTCGACCAGCTCGGCCACCCGCACCCGGGCCACCGGGGTCGGGATCCAGAAGTAGTCGGCCAGGTCGGCGACGGTGGCCACGCCCAGACACCGGGCCGCGATCAAGAGCAGCTCGCGCTGGGCCTCCTCGGCGGTCGGGACTGGCAGGTCGAGGACGGCCGGAGGGATCACCCGCTCGGTCAGGTCGTAGACCCGCTCGAAGTTGGGGTTGCGCCAGCCGGCCAGCACGCCGGCGCCGAACAACAGCTCGAGCGCCCGACGACCGTCGCTCCTCCGCTCCCACCACTCCCCCACCTGACGCCGCGGATCCGAGAGCTGCGATGCGGTCAGCGGGCCGGCCTCGGCCACCTCCTGGAGCACCGCGGCGAGGTAGTCGGCGTTCGCAGCGCGCCAGGCCTGGCGACGCACCATCGCCGGGCCCTCGGCCCCGTCGCCGCTCCACTGGTCCATCCGCCAACGGAACAGGGGATACATCTCGGTCGGGAGGACCGACGCGGCGTGGCCCCAGTACTCGAACCACCGACCTCGGGGACCGGAGAGTCCGCGCAAGACGGCCGGGTCGTAGGCGCCGATGCGGCTGAACGGCACGATGAACTGGGTCCGCTCGAGCACGTTGACCGCGTCGAGCTGCAGGGTGCCCAGTCGATCGAGCAGGCGACCCAGCCGAGCCGCCGTCGGCCCACGTGTCCCTGGGGGGCGGCGCGACGAGGCGAGGCCCTGGGCGTCGAGGGCCAGCCAACGGGCCTCGCGGTTGGAAAGCTGATTGGAGGCCGGCACGAGCGTCGATCGTACGGGGGACCGACGTTCCTCCGTGCTTCCGGCACTGGCTGGCCCGCCGGTTACCTCGCGTCGGGTCCGTTCACACGAAGGCGTGGACGACGGCGCGGTAGTAGGTGAGGGCGGGATGCGCGGTGGGGCCGGTGGCCGGAACCCGGCCAAGTGCTCGCCGCAGGGCCGACGGTCGCGCGGCGCCGGCGGTCGGCGGGGCCTCGACGACCGGGACGACGCGACTGAACCCGCCGGCCAGGGCCAGCTGGCACACCCCGTCCATCGTGGGCACGAACCAGTTGCCGTAGTCCCCGATGAACTGGCCGCCGGCGAAGAACTGCATGAGGCTCTGCTCCTCCAGCCCGTCGATGTGGACGGCCTGGGTCTCGATCACCGCGACCTCGTCGGTCACCGAACGGACCCGCTCCAAGGCCCGGAGCGGCTCCTTCATGTGGTACAGCACGCCCAGGTACAACACGACGTCGAAGTGCCCGACCGTGTCTAGGTCGACCGTCTGAAAGTCGGCCAGCATCGGCTCGACCGCCGAACCGAGGACCTCCTTGGCCAGCTCAAAGCCGCGCCGTCCCGGCAACTCGGGCCGCCAGAAGTCGGTGGTATCCCGGTTGTGGTCCGGGAGCACGCCCTTCTCGGCACACTCGGCCCAGTAGGCCTCACGGGCTCCCAGATCGACGCCCCATACGTAGTGATCGAGGGCCACCACCCGGGATGCCCCCAGCCGTTCGGCCTGGAACGAGTAGTACCCGTCCCATGCCCCGATATCCAGGACGCTCCGGCCGGAGAAGTCGGGCAGCTGGTCGGGACCGAGGTCGGGACCGGCCGACAACCCGCGGGTGACCACCCCCTGGCCGAGGTCGATCGAGTGGTACCAGCCCAGGGCATCGGCGCGCGCCCGCAACTCCTCGGGGCTCACCACGGCGCCATGGTACAGGTGGCGCTGGCGACCCGGACCTGGTCGCCCTAGACATTGGGCATGCGCGGAGCCGTCCTTAACACCAGCCCCGGCGACCTCGAGATCACCGAGCTCGTCATCGACAAACCCGAGCCACGCGAGGTCCTGGTCAAAACGGCGGCGGCCGGGTTGTGCCACAGCGATCTGCACACCATCGACGGGTCCTTCCCGGGCCGGCTCCCGGCCTGCCTCGGCCACGAGGCCGCCGGGGTGGTCGAGGCGGTGGGCAGCGAGGTCCGCCACGTGGTCCCGGGCGACCACGTGATCAGCTGCCTGTCGGTCTTCTGCGGGCACTGCGAGCACTGCGTGAGCGGCTATCCCAACCGGTGCGAGTCGACCGAGATGCGCCGCGGCCCGGGCGATGGGTCCCGGTTGACGTTCGAGGACGGCACGACGGTCAACCAGTTCTTCAACCTGTCCAGCTTCGCCGATTTCATGTTGGTGCACGAGAACGCGCTGGTGAAGATCGTCGACGACATCCCGCTCGATCGGGCCGCGCTCATCGGCTGCGCCGTGGTCACCGGGGTGGGGGCGGTCATCCACACCGCCGGGGTCCGCCCGGGCGAATCCGTGGCCGTCATCGGCTGTGGCGGGGTCGGCCTCAACTGCATCCAGGGGGCCCGCCTGGCCGGCGCCGGCCGGATCATCGCGGTCGACCGGCTGGCCATGAAGCTCGACCTGGCCACGTCGTTCGGCGCGACCGACGTCGTCGACGCCTCCAGCGTCGACCCGGTGGCGGCCGTCCTCGAGCTGACCTCGGGGGGCGTCCACCATGCCTTCGAGGCGATCGGCCTGAAGGCCACCGCGGAGGCGGCGTTCGGCATGCTGCGGGTGGGCGGCACCGCGACCGTGGTGGGGCTGCTCCCGATCGGGGCCAAGGTCGAGGTGTCGGGCCTCTCGCTCATCGGCGAGCGCAAGCTCCAGGGCTCGCGCATGGGGTCGAACCGATTCCGGGTCGACATGCCGAGGCTGGTCGACCTCTACCTCCAGGGCCGGCTCGACCTGGACAACCTGATCTCGGCCCGGATCGGCCTCGACCAGGTCAACGAGGGCTTTGCGGCGATGCGATCGGGCGAGGTCGCCCGCTCGGTGATCATCTTCGACTGACGGTCAGCGTCCGGGGCTGAGTGCCCGGGGCTGAGGGTCGAGGACTGAGTGTCGGCGGCTGAGTGTCGGGGGCTGATCGAGCTCAGTAGTCGGCGGCGGCGTCGGCCGTCGCGCCCTCGCACTCATAACGCGACGCCCGCAGGTCGGACAGCGGGGCCGGACGGCCGAGCAAGAACCCCTGGGCCTCGTCGCAGTGGGCCTCCCGGAGCTGCTCGAGCTCGAGCTCGGTCTCGACCCCCTCGGCCACCACTTCCAGGCCGAGC
>Ga0302325_10020901_pt1 | contig 13714 bp, 14 predicted proteins | sample Palsa_T0_2_FD_201948 | JGI IMG/M metagenome (GOLD analysis project Ga0302325, IMG submission 201948) | Peat permafrost microbial communities from Stordalen Mire near Abisko, Sweden - Palsa_T0_2 | ecosystem: Environmental > Terrestrial > Soil > Palsa > Peat permafrost | place: Sweden: Abisko... | reverse complement strand
ATCTCGCCTTCGGCACCGGCATTCACGCTTGTGCGGGCATGTCGCTGGCGCGCATGGAGGCGCAAGTGGCAGTGAGCCGGTTGCTGCAACGCTTCGGCCGCATCGAACCCTCCGCCGCGCCGGTAACGAGCGGCCGGGCGCGGTTTCGCGGCTTTATTTCTTACCCCGTAAGTCTAAGCGCCTGAGCCTGCGGCCCGGTTTCGGAGTATCGTCATGCCCGCACTTGTTGCGGGCATCCACGTTTTTAGGAAAGTGTCGAGATAAAAAGACGTGGATGACCGGGACAAAGGCGAGTGAGGCGACGCCGTTCTTCGACGGCTATGCCCGGCCGTGACGCCTTGGATTGAACCCAATGCCCAACCTGCTCGGCATTCTGGAAACCGCGCTTTACGTCGACAAGTTCGAGCGCGCCTGCGCGTTCTACGAACAAGTGCTCGGGCTCAACAGCATCTATCGCGATGCGCGGTTATGCGCCTACGACGTCGGTGGCCGCGGCGTGTTGCTGTTGTTTTTGCGCGGCGCGTCGCTCGAAACCCTGCACATGCCGGGCGGCACCATCCCGCCGCACGACGGTCACGGGCCCGTCCATATGGCGCTTTCGATCGCCGCCGATGAACTCGCCGCCTGGGAGGCGCTGCTCAAGGACGCCGGTGTCGAAATCGAAGGCCGCACCAAATGGCCGCGCGGCGGCGAAAGCGTCTACTTCCGCGATCCCGACGGGCACTTGCTCGAACTCGCGACGCCGGGTCTTTGGCCGGGCTATTAGGTCGGCGGGGGGGCTGGCGCAGCTGAGCCGGTAGCGGTAACTCGAACAAAACGGGGAAGATATAGGCGGCCGTGACAACTACTTCCGGGTCAGCGCGGTGCTCGCGCAAATGCCGAAAAAACATTGGCCGACCATGCCGGAAACGCGGCTGGTGCCGAGTCTCGTGCCATCGGCGGGGACACGGGTGGACGCCATGACGGAGCGTGCATCGGAGCCGCCGCCAAAATACCCGCTCGCGCTCGAACGCCGGCCGCTTCGGCCGCAAGAGGCAATGCCGGCCGAAGGTCTCGAGGCCGTGCGGCGCGAGGCGGAGGCGTGCACGCGGTGCCCCTTGTACGCACCCGCCACCCAGCTCGTATTCGGCGAAGGTCCTGCCGACGCGTCCCTCATGTTTGTCGGCGAGCAGCCGGGCGACCAGGAGGATTTGGCCGGGCGGCCGTTCATCGGGCCGGCCGGGCAGGTGTTCGAGCGCGCGCTGGCAGCCGCCGGTATTGTCAGGAAAGACGTTTATGTCACCGGCGCCGTCAAGCATTTCAAATTCGAGCCGCGCGGCAAGCGGCGCATTCACAGCAAGCCCGGACGGACCGAAGTGGTCTCATGCCGCCATTGGCTGGACCGGGAAATTGCCGCGGTGCGGCCCAAGCTGATTGTGGCGTTGGGTGCAACGGCAGCGTTCAGTCTCGCCGGGCGGGCTGTCGCCGTCACCAAGGAGCGCGGCAGCGTCTACCAATTCGGCGGTCAATCGGTGCTCGTCACGCTCCACCCGTCTTACGTGCTGCGGATCGCCGATGTGGATGCCGCGGCGCGGGCGTATGACGAATTGGTTGTCGATCTCAAGCTCGCCGCTCGGTGGCTTAACGGGCAATCTTACGCCGAAACGCCGCAGCTCTCACAAGCGAGCTAGCGGGCACCGCGGTGCGCATCGGGAGTCGCGCTGCTGTGTATAAGCGGAGTAAGCGTAATGGCTCTCTTTGACATCGCCGGCGATGCGGCGCGCGCCTTTGCCGTCCTGCGCGCCGGCGGCATCGCGATTGTTCCGAACGACATCGGCTACTCCGCGCTCGGCGGATCGAAGGCGGCGCTCGAAAAGATTTTCGTCGCCAAACGCCGGCCGCCGCAAAAGCTCAATGCCATGGTCGCCAATATGGCCATTCATCGCGAGTTGCACGCGTGCAGCACGCGCGGGCGTGAGATTGTCGATGCCATCGTCGGCGACTACGGCCTGCCGCTTGGCTGCATCGCTCCGTACCGGTCGGATCATCCAATGCTGCGGGGCCTCGATCCCGAAACTCTCGCCGCCTCTAGCCTCGGCGGCACGCTGGTCATGCTGCTTAACGCTGGCCGCTTTCACGCAGCATTGACGGCGCTGAGCGCCGAAGCGTCCTTTCCCTTGTTCGGCTCGTCCGCCAATATGACGCGAACCGGAACCAAATTCCGCATCGAGGACATCGAGCCTGAAATCAAAGCCATTGCCGAGGTGATTATCGATCACGGCATGCAGCGATTTCACCGCTATGCCGCATCATCGACGCTGCTGAACGTCGAGACGCTGGAGGTCGTTCGCGTTGGATCGTGCTTTGAGGATATTGCCTACATCCTGCTGCGTCACTTTGGGGCCGAGTTGCAGACAAATCCGCGGAATTGACAATCGATTTGTAATCGTTCTCGGTCACCGCCGCGCCGTGCCGTAATCTCGTTGTAAGCTGCCGGCGCTCCAGGGAGCCGATCGATGGATCTTGGTTTGACCGAGTGCAAAGCCTTTGTGGCCGGCGCCAGCAAGGGACTCGGCAAAGCCTGCGCCAGCGCCCTGGCGGGGGAGGGCGCGCGGGTCTTCATCTGCTCGCGCAACGTCGACGAAGCCGCGCGGGCGGCGGCCGAAATCGGCGCCGCCGGGTCCGCTGCCGCCGATGTGTCGCGCCCGGCCGACGTCGAGCGCGTCGTCGCGGCGGCGATCGCGGCGTTGGGCGGTCTCGACATTCTGGTCACCAATGCCGGCGGTCCGCCGGCCGGCGCATTCGAGAAAGCGGACGACACCGATTGGGAGACCGGCTACCAGCTCACGTTGATGAGCGCGGTGCGTCTCATTCGCGCGGCGCTGCCGGCGCTGAAAGCGTCGGGGCGCGGCCGCATTGTCAATCTTACCGGCTATGGCGTGAAAGAGCCGATGACCGATCTCGTCGTTTCGGACGCGGTTCGCGCCGGCGTGACGGTGATGGCGAAAACCATCGCTTCCGATCTGGCGCCGTTCGGCATCACCGTCAATAACATCGCTCCCGGGCCGATCATGACCGATCGCCTGATTGCGATTCACTACGCGCGCGCCAAGCGGTCGGACATCACGCTCGAAGAGCAGTTGCAGCGCTTCAGCCAGACCATCCCGGCAAAGCGCGTGGGAGAGCCGAAGGAAATCGGCGATCTCTGCGCCTATCTCTGCTCGCGGCAAGCGGGATACCTCACCGGACAATCGATTGTTGTCGACGGCGGCATTAATCGTTCGATCTAGTGGAGCAGATTTGACATTCGCTACCCGCCGGACGGCGAACTCGCGAAGCGAATGTCAAATCCAAATCTCGCCTAGCGCACGCCCGACGCTTTTGACCCGATTCAGAACTCAAGCGGCCTCTTCCGCCGCGCTGTGCAACACAGTTCGATCCGTCAATAATCTATTTGTGGCGGTCTCACGATGCGGCTCGGAATTGGCGCGATCGACGCCCTCGACCGTGATGGCGAACATGCCGCTCTCGGTTTTTCTAATCCAGCCCTTTTCCTTCATATACCAGAGATGAAACCGCAAATGCTCAACGGGACAGTCTAGCATGCGTTCAAGTGCCAACTCGCCGATGCCCGGATTGTCGAGGTTTTGTCGGCGTCTAACATAAAAGATCGACAGCAGCTTGTTCTGAATGTCGCCATCCTGTTCGATGCCTTTATTGTCGCTGGCCTCCCTGAGCAATTTCCAGCGAACGCTCAAATGGTTTTTGTGTTTAACATCGTACTGCGCGCGTTTGCCCGGATCGCTGAGTACATCATGGGCCTCCATGATAACGTCGAAACGCGGACGATCGCCGGTGTCCTGATTGTCAGGATGGTAACGCTGCGCAAAGTAGCGAAACATCCGCTCTATCGTTTCCGAGTTGGCGTTCGGACTGATTTCCAGCGTTTCGTAGTAGTCGACGAAGTTAGAGGGTTCCATCATATGCCGCCATCTGGCCCATCACGGGTGCAGTGTGTTACGCGACTTCTTAAGGCTTCCTTTTCATTTCGAGGCCTTGTCCGCGGAACGCCTGCAAGAAACCCCATTATCGGAACAATTTTCACCGGCTAGCGTTTAAGCGGGTTCTCCGAAAGGCGCGTACGCCAACGTTTGATTAGCCGCGCGGGCGAGGCGCGCTAAGAACCGCGCCGGAACTCGCGCCTAGAATTGAACGACGGTGCGGATCGCGCGCCCGGCGCGCAAATCTTCAAAGCCGCGGTTGATGTCCTCAAGACCGATGCGCGCGGTGATCAACTCGTCGAGCTTCAAATGGCCGTCGAGATAGGCGGCCACCAGCATGGGAAAATCGCGCAGCGGCCGCGCGCCGCCATAGCTCGATCGCCGGAAGCGCTTCTCGCCCATGAGCGATCCCCAGCGAAAGCTGACGTCATTGGCGACGTCGATCTTGCCGAGCCAGATCACTTGCCCGCCGGCGCGAACCGCCTCGGCGCTCTGGCGGAACGTGATGGGACTGCCGGCGGCTTCCAGCACCACGTCGGCGCCGCGGCCGTTGGTCAGAGAGCGGGCAAGTTCGATCGGATCTTCGCGCGTGGCATTCACGGCGTGCTGCGCGCCGAGCTTGCTCGCCAGCGCAAGCTTCCGATCGTCCAGATCCACCGCAATAACGGCGCCCGCGCCGGCCATCACCGCGCCTTGCACCGCCGCGAGCCCCACGGCGCCGCAACCCAACACCATGATGGTGTCGCCATCAGCGATATCGGCGACATTCAGTGCAGCCCCGACGCCGGTCATGACCCCGCAGCCAATCAAACAGGCACGATCGAACGGAATGTCTTTGGAAACGACGACCGCTTGTTGCGCCGGCACCACGCAGACTTCGGCGAAGGCGCCGAGAAACATGAGATGCGTCAACGCGGCGCCGTTTTCGAGCCGGGCTTTGGAATGTCCGTCGAAATGCAGTCCTCTTGGTCCCTCATTTAAGTAGGTGTCGCAAAGAATCGGCTGCCCGCGACCGCACTGAAAGCAATGGCCGCAATGTGGATTCCACGACAGGATCACGTGGTCGCCGACTTTGGGCGTATCGACCTTCGCCCCGACCTGTTCGACCACGCCGGCCGCCTCGTGACCCAGGATCATCGGCAGCGGATAACGCAGCGCACCGCCGATGACCTCGAGATCGGTATGGCAAAGGCCGGCGGCACGCACCCTGACCGCCACGTCGCGCGGCGAAGGATCGCTGACCGATACGTGCTCGATGACCAGCGGGGTTCCGGCTTGGTGCAGCACGGCGGCGCGGTGTCTTGAACTCATTGAGCCGCTGTTCGGAAAAGCGCAGTGTGGACGTGACGATACGACGAGGCCGGCAGTAGCGGCGTCAATGTTAGCACGAGTCCGCTTTGGCCCGCGGAACCGTTGCAGATTCGCGAAATGGCCGACCCGAGGAAGAAGGCGCGCTGTGACGATCCCGTAACCGGCGCGACGGCGCGTCGGATGAGGCAGTCAGGCGAGTCCGTAAACAAGATCGGCGCGGCCGCTTATAAATTTTAAGACTTGCTTTCCTTCGTGCTCCATAGCGGGCCTGTGGAGACCCGGACAACGTCCGTATACAATGGTGGCAGCGACGCGGCGTATTCCTCCGCGGAACTGTGGTCGTCGTCTTCAAGATAGGCCAGCAATGGGAAGGGGCTAGGATACCGCTCCGCTTCCAGGAAGGAGCCAAGGGCCCCGAGGTCTAGTAAGCACTGCGCCGGCGAGAGCGGCGGCCGCCGCTGCAACACCGAGCAGGACCGCGGGTGTGGTAGAACGGCACCCCGCGTCTCTTGCTCATGGCGACGCACCGCGACATAGGCGCGAATGAGTTCGAGCACGCTGCTTCGCGCGGGCGACGAGGTCTCCGCGCTCTCGGCCAGCAATATGGGCCGGCCGTGGTTATCGATCAGGCAGCTACGATTTTCGTCCAGCAAGTCAAACAGCCGCTCTCGATTGATATTCCTCACCGAGGCGAACCCAGGTGGCGGGACCGAAACACCCGGCGGCAGATTCGAGAGCACGCGCCAATGCGGTGACGCGGGGTGCTCGGCGGCGCCACCGATCGCCGACCGGACATTCGCGAGTGATTGCTTAAACGCCCTTTCACAGCGAACGATAACGTCGGCCGAAACCGGACCGTTGTCGACCGCAGTTAGGCGACCGCCGGTCCGATGTAGGTCTTTTCGCCCGGAAAATAACTTCAGCCGCGCTTCTGCCTCGCGCCATAGCGGTTTTGGTATGCGATGCGGTTCGCCGCTCTCGTGAACGCCGGAGACTGGGTCATTCGCAACCGCAATAGCTGTAAAGCCTGATTTCAGAATTGCGCCGGCGCACATCGCACATGGGTCCAGGGAGGTGACTATGATCAGATCGCTTGGTGACGGCAGGGCGGGATCGCGCTGCGCGAAATACCAATCGATAAGTTGCCGTTCGGCGTGCGCGGTCGGATCGCAAACGATGCCGTCGCGCACGACCGCGTTGACGGCCTCTGCATAAATCGTTCCACGGCCGTCAATCAGGATACCTCCGACACCGAAAGTTCCCGAGCGGGCGGCTTTCTCGGCCAGATCCGTAGCCTGCGACGCGGCTTGCTCGGCGGTCGTTATTTGACCATGCGCCGGCGTCACGCCGGCGCTCAATGGCAGTTTCATTCGCAGATCCACGCCGCGATTGCGTGTCGCAACATATAAAACCCGATCGCAAGAAAAATGACGGTGTTCAGGCTGAAGACCGTCCGAACCACCGTGAGAAACATTTTTATCGAAGGATCAAACCAGACCAGCCATGTTTCGCCGCCGATTACCAACTCTTCGGTTGCCCTGAATTTCTCCGGATAGACTGTTCGAGATGAAATCAACGCGTCTCGCTCAAAGAGCTTGTGGGCAAGATCAAACTGATACACCACGCCCGACATCTCGGCGAAATAGTAACCGATCCTCCAAACTAAGTGTTGAACGAAAATACCCGCCAAGAGAATGCCAAGGGCGGCCGCAACGAGAACGCAGCCGACCCGAAAGTGCACCAACGCATTCGTCGTTTCCGCACCAGTGATGATCTTTCCGAATGCTGACGCCAGCGAAGCGTCGAGAGTCAACAAGCCGGCGACGACGCCAAGAAAAATCGCCGCGGCGGATTGCCGATAGCCATCCAGCCGGGTCTGCATGGCGCGGTAAACGTCGGAGCTGGCCTGCAACCGAAACCTTTGCTGGTCCGCAAGTGTAAGGCCGGCGGCATCGGCCTCCCAGAACGTCCAGTCGCGCGTCTGCGCCGGCATGTTCGCTCCCAATTTTCGTGTCGAAAATGTTGCGCATCCTAGCATCGTCGAACTCGGGGACAAGATAAGCCCGTGAGGCGGGCCAAGGATGATTGAGTCGCGCTTTGCTATGACCGTCCGTAAACCGGCACGATGCCGCCGCGGGTGACGCGGTTGTCGGGTGAAGCGAGAAACAGGACGGTTGCCGCGACCTCCTCGACTTTGGGCCACAAGCTAAAATCGGCCTTCGGCATGGCGCTGCGATTGGTCGGCGTGTCCATTGTCGAAGGTGCGACGGCATTGACCAGAATGCCGTCCTTGACGACCTCTTCGGCCAGAGCCGCCGTCAGCGCGGCGACCGCCGCCTTGCTTGCCGCGTAGGTGACCATGCCGGCGCCGGTTCGCCATTCCAGCGCCGGGCGGGCGGCGACGTTGACAATCCGCCCGCCGTTTCCGCCGAAGGCTTGCACCGCGGCGCGGCAGCACAACAGGCAGCTCAGGAGGTTTGTGTGAATTTGCTGGTGCAGTGTCTCGACATTGGCGTCGCGCAACGGCCCGGCGGCAAACCCGCCGGCGAGGTGGATCGAGGCCCAAAGCTGCGGGATCGCGCCATAGAGGCGCGAAACCGCCGGCTCCTCGGCGAGGTTGCCGGTTACGGTCAGCGTGACTTTCTTATTATCGCGTAGCGGAGATCGCTTCGCTTCGGCCTCGTCACGGCAAGGCACGTGACAAAAAGCGCCGGCTTCGAGAAGCGCGGTGACCACGGCGCCGCCCAGCGCGCCGGTACCGCCGGTGACGACCACATGCCGATCGCGAAAATCCATGACGCGGCTCCTTCGCGCAAACGCTCCGTGCAAAAGGTTCGTGCTGCCGCACAGAGCGTCGCGCACAACGGCGGCAAACGCAATGCTCCACTAGGTGGCTAGCGAATGTCAAAATCGGCTCCACTAGGTGATAGGAGCGACTCGCGTTACAACGCTCGCTCCTAAGCTTTCCCGCCGTCGGCCGGACGCGGAGATGCGCAGCGCCGAAACGAAGCAGGTTTTTGCGCCGGTGACCGAACCAAGCTCGCGTCCGCTGCTGCGCATCGAATCGCTGACCAAGCGATTCGGCCGTTCCGCCGTTGTCGATCAGCTTTCGCTCGACATTTATGAGGGCGAGTTTTTCGCGCTGCTCGGCCCTTCCGGCTGCGGCAAGACGACGTTGCTGCGTTTGATCGCGGGCTTCGAGCGGCCCAATGCCGGCCGCATCGTGCTTGACGAAATCGATCTTGCGGTAATCCCGGCCTATCGGCGGCCGGTGAACATGATGTTTCAGAGCTATGCGCTGTTTCCGCACCTTAATGTCCAGGCCAACGTCGCCTTCGGATTGAAACAGGAGGGCTTGGCGCGGCGCGAAATCGCCTACCGTGTCGCTCACATTTTGGCGCTGGTCAAACTCGACGGCTTGGCCAAGCGCCGGCCACACGAGCTTTCCGGCGGACAGCGCCAGCGCGTTGCATTGGCGCGCTCGCTGGTCAAACGCCCGCGCGTGCTTTTGCTCGACGAACCGATGGCCGCGCTCGACAAGAAGCTTCGCCGCGAGACGCAAGCCGAATTGGTCGCGCTGCAGAAGGAGCTCGGGCTGACTTTCATCATCGTCACCCACGACCAGAGCGAAGCCATGACGGTCGCGAGCCGCATCGGCGTCATGGATCAGGGACGGCTGGTTCAGGTCGGCCCGGCGCCGGAAGTTTACGAACAGCCGAAGTCGCGCTGGGTCGCCGACTTCGTCGGCGAGGTGAATTTGTTTGAAGGCCGGCTTGGCGACGACCGCCGCAGCGTCGAGGATACGGCGGCGGGGACCTTGCGCACTGCGGTCAAACCGGATGCGACGCCGGGCGCAGCAGTCGGCGTCGCTGTACGGCCGGAGAAGATCCGCGTCGGCCGCGAGCCGCCGCTGCCGGCGCCGGAGAATTCCATGGCCGGCAAGGTCGTTGACGTCGGCTATCTCGGCGATACCTCGGTCTACAGGGTACGGGTCGGCGAGGGCTGCGTCATCAAGGCGGTGCTCGCGAATGTCGGCGGCGGTGGAGGCTATCGCGTCGCGGCGGTCGGCGACGACGTGTGGCTTAGCTTTGCCGCCGACGCCGCAATCGTGCTGACGCAATGACGACGCCGGCAATCACGGCCGACGACAACGCGGCCGCTCCGGCGCAGGCGCCGCTGTGGCGAAAGCTGGTGGTGCGTGTCCCTTACGCCTGGCTTGTGGTTTTCTTTCTTATCCCTTTTCTGATCGTCCTAAAGATCAGCCTGTCGCAAACCGCGCTGGCCCAGCCGCCCTATTTGCCGGTGTTCGACTTGGCGGCCGGCTGGAGCGGATTGGCCGCCTTTTTGACCGGTCTCTCGTTTGACAATTACCGCTTGCTCGCCTCCGATCCGCTTTACGTTTTGTCCTACGTCAAAAGCGTGGAGATCGCCGCCTTCTCGACGCTGATCCTGCTCGCGATCGGTTATCCGCTGGCTTATGCGATTGCGCGCACGCCGCGGCGCTGGCAAGCGGTTTTGGTGCTGCTCACCATCCTGCCGTTCTGGACCTCGCTGCTCATTCGCATTTACGCCTGGATGAACATTTTGCAGCACGACGGTCTGCTCAATCAGGCATTGATGGCGCTTAGGATTGTGAAAGAGCCGCCGGTATGGCTTTCGACCGAGACCGCGATCTATATCGGCGTGGTCTATTCTTATCTGCCGTTCATGGTGCTGCCGCTCTACGCTTCGCTGGAGAAAATGGACCAGGCCCTGATCGAAGCGGCGGCCGATCTCGGCTGTCCGCGCTGGAGGATTTTCTGGCTGATCACTTTGCCGCTGTCGTCCGCCGGCATGGTCGCGGGCGTGCTGTTGTGTTTCATCCCCATCGTCGGCGAATTCGTTATCCCGGACCTGCTTGGCGGCTCGGACTCGCCGATGATCGGGCAGACGATCTGGATGGAGTTTTTCGGCAACAAAGACTGGCCGGCGGCGTCGGCGGTCGCGGTCGTTCTCCTTTGCCTGCTGGTGACTCCAATCGTCGTCTACCAGAACCAGGCGATGCGGGCGGCGGCGGGAGATTAGTTTTTGCGCAAAGTCTCAGCCTTCAACGCCGCAACCATCGTCGCCGGAATGGCGTTTCTTTATCTGCCGATCGCCATTCTGGTGATCTATTCGTTCAACGACTCGCGGCTGGTGACGGTGTGGGGCGGCTGGTCGGTGCGCTGGTACGGCGAACTTCTGGCCGACGCGCCGCTCATCGACGCGGCGCTGATCAGCCTCCGCTTGGCGCTCATTTCGGCGACGGCGGCAACAATATTGGGAACGCTGGCGGCGCTGGCGCTGGTTCGTTTCGGCCGGTTTCGCGGCCGGGTGATGTTCTCGGCCATGATCTATGCGCCGCTGGTCATGCCCGAGGTCATCACCGGATTGTCGTTACTTTTGTTGTTTGTCGCCGTCGCCGCGGATCGCGGCTTTTGGACGGTGGCGATCGCCCATACCACCATGGCGATGTGTTTTGTCACCATCATCGTGCAGTCGCGGCTGGTTGATTTCGACACCGGCCTGGAAGAGGCCGCGATGGATCTCGGCGCCTCGCCGTCGCGCACTTTTTTGTCGGTGACGCTGCCGCTCATCTTCCCGGCGATTGCCGCCGCGTGGATGCTGGCTTTTGCGCTTTCGCTCGACGATCTGGTCATCGCCAGCTTCACCACCGGGCCAGGCGCGACGACGCTGCCGATCCGAATCTATTCGGAGGTGCGTTTGGGCGTGAAGCCGGAGATGAACGCGGTGTGCAGCATCATGGTCGCCGTGGTCGGCGTCGCCGTCATTGTTGCGTCGCTGCTGGCAAAGGTGACCGGCGGCCGCGGCGCGCCGAGCCAATGATGGCCGTCAATCGCGGCTTTCGCCCGGCGGCCGGAACAAATAAATAAGAAACCAGAGCGGGACGATCACCACCGCGCCGAGCATGAGGTTGGGCAGCGCCCAGGCGAACCCCGCGCGCGCAAAGTCGGTCAGCCGGTCGGACGAGAATCCGGCCGTCTTCATCAGCTCCTCGGTGGTGATGCCGAAATGGGCGAGAATTGTCCCGACAATAATCGACGCCACCACCACCTTGACCAATGCGCGCGTGAGGCGGTTGAGCATCCTGCCCTCGTCGCGGGGGGAAGCCCGCGCTGATTCGCAAGATCGCCAGCATAATCTATCGCTCGGGCAGGGGCACGCCGGCCGCCGGCCGCCGGCCGAACGCGTGGTCCGCCGGCTACTGCGCCGGCGCCGGGGTATTGGTGACGGCCGGGGCGGCCATCAGCTTGTCGATCACCGAGCGTACGGCGGCGCCGGCATTGTGCGCTTTGATGGCGTCAAGCAAGGGCGCCGCAGCGCCCGAACGGCGGATCAGGCTCTGGGCGTCCGGCAGCATGATCGGATCGTCCCACTGGCCTTGAACCACGAAGGGCAGGTCGAATTCGCTGGCGCTGGCGCTCGACATCAGCGTCGCCACCCCTTTGAGATCGAGATCGCGGGTCGGAACGGAGACTTGGCCGGCCACTGCAACCCGCACCGCTGGGCCCTCGACGTGCATGTCCTCAACGGCGACTTGCCCCTGATCGATCTTCAGGTTGAGCGTGAACTTGTCGAACGGCGTCCGGCCACTGCGGAAGTCCCCGTTGCCCGACAGCGGTCGCCGTTCGAGCCGGCGCAGCAACTGCTCGACATTGATTCCGGCGAGCGCGCCGTCGTGGGCGGTCAAGTTGGCCGTACCGGCGAGCGTGTTGGTGACGGCGAGCACCGACGATCCAGATCCCTCGACATTGAGTGCAAGGCTGCCGCGGCCCTCGAGCTTGCGAATGCCGAAGACCTGAGAAAGGCATTTTTCCAGATCCACTTCGACGAATTGGACATGCGAGACCACCGTCACTCCGGCGTCGTCGCGGGCAAGACCGAATGAGCCCTTGGCGACGCCGCCGAAGGCTTGCGATTCACCGATAGTCACGTCGAGCTTGCCGTTGCGGATATTGGCGGCGACCGCGGTGCGCCCGAGTTGCGCGTTGCTTATTTTTACGTTGGCGGCCGAAAGCCGAAGATCGAGATTCACGTTGTCGAAACCGTCGACCCCCAGCGGCAACTGATCCCAATTGCGGTCGTGTTCCGCCAACAAATGAATTCCGGACACATAAGGCGTGAGATCGAGCGCGTCGGCCGCAAGCGTGCCCTGGATGGTGTGACGGTCGGTCGACACCGTGATCGCGCCCTCGGCGACATTGCCGTCAAGTTCGACGTTGACCCCCGACATCGACACAATGCCGTCGGCCATGCTGCTTTGCGCGCGCAGCGCAAACCTGCCGAACCCGCCGAACGGCAACTGGCGCGCATCGGCCCAGCGCAGCGCCTCGCGCAACGACGGCGATTCGACGCTGAGCATACCGTCGAGCTTCAGCGACGCTTGATCGCTGGCGCCGCCGTCGAACGTCACTTTCAACGGCGCGCTGGAGAGCCGCATCTTGACGCCGCTCTTCTCGCCGGTGAGCGCCGCAAGGAAATCGCTCAGAGCAAAACTCGTTTCCACGGGTTGGTCGTGCCAAACGAACCGGCCGGTGGCGCCAAAGCTGCGCGAGATCGAAGGCCACGCCAGCTGGAAGTCGACTTCATCGAGCCGGTCGGTGACGACGGCGCCGCCGTAATTGCTGCGCACCACCACGACGCCTTGGTGGATACCGATTTCAGAGAATGATGCCGTCCGGTTGGGATCGGGCTCGAGCGCGCGCGCCAGCGAGGAAATCAGGCCCGACCAATTCGATCCGCCGTCGGGTCCAACGGTTACGGTGATGGTCGGCCGGACCAAGGACACATCGGAGACTTCGATGCGGCCGGAAAGCAGCGGAAAATAGCGCAAGTGCGCGGTCAATTCGTCGGCCACCAGTCCAGGGTCGCCGCTGCGATCGCTGCTGAGGAGGACGTTGTGGAAAGTAACCCGCCCGGAGGGAAACAGAGATACCGCCACGTCTCCGCTCAGGACCGGATCGAGGCCCGTGACGGTGTGAATCTCGCGGGCGACCGCGTCGCGCACGGCACTCGCCGGAATGGCGAAGGAAAGTGTGACTAACGCCAGGACTGCCGCGGCAGTCGCAGCGGCGATGATAATGACAAGGCGTTTCAACCCAGCGGCTGCGGTCACAACAGGCGTTCCCGGCTTCGCTTCAGTGCAGCGGATAGTAACTGTTTGGCAGGCAAGCAGCACACTTGCCAGACATCTGTGTCGCTTTCGTGGCCAGGGCTCCCCACTTTTCCCGCCCAAATGCCTGCTGCTGCTCGGTAAATCGTCCACCGCCGCAGGCTCGCTTCGATTAGCTTCGGCCGGATTGCCTACGCGGTGGCCGCGGCGCCGGTCGCATTTTGTCGGCAAAGGCGGTAATATGGATTGTGAGGGTTAGCGCATGCTTGGC
>Ga0302325_10020898_pt1 | contig 13715 bp, 9 predicted proteins | sample Palsa_T0_2_FD_201948 | JGI IMG/M metagenome (GOLD analysis project Ga0302325, IMG submission 201948) | Peat permafrost microbial communities from Stordalen Mire near Abisko, Sweden - Palsa_T0_2 | ecosystem: Environmental > Terrestrial > Soil > Palsa > Peat permafrost | place: Sweden: Abisko... | reverse complement strand
TGATTCGGGCAGCGGATCGGGAATTCTCAATCGCGGAATATTTCGAGATGGAAGGTCTCTGGGAGCGCCCTCCGGCTAATTCCAGTCGTCCCTACGGGACTTGTCTTCTCTCGGATCTCCACCCAGGACTGCGTCCTGGGCTAAGTTCAGCCGTCCCTGCGGGACTCATTCTTTGCCATCAGTAGGTTCTCACGCACACACCTTAGCCCCTGCTATGGCGCATTCTGCACAAACTGCTGGTTCGGGGGCGACAGCTAAGCTGAAGGAAAAAGCGTCTCTGTACGAAGGGCACGGGTTCAGCCGTGCCGTAACAATAGTCAACGACGACGGCTTTAGCCGTGCCGCAACACGCTGGGTGATGAGGGCTTCTTTACAGGCTGCCGAGAAGCTCGAAAGCCGAATCCCTAGCCCCTGGCGGTTCAAACCGATTCAACCCTGGAAACGCGAAGGGTGCCCCAGGTCTCGCTTTTGAGACCTGGGATCCTCCTAGAAAAGGCCAATCGAGTCCGCCTCAAAGGCCGAACCTCCAGGAAAAGGTGTTTTTCCGCAGCCTGTTTGGCCCCCCGCAGGCCAAAACCCCACTACAGCTTAGCCGGGAACTCCGCCGGTCCAGTCGGCTTCTTCTTTCGTCCGAAGAATTCCAGTGCGGACTTCACAATCACGTAAAGCACTGGAATAAATATCAAGTTCAGGACGGTCGAAACCAACATACCGCCGACAACCGTGGTCCCCACAGACCGCCGTCCAATAGCACCTGCGCCGGTGGCGAAATAAAGCGGCAGCACGCCGAGAATAAATGCAAACGACGTCATCAAAATAGGCCGCAAGCGCAGCTCCGCCGCTTCAATCGCCGCCTCGAAAACAGACTTACCTTGCGCGCGAATCTGCTCCGCGAATTCCACGATCAAAATCGAGTTCTTCGCGGAAAGCCCGATCAGCATCACCAGCCCGATCTGACAATACACATCGTTCGGCAAGCCGCGCAGACTTACCAGTCCCAGGGCGCCCAACACCGCCGTAGGTACAGCCAGCAGGATGATGAACGGAAGAGCGAAGCTCTCATACTGGGCGGAGAGCGTGAGGTAAACGACCAGGATTCCAAGTCCGAAGATGAGCACCGCCTTACCGCCGGCCTCGACTTCCTCGAGCGATAATCCTGTCCAGGAGTAGGCCATTCCCTGGATCATGTTCTTCTTGGCCAAGGCTTCCATGTTGGCCAAGCCCTCACCCGTGCTGTAACCAGGAGCAGCAGAGCCATCAATTTCCGCCGAGCGGAACAAATTGTAATGGCTAATTACCTGGGGCCCGGATGCTTGCGCGATCCTCACCAGGTTGTCGAGGGTCACCATTTGCCCGGTGTCGGAACGCACATAGAACTTCCGCAGATCCCCAGGCGTCATGCGCGCCGATTGCCTCGCCTGTACATAGACCCGATAGGATCGGTTGTTGTAGTTGAAGTCATTGATATACGCCGAGCCCATGTAGACGTTCAATGCCGAGTTGATCTGGCTGATCGGGACACCCAGCGCTTCTGCCTTCACGCGATCGATCGTAATCAACAACTGAGGATCGCTTGCCGTGTAGCTCGTGTACAGGCCCACCAGTTTACCCTCTTGACGGCTCGCACCGATGATCTGGTGGGCCACGCGGTCCAGATCCTGCAACGTGTTGCGTCCCAGATCCTGCAGCTCAAAAGAGAATCCGCCAAAGTTACCCAGGCCCTGAATGGCCGGCGGTTCGAAGATAGCGACCAGACCGCCAGGCACACCGAACAGCTTGGGAGCCAAGTAGCCGTAGATCTCAGCGGCCGAATGACCGGCGCCCTTTTTCTTACGCAGATCGACAGACTTAAGCGGAACAAAGATCAGCCCATAGTTCGAGGAGCTGCCTCCGGCGAGACTGAACCCCATGACGGCAAAGGTTCCATAGACATCATCATCCTTGCGGATGATGTCGACTGCCTTCTGTGCCACGGCGGACGTGTACGTGAGCGAAGCACCGGGTGGAGTTTGCACGATGCAAATCAGGTAATTCTGGTCCTCCGTCGGCAGGAAGGCGGTCGGTGTGTGCTGATAAAGATAGACCGTACCAGCCAGGCCGAAGACAAACAGGAACAGCACCACGTACCGCAACCGCAACACCTGGCGAATCGCTTTGCCGTAGAAAACCGTGCTGGCGACAATACCGCGATCGATCAACCCCAGCAGACCACGTTTATGCTTCTCACCCCGCAGGAAGATCGCCGCCAGCGCCGGAGACAAGGTCAGCGCGTTAAACGCCGAGATGGCAATCGAGAAAGCGATGGTCAGAGAGAACTGCTTGTAAAGAATGCCGGTGGTGCCAGGAAAGAAAGAGACTGGCACGAATACAGAAATGAGCACCAGTGAGGTAGCAATGACCGCGCTGGTCACCTCAGCCATGGCGACCGAGGTAGCCGAGTGTGGATCGGTGTGATCCTCGTTGATATGGCGCTGCACGTTTTCGATGACCACGATGGCGTCATCCACCACCAGACCGGTGGCCAGCGTGATGCCGAACATGGTCAGAGAATTGATCGAAAAACCGAAAATCTTGATGAACGCAAACGTTCCGATCAGGGATACCGGGATCGTGATCGCGGGGATGATGGTCGCGCGCCAGTCGAGCAAGAAGAGAAAGATCACCACAATGACGATGACGATGGCTTCGCCCAGAGTACCCACCACCTCACGGATGGAATCGCCAATGACCGTGGTGGTGTCGAAAGGAATTTCGTACTTCATCCCTGGAGGAAACGATTTGGCCAAGTCGTCCAATGCTGCCTTAGCCGCACTGTCGACGGCGAGCGCATTAGCATTGCTCAACTGCTGCACGCCGACACCGATAGCATCAGCGCCGTTGTAGTTCAGGTCGGTAGAGTACGTCTCCGCGCCCAACTCCGCATAGCCCACATCTTTCAACTGAACGATGCCGCCAGGGCTGTTTTTGATGATGATTTTGTCGAACTCTGACGGTTCCGAAAGCCTCCCAATCACTCGTATCGGGATCTGGTAAGTCTGCTTCTCATCCGAAGGCGGCTGGCCCACCTGGCCGGCCGGAATCTCGACGTTCTGCTCTGCCAGCGCACTGGTCACGTCGGCGCTGGTTAGTCCGCGAGCCGCGAGGCGCGCGGGATCAATCCATAGCCGCATGGCATATCGGCGCTCGCCGAAGATCACCACATCGCCCACCCCGGGGATACGCTTGAGCGCGTCCTTCACGTAAACGTCGATGTAGTTACTGATGAACAAATCGGAGTAGCGGCGGTCTGGCGAATAAAACGCAGCCGCAAATACGAAATTAGAGTTCGCCTTGCTGATGGTGATGCCGGTGTTATTCACCACTTGCGGCAAACGGCCGGTCGCAGCCGAGACACGATTCTGTACGTCGACTGCGGCGATATCTAGGCTGTAACCAGTTTGAAACGTGACTTGAATCTGGCTGGTTCCGTCGTTGGAACTGGTGGAGGAGATGTAGTGCATGCCCTGCACGCCATTGATCTGCTGTTCCAGGGGAATGGTCACGGCAGACTCGACCGTCTGCGCGTTTGCGCCTACGTAGTTGCTGGTTACTTGCACCACCGGCGGCGCCAGTGTCGGATACAGGGAGATGGGCAGCGTCGGGATGCAAATGGCTCCGGCGAGAATGAGTAGCAGGGCGCAGACTGTTGCGAATACCGGCCGGCGGATAAAGAAATCAACCACGAGAACGCTCCCTTTAATTTGCGCCGCCGGGTTGCCGGCTTAATCCTTAGTCGCGCGGCGCAGCGGCTTATGAAGCTCAGAGGCTGTTACTTGATGTTTAGCCCAACGGCTGTACTGGGGCGCCATCGATCAGGAACTGCGTGCCCGACACGATGACCTTCTCCCCGTTTTGAAGTCCGCCCAGAACCGCGTAGTCGTTGCCCACCGTGTCGCCCACAGTGATGGGCCGTTGCTTGGCTACATACTTACCACCCTGGCTGGTGGCGACGTAGACGAAGGTCTGCCCCCCCAACCGGATAACCGCCAGCACAGGCACCACCGGGATAGAAGAGGTTGTCCACACCACCCGCGCCTTGATCTGTTGCAGGTTCCGCAGCTTGCCCAGGTCAGCCTTGACCGGAGCCTTGGCCAGGATTCCCTGCAGTCCGTTGTCCACTTGGGGCGAAATAAAGTCGATCGCGGTGTGTTCCAGTACATTCTCCTGGTTGTCGAGAATGATCACCGGCAGGCCCTTGCGGATCTGGGTCACGCGTTCCGTCGGTATATAGATGTAGGCTTCCAGGTCGCGATTTTCATCGACTGTGGTGAGCAGAGTGGTGGCAGAGACGTAGTCTCCCAGGTGCGGCGGCACGTCGCCTACGATGCCGTCAAAGGGAGCTGCGATGTGGTAATAACCGAGCTGCTTTCTCTGGCTCTGCGTCGTTGCGACCGCAGACTCGTAGTCAGCCTGAGAGTTCTTGTAGGACTGTTCCGCCTGGTCGAAAGCGTCGCGGCTGGTGACGCCCTGGTCGAACAGGTCGCGTTGGCGCTTCACTTCAATCTGGTTGTACTGAAACACGGCGAGCTTTTGTTGCTCCGTGGCTTTGGAGGAGGAGACCGTCGCCTCCTGCTTGGCCGGGTCAATCTCCATCAGTATCTGACCGGCATGCACCCGTTCGCCGGAGTGGACATAGATCCGGACCAGGTTGCCGTCGACCTGGGGATTGATGGTCGCTGAACGACGGGACTTGATGGTCGAGACATATTCATCGTATTGGGGAACCGGCGCAGCCGCGATGGTCTGGGTTTGTACCGGCATTGCTTGCGGCGCCGCTTGCGGTGGTGCTGACTTGGCGCAGGCTGTGAGCCCCAGCACAGCGACAGAAAGACAGGGTGCGATCCAAACGGGTAGCCTTCTCAAAATGAAATCCTCAAACGCAAAGGATACCGCAGACGTATTCGGCTTTCTTTATCTGCAGTTCGACAGACATCTTTAGTTCCGCTGCTCCGACTAGGAACGGGAGACTTTTATTCAGATAGTGACACTTGGATGTGACTGCAGGAGAGGTTGCTTCACAAATTTTGATGCGTTGGCGCGAAGGTTGCTTTCACTGCATGATTAAGACGATTTTGCCCGTATGCCGGCCTGACTCCATCAACCGGTGGGCCTCGGCTGCCTGTTCCAACGGAAATGCCGAGTCCACGATAGGGCGAATTTGTCCATTAGCGAACAGTGGCCACACTTCCTGCTCCACCGACCTCGCCAGGGCGGACTTTTCCTCGACCGGCCGCGGGCGCAGGGTGGAACCTGTGACCAGCAGCCGCTTCATCATAATTGAGCGCAGATCCGCCGTGACCTGACTGCCGTGGGAGGTAGCGATGTGTACCAGCCGGCCCCCGGTGGCAAGCAAAGCGATATGCCTGGGGAAGTAGTCACCACCGATCATGTCCAGGATTGCATCGACCCCGTGGGGTTGGGCCCAATCGGTCAGCGCGGCGGCCCAGTCGCTGTGGTAGTTGATGGCGATTTCGGCGCCGAGTTTGAGGCAGAAGCTGCATTTTTCGTCCGAGCCGGCGGTGGTCGAGACGCGGGCGCCAAACGCCCGGGCCATCTGGATGGCCATGGTGCCAATCCCGCTAGAGCCCCCCTGCACCAGGAACCGGTTGCCGGCGAACAGGCGGCGCGGCTCGAACAGGTTGGCCCACACGGTGATGACCGCCTCAGGAATGGCGGCTCCGTCCCGAATCGATACACCGCTGGGCACGCTCATGCATTGACCTGCGGGTACAGCACAAAACTCGGCATACCCACCCCCGCCGAGCAAGGCACAGACGGGATCGCCCACCTGCCAGCGCGAGCTGGTCCCGGGGCCGAGTTCGGCAACGTGCCCTGACACTTCCATACCCAGGATGGGAGAGGCGCCAGGGGGCGGGGGATAGTGCCCTTGCCGTTGCAGTAGATCGGCGCGATTCACCCCAGCCGCGACGGTCCGGATCAACACCTCTCCTGTGCCCGGGCTGGGGACCGGCGCGATCGCAATACGAAGAACCTCAGGTCCCCCGGGGTTGGCGATGTCGATGACGCGCATGGACGCGGGGAGGGCGGTCACGGCGCTTTCAAATCGTTTGCGGGGGAAAGGCTGCGCAGCGCAAAGGGGTTGAAGTCGGTGCGGGTATCGAAGGCATCCACGCCCTCTCGCCGTTTGAGCCACGCGACCCCGGCATAGGTGAGTGGGGTAGCCAGCGTTTCGTAGGCCACCTTGATCAGGTAGGAGGAAAGGATCAACCGGATCAGGGTGGGCCGGGAGACGGTGCCGGCAAAGGAGATGAACATGACCAGGAAGGTATCGAAGGCCTGGCCGACGATGGTGGATCCGATGGTGCGGGTCCAGAGCCAGCGTCCTCCCGTAAGGATCTTAAGCTTGGCAAGGGTGAAAGAATTGGCAAACTCCCCGGTCCAGTAAGCGATGAGGCTGGCGGCCACGAAGCGGGGTACCACCCCAAAGACCGCTTCAAACGCTTGTTGGTTGTGCCAGCCGGGGTCCGCGGGGAGGGCGACGGCCATGGCCCCCGCTGCGCTGAGCAGCGCGGATGCGAAGAATCCGATCCAGATGGCACGCCGCGAGGCCCGGTATCCATAGACCTCGGTGAACACGTCACCAAATATGTAGGTAATAGGGAACAGCAACTCAGCGCCGCTGATGGTGAGCGGTCCTAGCCGGCAGACTTTTTGGGCGACCAGGTTCGATACCAACAAGACAACGACGAAGATGAGGACCAGGGTATCGAGGTACTTGTAACGGGTCATGAGGACTCTGCCTTAGGGTACAACGGGCCTCGAGAGTTTGAGTCAGAACCCGGTCTCCGAAACTGAGTCGCACTGGGACGCATGAGAGTCAGACCTGTCTAAATTAAATTTGAAAGGCGCCTCGGTTCAGCAACCACTCTTTGTGGAACCGTCGCCCTTTCCTTTGTCATCCCGAGCGAAGCCGGATTTCCTGCTTCACCGCTCTCACCAGCGACCACTTGTGTGGTTCTCCGTAAAGAGAACCACATGCAGTTGACCGAAGCGGCAACTCTCGACAGGAAATCCGGGGTAGCCGATCTGCAGTTCCGCGGACCGCTCCTGGAAACGCGGAATACGATACTCAAACAAAATTGTCATCTCGACCGGAGCGTACCCGGATTTCCTGCCACGCAGCGCTGGACACGGCCACGTGTGCGGCTTTCTTTAAGGAAAGCCGCATGAAGATCGCCAACGCCACCAAATTCAACAGGAAATCCGGGGTAGCGTAGTGAAGAGACCTGCGGTTTTCTTTTACTTCTCACGCAGATTCTAACCCTCATGAGTCCGTGTCAGACAGCAGCCGGTCAAACAGAAGCAACCTGATTTTGTTCGGCCGCACTCTCCTCAAAGCAATCAACAAGTTACATCCTCTAAAAGCCAATTGTTCCGCTAATTTGGACAGCCTTGCTTCCGGATGCCCCTTCTTGCGTTGACGATGGGCTCCCAGTACCATCGCATCGTATCCAGCGCAGGAAGTGGGCGCAGGACGTGGGATGCCCGAAACCAAGAGCGCACTTTCAGTGGGAGAAATTGTCGCGGGCAGCTACAAGGTGCTCGGGATGGCCGGAGCCGGCGGTATGGGGGTGGTTTATCGCGCCCTCGACCTCAAGCTGGAACGCACCGTCGCGCTCAAGTTTCTGCCCCCCGAGTTGATTGCCGGTCAGACCGAAAAGGATCGCTTTTTGCGCGAGGCCCGCACCGCTTCCTCGCTCGACCATCCCAATATCGGCGTTATCCACGGCATTGAAGAGACACCCGACGGCCGGACCTTCATTGTCATGGCATTCTATGACGGGCATTCACTGGCAGAGCGGATCCGCAATGGGCCGCTGGAGTGCCGCCAGGCGGTCGACATTGCCATCCAGATGGCCCAGGGCTTGGCGGAGGCCCATGCCCGCCACATCGTGCATCGCGACATCAAGCCTTCGAACGTGATGCTGACCGGAAACGGCACAGTCAAGATTGTCGACTTTGGCCTGGCCCGGGCGGTGAGTGCGCAAACCGCCAGCCACACCGGGCTCGCCGGCACACTGAGCTACATGGCCCCGGAGCAGGCGCTGGGCAAGTTGGTGGACCAGCGAACGGATATCTGGGCGCTGGGTGCGGTGCTGGCGGAGATGCTCACGGCGCACGGCCCTTTCGAGCGGGAAACCATGCCCGCCACCTTGATGGCCATCTTGAACGAGCCGCCGCATACGCTCGATGGCGTGCCGCTCGAACTGCAGCAGATTGTCTACCACACCCTGGCGAAAGAGCCCGAGGCTCGCTACCAGCAGTGTTCCGAACTGCTGACGGATCTCGAAGCTTTGCGGCCGCGGCTTTCCGATGAGCTCAGCCAGGCGAAATCGCCAAGCAAATCCCCAACGAAATCGAAGACCAGCAAGAGTTCGGCCGGGGTCCGCCGGGCTCTGGAGCAGGCCTCCCGCCCGTCGTGGACGCCGGCGCCGGCGCCGCGGCCGCGCTGGATTCCCTTGCTGCTGATCGCAGCGGGAGTCATCCTGGTTGCCGTGGCCGTCTTGCTTATCCCTTCACTGCGCCAACGGGTATTGCAGGCCTTCTCCGGAAACCGCGAAAAGCATATCGCGGTTCTCCCCTTCGATAACATCGGCAACAATCCTGAGAATGACGCCCTGGTGCAGGGCCTCATGGATTCGCTGGCAGGCAAGCTGTCTAACCTCGACGTGGGTAATCAGTCGCTGTGGATCGTGCCCACCAGCGAAGTGCGGCGGCTGAAGATTACCGATCCGGCAGACGCGCTGAAGCAACTCGGGGCCAACCTGGTGGTCAAGGGGTCGGTAGAGCGGGATGGCCGCGACGTGCGCCTGAACGTGAACCTGATCGATACCAAAAACCTTCGGCAGATGGGCTCCGCCGATTTGGAGGATCAGGCGGGCGATCTCTCCACCCTGCAGAACGAGGCGGTGGCGCGGTTGGCGCGGCTCATGAACATCTCTGTGACTGCGGGCATGCTGACCAACACCGGGGGAACGGTGAACCCGGCGGCCTACGAGGATTACCTCACCGCCCTGGGCCACATGCAACGTTATGACAAACCCGGCAATCTGGACCTTGCCATTACCGCGCTCAACAGCTCCGTCCGCACCGACCCCCGGTTCGCTCTCGGCTATGCCCAACTAGGCGAGGCCTATCGCCTGAAATATCGCGTCGATCAGAATGCACGCTGGCTGGATGAAGCGCTCGCCAACTGCCAAAAGGCAGCAGAGCTCGACAGCAGCATGCCCGCCGTCTATGTCACGCTGGGGCAAATTCATGAAGCCGGCGGCAAGCACGACCTCGCGCTGCAGGAATTCCAGCACGCACTGACTCTCGACCCCAAGAATGCCGCCGCCCTCACCGGGCTCGCCCATGCCTACGAAAACTCCGGCCGAGTCGCCGATGCCGAAGCGGCGTACCAAAAAGCGGCAGCTTTGCGCCCGAATGAGTGGGATGGCTTCAATAACCTGGGGAACTTTCTTGATCGCCAGGGCAAATACACACAGGCCATTGCGCAGTACCAGCATGCCCTGGAGCTGACCCCGGACAACGCCCAGGTGTTGCTCAACATGGGCGGGGCGCTTGTCGATTCCAGTGATCCTAAGCTGATGTCCAAGGCGGAACCGGCGTTGCAGCGATCGATTGCCCTGAACCCTTCCTACGGCGCTTACGCCAACCTTGGTTTTCTCTACTATCAGCAACGCCGTTACCCGGAAGCCGCCGGCATGCTGGAAAAGGCGATTTCGTTCAATGACCAGGACTACTTAGTCTGGCAGGGGCTGGTCTCCTGCGATGAATGGCTCAAACAACCGGAAAAAGCAGAGGACGCCCGCCGGCATGAGATACCTCTCCTCGAGCAGGCCATTCAACTCAAACCCCAGGATGGCGCCGCACACGGCTTGCTGGCTGATTTGTTTGCTGGCGAGCATCAAGCGGAAAAGGCGCTCTCCCACATCCAAAGTGCAGTCGCTTTAGCGCCGGACGACGCGCAGAATCTCGAAACCGTCGCGGATGCGTATGTCAATTTAGGAGATCGCCGTCAGGCGCTCGCATACTCTCAGCGGGCTCTCAAACATGGAGCCACCAGCGATCAATTAAAAGTCGACCCGGAGTTGCAGCCGATCATGGATGACCCTACCCTCAAACCTCTGTTAAAGTGATCCGGCGCATTTCTTGCGCTCAACCTCGAAACAGCTGATTTTTCACCTCCCAGGAGAATACAATTCATGACCGACTACACCATTGATGTTCCGGCCCCCGACGACAATGTGGATCTGAATCCACTCACGGATACCTTAACCATCAATTTCACAGCAAAGTGCAAATTCTGCAGCCCTACGGACGCCGCAGGTTATTTCAGTCCCGCTCTTCCCAATGGCGTGAATGACGAAGGCACATCCTGGACGGGCACACCCCAGACCACAGGAGCAAACAAGACCATTAGCCATCATTCCGTTGACCATGATAAAGAATGCGGTTCCAAAAAGCGTGCCGCGAATCGTACCATCCAGATCGGCAGCGGCGCCTAGTTTTCATTTCGGTTTGCGAGATAGGCGGCATAGGTTGCTAAATCGAACTTGTGCCGCCGTTTGCATTTGGCCAGCCAACTAAGAGTGCGGCTTCGCGGAAGCACTTTTTACATCGGCGGTACCTAGCCAGGTGACGGCGCCGAAAGCTCCAAGCCAGGAGCCAACCCCAGCGAAGACTACATAGATGGGATTGCCGGTGTAGCTGATCACGGCGAAGGCGGAGAGCAGATACCAAACGCTGCTCCAGCTTGCCGCAACCGTTCTGCGGCGCGCGGCGACCGCCGCGGTGAAGAGTACGTAGACCGCGTCTGTGGCGGCAGTGGACGCGACCACTCCCATCGCGATGAGCGGATTTGGCGCGTGGATCATGGAACCTTCCCCTCTGACCGAAGCTTCAAAACCTGGTGGATGACAAATAACAAGATGATGCCCACAGGCAGCAGAATATAAAACCATACCAGTGTGGCGCGGGAGCGATCGGGTTCGACGGTGCAATCCGTACTTAACTCCGCCTGCTCGTTCCCGCGCCGGATGAGCAGTGCCAGATGCCATCTTCCGGCAGTGGAGAAATGGAACGTGCATGCCTGCAGCAGCCGATTACTGGCTTGGCCTTTCGCCAGCCGCACGGTTTGAGGCGATGCGCCGGCCGGCTCGGGGGCAATGGTCAAGTCGATGATGGGATCGAGCAGGATTTCTCCGCTGGTTCGATCCTGCACCATCACGCTCAGATCGGCGTCTCCCGTGCGCAACGGCTGTGGCGCGGCGAACAGGGTGATGATAAATGCACCCGCATCCTGATGAAGAAGTATGGCGCCGCCATCGGCACGTGCTGCAGTCGCTCCCATCGCCAACATCAGGAATGCGGCCAGAGGATACAGCGCCTTCATGGATTCATCATGACGCCGCGCATTTGCATGGGTTGGAGCATGATCCAGACGCCTGTGGCATAGGCCACAGCCACCATTGTTGCCCACGGCAACAGCAGCAGGAGGGCCCGGCCGGAGGTCGTCGCCCACTGCCGCGCAAGTCTCCAGCCCAGGTACAGGGTCAAGAGGAGGCCCGCATCGAGGAGCAGGAGTTGAAAGGAGAGCAAAGTATTGGCGGTTAGCAGCGGCTGCTCCATTACCCAGTGAGGTGGCGCGAAAAGATGCCAGCCTAAGTCCGCCGCAGCCTGGTGAAGCGCGGGGTCCAGAGTGGCCCAGCCGGTAATGAGGTGAAAGAGCAGATGGGCAGCCCACATCGCTAATCCCAAAGGCAGAAGCGCCTGGGAGAAGCGGCAGAAGAGTTCTTTCTTAGTCGAGCGGTTTGCGAAAGACAGGGTAGCCGCCGCGGCTGCTAACAGGACCGCCAGCGCCAGGTAATTTCCCAAGGCCCCCGGCGTCACCATCCACCAGGCATTCACAAAGGCCGCGAAAACAATTACCAAAATGACCGCGGCGATGTCGGTGCGCGCGGAGAATTTGCCGATCGACGACCGCACCGGATCGCGCAGAATATCGTGTACGGGAGCGATGGCGAAGAGGCCGATGTTGTCGTGGGGACAAGCCTTGACGCAATCCATACACAGCGTGCAATCCATGTTTCCCACCTTTTGCGGCATATAGAGTTGCAGTTCGCACCCGCGCTGTTGCGCATTTCCAGCGATGCAATCGTGAGTAGTGCAACGTTCGCAGGTGGCGTGGCTCTTTCGCTCGAGGGTGAAGGGCGAGAACAGCGAACCGGCAAAATTGAATTGCCCCAGTGGGCAAATGTATTTGCAAAAATTTGCCCCGCGGAAGAAGGTATCGACGAGGAAGGCCGCGGCGAAATAGGCGATGAGAAGCCACGCAGTGCGCTGGGGATGATCCCAAATGGCAAAGGCTTCGTACGACCAGAAGAACAGGATCAGCAACGCGATCGCGATCCATTTGCTGCGCAGCCAGCGCGGCCACTTGAAGCGTGCCAGGCCGAGCCGATGGCCTAACTCCCGCGGCAGCATGAAGGGGCACGACAGGCAGAAGATATTGCCCAACACCAGCAAAGCGATCACACCGAAGGCCCGGACGTAGGTCCAGGGCAAAACCCCGGCCAGGTTCATCGCGCCCATGGAATGGCCGAGGAAGCCGTCCGCGATCACCAGCACCGCCGCAGCGAAGGCGATGCTCTGCAGGGCCATCCGGCCGTAGCGCCAGCGCAACAAGCGGCCAATCAAAGGCAGATTCAGCAGATCCAAGCGCCTGCCTGGGTGCGGCACGGCGATACTTCCCTGCTGCAACGTGCCGGCGGCGGGCCGGCGTGATTGCGGCGAGAGCAGATGGATGGCGATCGCCGCCAGAGGTACAAGGTAGAAGATAGAACCAACCACCCACATCAGCGCCCCAGCCGCCGCCTGATCACTCAGCGCGGATATGCCGAAGACCCTCGGTCCGGCGGCATAGCTGGGGTAAATGACCCTATCGGAAAACGACAGCACTGCGGCCAGCCCGGTATTCACCAGGTCCGCGCCTACAAGATAAGGCAACATGGCCCAGCGCGACCCGCGGCTCACCGTGGGCCAGGGCTGGATGATGGGAAGCCAAAAGAGCAAAGAGGTGCCCAGAAAGCAGCCGTGCTCCACGGCATGCCAACCCGGGGAGCGTAAGGCTAATTCGTAGGCTTGGGGGACATGCCACCCGATGTAGGCGATATTCATGGCCAGCCACGCAAATACCGGATGGGTGATCAGGCGGAGGATCCGGTGCAGGGATTGGGCGCGGAAGAAAGGGCCAAGCCCATCGCGGAGTACAGAGCGCGGCAATGATCGTAATAGGGGGACGGCCGGTGCTCCGAGAAGCAGGAGGGGCGGCACCACCGACATGAGTATCAGGTGCTGTGTCATATGGGCGACCAGCAGCAGGCCGTCCAGGGTGTCGAGAGGTGAAGCAATCGCTAGCCAGAGAGCGAAGAGGCCGCCGAGAAAGCACCCTGCGCGCCAAGCCGGAAAGGTGAGCGGCCGGGTGCGGCGAATTCTGCTCCAACCGCGGAGGTAGAGCAGAGCCGTCACCAGAAGTCCCGTGGTGGCCCAGAACGGGAAGGACCAGGAGCTCCATGCGGCTTGTGATATGCCGTCCGACATAACTCCTACTATAGTTGCGACGAGGCCGGTATCCCTGGACGGGTGCCCCA
>Ga0302325_10020897_pt1 | contig 13715 bp, 12 predicted proteins | sample Palsa_T0_2_FD_201948 | JGI IMG/M metagenome (GOLD analysis project Ga0302325, IMG submission 201948) | Peat permafrost microbial communities from Stordalen Mire near Abisko, Sweden - Palsa_T0_2 | ecosystem: Environmental > Terrestrial > Soil > Palsa > Peat permafrost | place: Sweden: Abisko... | reverse complement strand
GCCCGACATGTCGTCGCGTCCGTCGACGGCGGCGTGGAGCGCTGCGAGGTCGCGCCGCAGCGGCTCGCGGTGCTCGTAGCCGATCGGGCCGCGACACACGGGTCGCTTGTACTTCGGGCCGGCGCCGGACTGGACCTGCCGGTCGCGGAATTGCGGGAACGCGTCGAGGTCGGCCGGCGTGGCGCGCGGGGCACCGTCGAGCTCGAACCCGGACAGGCGGTGGCGCACGTAGGTCGCGTAGCCGATCTTGCTCATCTCGCCGTCGCTGACGAGGTCGATCCCGGCATCGACCTGGTGCGCAACGCGGTCGGCGACCGCCGCGCCCACGACGCGCTCGAACTCGGCGTCGTCGACCCTGCGGCCATCGTCCTGGGCAAACACGACGTCGACGACCTCCTGAGGCCGCGGCAGGCTGCCGACATGTGTGGTCAGCATCGTCAGCGGTGGTCTTCGATCGGCTCGAGGTAGTCCAGCATCTCCTGCGCCAGGTGCGCGAACGGCGGCGGGATCTGGACCGTCGTGCCGAGCTGGTCCTCGGGCTCGTCGATCAGGAAGCCGCGATCGGCGGGCGTGAATGCGTACTCGAACAGCGCGCCACCGGGCGTGCGGTTGTAGCACGACAAAAAGTAGCCGCGGTCCTTCTGCTCGGTCACGTCGGTGTAGCCGAGCCCCTCGATGAAGCCCTTGAGCCCCATCTGGTTGTCCTCGTCGGTGACGTCCCACGCCCAGTGGTGCGGCGTACCCTCGGCGAAGTGCCACGTCCCCGGCCGTAGCTCGGGCTCGTGGACGAGCTCGACACGACCGCCGAACCCGCCGGCCACCTCGAACGCCCGGTGTGGGCCGTCCTCGTCGACCTGCTTCGCTTCGAGACCCGTCTCGAGGTACATGACCATCTCGTCGGGGTCGATCACAGAGATCACCGGCGCGTAGGCGCCTTTGATTCCGTGCTCGGATGGGACGCCCCCCTCGCCGTAGCCGCGACGGTGATCGCCGCTCGTGCCGACCAGCGTGTACGGAATCCCGCACGGGTGCGCGAAGCGCAGGCGCTTGGTACCAAGCGCCTCGGTGTGCTCGGTCGCGAAGCCCAGCTCATCGAGCCGGTCGGCCCAGTAGTCGATCGAACCATCGTCGATCGAGAGGCCGATCTCCTTGACCTGGTTGGAGCCCCGGCGGCCCAGCTTGCCCTGTTGGCGCATCGGGAACGACGTCAGGATCGATCCCGCGTCGATGTCGGCGTTGGCGTAGTACAGGTGGTAGACCGGCTCGGCGCCGTCGTAGAGCATCGTCTTCTTGACCGGCCGCAGTCCGAGCGCCTGCGTGTGAAAGTCCCAGTCCTCCTGAGCGCCGCCAGTCGACAGCGTGATGTGGTGGTTGCCGACGATCCTGCTGCTCATCGCACTCTCCTCTGCGGCTCAGGCGAACACAGGGGCGACGTCCCCGTAGACGCGGTAGTCGTCGATCTCGCCGTCGTCGCGCTCGTGATAGATCGTCACGACCGGGACGGTGACCGTAGCCCCGTCTTTGCGGATGTAGGTGACGTCCGATCGCACGATCGTGGTCGCGCCATTCTCCCAGTACTCGAGCATTCGGTGACTGACCCCATCGATCAGGCCGTAGAAGTCAGCCAGGCCCCGGCGCGCTGCGTCACGCGTTGTGGTCTCGTCGCCGTTTCCGAAGCGGAACCGCGCGTCCTCGGTGAGCCAGTTAGCCCACGCGGCCGCGTCCATGCGGTCGATGTCCTCGAACATTGCTGGGTACAGAGGCACGACCGAATTATGCCTTGACGGCAGAGACGTCGGGGAGCTCGAAGACGGGGATGTCCTGCTGACGAGGATCAGGCTGCTGCACCCCGCCGGATGATCGCTTTGCTACTCAGGGCGATCTCGCATCTCGCGGGCGCTTCGGCGACGAGGCGATGACGCGCGCCGGCGACCGCGATCGACGCGCTCGCCCTCATCGAAACGCCCCCCGACCGAGACGGTGCGGAGGGCGGTTCGAATTCTTTGCCAAGGTGGAGACGGCGGGAATTGAACCCGCGTCCGCGGTCGCGTGAAGGGTGACGTCTACGAGCGTATCCGGCGCTCTGATCTCATCCCCCGCTCGCCACGCCGGCCGGGTTGTGGGGGACCAGCTCCGAAAGATCTCCCCGGGGTCGGCTGGAGCGAACCTTGCCGGGCAAGCCTGCTAATTGATCCCAGCAGATCCGCCGCAGGCGAGCGGGATGGCCGGGACGCTCACGGTCTAACTAGTGAAAGCTAAACGGCGAGCGCGTACTCGTGAGAGTCCGCACTTATTGTTTTCCGGGGTGTTTTACGAGGCCTCCCCGGACCTCGACTCGCAACCACCCCCACGAATCCGACCACGTCGAAGCCTGTCGTCCCCGTGGGTATGTGCTGATCAGTATAGGTCGGCGCCGTCAGCGGCCGACCTCACGCAGCTCCCGCTGGATCTCACGCGCGACGTCACGGGACTTGATCGACTGGCGTTTGTCGTAGAGGTCCTTGCCCTTGGCCAGGGCGATCTCGACCTTGGCCCGTGAGCGGGTCCCGGTGAAGTACATCCGCGTCGGCACCAGCGTCAGCCCGCGCTCGTTGGTGCGGACGGCCAGTCGCTCGATCTCACGCCGGTGCAGCAGCAGCTTGCGGGGCCGGTCAGGATCGTGGTTGTCCTGAGCCGCGGGCCCGTAGGGCGGGATGTAGAGCCCGTACAGCCAGACCTCGTCGTCGCGAATGCTGGCGTAGGCGTCCTTGAGCTGGGCCTTGCCCTCGCGCAGCGACTTGACCTCGGTGCCGGCCAGCACGATCCCGCATTCGAACCGCTCGAGCAGGTTGTAGCGGAACGACGCCTGCCGGTTGCTGGCGACGTCGCCGGCGCCGAGCTTGCGCTTTCTTCCCTTGGCCATGAACTCAAACTTAGTCCGTCCCGGCGTCGGCCGGGAGCAGATCCACCCTCCCCCGGGGCGCGTCGATCCGCCCGACGCGCACCGTGATCGGGTCGCCCAGCCGGATCGAGCCGCCGTTGCGCGTGCCGACCAGGATCGTCGCCTCGTCGTTGAGCTCCCACCAATCGCCGCGCAATCGCCGCACGGGCAGCAGGCCCTGATACTCGCCCCGCTCGCCGAACGCCACGAACGCGCCGGCCCCGATCAACCCGACGACCTCCCCGTCGAACGCCACGTCCTCGGTGCGAGCAGCACCCTCGAGCACGCCCGCCAGCAAGAAGCAGCGCGCGACGTCGTCCGCGTCACGCTCGATCTTCATCGCGCGGCGCTCGCGGTCAGACGTCCACGGCCCCGCCGCGCGCACCCAGGCCCCATCGGGCACCGGCTCGCTCGCCACCGCCGAGAGCACCCCGCGGTGGCAGATCAGGTCCGGGTAGCGGCGGATCGGCGAGGTGAAGTGGCAGTAGCCCGTCGACGCCAGGCCGGCGTGACCGAGGTTGCGATCGGTGTAATAGGCCTGCTTCAGCGCGCGCAGCACGAGCGAGTTCAGCGCCCGGCCCCCACGCCCCGTCCGCGCCACCCAGTCGGCGACCAGCTCGGACGCCTCGGAGACGACCTCGGCCGCCTGCGTCCCGGACAGGTGGCCGTCGGGCACCGGCGGCGTCGGTACCCCGAGCGACGCCAGCTGCTCGACCAGCCGGTCGACGGCGGCGGACTCGGGCCGTTCGTGCACGCGGTACAGCGTCGGGATCTTGCGCTCGGCCAGGAACTGCGCCACCTGCTCGTTGGCGGCGATCATCAGGTGCTCGATCAGCCGATGTGACTCGGTCTGGACCGTCGGCGTCCCCGCGATCACGTCGCCACGGCGATCGAAGCGAAAGTCGGGCTCGGCCGACTCCAGCACGACCGCCGAGCGTCCGCGCCGGAGCGCGTCGAGCGCGCCGGCGGCCGCTCGGGCCGCCGCGAGCGGCGCACCCCACGGCTCGGCGGCCGCCTCGGTGCCGGCGAAGATCCGGTCGACGCGCTCGTAGTCCAGCCGAACGTCGGAGCGGATCAGCGAGCGGTACAGCGAGGCGCCCCTCACCCCGCGCGCCCCGATCGTCAGCTCGACCGTCACCGTCGGCCGAACGTCGCCGGGGACCAGCGAGCAGGCGCCGTTGGACAGCGACTGCGGCAGCATCGGCTCGACCGTGCCCGGCAGGTAAACGCTGGTGGCGCGGCGGTGTGCCTCTCGGTCGACGGGCGAGCGCTGCGGCACGTAGAACGAGACGTCGGCGATGTGGACCCACACGCGCCAGCTGCCGTCCGCGGACGCCTGCGCCGAGATCGCGTCGTCGAAGTCACGCGCGGTGACCGGGTCGATCGTGAACGTCTCAAGCTCACGCAGGTCACGCCGCCCTTCGCCCGGCACCTCGCGCTCCGCCGACTCCCGCGCCGCGCGCCCGACGGCCGGATCGAAGCGGCCGTCGAGGCCGCGATCGAGCATCAGCGCGGAGATCACGTCACGGGCGACATCGGGGCGGCCGAGCCGGCGCAGCACCTTCGGCCGCCGCGAGCCCCCCTTGCGCGCGGACCCCGATCCGGAACCGCCCGCGTCCGCACCTGACAGCTCCACCAGGTCGCCGACGTCATACCGCTTGTCACGGCTGATCGCCAGCCGGGGACCAGGACCAAAGAACGGCTCGGCGACGACGAACTTGCCCTGTCGGGTTATGATCGCGACCCGCGGCATCGCGCGGGGGTCCCGGTCGCGGTCGCTCAACGCGCCGGCGCCGGCTGAATGGCGAGCCCCATCAGCGCAGCTTGGCAGCCACGGTCTTCTCCGCGGCCTGGAGCTGCGTGTCCACGTGTGATCCGGGCTTCTCGGCGACGTACACCTGCGGCTTGATGCCGGGGCCGCGGGCGACATTGCGGCCGTCTCTGACACCCGGAGCACCGAGGTTGGTTCCGTTCGGCGTGAAGTACTCGCCGACGGTGAAGTCCAGCGCGCCGCCGTTTCGCAGCTGCATGATCTCCTGGAAGACGCCCTTGCCGTAGGTCCGGGTCCCGACGACCGTCGCGCGGCCGTGATCCTTGAGCGCGCCGGTGACGATCTCCGCCGCCGACGCCGTGTCACGATTGACGAGCACGGCGAGCGGGATCGAGGTCGAGATCGCGTCGCCGGTCGCCATGTAGACCTGCGGCGCGACCGCCCGCCCGCGGGTCGAGACGATCGTGCCCGACGGGATGAAGATGCTCGCGGTGTTGACCGCCTCCTCGACGAGCCCGCCGCCGTTGTCGCGCAGATCGAGGATCAGCGCCTTGGCCCCGGCGTGGAGCATCTTCTGCACCTGGGCGCGGACTTCGGCGCCGGCGCCCTGCGCAAACTGCGACAGCTCCACGTAGCCGATCTTGGTGCCGTGGTAGGTCAGCAGGCGACTCGCGGCGACGGGGACGATCACGTTCGCGCGGGTCAACGTCTTGACGAACGTGTGCGAGCCCCGCAGCACCTTGATCGTCACGGTGGTCCCGGCCGTGCCCTTGATCAGCTTCGTGGCCTTCTTGCCGTTGGCCGTGGGGCTCGGTCCGGCCAGCGACTGCGAGCCAACCGCGACGATCTGCTCGCCGTGCGTGAGTCCCGCGCCGGCCGCGGGGGTCCCGCCGTAGACCTGCAGGATCCTCACACCCCTGCGAGTCCCGATCACATCGACGCCGATGCCGCTCAGATGCGGGTCGGTCAGCTGCTGGAACGAGCCGTACTGGCTGGGGTCGTAGTAGTGCGAGTACGGATCGTGAAGGCTCGCGACGATCTGCGTCAGCCCGCGGTTGACGAGCGCGCTCGTATCAACCTTCCGGTAGTACTCCTTGGACAGCAGCCCGAGCACCTGGTTGACCAGCTTGTCGTTCGAGCTCTCCGACGTGAACGCGTCGCGCAACGGCGACGGCAGCCAGCTGGGGTGCCCGCCAAACCACAACCCAACCAGCAGCGCCAGGATCAAGCTCGCGGTCCCGAGCGCGTACGTGAACGCCCGTGACGATCTCCCGCGCGACTGCATCGTCTGGGGAGGGTACCCGCGGGCACCGCCTGCCCGCCGCAGCGGGCGGGCACGCGGGCCGACGGCTCAGACGCGCAGGAAGCGGCGCAGCGATAGGCCCGAGCCGAGCGCGGAGACGAGCACGCCGGCGCCCATCAGCACGCCGACGAGCGCGACGAACGAAATCGTCTTCGGCGTCGCGATCAGCGTCCAGCTGCTCGCCAGCGGATCGAGCACGAACACCTTGGTCAGCGCCAGCACCACCAGCGCCAGGACCGCGCCGGCCGCGCCGACGACCACCCCCTCGATCACGAACGGCCAGCGAATGAACCAGTCGGTGGCGCCGACCAGCTTCATCACCTCGACCTCGCGCCGGCGCGAATACAGCGACAGCCGGATCGTGTTGGCGATCAGCAGCACCGAGGCGAGCACCAACAGCACGGTCAACACCGCCGCGGTGATCGTCACGAGGTTCGTGACCTGCAGGATCTTCTTCGTGTCGGTCTTCTTGTTGGAGACCGTCTGGACCGACCGATCGATCGTGCCCGGCTTCCCGTTCGCGCCGTTCGGGGTCAGCGCGTTGCGAATCGAGAGCACGTACTGGGGGTTGGTCGGGATCACCTGGAACGTGTCGGGCAGCGGGTTTGAGCCCAGCAGCTGGTACGCGGCGGGATCGCTCTTCTCCTGCTGCTTGAGCGCCTGCGCCTTGGGGACGAACATCACCCGCTTGACGTGGGCGACGTTCAGGATCTTGCGCCGGACCCGCGCCTCGTCGGCCTTGGTCGCATTGGACTTGAAGTAGACGTCGACCTCGACGCGGCTGCGGACGGTGTCCGCGGCGCCGTTGGTGGCCTGGACGATCGGGATGAACACTCCGAGCATCAGCATCGTCACGAGCACGGTCGCGACCGCCGCGAAGCTCGACGCGGAGCTGCGGCGCGTGGCGCGAACCGCCTCGCGCAGAAAGAATCCGACCCGCATCGCCTACATCACCCCGGGCGGCGGCGCCGACGGAGCGCGCAGCCGGTTGGCCAGGTCCCGCGTGGTCTCATCCCGGGTGTAGCGACCGGCCGCCTCGTCGCGGACGATCCGCCCGCGGGAGAGCTCCAGCACGCGCCGGCGCATCTTGTCGACCATCTGCTGGTCGTGCGTGGCGACGAGCACGGTCGTCCCGGTCCGGTTGATCCGGTACAGCAGGCGCATGATGTCGATGCTGGTGTCCGGATCGAGGTTGCCGGTCGGCTCGTCGGCCAGCAGCAGCGGCGGGTGGTTGACGAACGCCCGAGCGATCGAGACGCGCTGCTGCTCGCCGCCTGACAGCTGGGTCGGCAGGTTGTGCAGCTTGGTCGACAGGCCCGTCAGCCGCAGGATGTCGGGCACCTTGGCGCGGATCTCCTTGCGGGTCCCGCCGGTCACCTTCAACGCATAGGCGACGTTGTCGTAGACGGTGCGGTTCTGCAGCAGCTTGAAGTCCTGGAAGACGACCCCGACGTTGCGCCGGAAGTACGGAACGCGCTTGCGCTTGATTCGCTCCAGGTCGTGACCGGCGACGCGGATCGTGCCGTCGGTCGGCTCGAGCTCTTTGATCAGCAGGCGCATCACCGTCGACTTGCCCGAGCCGGTCGAGCCGACCAGGAACACGAACTCGCCGCTCCTGATCGAGAAGGTCGCGTGCTCCAGCCCGACGTCGCCGGCGTAGAGCTTGCTGACGTTCCGGAACTCGATGACCGAACGGTTGCCCCTGCCGGCGGCTGCGGATTCAGACCCGCCCGCCCTCGTGGTGACCGGAGCCGTGACGGCACGACGGCGCGTCCGGCTCCTGTGCCGTGATGAGATAGCCATAGGTGCCGGGCACAGTAGCGTCCGGCACCCGCACCTGTCCCGGTTTTGGCTGCTTGCAAGCGCTTTTGCAGAACCCGCCCAAATGCGTCCCCGCGCGCGCGTCCGAGCCGGCCGCATCGGTCCGGCGGGCGCGTCGTCGCGGCACGGTACCGTTCTGCTGACGATGTCGAAGATCACGATCTCCTCGCTCTCCAACGGCCTGCGCGTGCACCGGATCCCGGTCGCCGGGACCCGCTCGGTGACGCTGCTGGTCGCCTTCGACGCCGGCGCTCGGACCGAGCGCCCAGAGGAGAACGGGATGGCTCACTTCCTGGAGCATCTCGTCTTCAAGGGTGGCGAGAAATACCCCCACTACCGCGACGTCAACGAGGCCGCCGAGTCGATCGGCGCGGTGCTCAACGCCTACACCAGCCATGACCTCGTCGCGTTTCACATCACCGCCCGGGCCGAGCGGCTGCTCGAGGCCGCCGACCTGCTGACCGACTTCGTCGCCCGGCCGCGGATCGACGCCGACGAGCTCGAGCGCGAGCGGGGCGTCGTGGTCCAGGAGATCGCCCGCTCCGACGACCAGCCGTCGGTGATGGCCGAGCATCTGATCGACCACGCGGTATTCGGTGATCACCCGCTCGGCCGCCCGGTGCTGGGCCCGGCCGAGCACCTGCGAACGACGTTCACGCGCGACGGGATCGTCGCGTTCCGCACCCGTCGCTGGTCGCCGTCGACGGGCGCCGCGTTCGCGGTCGGCAACCTTGAGGCGCTGAACGGCGGACGAGAGCTGGAGGAGCTGTTCGAGCGCTTTACCGCCGAGCCCGAGCCCGCGCCATTTGACCCGGCCCCCGTACAGCATCCGCGGACGCTCGTGACCGAGCGAGACTCCAACCAGTCGCATCTGCGCATGTCCTACCGGCCGTCGATCGACGTCTCGGCACCGCGTGAGCGCGCGGCGCTCGTGATCTACGCGACGCTGCTCGGGGGCTCGATGGGCTCACGCCTGTTCGACGAGATCCGCGAGCAGCGCGGGCTGGCCTACTCGGTCTCGGCAGCGCCGCATGCCTACGCCGACGTGCCGATCCTGCAGCTTTCGGCCGGGCTTGAGTCCGGCAAGTGCCTGGAGGCCTATCGACGGATGCGGGACATCGTCTCCGAGCTGCGTGACGACGGGCCGACCGAGGCCGAAGTCAAGCGAGCGCAGGCGTACGCCGCCGGCGCGCGGGCGATCGCGTTCGAGAACTCGGGCGCGGTGGCGCGGTTCGCCGCCCAGCAGACGATCGTCTACGGGGAGGACGTCGATACCGACACCGCGATCGACCTGCTCGACCAGGTGACCTACGACGAGGTGCGCGCGATCGCCGCGGGGATCGAGGACCGGCTGTCGGTCGCATGCGTCGGCCCGCACACAGTCGAGGAGCTGGAGACGGCCTGAGACGCTGGCTGGCCGCCACGGCGGCGCTGATCATCGTCGCGGTCGCGGTCGTGCTGACGCTGGCGGGCACGCTCAACGACCGCGGCACGCGCGACCCGGGATCGATCCAGGCACGGGCGACCGCCGACACCCACCGAGACGGCCGCGGTACCGGCAAGCGCACGGGCCACGGCGCGGCCGCCGATCCGGCGTCGACCGGCAGCGCCACGGCGTCCGCGGCAGGCGGTGAGCCGGCGACGGCGCCCACGGCTCCGTCGGTCGTGATGCCGGCAGCGCTGCGCCCGTCGACGCCCGCCGAGGACACGCTCGAGACGGCGCTGGGCAAGTGGCTGCAAGTCGCCGGCCCGAACTCCGGCGCGCTCGTGTTCGATCTGTCCGACGCGACCGAGCTCGACGGGGCGCACCCGGGCTACGGCAGGCCGCCGGCGTCGGTCGAGAAGCTCTGGACGACCGCTGCGGTGCTGCGCCGGCTCGGCCCCGACGCCCGCCTGGACACGACCGTGCTCGGTACCGGCCATCTGTCACACGGGGTCTGGCACGGCAACCTCTACCTGCACGGCGGCGGCGACCCGACGTTCGGCGACTCGGGCTTCAACCAGGTCTGGAACCAGGGCTACGGCCCCACCCCCAACCAGCTGATCGCGCAGTTGCGCCGGCGCGGGATCCGCAAGGTCACCGGCCGGGTGTTCGGCGACGAGTCGCTGTTCGACCACCGCCGCGGCGGCCTGATCACCAACTACAAGGCAGACGTCGACGACCTCGGGGGCCAGCTCAGCGCGCTGACCTACGACCACGGCACGGTGATGCCGCACTACAACCCGGCCACCTTCGCCGCCCATGAGTTCGTGCTGACGATGCGGGCGATGGGCGTGCAGGCGGTCGCCGACCGCCACGACGGAACGGCGCCGCAGGACGCCCAGCTGCTGGCGACCGTCGCGTCGCCGCCGATGTCGGTGATGCTGCGGCTGATGAACGTGCCGTCCGACGACCTGTTCGCCGAGCTGTTCGCCAAGCAGCTCGGGCTGCGCTACGGCCACGGCGGCACGATCACCTCCGGTGCTGCGGTGATCACGCAGACGATCGCGTCGACCTACGGGCTGCGGCCCACGATCCTCGACGGCTCCGGGCTCGGACGCCAGGACCGCAGCTCGCCCAAGCAGGTCGTGCAGCTGCTGACCGAGCTGTGGCACACGCGGCTCGGCGATCAGTTCGCGGCGACGCTGCCGACCGCCGGCGTCAACGGCACCGTGCAGTCGATCGGCGCCAAGACCGCCGCGGCCGGGCGCTGCATCGCCAAAACCGGCTCGCTGGACGACGTCACCAACCTCGCGGGCTACTGCTCGGCGCGCGGCCATCAGCAGCTCGCGTTCGCGTTCTTCATCGACGGACCCGAGAACTCGACCGGGTTCTGGCTGGAGAGCAAGATGCTCGCGGCGATCGCTCGATACTGAAACCCCGGTGAAACGTCCTCTTATTTGCGAAACGGGCCGCTGAGGTCGACAATCGCACGGTGCAGCTGGCACACGCCCTGAACCTGCATGAGCTGCAGCGGTATCTGGCCCGGGTCGGGGATCGCTGGCCGATGCAGGTGGTGATGCTCGGCGGAGCCCGGGTCGACGATCTCCGCGGCGCGCCGGCTCAGCGCGAACGGGGCCCCGAGTACGTCGTCGTGCTTGTCTCCTACGGTTTCGAGGGGATCCCCTGGCTGGAGCGCGTCTACCAGGCGACCGCGCTGTGGGACGCGCTGGAGATGGGCGACCAGGCCGACATCCACTGCTACACGGCGTCGGAGTTCCTGCGCCGGCGCACGAGCCTGCCGCTGATCGCCAGCGTGGTGGAGCGCGGCCTGTTGCTGTTCGAGGACACCGCGCGGTCCCAACCGGTACCGGCTCTGCGGTCCAGCCGGACTGACCGCGAGGCCCGGGGGTTCGGGCCGTCGCCGCCGTCGCTCAGCTGATCGCGACCATCCGCTCGATCGGCACCCGCGCCCGTTCGGCGATCTCAGGTGCGACCTTGACCTCGTGGACGCCGTCGCGGAGCGCGTCGCGCAGCTTGGGAAGCGTGATCATCTTCATGAACCGGCACGAGGCGGCCTCGTTGGCGGCGACGAAGTCGACGTCGGGCGCCGCTTGGCGCAGCGGATACAGCATCCCGGTCTCGGTCGCGACGATCGCCGTCCGGCGAGCCGGGTCGGGGTCCGAGCCGAGCTGCTGGGCGTACTTGAGCATGCCGCCGGTCGACAGCATCTGCACGCCGTCGGCGGCGACATCGCCGGCGGCGACATACTCCATCACGCTGGTCGAGCAGCCGCATTCGGGATGGATCAGGAAGTCGGCGTCGGGATGGGAGGCGCGGACGGCGGCGATGTCGACGGGCTTGATGCCCGCGTGGACGTGGCACTCGCCATCCCACACGTGCATCCCGCGACCGATCGTCCGCTCGACGTAGGCGCCGAGGAACATGTCGGGCCCGAACAGGATCTCGGTGTCCGGCCCGTGCTCGGCGTAGATGTGCTCCACCACGTGCACCGCGTTGGCCGACGTGCAGCAGTAGTCGGTCTCGGCTTTGACCTCGGCGGTGGTATTGACGTACATGACGACGATCGCGTTCGGATGCCGGGCCTTCCATTCCCGCAGCTGTGCGGCCGTGATCGAATCCGCCAGCGAGCAGCCGGCGTCCGGATCGGGGATCAGCACGGTCTTGTCCGGGCACAGGACCGAGGCGGTCTCGGCCATGAAGTGCACGCCGCAGAACACGATCGTGTCCGAGTCGACCGCGGCGGCTCGCTGCGAGAGCCCGAGCGAGTCGCCCACGTAGTCGGCGACGTCCTGGATCTCGGGCAGCTGATAGTTGTGGGCCAGGATCACGGCGCCGCGGTCCACCGCCAGCCGCCGGACCTCCGCCTGCAACGCAGGGATGTTCTCGAGCATCAGCGGCGCGTTGTTCGCGTCGAGTACCGGCAAGCTCATGGCAGCGGCTCCAATAGGAGTGAGAGGTCCAGGGCCGGGGCGCTGTGGGTGATCGCGCCCACCGAGACGAAGTCTACGCCGGTGCTCGCGACCTCCTGAAGCGTCTGCAGGGTTACGCCGCCGGACGCCTCGAGCGTGGCGCGGCCGCCGACATGGGCGACCGCGGCGCGCAGTTCGTCGGGCGACATGTTGTCCAGCAGCAGCGACGTCGCGCCCGCCTCGAGCGCCTCGTCGACCTCGTCGATCGACCGGCACTCCACCTCCAGCGCCAGCGCGGGGGCGAGCTCCCGCGCGCTGCGAACGGCGGCGCCGACGCCGCCGGCCAGCGCGGAATGGTTCTCCTTGATCAGGATCGCGTCGTACAGGCCCGCGCGGTGGTTGGTCGCCCCGCCCGCCGCGACCGCCGCCTTCTCGAGGTCTCGCAAGCCGGGCGTCGTCTTGCGCGTGTCGAGGATCACCGGCCCGGTCGTGGACCCACCCACCGCCGCCGGCGACACGGCGCGCACGCAGCGTGCGGCCATCGTCGCCACGCCGGACAGGCGCTGCAGGAAGTTCAGCGCGGTCCGCTCGCCCGTCAACAATGCCCGGGCGCCGCCGGTCACGCGCGCCACGTGGCCGCGCTCACGCCAGACGCCCTCGCCCACCAGTGCCTCGAATGCGATCGTCGGATCGAGCGACTGAAAGACGCGCCGCGCCGGCTCCAGCCCGAAGACCACCCCCGGCGCCTTCTGCGTGATCAGGGCGGTGGCGCGCGCGTCCGGCGCAACGGTGGCCGCGGTCGTGACGTCGCCGGAGCCGACGTCCTCGGCCAACGCGCGAGCGACGGTTTCGGCGATCGTGTCCACGCAGAACGACGATAGTCGGCGGCGCTCGATCGTCTCAGAACAGTACGAAATCGGCCGTTTCCATCAAGGATCGGTTAGTTTCCCGGTTGTACGTAGGGGACACGGCGCACACCGATGTCCGGGACCACATCGAGAGGGGAATCACATGCGTGCAAGAGCGACAGCGCTCGCCGTAATGGCGACCGCTGCCCTGGGGGTAGGGGCAACGGCCGCGGGGGCCGCCGGCCCACCGCCGCCGCCGACCGCGCCGGGCGGTCAGACGGTCACCCAGGTGGCCGCCGGCCTCCAGACGCCGACGTCGTTCGCGTTCGGCGCCGGGAAGGTGTTCGAAGGCGACGGCGGCAGCGAATCCAGCAAGGTGCCCAACGGCGGCGTGTATCTGCTCACCGGCGGCGCGGGCGTGAAGCTGGCCGGCTCACCGCAGTTCGTCTCAGGCCTGGCCTGGCACCAGAACGCGCTGTACATCGCCGGCGGCACGATCACGAAGAAGGGCGTGGCCTGGCAGATCCAGCGCTGGAGCGGCTTCAACGGCACGAAGTTCGCCAAGCGCACCGCGATCTGGACCGCGCCGAAGGGCTTTGCCGGAACCAACGGGATCGCGTTCGCACCGAACGGTCGGCTGTTCCTCGGCGTCGACGTCGGCCTGACCAACAACAACGACCACGGCCCGGCGAAGACGCC
>Ga0302325_10020896_pt1 | contig 13716 bp, 8 predicted proteins | sample Palsa_T0_2_FD_201948 | JGI IMG/M metagenome (GOLD analysis project Ga0302325, IMG submission 201948) | Peat permafrost microbial communities from Stordalen Mire near Abisko, Sweden - Palsa_T0_2 | ecosystem: Environmental > Terrestrial > Soil > Palsa > Peat permafrost | place: Sweden: Abisko... | reverse complement strand
GCGCAACTTCCTCCAATACCTCCTCCACCTCCACCCCGCCTCCTGGGCCAAGGGCGGTCGTTGGCGGTTGGAGCTGGTGGCGCTGCCCAAACAGGACGGGCTGCTCGCGCTGATTCTGTTCATGGTTCTGGGCATCTGGGGCATTCTGATGCTCTATCGGCGAGATGCGCGACGATTGAAACCGCTTGCGCGATGGTCGCTCGCATTTCTGCGGATTTTGGCGATCGCGACGGTAGTGTTCATGCTGCTCGAACCGGTGCTGATTTTTACCAAGATCGAATGGGTTCCATCGCGATTGATCGTGCTGGATGATCTTTCAGAGTCGATGGATTTGAAGGATGCGTATCTCGATCCCAAGCGTGCGGATGCGATCGCGGCGGCGCTGAATCTGCCGGGCAAGGCGGATGACCTGCGCCGGCTTTCGCGCGGGCAGCTTGGACGGCGGTTGCTCGATGGGGGATTGAAGACGGCCCTCGCTGCCAGCGGCGATCGGGAGGTGCGCGAGCGATCGTTTACCGGACAACTGCTTCCCGCCACCACTGAGCCCTCTACACAATCGACGATCGACCGATCATCAACCGCAATCGGCGCGGCCATTCGGCAAGTGGTGGCGGCGGAGGCGGGGCAACCGCTGGCAGGAATTCTGCTGGTGACCGATGGGCAATCCAACAGCGGCGAGCCCCCCGCCGCTGCCGCGAATTTTGCGGCGCAAGCGGGCGTGCCGGTTTCGGCAGTTGCGCTGGGAACACCGGAGGGACCGCGAAATGTGAAGTTGACCAAGATCGATGTCTCCCCCGCCGTTTTCGTGCGCGATCCCAATCCGCTTCACGTGTTGATCGAATCGCGCGGCATGGCGCATCAGCCGGCGACGGTTGTGCTGGAGAGACGGCGAGATGGTGGGCCGTGGGAGGAGATCGGCAGGCAGGCAATCACGCTGGAGGAAAACGGACGCGTGCAATCGGTGCCGTTTGAGTTCACGGAAGACCGCCCGGCTCATCTGGAGATGCGTGCGCGATTGGAGGACGCCGGTCCGCCGTTGAATCCCGGTGATGACATCGCGACGGCGGATGTTCGCGTGATCCATCAGAAAATTCGCGTGCTGTTCATCGCCGGCAGTACGTTTCCGGAAGTGGAGTTTTTACGGAACACCTTGCTGCGCGACAACTCGATCAGTGCCAGCACATGGCTGCAAACTGCCGATGCGGATTACGAGCAACCCGGCGATCCGCGCATCAAGCGCCTGCCGGCAACCGCGGATGAACTGGACGAGTTCGATTGCATCGTGCTGTACGATCCCGATCCGAATCTGTGGCCCGGCGAGTTTCCACAACTGATGACGGATTTTGTCGCCAAGAGCGGTGGCGGATTGATCTACATCGCGGGGGAAAGAAACACGAAGGATATTTTTGACCGTCCGGACGATCCGGCAATGGGGTGGTTGAATCTGCTGCCGGTCGTGGTGGAGCCGGGGCTGTATCGGTCTGATGTGTCGGTGAAATTGTCGAGCCGGGAGGCGTGGAAGCTGGATGTGACGGCGGAGGGGAAGGCCGATCCGATTTTTGGTTTTTCGTCGACGCCCGAACAGAACGAATCGATCCTGGCGAATCTGCCGGGGATGTATTGGCATTTTCCGGTGACCCGCGCCAAGCCTGGTGCGACGGTTTTGGCGCGGCATGGTGATCCGCGCATGCGGAATGAATATGGGCCGCACACGCTGCTGGCGACGCAATTGGTCGGGCCGGGGCGGACGTTTTTTGTCGCGTTCGATTCGACGTATCGCTGGCGGTATCTGGATGAACAATATTTCGACGGCTTCTGGGCGCGGATGATCGATCGGGCGGGGCGAAGCAAGCAGCTGGGCGGGAGATATCCGTATACGCTGTCGACCGATCGCAGCAGCTATCGGCCGGGGAGCCAGGTGACGCTCACGGCCCGGTTCGATAACCCCGCCGATCGCGATCCGGCACTGGATACGATGCACGGTGAAGTGCAGGTGGGGGATGATGCGCCGATCCCGATATCGCTCGCGCCCAAACAATCTGATCCGACGGCTTTTGAAACGACGTTTTCGCTGACCAAGGCGGGAAAACATTTCATCCGCGTATGGACGGGTGAAGGGGATGCGAAGACAGTGGAGCGAGCGGCGACGCTGGAGTTACCGGTGGAATTGCCGGATTTGGAATTTGATAATCCGGTGCAGGATTTATCGACGCTGGAAACGATCGCGAAGGCCACGGGCGGGCGGGTGTTTGATCTGTCGGAAGGCTCATTGGTCCCTGATGCATTCAAGACGCGTCGGGTGGCGAGAACGTTGGAGGATCGCCAGGAGATTTGGGATGCCCCGTTGTTGTGGGGTGTGGTGTTGTGTTCGATTGTGCTGGAGTGGGTGCTCAGGAAACGGTTTCGATTGGTGTGATGGCGTGCAAAGCCCCGCATGTACATGCGGGGCTCCGATTGTGAACGACGATCTGATCCAAATTCGCCAATCGCTGCTCGGACGGTTTGCCGAGTTTGCGCATCGGGTGCGCGCTCATTTGCTTATTGAAGGCATGGCGAGATTGATCGCGACGGCAGCCGGGCTCGCGGTGTTGTCGTTTTTGATCGATCACGCGTTGCGGTTGTCGCCGATCACGCGGGTGGCGCTGCTGGTTTTTGGGCTTGCGATTTTGGGGGTGGAAACGTGGCGGCAGGTATTGCGGCCGATCTTGATGAAACTGGATCCAATCGATCTGGCGTATGCACTGGATCATCGAACTGCCGCGCGCGTGGCGACGGTACTGGAACTGCCGCGACTCGAAGGAGCATCGCCGGCGATGATTCGAAAGGCAGTGCTGCAATCGCATGAATCGTTGCGCGATGTAGATCTAACGTCGCATTTTGATCAGCGGCGACGGCAAACCGCGTTGATTATCGCAGCGCTGATTCTGTTGGTTTCCATGCTTCTGCTGGTCGTGCGGCCGTCGATGACCGATCTTTGGCTTCGGCGCACGTTTCTGGCTTCCAGCGAGCCGTGGCCGCAGAACACGTATCTATCGGTTTTCGGGTTGGAAGATAATGCGATGATCGTTCCTCGGGGCGAGCCGTTCGTGCTGCGCGTCGGAGTGCGCGAGGGGAGCGTGTCGCCCGAGGCGGTGAATGTGCGATTCCGAGATACCAGCGGTGAGCGGGTTTCGGCGAATCTTACGCGGTTTGCCGCGAACGATTTTCGTTACGATTTTCCGGCGGTCATGAGTGATACCGAAATCGAAGTTCGCGGCGGGGATGATGCGCTGCCAGTGACGATTCATCCGGTGGATCGGCCGCGGATCGTCGATCTGAAACTGATCGCGCAGCATCCGACCGAGGCAAAGCCAACCGCGTACGATTTTTCCGGGGAGGATGCCGACCTGGCGTTTTTGCCCAAGACGAAGATGGAACTGGATTTCACGGCCAACACCGACATTGCGGAAACGCATATCAAGAGCGCGACCACGCAGCCCGCCGCCGCCGATGTGACGCGATTAGATGATCGGCATTTTGCGTTGCATTGGACGCAGGCGGCGCCGGTGCGATTGGAGATCGAGTTGCTGGCGGCTGGGGCGAAGCTGACATCAGTACCGACATCGGTGGCGATTGGACTCAAAACCGATCAACCGCCTCGTGCGACGCTGGCGTTCAGCGGGGTGCACAATCGCATCACGCCATCGGCGACGATCCCGCTGACAACCGATGCACGGGATGATTACGGGGTCGCGAAAGTCGGCTTGCAGATCAGGGCGGATGTGACCAATCCGGATGATCCCAAGCAGATGGAACATCACGAATCGGCTGTTTCACTTTATGGGCCGGTGACGCCGGCGACGGAGATGGAGATGCAACTCCCCTACTCGCTGGCTGTCGTGCCAATGAAACTGTCACCGGGGAATTTGCTCAATGTGCATGCGGTTGCCACGGATGACTGTTACACGGGGGCGCAGACGAGTCCATCGCGGGATGTGACGTTTCGCATCGTTTCGCCAGAGGAGTTGTTCAGGGAGATTTTGCTTCGGCAGCAATCGGAGCGAGTGAAATTCCGCCGGCAGGTGGATGATGCGCATAAACAGGTGGAACTGCTGGCGACGTTGTCCACCGCGGATTCGGTTGCATTGGCGGGCCGACAACATCGAGCGGCGCAGCGGGAGATCGATCGCATCACCACGTCGCTGGCGGAGACTTTGACGGAGATGCAGCTCAACGCCCTCTCCACGCCCGAAGCGCGGGATTTGATGAACAAGAACATCATCGAGCCTCTCAAGGCGTTGAATAACGAACTGCTTAATCCGCAGAAAGATGCGCTGGACGGCCTGCATGTGAATGATTCCGGCGCCGTCGCGGCCGTGCAGGCGCGGCAGGATCAGATCGTCGCAAAGGAGGAAGAAATCCTCAAACAGATGAGCCAATGGGATAATTTCGTGGATGTGCTGAATCAATTGAATGAAATCATCAAATTGCAGACGGATGTGAAGGCGGACACAGAGGAATTGAAGAAGAGCCAGACAGAGGGGGTCTTCGATAAATAAAGAGGGTTGTCCACGAAGGAGCACGAAGGGACACGAAGAAGAGAAGAAAGAGCCAAAGCCTTATTTTTTGTCTTCTTCGTGAACCTTCGTGAACCTTCGTGGATAATTCTCTTTGGCCGCAGGAACGGGGGACTGTATGATTCTGCAATCCTTCATCGCAGGTGGTGGTATGGTCCGATCGATCGCCTTCCTCGCAGCTACGATGCTGATCGCTGTCGGCGTCGCCATTGCCGATTCCACGACGGTCAAACCTCAGGATCAAGTGGAGTTTCGGCAGAAGACGGTTGAGGCGCAGATGCAGGAGTTGCAGGAGCGCATGTATCGGCTGGGGGAAATAACGCGCGAGGCGGAGCCGGATGATTCGGCGCGGCTGCTGATGGCGGTTCGCAAGGCGCGGGAGGGGCTGATCATCGAGCAGATGAAAGAGGTGCTCGATGTGATCGCGCGCAACGATCTCAACCGGGCCTCGGATGATCAGACGGAGGTGATCGCCAAGCTCGAAGAATTGAAGAAGCTGCTAACGACAACCGATCTCGATCTGGAATTGCAGTTGCAGAGGCTGCGGGATTTGAACAAAGCAATCGCGCAACTCGATAACGCCATCAAGGATGAAAAGCGGCAGCGCGACCATACCTCCGCGATCGCGGGGGCAATGAGCAAAGCACCGACGACGCAGCCGCTGGAGGGGGCGAAGCAGGAACAACAACAGACGCGGCATTCGACGGAATCGGTTGCACAGACGGTGAAGGACCTTGGCCCGGGGCCGGCCAAGGCTGGGGATGTGCTGGCATCGGCGAGTCAATCGATGTCGCAAGCGGAGGAAAATCTGGGCAGTGGAAAGCCGGGGGATGCCAGTTCGCAGCAGTCGCAGGCGGTCGATCAGATGCAGAAGGCGCGCGATCAGCTCGATGCCGAGCGACAGAAGATTATCGAGGAACTCGAACGGCAGGTGCGCAAGCAGGTGGTGATGAACCTGACGGAAATGCTCGATCGACAGAAAGCGGTGCGCGAAGCGACGCAAGCAATGGGCGGTGAGCCATCGGGATCAACCGTGGGCCGGGCAAGGCAGTTGGCCAATTCGGAAAAGAGCATTATCACGATCGGTGATGAAACACTGGCATTGATTCAGGAGACGGAATTCTCCGTTGCCCTGCCGCCGGCGTTGCGGGAGGTGGATGCGCAGTGCGCGTTGATCGTGGCTTCATTGCAGGACAATCAGGTGGATGAGCCGGTGGTGCATCGCGAGAAGCAGGTGGAGCAGGATTTGTCGGATTTGATTGATACGTTCAAGCAGCTGGCGTCTGCGAAGACGGGTAGCGGGCAGGGTCGCGGAGTGAAAGATGATAAGAACAAGCTGCTGGCGGAGCTGCGCGTGTTGCGGATGTTGCAGGTGCGTGTGAACGCCCAGACCGAGGAGGCGAATCAGGAGCGCGGAGCGCAGTCCGATCTCAGTCCAGAACTGAAGGCAAAGGTCGCGGCGGCGAAGGATGGGCAGGCGCAGGTGCGCGATGCAACCGATGAGATTCATAAACAGTTGATGGGGCAATGATGGTTAATCGAAATAAACGCGCGACAGAGGAGCCCCGCATGTACATGCGGGGCTACGGGGTTGGTTCGGTCAATCGATTGAGGTGGGCGACAGCGATCGCGGCGCTTGCGCTGGGGACGGTTGCGATCGCCATCCCGGTGCGTCCGAGCGAATCGCGCGCAAAGGTGACCAGCGCTGGGCCGCCCGGCGGGATGACAGACGAATTGCATGATTTACTGCACAAAGGCGAGGAGCTGCGGCAGCGCGATCCTCTGAAAGCATTGTCCGGCGACATGAGCTTGATCGCCGACGATCTCGATCAGCAGCAGACGGGGCCGCCGGTGCAGGCGGAGCAGCGGCAGGTGGTTTCTCAGCTCGATAAACTGATTGAAGAGTTGAGCAAACAGACCAATGGCGGTAGCGGGACGTCGAACAATCCGGCCAGGCCACTTGCGGATAGCAAAATCGTCAAGGGCCCCGGCGGCAGCGGGCCGATGCACGATCCGCAGGCGGGCGTGAAGACCTGGGGACAGTTGCCGGCCAAGGAACGTGATAAGATTTTGCAGTCGCAGAACGACGGATTCCCGGCCGGTTACGAGTCGCTGCTGTCAAGCTATTACAATCGGCTGGCGCAAGAGCAGGTTGGAGATGAAGGGAAGCCAGCGCCGGCAACGCAGCCGTGAGTTTTAATTAGCGGCGGTGCGAAGACCGCGCTATTCCCTCGAAGGATGAACTAACGCGGTGCTGACTTCGACGAGCTGAGTCGAGTCGCGCACCGCCGCTAACTACTTAATCTGAGCATTTTCTTGATGACAAAAAACGTACAACCACAGCGTACACGGAAACACAGAGGACACGGAGGCAAAATCAAAACATTGAATTTTTCTCTGTGCTCTCTGTTTCTCTGCGTGCTCTTGGGTGGAATTGCAGCCGGGGCGACGGTGGAGACGGTCGATGATGCGACGATCAAGGATGCGACGATCACGTTTGATGGCCAGGTGCTGAGCATTGTAGCTGGTGGGAAACCGACGCCGACGACGATGCCGCTGGAGGACGTGGCTCGGATCATTCTGCGTGAGCCGGCGTCGCCGGTGGAGACGGCACCGGGCGGCACGCCGGCTCCGATGATCACGCGCGTGCGGCGAACGACCCGGCGCGCCGCCACCACACAATCAGCCGGCAATCCAGTTACCAATTTGGCCGCAGCGGCGACGATGCCCGCAAGCACCAAGCCATCAATTGCGATCTCGCCGAACTGGCGAATGAAATTAATCGATGGCGATGCGCTGCATGGCGCTTTGGAATCGTGGGTGGATCAGCATTTGATCATTCGGCCCGACGTTGCTTCCGCTGCGAAGGTGGAGATCGCCGCCGAGGGGCTCGACTGGCTGTGGCATGGCGAGGCGGCGGATCAGGCGAAGGCGGAGGCGATGAAGACCGCGCGCGGGGATGAGGACATTGCGTTTGTTCGCAAGGAGAAGGATGCCGACATCGTGGCGATCCGCGGGGCGGCGGTGGGAATCGATGGCGATGAGCTGGTCTTCCGATACGAAGGAGAAGATCGCAGGATCAACCTGTCAAAAATCATCGGAATCGTCTTCATGGTGCGCCCGACGAAGCCGGACGATTCGTTCCATCAGGTGGTTCGTTTCGTGGATGGTGAACAGATTTCCGGACGTTGGAGGTCCCTGGAAAACAACGTGCTGAGTCTGGAAACGGAGTCGGGGAAGCAGGCGAAGTTTCAATTGTCCTCGGTGGCGGGGATCGATTTTCGCAATGGGCGCATCGTGTATCTTTCGGACCTGACGCCGACGAAGGTGGAACAGACGCCGTTCTTTGATGAAGTGATTCCCTATAAAACGGATGCCGCTCTGGATGGGAGCCCGCTGCGGCTGGGTGACCAGGCGTATGACAAGGGACTGGCGGTGCATTCGCGTTGCGTTTTGGAATATGACCTGGGCGGGCGGTTCGATCGATTTAAGACGAAGATGGGTTTCGAGCCTGGCGCCGGAGCACTGGGCGATGCGAGCGTGCGCGTGCTGGGGGATGGCAAGGCGCTGTATGAAAACGCCCGGGCAAAGGGAACCGATTCGCCAGTCGCCATCGACGTGGACACGACGGGCATTTCGCAACTGACGCTGGAGGTGGATTTTGGAGAGGGGCAGGATGTGGGCGATCGAATCGTCTGGGCCGATGCCCGTGCGGTACGGGCGAAGGTGGGTGGATGATGAGCGGACGCAAGACCATACAGCCATATTTAGCGGCGGTGCCAAGCACCGCGTTACGTTTGGACCCAACGCGGTGCTGCGCACCGCCGCTAACCATGAAGGTTTGTTTGATTGCCGGAATGATCGCTGCGACGGCTGGGTTTGCGCAGACCACGGCGCCGACCACCGCTCCTTCGAGCTTTGAAGTGCACGAATGGGTCGTGCTCGTGTGCAGTCCGTTTCAATCCAAGGCAAACCAGGATGGGATGGTGCTCTCGACGCTGCCCGCGTCGGCGGACAGCAGGCGGGGGAGCGCGCCGGAGGAACAGAAGAGCGATCCGCAACCGATCGGCGTCATTCGCTTGATCGGAAGCGCGGGGACGCCGGTGGATGTGAGCCTTGGTATTCCCAGCGGAAAAGTGATGGCGACGTGGCCGAAGGCGAAGACCAAGACGAATCGACTGCTGTGGCAGAACCTGAATCTCTCGGCCGACCTTCCCTCGGATAACAGCATGGAGGGGCAGACCAAACCACGGCCGCTCGAAGAGACGGACTGGCTCAACGATCTGCGCCGCGCGCCGTCGGCATGGCTGCGGAGCGATGATGCGCTGGAACGGTTTCTCGCCTATGACCTGGAGCTGGATTACGCGTCGCCCCTGAAGATCGAAGGAGGCGGCGAGTTCAAGTATCAGATCACCGACCGCGCGTCGCAGCCGCTGCTTGATCTCAGTCTTTATAAACCCATGGAAGCCGGCTGGCGAGAAACGGAGATTGAACAACTTGGTGGACCGAATATCATCAAGACAACGACGCAGGCGACCACTGTGCCAGCTACCGGATCGCGCACCGTTGCATCGACGTGGCAGGCGGTGAAGCAATCCACGGAAATAACGCTCGACGTTTCACCGGCGACACAGCCGGCGGATTTATTTGCACCTTGGAGAGACCGACTGCTGGGTGAAGGACTTTGTGCATCCGATACCGACATAATCATTCGCATCCTGGAAAAACACGCGCTCGATCCAAAGCGTCTGACGGCGGTTTATGAATTGGACGCCGGCGAGATGGATCGGCTGCTCCCGCTGGAGGTGTTGCCCGAGCCGGCGAAGACCGTGCGGGTGGGACTGGTGATTGTCAAAGATGCCGACCCTGGCGTGGCGAGCGAGATCGATGAACTGGTCGCCCAGCTTGGCGATGATGAATGGTCCAAACGCGATGCGGCATATCAGGCATTGTCCAAACTCGGCAAGGCGGCCAAGACGCAGTTGGAGAAGGCACAGAACAGCAAGGACATGGAAGTCGTCTGGCGCGCGGAGCGATTGCTGGCGGCGATGAACGGTGCGACGCCGACAGCGGATCAGTGAACGCTGTCTTGCCCGAACGCCGGGCTAATTCAGATCGTTGGGGGTTAGATTTTCGTATTTTTGTCCGCCGTTCACCAGCTTCGCGATTGTCGACCAGTCGGCGTTCAGCAGCCATTCAATATAGACCACGCCGTAGCGATTTATCTGGTACTTCGTCGCGGTGCCATCGGGGTGGCGGATGTCCACGTATTCGATGAAGGGCGTTCCAGGCAGGCCGTTAGTCCGGCTTTCAACATGGAATAGCCGCGTAACGCCATCGGAAGCATACACATTCCATTCTACGGGCAATCCAAAATCTTCACTGCTTGCGGCCATGTTCGTGCGCTCGGCGAGCGTCCCATCGGGCCGATACTTACTGACGCCCGCGATCAATTGCAACCGCTTGCCATCAAGGATGACGTTCCCGATCGCATCGGCAACGTATCTGGTTTTGTCGGCTGGATCGATCCATTCGAGCTTTTCCGCATCCCCGATTTGTACCCACCGCTTGTACGCAGAAGTTTGGCGCATGGCATCGGGAATCAAGACCGGCGGCGGAACGTCGAAGGTCTGGCGATTCCAACCGAGAGTCAGCCTTAGATTGGGGACGAGGTTCTGGGGCCAGGTGGCTGGTGCAGTTGCGGGAGTCGTTGCGGCGAGGGACGTTGGAGACGCCCTATGCGATGGATTGGCAACGAAAACGACCATAGCAACAGCGCCGCATGTTACCAAGGCGCCGGCGAGTAAGGCCGCGATCATTAGATTGGTTTTCAGCATGAGTAACGATGATCCTTTGGCTATGGCGCGCGCACCGGCCTTTGCCGACGAAACAGAAGCACACGCCGATGCCAATCCCGGCGGCGCGACGCCTGCGGTCCTGGCGAGCAGCAGTCCCTCCAACGCGGAGGGAGGCATCGCCTTGTCCTGTCTTCCAAATCTGGATCGCAGTTTTTGCACGGCTCTGGCGACGCGTTTTTTTGCGGCATCTTCCGATACGCCCAGTTCCTCGCCGACTTCCGCCATGTTTTTCCGTTGATAGAACCGCAGCAAAATCGCTTGCCGGTCATTCGATCCAAGCCGGCGGACCGCCTCTTCCAACAGCGGCGCTGATTCTTCCCATAGTCGATCATCATCGCTGGTGGCGCTGGAGTTCATGGCGGCGGCCCTCGCTTCGTGCCGCTGGCGGCGCGCTTTAGCCCTGCGCGCGTGAGAGGCGGCAAATCGCAAGACCCCGAATAGCCAGGCGTTGATGGGCTTTGGTCCCAGCTTGCCAGCTTTTTGCGAGAGAAGGATAAAAACCGCCTGGGTGACATCTTCAGCCAGATGCGGATCGCGCACCAATCGCAGGGCCGCCGAATAGATCCAATCGGCGTGCCGCGCGACCAGGTCGGCGAACGCCTGCTGCGAACCCGTTTGAAGGTATTGCTGTAACAGCATGTCGTCGGTCATTGTGGTCAATCTACAAGTAACTGCCTGGATGGAAGCAAAGGTGACGAAATTCTGGAAGTTGATGCCCGCCGTTGGGGCGGGCGGGATGGCGATGGCATCAATGAGCAAGGCCGCCCCTTTTCGGGAGCGGCCTTGTCGTTTCTTCCCATCCGATCGTTGCGACAGCAGAACTAATTGATTGTCCCTGCGCTTGGCCTCGGGACGGAGGTGGTCGATGAGGCAACCACTTCGGTGCGTCTCCCATCATAACGAACGTCGAGGACGAACCAATATTTTTGTGAAAGCATGGCGAAAAAAATAGCCCCCGCAGAGGAGGGCTTGGGAAGTTTGTGATAAGGATTACCGTTTATGCCGACTCTTTGCGGCGCGCCTCTGGCTTGAGCTCGAAAAGATTGGCGCGGCCATCGACCACGGCATCGGTGATGACGTATCTGCCGCCCGGGCCCTGATCGGGCAGGCGGTACATCAGATCGAGCATGATCTCTTCGCACACGGCCCGGAGGGCACGTGCGCCGGTGTCGCGCTTGAGAGCGCGTTCGGCGATCAGTTCCAGCGCGCGGGGTGTGAATTCGACTTCGCTGTTTTCCATGCGGAAGAATTTCTGGTACTGCTTCACCAGGGCGTTCTTGGGCTCGGTGAGGATGGAGACCAGCGTTTCCACATCCAGCGGCTCGAGCGTGGCGGCGACGGGCAATCTGCCGACGAACTCAGGGATCATGCCGAATTCAACCAAATCTTCGGGCTGAACCTGCGAGAGGATATCGGCCCGATCACGAGAGGTTTCGGCGAGGCTCGTTTCGGAGCCGAAACCGATCTGCCGTTTGCCCAGCCGCTTGCGAATGATGTCTTCGAGGCCGACGAACGTGCCGCCGCAGATGAAGAGAATCTGTGAAGTATCCATCTGGATGTATTGCTGCTCGGGGTGTTTGCGGCCACCCTGCGGGGGGATGTTGCTGACGGTGCCTTCGAGCATCTTCAGCAGGGCCTGCTGCACGCCTTCGCCGCTGACATCGCGGGTGATCGAGACGTTGTTCTGGGTTTTGCCGATCTTGTCGATTTCATCGATGTAGACGATGCCGCGCTGGGCGGATTCGAGATCGTAATCCGCATTTTGCAGAAGCTTGAGAAGGATGTTCTCGACATCTTCACCGACGTAGCCGGCCTCGGTGAGGGTGGTGGCGTCGCCGATGGCGAAGGGAACATTGAGCACGCGCGCCAGGGTCTTGGCGAGCAATGTCTTCCCGCTGCCGGTGGGACCGATGAGGAGCACGTTGCTCTTATCGATTTCGACATCATTGGTGCTAGCGGGCTGGGCTTCGGTACCAGTGGAGACACCGCCGGCGGCGTTGGCACTGGCGGCAGCAGCGGCGGCAGCGGCACTTTCGCCGGTGCTCAGGCGCTTGTAGTGATTGTGAACGGCGACGGCGAGGGCCTTCTTTGCGTAGTTCTGCCCGATGACGAACTGATCGAGGAATTCCTTGATCTGTCTGGGGCTGGGAATGCTGTTGAAAAGCGGCTGGGTCGCGGTGAGCTTGCGCTTTTCCTGCCGGATGATGTTGTGCGCCAGATCGACGCAGTTGGCACAGATGTAGACATCGGACGGTCCTTCGACCATGGGACCGACGTCGCGGCTGGATTTGCCGCAGAAGCTGCAGGTGGTGACACGCCGGCCGCGAAATCCGCCTGGGGGAGTACTACCGCCATTGCCGCCTGAGGGGGGTTGCTGTCCGCCGCCGCCGTTCCCGGGGCGATTGGTGTTGGCCATCGAAGACTGCCTTCCTTAACGGACCTTCAAATCGTCACATCCGCACGCAGGTGCCTGATTCGGTTTTTCGTTCGCGCTGTTGCCGTGAACATTCTCAAGCGCAGCAATAGCCGCCAGCTTATCTTATCGAACCGGAACCATCCGGGACTTGACCACGGAAAGGCAGAATGCAGAACGCGCAAGTCGGAATTAAAATCTCGCACCTGCCTGTTTCTACTTTCATGCTTCTGCCTTGATCCTTGCGCTTTTCCTTCTCCCGATCTTACCTGCGGTTGAGTGAAAAAGGAAAATGCGAAAATGGGAGTTTGGGCCACAAAAATGGCGGTCCGATAAGGATCATGCTGGCGGGGTGAAATCCTTGGGCTGCACGGCGTCAGGTGATTTTGGCGGCATGTTTTTCATCGAACCCAGCAAGGCAACCTTGGCCCGCTCGAACTCCTCATCGGACATCTGCCCCTTTTTGTGCATCTGCCGCAGGTCAGATAAGGTGAAGCCGGCGCCGTGGAAATCTTCGTCGGGAGACATTTTTTTGCGGAGCACCACAACCGCCGCGAACAAACCGATCACCAGTACCAGCAGTACAAGCAACCAGATGAAGATATCTGTCGGGGAGGAATCGGATTGGGCCAGGATGCCGGTCAGATTCGTCATGGTTAGAAGCATGCTAAATCGCGGGGGCGTGGGAGGTCAACGCAGGAGATAAAACTCAAAATCCGGATGTCGAAATTCGAAATTCGAATGACGAAACAGAGGCGAACCGGCGGCGGTTTTGGACATTGGAACATTGGTATTTCTTTCAAGTTTCGAGTTTCGAATTTCGGGCCGAATAAAGTTGGATTTTGGCTGCCCTGCCGCTATCCTATAGGCCCGCGCTCCCCTGGAAAGG
>Ga0302325_10020895_pt1 | contig 13716 bp, 14 predicted proteins | sample Palsa_T0_2_FD_201948 | JGI IMG/M metagenome (GOLD analysis project Ga0302325, IMG submission 201948) | Peat permafrost microbial communities from Stordalen Mire near Abisko, Sweden - Palsa_T0_2 | ecosystem: Environmental > Terrestrial > Soil > Palsa > Peat permafrost | place: Sweden: Abisko... | reverse complement strand
TTGCATGAGCGGCCATCACCTTCTGCGACGATCCCGCCCAAAGACCAGCCCATTGGGAACAGATCAGCCAACGATCCAACATGGAGGCCAAGGTGGACTGGCACCGTTTTCTGAAGTCATCCCGCTGGAGCGTCGAAAACTTCTGATCCGCTTCCCATTGCCGTGCCAAGTACAGCCAGCACCAGGCGATGGACATCGCGTTCAACGACGCGAACTGGCCACCGCCACCGTATTCCAGACCGCGTTCGCTCACCGCTTGGATCCCATCAACGTATGCCTCACGAATGACTTCCCACCGCCGAGATAATTCGGTCGCCATCGGGCGGATGGTCGCACCGCGAAGTAGATCGCGGTTTTCGAGCACCTGGCCTCCATTGCAACAAGCGGACCATGCGAACGAGACGCTGCCGACCAAGTCGTCAATTTCGATCGTCAGCCCCAGGTCGCGGAGCGCGGCGAGCAGCTGCTCAAAACAAACGCCGGCCGTGACATCATGAGTCTGCTTGGAATCCCAGCCCACCTTCAGCCAGGCGAGCGTGATCTCCTCTCGCGTAAGCGTCCGTCCCGCAGTGTTCAACCGGGTGAAGATACTGACGATCGCATCGTTGTAGCAGTCCTCCGACCAGACGTTCTTATCAAAAGGTAGCAGTTCCAGATACGTCACCTTGCTTAATTTCACATCCCGAATCGTCGTCATCAGCTCGCCCATCGGCACGAGCGCCTGTGCGGTTTTCTCTGCCGGAATGCCTTCTTCCTTGAACAGCCTCTCAACGATTTCGCGGAACTGGCTCTCTTTAAGACTCGGATTCGGCGTTGCCGCGTTCCACAACCTGCTCAGCCGCACAAAACGTCCTACGTTGTCTTTTGCCGACGCCTTCGGTAGAGGCTCCTCATATTTGTCGGCCTTGGGCCACTTCGACTGTCCCTCGGCCGGATCGGTGATCGCCCACTGGAGCGTGTTTTGAAACTCCATTTTCGATACGTCACCAGCTGTTTTGTACTCTGTCAGGAACCGGTCGATGTCGAAGCAGAGGGACCCCTTCGACCAATGCCGGTACCTGCCTTGACGCCCACGGGGCCTGCGGTCGTGAAGCTCCTGAGCCCAATCGCGGTCCTCAAGTTTGAAGCCCCAGGCGTCCCCTCCGAGCGCCAACAGAAGGCTTTGCACCCGCTGCTGCCCGTCCAGAACCATGTGGAAGGAGGCTGGCGGATCTTTCCGTATTACGGTAGCGCCGTCCGCTTCGTCTGTGCGATCGACAACTCGCCAAAACGGTCGATGCGGTATGTTCGGCAGGTCGCCCTGGCCAACGCGCCACATCAGCAGCGTGCCAAAGGGCCATCCGCGAATCAGCGAGTCCAACAAGAGCGAAACCTGGTTGGGCGTCCAAACGTATGGCCGCTGAAGATCTGGTATGAGGACAGTCGCACCATCATCGGATCGAGCGCGGTCCAGCATTGCATGCAGGGCTTCAGTCTTCTCTTCGTAGATGTTTGCCATGTGAGATCTCCCGGATTAGTTGCCGGCCACCTCCACTGCCTGCATTTCAAGTTCTTCACGAACCTCCACAGACGACGCGGCTGAAGCGGTTGATCGTGGCTCTGTGATGGAGCGAGTAAAAGGTCATAAAGATCGATCAGTCATGCTCCAAATTCAATGGCAATATCCTCGATATGCAGGGTTTGCTCGTCCTGCCCGTAGAGAAATCTGATGGTTACCCAGATCGAGACGCCGAGCTGTTCGAACTTGAATTCTGCAATTTGTCCGTGACTTAAAGTTTTAGCCGGCTGACTCAACGACGCGGGGCTTTGGGCCAGGCGCTCCAAGGACGCGACGATGAACGACCGAAGTGGCTCTGACTGAGCGCGCAGCCGTTGCTCAGCGAGGCGGCTGAGGCTCGGATCGTAGCTCATCGACAACCTCGGCCAGCGGGCGATAGCTTCCGGCGTGCCCCCGGTCGAGGCGCTGGTTGAGTTCGACGAAATGGTCGAAGTCTTCGGCGACCGGCTTGGCTCGATTGATCGCGGAAAGAAGCGGGTCCAGGTGAATCACCACGCCGGCGGCCCTCAGATCGCGAGCGGTAATTATGAGGCTTCGGGCGGTGTGAACCCATCGGCGAAACAGCGGCACCATAAAACGGTGAGCCTCGGTTAAGCCGTCCGCACCAAGATGCCGCTCCATCCCCCCAAACACCGCCAGATGCAGAACGATCAGGTCCTCCACGAAGCCGGCGCGCTCTGCCAAGTTCGTACCCGAAGGATCCGCAGCCTCACGTTCCAGCAACGAAAGATGCGATTCGAGAACAGCAACCATCGGGAGTGATTATTTAGAGGATCGGCGAGCGAGTCAATGGAACCGTCGCGACCGTCGCCACTCCGCCACTCCGCCATTCTTGCAGACCCGCGGGGACGCGTGGAAAGGAGCCTGTAAAAGGGGTCATAAAGCGCTTATGACTTATGACCCGTTTGCCTCCTCGGCGGAGATCGGCCTATGACGCCCCTTCACCCCGAAAACGCCGCCAACGGCGGTACCTATCAGGCCGCCGACATAACCTCCGATGAAACCAGCCGTGAGTCCGCCGGACAGTGAACCCATCAGCATTCCAACTGCCAAATTGCGCAAGACACCTCCTTCGCCGGAGCGCTTAGGTGCGAGTGCCGTCCATAAAGCAAGTTGCCACAAAAAAAGGAGCGAGAAGTAAACCAACAATTGCGCCGCCGGCTCCGGCGATAGCGGAACAAGATAGGTACAAATGGTCCACCCGACAAGTGCAACGGTTAAGACGGAAAATGCCCTGCGAACGCCACTCATACTCGGGACTTTAGTCTTCTGAGCGGAAAGACATCCAGGAGTTACCACGGAATCGTTTCTGTCCAATTGAAGGTTTGGGTGGTAGTTCCCAGCGGTCCATTTGGTCTGTCGCGGGCATTTCCCCTACCGCAGTTGCACGAGGTGAAGGGTTCGGGGTGAGAGGATCAGCACCGTCTCCAATTCCTGGGCCATGCCGGCCTTGACGAAAAACGTCCGACCCACACTGGTGTCGGGATGGGACTCAGCCGTCGGCGCCAGGATGAGAAAATGATCCGGCGGCACGTCCGCCTCCACCGCCAATTGGAAAATCTGTTCCGGATAAACCGCTTCCAGCTCCGGCTCTTCGTGGTTGAGCACCGTGAACCGCAAGAATTTGCGCGTGCCACGCACCATCGGACAGACCTTCAAGATCGCATGATCCAGCTTCCTCTGGTGTGGCTCGAACGTGATCGACAGGAAGTTTTCGCAAGCCTCAAAGGTTCGGCCGGTCTGGATGTCGTGATCGTCGGTCCAGAAGATGTCCTCCAAGGGCATCTGCTCCTTCAGTTTCAGCTCCAGGCTTCCCTGCGCCGATGGGCTGGATGATCCGCGCATCGCGGTGGCGTGATTGTTATCGATCAGCGATTTGAAGAACGGCCAATCCTTGTTGTCGCCGATGCCGACGCGCACGCAGTTTTTGAGAAGCACATCATACGTTCCCACGTCGATCGCCGATTCGTCCACCCGTTTCCAAAACTCATCGTTTCGGCTGATCGAGCCAATCGGCACCGAGAGCTGATACACATCGAGGGCGACAACCGCCGGCCCGGTGTCCGGCATCACGCTGGCTTGAGTGGGGCGGATTTCATCCGGCGGCGCCGGCGCCATTGAATAGGGCGATTCGCGCACGATCGGACCTGTCGCCGGCGGCGGCGAGCTATGACAGCCCGCCAGCGCCAGCACTGCTATCACCGCAACGCAGCGCCATCTCGTCATGACAAACCCCGATGCCCGCCTCATAGCGAGGCGATTAATCTCACCATCTCGTCCAGCCCCTGATCCCACTGCGCCCGCTGAATATTGATCGGCGGTGCGAGGCGGATCACCTTCTTGGCCGTCAGGTTGATGATCAGACCCCGGTCGAGCGCCTTTTCCACCACTTGCGCCGGCGGCTCCTTGAGTTCAATTCCAAGAAACAGCCCGCGGCCGCGCACGCCCGCAATCTTCGACCTTATCGAGGATTCATTACGCAGCCGCGCTATGGCATGTTCGCCAAGAGCGGCTGCATTGGCCAGCAGGTCGTCCTTCTCGATGACGTCCAATATTGTCCTTGCCGCGGCCATGCAAATTGCATTGCCCCCCAGCGTGCACCCATGTTTGCCCGGAACCAGAAGGGATGCGAGATGCGGCTTGGCGTACATCACACCCACGGGAAGCCCGCCGCCGATGGCCTTCCCAAGCGTCATGATATCCGGCTCAATCACGTTCCCGGCTTCATCGCGCACGTGCTGATGGCCAAACCAGCGCCCGGTGCGCCCGCATCCGGTCCAGACTTCATCAAAAATCAGCGTGATCTTCCGCCGGTCGCACAGCTCGCGCACCCGCTGCACATACCCGTCGGGATAGAGGTTGATTCCCCCTTCGCCCTGGATGGGCTCGAGCATGATCCCGCAAATCTCATCGCTGACGGCCCGGCTCAGCGCTTCGAAATCGCCGGCATCGACCTGCTCGAACCCCTCCACTTCCGGACCGAATCCCGCGCGCACCGCGGGGTTTCCCGTTGCCGCGATCATCGCCAGCGTGCGCCCATGGAAGCTGTGTTGCAGGGAAATGATCTTGAATCGGTGCGGCGCCTCCGCCACGCCGCGCAGCCGCGCCAGCTTGCACGCCGCTTCGTTGGCCTCGGCGCCGCTATGGCAGAAAAACGCCTGGCCCGTGAATGCGTGACGGTTCAGCCGCTCAGCCAGTTCAATTTGCGGAAGCGTGTGAAATGTATTTCCCACATGCCAGAGACGCCCGGCCTGCTCGGTCGTGGCGGCAATCAGGGCCGGATGGGCATGCCCGAGAATTCCCCCGCCGAATCCGGCAAACAGATCGAGATATCGCTTGCCCTCGACGTCCCAGAGGTAACACCCCTCGCCACGGTCCATGACAATCGGGAGCCGCGCGTAATTGGCGATGAGCGTTTTGTTTGCCCGATCGAGAATGTCACTGGTTTTGGACATTGCATTACAACCTTGGGGCCGCGTCGCCGGCGCCCGGCGGGCGGGGTTTGCGCCCGACCTGGGTGCTGAAGCTCTGCAGGTACGCGATCCACATCATCGACAGTCCATACCCGTAGGCTCCCTGAATCACCGAGTCCATGTAATGCTGCGTCGGCGGGATGCTGTAACGGTCGGTGTTGAGTCCCTGATACGTGATGGCAGTGACCGGCTCCCCGCGCCCCAGCGGAGCGACCTTCACTTCAATCCGCCGATACACCCCCAGCTCTTTTCCGGAGTTATCTACTTTTCGCTGCACCTTCATGTCCAGTACGGCCATGTCGGCGTCGGTCACTTCGAATATTGCCCCGGCAACATACTTGCCGGGATCGTAGACAATGTCGGCAATTCCGCCGCCCCAATACTCGCTGAAGATGGGAAAACAGAGGCGGTAGTTATCGAGAACACCAGCCCTGCCGGTTTTCATGCCGGGAGGGCGGTGCCCAAAGTGGCGGCACCATTCCGTGACCGCCTGGGAATTCAAATTCGACCCGTACGCAAAATACCACATGAAAGGCTGCCCGTCCCCGGGCGGTCGCATTCTCTTCAATTCATCCGGAAACGCAAAACCCAGGCTTGGCGCCTCCGTCAGCGCACGCGCCGGCTGTCGCGAAATGTCCGGTTGACGCGCACGGGGCCTCAATGTATTCGGCACTGCCCCGGTCCCTTCGTGCGGTCCTGCAAATGTTTCCGGCCGACGCATCTGCGATGCACCTCGCCGCCCGCTGGACAGCAACCAACTGCGCGCTGGCGCAATCGGTAAGCCTTGTTATCACGAAACGCTTAAATCAGGAGAAGAACAATCCTCGCCATGACCGCTTCGATCCGACGGGTCCGCCGATCCGTCGAGGTTCGGGAGTATAGCCGCTCGCTGCCTCAGGCAAAAGCCGGAGAACAGTTCGCTAACGAAAAGATGCGAAAGGATGTCAGAACTGGGGGGTTCAGGGTTCAGGGTTCAGGGTTCAGGGTTCAGGGTTCAGGGTTCAGGGAAAAGTCCGAATGACGAAACCAGAATCCCCGAATCAAACCCGAATGACGAATGACCGAATGACGGAACGGCGTACGACGAGAGAGCGGCGCTTCGGCGCACCAGTAGCGCTAGATATCCGCCTCCCCGTTTCGGGTTTCGGTCATTCGTCATTCGGGTTTGATTCGGGGATTCTGGTTTCGTCATTCGGACACCCTTCCCCGGGGCTATGCCTTGGGAAACTGCGAGGCGCCTGATCCCTGGTCGGCTTCCGCCGGAATCATCGGCCGAAGGTCATCCAATGCAGTGAGCAGCACGTTAAATGCAATCGGCTTGACGAGGTGCTTGGCAAAACCGGCGGCGTTGCAGCTTTCGACGTCTCCATCCATTCCAAACCCTGTCAGCGCAATCGCCGGCGCCATGGAAAATGCGCGGGCGCTGCGGAGCAGATCGCGTCCATCCTGGTCGGGCAAACCCAGATCGATCAACAGCAGATCGAACGCCTGAGTTCTCAACCGCTCCAGCGCCATCGACGCCGTTTCTGCAACGGAAACCTCGTGGCCGGCGCCCCGGAGAAGGCGCGACATCACCGACAGCGTGTCGGCATGATCATCCACCAGAAGAATGCGACAACCCGGCATCAGTTCTCACAGTGTGGCCCAGCCGCCCGCGCCCCGACCGTCGCGACACAGCCCGTGTAGCGACAATAATTGCAGTATACGCTGGCAATCGCAGAAACATGCGAAAAAATTCCAGATGCGAATGGCTCAGGAAATCCCCGAGACTCTTTTGGCGGACGGAGAAAAGACTTGGTATTGCTCGAGCAACGGCAATCGCAGAGGAGCAAGGAGCACCGGTTCAGAAGGCAGCGGACGGTTGCGATCGCGCGGCTCGGCGAAACAGGCCACGCGTAGGTACCGCCGCTTGGTTCGCAGCACTCCCAGCGTGTATTCCGCCGTGAAAACATATCGGTAAACTTCCCCGTCGATCCCATATATCACGTCTCCCACCATCACGTTTGCCGCGCCGGGGATCGGGAAAAAATGCGCTACCCGCGCGGCCAGCCGCAACTGATCCTTGGCGTTGAAGTTCATCCGCCACTCTGAAGCCAGTTGGCGAAGCTTCCGCCGCCGCTGCCGCTCGATGATCCGCTGCGCGGCTGCCGCTCCGCAGGTCAAACCGACGGTGAGACTAACCAAACCGGCGGGGCTCATGGATTCGCCGGCGCCGCTCCCGCCGTCTCGGCGGGTTGCGTTGTCGGTGGTTGGGAAAGATCGATCACCGAGTAATCGGGCGCCGGTTGCTTGAGGTCATCGCGAATCCACGCCATTGCCTGGGCGTAGCGCAGGTCTGCCCGGTTCCGCACGGCGCCGTGATACCCCTTGGCTTCGGGATGCGGGACGTCGGTGATGGCGGATGGCAGCATGTAGCTCAGCAGCAACGATTGCTCCGGGCTCTGCCGATCGATCATGAAAATCTGACGACCCTGAAGGTGAGCCGAGTATTGCTGGAGCACCAGGAAGTTGCTGTAAGCCGCCGCTTCGTTGCCCCCGGCGAAAAGACGGAACGCCGCGGGCATGGAGCCGCCGTGGCACTTGCTGGCGGCGCAGCCGGCGATGAGCGTGCGCTCCACGTCTCTGCGAAACGACGTGATCTCAGGCGGATCGCTGAGGATTTTTACCTGACGCCGCATCGCGGGCTTCCCCTTGTCCAGAATCATGAATGCCTGCTGCATCGGCGAAAGCTTGTTGAACTCTGCCGGCGACATGTTGATGTAATCGGAAAAGCGCCTGCGCAAATCCGGATCGATTCGCACACGGAAACTGTCCCCATCGCGCAGTTCCGCCTGGCGAATGAAATTGATTTCATCGGCGGTCACCTCGCGTGTCACCGCGCCGGCGGGCGCCGCTGCCGCAGGCGGGCCGCCGAAGACCGATCCCCCGGCCGGTTGCGTCGTCGGCTGCGTGACGGCCACCGGCGCCGCTCCCGGCGTCGCAGAGGCCTCGGCTCGCAACTGTGATTTCACTCGCTCCAGAAGATCGCGCACGTCCGCATTGTCGGGCTGGATCTTCTGCGCATTGAGCAGAACATCCCGCGCCGTGGCGGTCGCATGATGCTCCAGCGCGTACTGGGCCAGCGCCAGCCGTCCCTTCACGTCATCGGCGGGAAGCTGCTGCAGCTTCTGGCGCACGTCCGAGTCGACCTCATCGACGTAGACGATCGACTGAACGTTCGCCAGTTTGATGCTGTAGGGAACTCCGTGCATCAGCACGGTGACGGTCCCCGCCGCCTGATCCTCGGTGACATCTCCGTCGTAAGCGGCGTTCTCCTTGGTGATCACCGTCCCCTGCCGCGCCAGCAGCGACGAGGAAAAGGCGCAGAACACCACAACTGCCGCCAAGATCCATCGTTGCCGCATACCGTTTCTCCTGCCAGGCGAGAGATCGTTTCAGGCAATCGATCCTAAATCCGGCTGGGTCCGGCCGCAAGTTTCGGCCGGCGGCACGCCATTTCTGGTGATTGGTTAGTCCGACAATCAGAGCAGGCCGCGCACCCGGCCGTCCCCGTGACCGGATGCCTTCCCCCAGATCCCTGGCAGGATCTTGCCGCAGGACCAGCATGCACCATCTGCGCCCAGTCGGTTTTCCGTGACGAGGAAGCCATATCGGCGGATCACCGTGGCATTGCAATGGTGACACCGCGTGTTCTCCCATTCGCCGACTCGACCTGGCAGATTCCCCGGATACAGATATCGCAGCCCGGCCTGCTTCCCGATCTCCACGATCTTCAGCAAATCCTCCGCCACGGTGGCCCGCGGCTCGGTCATCTTGTAATCGGGATGAAACGCCGTCATGTGCCAGGGCATCAGCGGATCGACCGACGCCAAAAACTCGGCCATCCGTTTGAGCTCGTCCGCATCATCACTGAAACCCGGCACCACCAGCGTCACGATTTCCACCCAGAAACCGCGCTGCTTGAGCAGGCGGATCGTCTCGGTCACGTTTTCCATCACTCCGCCGAGCTCGCGATAATGTTTTGGGTTGAACGTCTTCAGATCGACTTTATATGCCTCGACGAACGGCTGGAGATAATCCAGAACCTGCGGCGTGCCGTTGCCATTGGAGATGTATGCGCAGCGCAATCCACGTGAGCGCGCTTCGGTAAAGACCTCCACCGCCCATTCGCTGGTGATGAGCGGCTCGTTGTAGCTCGACGCCACCACCGGCGCGCGATGCCGAACCGCCAGATCGACCAGCTCGCGCGCCGTCGTCGCCCGCGGCGACCCCACCGCGTCCACGTCCCGCAGCATCTGGCTGGTCACCCAATTCTGGCAATACCCGCAATGATAATCACACCCGAGCATCCCAAACGTCAGCGCATCACTCCCCGGCAACACGTGAAAGAACGGCTTCTTCTCGATCGGATCGCAAGCCAGCGCCCCCACGTACCCCCGCGGCACCAGCAATCGCCCCCCCTCATTAAACCGCACCCGGCAAACCCCATCCCGCCCCGGCTTCACCACGCACCGATGCCCGCAGGCAAAACATTGGACCGCGCCGTCTTCTTTCCGCTCGATCAGCGCCTCCGCCGCCGGCCCGCTGTAGCGGTGCAGCATCTCCTTCAAAGATCGCAGACGTTGTTTTTCGTCCAATACGTCCAATGGCATGATGCCACACTCACAGAAGAACGCCCAAGTTCACACAACTTGCCGCTCCTTGATTATATCCCCGCCACGCTCTCGAACGGCACGCCGGCGCGTTCCCAGGATTCAGACCTTTTCGTCATCGGCCTGCCAAATGTGCTGGCGCTCGCGGCATTCGCGGTCCTACTTTCTCGATGGGCCAGATTCCGGGCATGGAGCTCTTCTGGGAAGGTATTCTTTGTTGTCGTGGTTACAGCCACCCTTGGTTTTCTCACAATGTGCGTGAGCTTCGCGGGCGCGATTTTGATGTACTTCGGTGGAGGAATATGCTGAATCGTCGAAGGAAGTCATGTAGGGTGGGTGTACTCGCCCACCGTTCCTTGTTTTCGGCCAACGCGGCGATTTCTTCGATCGCAAGAGGAAACGGTGGGCGGGTACACCTACTCCTGTCGACGGCGCGAAAGGTGAAGAATTCCATGGGCATCAAGACAATACCGTTAAGCCGCCTTGAAGCGGATCCACAGGGCGCTCTTCGTGAATGTGCCGATTCGGGTGAGGCCATTGTGATCGAGTTGCCGGATCTTCGGTGGGTGGCGATCCAGCCTCTCGACCCGTCGGAAGACGATTCGCTTACCAGCGAGTTGCTGGAATCTAATGCGGCCTTTCGGGATATCGTCGCCAAATCCAAGGCGATTCCCCGCAAGCCATTCCCAGTAATTCCCGGGGTATAACCACCTGGATACTCTTCTATCGCCCACCGTTTGACGATCCGCACCACGCCTCCGACAATCCCCCGCAATGCGATTGCTTCTCGGGTTGGCGTATCTCTGTCTGCCGGCCGCCTTTATCGTTCACTATTGCGCAACGGGCCGATTCGAGCCGACACTGACGTTTCTGCTCTCCGCCATCTCGATTGTCCCATTGGCGCGATTGATCGGCATCGCCACCGAGCAGCTTGCCGAGCGGGCCGGGCCGACCTGGGGCGGATTACTCAATGCTACGTTCGGCAACGCTTGCGAGCTGATCATTGGAATCGTGGGTCTCACCAAAGGGCTCACCGAAATCGTCAAGGCCTCGCTCACCGGCTCGATCCTCGGCAATCTCCTGCTGGTTGCCGGCGGGGCGATGGTCGCCGGCGGATGGAAGCGCGAGCGGCAGCTCTATTCCCGGGCGGCCGCCCATACGAATGCCGGGCTGCTGGCCGTCGCGGTTTCGGGAATGCTGTTTCCGGCGATCTTTCATTTCAGTTTCCAGGGCCGCGACGTGCATCTGCTGGATCACGAGATGCGTCTGTCCATCGGCGCCAGTCTCATCCTCCTGGCGGTCTACGTGCTGGGGCTGATCTTCACGCTCAAGACCCACGCTCATATTTTCTCGATCAAGCCGGCGGCCAGTGACGAAGAGCCCGGTGGATTTTCCAGCGTTCATCCGTTCTGGTCGATCCGCAAGAGCGTCGTCACGCTGTTCATCGCCTCGGTTGCGGTGGCAGGCGCATCGGAGCTGCTGACCGGCACCGTCGAGCAGATGGCACATGCGCTGCACTGGAACGACATTTTCGTTGGGATCGTCGTCATCGCCGTCGTGGGCAACGCTTCGGAACATTCCACGGCCATCTACCTGGCCCGGCGAAACGACATGGAAACCGCGATGGCCATCACCTACCAGAGCAGCTTGCAAATCGCGCTGTTCGTAACGCCGGTGATGGTCCTCTTCGGGGCGTTTCTTCCCGTCGCTGCCTCCGGCGACAATCGCATGGACCTGATCTTTTCCCCGATGGAAGTAGCCGCGGTGCTCCTCTGCATCGGAATGGTCATCGTCCTGGGGATCAACGGCGAAACCAACTGGTTTGAGGGCGTGCTGCTGCTGGCGGTCTATGCGATTCTAGCCATCACGTTCTTTTATATGCCCATCGCCCGCAACAGCGTATATGATTCCCAGAGTTCAGGCGCCGCCGGGACAACGAATCCATTGCAGACGACCCATGTCACTTCAAGCCCATGAATTAGCCCGTCGTGACGCAGGCATAATGGAGCTGCGCGATGAGCCGCTGCGCGTCCGCTGGACGTTCAAGGGGCTGACCACCGCCGATTCGCACGATGTTTCCTGCATCTTCGCCGCCAGCGTGCAGGCGGTTCAGGAAGACATCGAGCGCCGCATGCTGGCCGAGGTTCTGCTGGCCGATCGAGCGGCGCTGACGCAGGAGGATATCGCCGCCCATTTTCAGCCCGCGCTGCAGAGCGCTGCCGAGAATGCCGTGGGGCGCTTCGCCGCCCCTTCGCTGCTTGCGGCCGACAGCGACGCGCGCTCCACGCTGCTCCAATCGCTCAGGTCCGCCGCCAAGCCGGTGGCGTTTGCCTGCGGCCTGGAAATGCTGGCCCCCTTCTCCTTCGAGTTTCACAGCGAAAGTTTTCAACGGCAGAAAATCCGCTCGATGCAGCAGTCGCTGATGGAGCAGCAGCGGGCCGGCGAGATCGAGCATCTGGAGCGGGCCGCCGACCTGCTCAAGCGTTTCGAAGCGATTCGCAACTCCGCACCGGGACTTTCCGCGGGGCGTGTGCTCGATCAGATCAGCCCCGCCGACCGCGGCGCGATGCTCCGCACGCTGCAACTCGCCGCCGCGCGCGGGCGGGATGCGGTTGCCCAATCGCTGTGGATCGTCGCCGGTCCGACGCTGGCGAAGCTCGACGCGGCCGATCCCACCCGCCAGCCGGAGTTGATTCCGCTCCCAACCGACCTGGGGCCATTGCGCAGCGTTCAGTCGGCCAAGATCAACGGCAAAACGACGCTCCTTGCCGGCGCGCAGCGCGGTTTTTTCGCGATCCAGCCGCCGGAGTTTTCCAAGCCAAAGGCGTACCTCTTCTCCGCCGCGATCGAGTCGCCGCTCGGGTTCAACAGCATCGTCGCCCGTGCTGACGGCAACAGTTTCGTCGGCACGCACAGCGATGCCGGCATCGTCCAGTGGGAAGCCGACAATTACGCCGCACCCGCCCGGGTCGTCCCGCCAGCGCAATTTCTGGCTTCGCCCTTCCCCGCCCCACCATCCAGTTCCAGCGCCAGCATCTCAACGGGCCGCGGGCCAAAGCATCTTTGCGCGATCGACGATCAATTGCTTCTTTTTGCCGCTGGTCCCCAGCTATTCACCTGGGACGGCCAAACGATCGCGCCGATCCCCGCTGACTCTCGCTCGGAAGTTGTCGGCATTCTCCCCGAGCCCGAAAGTCTGCTGGTCGTGCGCTACGACGGCACCATCTCCCGGCTCGATCGGCGCGTGCCGCACGAATTGCAGGAAATCCAGCATCGCCCGGTGCGCATTCGCGCGGCCGGCGCATTGCCCTGGATGGACAGCCAGCGCCTCCTGTTGGCTTCCGAGGACGGCGCGATCGCCTGTGTCGGGCTGGAAGACCAACTGGTGACCGAATTCGTCAGCCCCCACCGCGGCCTGCGGATCGTCGCCGGCTCCGCATCGCTCGTCGCCGCTGTCTCCCCGGATCGGCAGCGCGTGATTTTATGGAATGCCTGGGATGGCCAGCGGCCGTTGACCGAGATTTACCTCGCCGCCCGGACTCGCCATCGAATCGCCGATTTGACGTTCGCGGATGCGTGACACTTGGCTTATCTATGAGAACCCCGCCAATACTTCTTCCGTACGTGCTGATCGGTTTCGGGGTCCTTTATCTCCTCAAGCCGGATGTTTTCCACCTGTTGGTCTCAAGGCTGAAACCCGTCTCGGAGCGACGCGCAATGACCGAGGGAAACAGGGGGTTTATGCGCATGCTGGGGACGATGTTCGTGATCGCGGGGGTTGCGATCCTGATGTACGGTCACCGGTGATGATCGCGGTTCTTTTCTGGGCACTCGGCGAGCATCCTCGCCGGCTACACGGAGACTCGGTTTTTAGCTTGAGGCGGCAAGCGACGAAACGTTCTTGCGTCCAGCTCAAATCATGATTGTCGGTTCCGCCACCGACGATGCTCTTCGCCCCTTTTTGCGTTCTTTGCGTTTTTTGTGGCCATTCTCCTTCCGCTCTTCTTCGGCGTTTATAAACAATCCCGCTACC
>Ga0302325_10020894_pt1 | contig 13716 bp, 14 predicted proteins | sample Palsa_T0_2_FD_201948 | JGI IMG/M metagenome (GOLD analysis project Ga0302325, IMG submission 201948) | Peat permafrost microbial communities from Stordalen Mire near Abisko, Sweden - Palsa_T0_2 | ecosystem: Environmental > Terrestrial > Soil > Palsa > Peat permafrost | place: Sweden: Abisko... | reverse complement strand
ACGAAATGCTTGTCCGCACCCGCGATGGCGAAACCACTCAATTCACCACCCCCCTTCACCAACAAACCACTGCCTATACTGCGGAACCGAACGATTATTTTATCGCCATCGACCCTTGCCGACTGATACATCGGACCCGAGTACACAAGGGTATCCTCTCCATAAGCCAGATGCCGGGCCGCGAGCGCCAACCGCTCACCCACGTCCTTCTTGTCCAGCGGATGCACATCGTTCCACTCGCCAATATCGATCGTCACGACCATCGCCGTACCCGCAACAGACAGCGCCCGCAGCTGCGCCTCCCTCATTTCGGCCCACTGGCTCTCGGAGGGTGAGTACTGCACTTCCATGAAATTGGGCAGCTGCACATACAAAAATGGCAGCTCACCCTGCCGCCATTGGCTGCGCCAATCGGCTATCAACGCGGGAAGCAGTCGGCGATATTCCTCCGGTTTGTCCGTATTCGACTCTCCCTGGTACCAGATAAACCCCTTGATCCTGGCTCTCGTGGCCGGCGCTACCATCGTATTGTAAAGACCGGTAGGTTCGTCTTGTGCAGAGAAAGGCGGAACCCCGACCCAGTTCCTGGTCGAAAAAACCTGCCCAACTTTATATTGCCAGTCTCCGCGGATATCGATGTGCGTGACACCATCAGTGAGCTCGTACCGCTTGTCGGGCTCGAAGCCGCCCTTACCTGACGTATTAGTGACCCGCACGGTGAGGATATTTGTCCCAGCCTTCAGCAGCCCTGTCGGCACGTCATAGCGGCGCGGCGGGTATTGATACGTGATATTGCCAACCTTCACGCCGTTGACATACGTCTCATCTGCGTCGATGATCCGGCCCACAAATAACTTCGCGGGCTTGCCTACCATCGCCGCCGGCACCTCGATCTCCTTCCGGAACCACACGACGCCGTTCAGTCCCCTGACGCCCTGGTCGGCCCAGAAGCCGGGCAGCCAGAATTTGTGCCATCCCAACGGCACATAACTGGTATCATACCACTTTACGGAACCCTCCAGACCCCTGTCAGGACGATGATTAACAGGCTCACCAGGAGCAGCCGCCGAAACGCGATGCAGAAGACTGTCGAGAAAAGCGCTGTCGCTAAACCTGGCAATCCTGTCGGCATAGACGGGAAACGCTTTCAGCCCCCCAGCGCTTATCCATGCCTGTATGGGCTTGCCGCCCGCACTGGAATTGATGATCCCGATAGGAATATGATATTTCAGGTAGATTGCTTTGGCAAAGAACCAGGTCGCGGCGCCAAAAGCAAGTACATGCTGAGGCGTAGCCTCCATCCATTTGGATGGTGGAAGATCGGCATGCACGCCCGCGACATCGGCGGCAGTAGGAACAAAAAAGTTTCGGATCATCGGAAATGCAGCAGCCTGGGCGATTTCCTCCGGATATTTTTCCTTGACCCGCTCCATCGGCAAAACCATATTGGACTGGCCCGAACAGAACCATACATCCCCAAACAGGATATCGCTTATGACCAGGTGATTCCTACCCCAGATATCAAGGGTATAAGGCCCTCCGGCACGCATGCCAGGCAAATGAACCTGCCAGCTTCCATCCGCGGCGGCGGTGGTTTTATACTTTCGCCCATTAAAAACAAGGACTATTTTCTCGGCGGGAGCAGCCCAGCCCCAGATGGGATTGACCACATCCCGCTGCAGCACCATATGGTCGGCGATCAACTGCGGCAGGTGAACCTGCGCACGGAGAACCAAAGGCAGAATAAGGAGGGAAACGGCAATAATAAAAGGATTGTTTTTCCGCATGGAATGAGCACCATTTTTGCAATCGGTTGTAGGAAGGTAATAATTATTACTCTACGCACCTAATTCCCAGCCAGAATGTAATCGGTTACAAGCCCCGCCCCACCCTCGTCAATCACTGCTAGCCGCCCTGCTGCCCCCAACTACCCACCATACTGTTCATCCGTCACCTGTTCCATCCAGTTCACGGGCGAACCATTCAGCTTCTCCTGCACGGCAATATGGCTCATGGCCGTGAGTGCCGTAGCCCCATGCCAATGCTTTTCATTCGGCGAAAAATACACCACATCCCCCGGATGGATCTCTTCTCTTGCCCCGCCTTCCCTTTGCACCCAGCCGCAACCAGTCATAATGATCAGGGTCTGACCAAAAGGATGCGTATGCCATGCCGTACGGGCGCCCGGTTCAAACGTGACCAGCGCCATCGCCACCCGGGCCGGTTCCGGCGGCTCGGCGATCGGATCGATCCGCACCGATCCGGTAAAATAATCGGCAGGGCCCTTGCCCGAAGGCCGCGAACCGATGCGTTTGATCTCCATAGTGTGCTAATTTTAAGGTAAAGATCGCTTATCCCGGCAAATTGGCCGTTGTCAAAGGACCCGAACTACCAGTCTTTTACCATCGGACACCTCAACGTCCCATAAATTTTCGATCTCCGACAAAGCAACCCCAGCGGTCCCGACTATCAACTTTCCATCGGCGGCAAGCTGGAACATCTCAGGAAGGATCTCAGAAAAGAGGATACCCACCTGGCCCCTTGTCCAACTGCCCAGACCCGAACCCGATAATTGCAGGTCGATGCTGCGAAGGTTGGCGGCCGAAAGCTGGATCAGGTCTCCCGTCATAGCACCTACGGACACAAACCGTGTTCTCGCGCTGAACGAACCTTTGCCCTTTAACGAAGCCAGGATCATTTCAGCCGTATGCCCCCAGAGATAATCGATGACCACATTGATCGGCGTGACGCGATGGATACGCTGTAATGCCTCAATGAATGCCGCATCCTCCTGCTGCGTCGACACGATCTCATCGACACCCAGTGCCGGCAATTCCTGCAAGGACTTGGGATTCCTTCCCGTGGCGATAACCCTGCCCGCACCATAATACCTGGCGAGTTGTACCGCGACCCTGCCGGTGAAGCCCGTCGCACCGTTTACCAGCACTGTGTCTCCCGGCTCGATCCCCGCCCGAAATCGAAGCGCCATCGCGGCCCCGAATACGGCATTTGGGAGAGCCGCCGCGACAAGATCATCCAACCCAGCCGGTAAAAGCACCGTCCTGTCGGTCGCTACGACCGCCTTTTCCGCCATCATTCCACCGGCACCCAGTGCATAAACCCGGCTTCCATCGGGCAGCACGCAAACTCCATCACCGCCAATGACTCTCGCATCAGCCAAATCCCCCTCGGTGGAATAATGCGTCCCCTTTGCCCGGCTTTTGTCCAGATGTTTTAATGCTACGGCTTTTACCGATACCAATACCTCTCCCGCATCCTGCGGAACTGGTTCCGGAAGGTCCACGTATTTCGGCGCTTCCCCCTGGCCATATAATACTGCTGCTTTCATATACAATCTTTTGTCAAAGGTAGAACCGACACGAGAACCCCGGCGATAACATTTGTTATCAAATGCCGCGGACCAAATGCCGCGGGTCAAATACCGCGGGATCTACCCTTTTGCGTCAGTTGATTCTTGATCCGGCTAAGATGGACGCCGGTAATGCCCAGGTAGGACGCTATATAATGCTGTGGTACCCGCTTGACGATATGCGGCCGCTCCTTGAGAAGATTAATATACCGCTGTTGCGGCGTATCCCGGAGACGCGAGAGAAATTCGTTCATATAATGCCGTTGCCGCTCGAACGAGATTTCCAGTAATGCCTTCAGGAACTCGGAATCTTGCCCTAGTTCGTCCAGCATCTGAAAAAAAACGGCTTTAGACAGCACCTGGACAACAGTGGGCTCAATGGTTTCTATGGTGAAAATACTGGGAATATTCTTCTCAAAACTTTCCAGCGATGCAACCCCCTCGTTCTCGAAAAAGAACTGAAACGTCGTATCCTTTCCATTGTTGTCAAACCAAACCCGGAGACAACCTTCCTCGACAAAATAATAATTCTTGGCCGTCTTGCCCTGCTTCAACAGGACCGTCCTCGCCGGGAATACCCGCCGCTCCTGCATCGCGGTGTATTTTTCCCAAAAAGGGCCCAGGTTCGGGAACCGATTCTTGAAGGTAAAGATCAATGGCCAGTCATTGTAACGATGAAGATACGGAACTAATGCAACGGTTCACAATGATACCCCCATTTCGTAACAAGCTCCTGGATCTCGAGATCGCCGATCACCCTGTGTCGGCTTTCTATTCTAAGGATATTGTCGCAGTCATCCAGATCGAAATTGATCCTGGACTCCTCGAAATACGACTCCAACTGTTGGGCAATCTGCTTTGCCGTCGCCTGATCCCGGACATCTGTTTTGAAGACCTTCACTATTTTCATATTGTCAGAAATAAATTCAGGCTTTTGTCAGCCAGTCGAGGAATTGGGTCATTTTCTCTTTGCTGATGGTAATGGACTCCTCCGTCGGGACGCAAAGGGTAACGGACAATTTCCGGGAGAGATAACTGGATGCATCCACGACCGACTTCCTGTTGACCAGGAATTGCCGGTTGGCCCTGAAGAAAAGCGGCTCCGCTAAGGCGCCCAGCTCTTCCATGTTCTTGTTGATAAAGAAATTCTTTTTGTCAAAGGTGGTCAGGTTGACAACCCCGTTCTTCAGGTAAAAAAAAGCAATATTACTCAGGGCTATCGGGAGTATCTTGTCCTTTTGATAAACGAGGACGGCGCCCGGGTCCACCGTTTTCTTCACCATAAAAAGCTCTTCCAGCACTCTATAAGAAACCCCGTTGTCGGCGGCCTTTCCACTAAACGACAGGTACTTGTTTATAGCAGCCTCTACCGACTCTGTCGTAAAAGGTTTCAGGATATAGTCGATCCCGTTGGCCTTGAACGCACGCAGAGCATATTCGTCAAAGGCCGTGCAGAAGATGACCGGCACATCGATGGCCACCTTCGTAAATATTTCGAAGCTCAGGCCGTCCCCCAGCTGAATATCCGAAAAGACCAGGTCGGCGCTCCCGCCATTCATAAAGTAGTCAACACTCTCCCTCACCGAGCCCAGGGTCTTTCCGACCTGCGCCTGCGGGAACAACTGCACGATCGTTTGGGCCAGGTCCCTGGCCGTGACTTTTTCATCCTCTATGATCACTATTTTCATGCTATAGAACTTTAATGCTTACAGAGAAAATCTTGGTATCCTGCCTGATGATCACTTCCTCCGACGCCAGGATCTTATACCTTTCCATCAGGTTGATAAGCCCCTTGCCGCTATGACTATCGACATAGGCCCGCACCTGCAAATTATTCTCCACATGGATCCGCCCGTCTTCGTAAAAAACTCGTATATCGAGCGGAGAAGCTTCTGTCACTTCATTGTGTTTAATCGCATTTTCTATCAGGGACTGAACCGAGAACGGCGGCACCGACCCTTGCAGCCGCACGGACTCTGGGATGTCGATCCTGCAGATCAGCGCATCTTCAAATCGTATCTTCTGCATTTCGAGGTAATCATGACAGAGCCCGATCTCATCCTGCAGACTCGACACCCTGGATTGAGGCTCCGCGAGAGACGCCCTCAGAAAATTCACCAAATGGGAAAGATAGGCCTCCCCGGCCTTGACATCCGTCTTGTACAAACTCTTTAACATGCTCAGGGCATTGAAAAGAAAATGGGGATGGATCTGTTGCTTGAGCAACAGGTTGGCGGATTCCTGGTTGGCCGCGCTGAGCCTGGAATTCTCTAGATCCGCATTTGCCTTTTCATGCCGCAGGATGACGAAATTTTGCACAATAATGGTTATGGTATTATGGATGAATGCCTGCAGTAAAATAGAGGGCAGGCGTTGGCCGAATACCCAGGGGCCGGGATTGGGCATGGATAAGTATAAATCGAGGGGGTCCGAACTTAAAAAGAACACGAACGCGAACAGGTATCCGACAGCATACCTGATCAGTTTTTTTCTGCCCTCCGTTGCCGTAGGCAGGAGCCTTCGCACCATAATGATCGTCGCGATGTTGGCTACGCCCTGGACAAAGACCCGGATAGCCAAGAAAAAAGAATAAAAGTCGGAAGGGGGATTCCCAAAATTGAAAATGTGAACGAAAACGAAGGTAAACGCTCCCAAAATGAGTGCCACCATCCAGCTATACCGGATCAGATCCTTGACGAGTACATTGCGTGCCATTTTTTAAAGGTACTCGATTTGTGCGGCTCGACGGGAGACCGGAGCCGATGAAACGGACAAAACGGGCATCGAGCCGCCGTCCCGGAATATGCCGCTTCACCGCTCACCCCACTTCACTGCACACGCCGCTTCCCCTGGAAATTTGTCCGCTTCACTCAGCTTCCACTTTCGAAGCGCTCCGAAATTGTACAATTTTGTCCCGCATTAAACACCAACAGAAATTTATGAAAAGATTACTTCTTATTCTCAGCGTATTCGCATCATCGCATTGTTTCAGTCAGAGCCTCTTAAGCCTGAGCAGACTCAGTTTTGGACTCAAAGCCGGAGTGAACTACAGCAACTACACGCATACCGATTTTGCAACGAACGCCCTGGTAGGCTTCCACGCCGGTGCCCTGGTCAGCTACAAGATCACTGACAACTTTTCCTTCCAGGAAGAATTCCTGTTCTCTTCCCAGGGAGCCAAGATCAAGGATCAGTTGTTCCCTAAGGAGAATGTGAACGTGTACTATATCACCGTTCCCTTCTTGCTGAAGTACAAGACCAATTTCGGACTCTACGTCGAAGGGGGGCCGCAGACAGGCCTCAATGTAAAAGACGACAATACGACAAGCGGGAATTTTGCAAAAAAACTCGATCTGGCCATGACCGGAGGAATAGGGTATCAGACAAAAGGCGGATTCGGTATCGGGGTCAGGTATGTGGCAGGATTGTCAAAAGTCGGCGACTTCAATATCTCAAATGTAAAGACCGACTTTAAAACCAACGTGGCACAGGCCAGCATCTTCTATATCTTTTAGCGCGAAGTGACAGTTGTCGGTCTCCGACAACTGTCACTTTACCGGTTCCAATCCATGCCACCGCACTACCGCCAACACCCGCTGCATGCCCAGGGGCCAGGCCCCCGCCCCCGGGGCTACTGCAAATTTTGAGATTATTTTCCTACATTGTCTGAAATGCCCCTTTCTGTTCGTCATACTGAAAAGACATGAAATCAATATTCGACAAACCCACAAGAGACCAATTGATCGATCGGATCAGGACACTCAGGGAAGACAGCAGCCCGCAATGGGGGAAAATGAATGTCTCCCGGATGCTCAGGCACTGCATGCTCTGCGACGAAATGTACCTGGGAAAGAAAATATATAAACAAAAATTCCTGGGTCGCCTGTTTGGCAAAATGGCTTTGAAAGGGTTTATCAAGGATGAAAAGCCCATAAAACATAACCTGCCTGCACTACCGGAATTCAGGGTAAAGGAAGCCAGTGGCGATCTGGCGGCCCAAAAGGAAAAATGGATCGCGCAGATCGAAGAATACGCGTATTTTTCGCAGCCCTACTCGCTGCACGCCTTCTTTGGAAAAATGACAAAAGAACAATTGGGCCCATTCGTTTACAAACATATCGACCACCATCTCAGGCAGTTCAATTGCTGATCTTTCTATTTACCCCCCAAAACCGTCCATACGTCAAAGAAAGGCCGCGATAGTGCCGGAGAAAGCTAGTTTCGGGTAATAAAATTATTTGTCATGGCACAAACACTATTATCCAGACCGGCGGCTACCGCGACAATGCCCGCTCAAAACGCCCCGAAGGCGCCCGCTCGCCTCCTGTATATCGACAACCTCCGTTGGGTAATGATCATGCTCGTAGTCAGCATGCACGCCGCGGTCACTTATAGCCACCTCGGCAGTTGGTATTATATGGAAGACACCCCGGTGAGCGTCGCCGAGACGGGGATCTTTGCCACCTATCAGGCAACCCTGCAGTCTTTCTTCATGGGTTTTCTCTTCTTCATCGCCGGATATTTCGTCCCCGGTGCATACGATAAAAAAGGCGCGGCCAAATTTATCAGGGACAGGGCATTCAGACTGGGACTGCCACTGCTGTTCTTTGTATTTGTATTGCAGCCAATAGCCATATACTGCATCGGTCTGTTCCATGGCGAAGACGTCGCACCCCGGGGCTTCGCGGACCTTTACGCTCGCTATATCATCAATGGCCGCTGGCTGGGCGGTACAGGGCCCCTTTGGTTTTGCGAGGCCTTGCTGATCTTCTGCCTGGGATATGCGCTGTTCAGGACTCTCCGGCCCGGGAGCAATAGGCAATATCCCGCCAACCCGGTCCATTCCGCTAAAGGGGCAGGCATCCTGCCGGGTAAGTTAAAAATATGGGGGCTCATCCTGGCCATCACGGTGCTGACCTTCCTGGTCCGTTTCCCCTGGCCTAACGGTACAGCATTCTACAACCTGCAGTTCTGCTATTTTTCACAATACGTCCTTTTCTTCTGTGCCGGCACCCTGGCTTTTCGCGGGGACTGGCTGGCTAGATTTTCCATCAGCAGCGGCAAATACTGGGGTAGGGTAGCCCTGATCGGTGGACTGACGGGCTGGGTGGCACTACTCGTTTTGGGCGGTGCCTTTAAAGGCCAACTGGCCGCCTACAGGGGCGGTTTGCACTGGCAAAGCCTGGGGATGGCTTTTTGGGAGGCGATGACGGGGACGGCGATCTCCATGTATCTTATCGTCTGGTTCCGGCAAAAATTTAACCGCCAGGGTGCTGCAGCCAGGTATTTTTCAGCAAACGCATTTGCGGTCTACGTATTCCACACCCCTATTCTCATTGCCCTCAGCCGTATGATCAGCGGCATACATGGACCACTACTGTTGAAGTTCTGCTTCCTCACCCTTGTCAGCCTTGCAGTCTCCTACGCGCTTTGTTCTATGCTGTTTAGGAAATTACCACTACTAAAACAAATCCTCTAAGTCCGTACCTTCGACAAGTGAACCGAATAAAATATCTCATCGCTGTCGCAGCACTACTGGCAATAAACGCCTGTAGCAAAGATTCGTCGCATCCAACTGCCCCAACTGCCCCGGCTGGTACTTATATATATGTAGGTGGCAGTGTCGTGCTTTCGTCGGGAGCATCACAGGGCATATATTTCAGGAACAGCATCGGGAATATCGTTGCGGCCGCCAATGCCCGTATCGATACCGTTCAAAATTCTTCTTGGGTCAATGCTATGGCGGTGCTCGACAGCATCGTCTATATGGCCGCCAATTCACCGGGATACTGGAAAGGGGACTCGTTTATTGCGGTGAACGGCGCTTCTTCCGTTCAATACCTGGCGCTGAGCAATAATACTATTGCTTTGGCCGGAATGAACAATACTTTTGGTTTGGCCTATTGGGTAAATGGTAACCAAACCGACCTCATGAATACATTCAACAGGACGGTTTATCCGAATGAAGGTTCGGTAGTATATGGTTTCTCAGGCATGGCTTTATCGGGCAATGAGGTGGCTATATCGGGCAGCTATAATTTCATGGACGAACCCATCCCGGGCGCAACGACGGCAGACACCTCCACCTTGCCCGGCTTGTACGAAACCCTATGGGTGAATGGCAATATACAGATCCTTTACCATGACTACTGGAATGTCGATGTTGCCTATACCAGTACGGTGGGCGTTGCCTTTTCAGGGAACGACATATACGTAGCGGCTCAGATGACTTCCGACAGCGGCACAAAAAACAGCGGCGGTTACTTCAAGAACGGCAGCTGGAATAGCATCAACAACGGCGCCTTCTGGCCCAATTCACTCTACGCTTCAGGAACAGACGTCTACATTGCAGGCTATACCTATACCTTTCCGCCTTATTCAAATTTCAAGGCCGCATACTGGAAGAATGGCGACCTCACCCCTGTCGATGGGATCGCTACAAAAGCAATCACTACGGTTGGTTCCGACCTGTATGTTTTAGGAATTGACGACAATGGCAACTACGTGGTTTGGAAAAATGGCACAGTTATCGAAACACTGGGGTCCGCATCCACGCTGAATTTAGGCTGTATTGCCATTGGAAATTGACCGGCAAGCGGTATGGGGATATGCTAAAATATTGTGACAGCCGGGGCTGCGGGCAACCCGTTGGCGCATTTTTGCATTATTAAGGCCAATGCGATACCTATTTTGCCTGGTTCTTATTGGTGAATTTACAGCTGCCCAATGCCAAAATGCCGAACCGGCGCCTTACAGGGTAGGCTATGAGAATGTCTTCATGACCGATTCCTCCCGCATCTATAAGCCGGGAACAAGTCAGGCCGATAAATTGCATTACCGCCCCCTGGAAATAGACCTTTGGTATCCAGCCAACCCTTCCGGATCGGAACCGGCGATCGACTATGGTCAATTACTCGGATTGCTGCAACAGCGGTCTAACCGGTTTCAGGACTATACAGTTTATACAGAAATAACAAAGGATCTGGTCGCCAGTCTCTGCGCCGGCCTCAACATTGTCGATACGGCCGGTCTGACCCATCTCAGGACGCTCAGCCATGAACATGCGGTTCCGATCCTGCAGCCATTTCCATTGATAATATATCTGTGTTCATATAACGGGATGAGTTTTGAGAACATTCATCTGCTCGAAAACCTGGCCAGCCATGGCTATATAGTCGCCAGCATCACCTCGGTCGGACGATATCCGGGCAATATGAGCATGGACCCCGCCGACCTCTGGGAACAGGTCAAAGACGGACTATTCGTCATTGATCAACTCAGGAAGAAGGGAAATGTCGACCCTGCAAAAATCGGGCTGATCGGTTATAGCTGGGGCGGTCTGGCCGCGACGGTCTTATCGATGAATACCAACGATGCCGCCGCTACCCTGTCCCTCGATGGCTCCGAAATGCATTACTATGGCGAGTCGGCAGAAGAAGACAGTGATTTTAACCGGGTAAGGGCATCTCCCTTCTTTAATGTGGGACGGCTGCATTCGGCCTATACGTACCTCGGAAGCGGCGACAAGCAAACCGATCGGGAGGTCGATTCTATTTTTGATATTTTTCCTCTTCTGTCTGCACAAAAACAATATATCCGTTTCCCCGGGAAAACGCATGAAGACTTTTCCAGCCTTCCCATGCTTGCAGCACAACTAACCACCGGCCTTTCGCAGGGAGGGCTAAGCCGGTTCGACAAATTTGCTCAATACTACTTCGACAGTCATTTGAAAGGTCAGACAAAGGCACTGTCGATATTGCTTGCCGAGTTCTGGACGAGGCAGCATGCCGACTCGGCTTATCCAATAATAAAAACGTCGAACGGCACCCGCATCATCAGGGGAAAGGTGTTCGATGCCAACAATGGCGCTCCGCTGGCTTACGTGAATGTCGGTATTCCAGGTAAGAACAGGGGTACCGTTACACAACATGATGGTAGATTCATGCTTGCCATCGACCAGGACATGTACGAAGACAGCATCCAATTCTCGATGGCAGGATACCAGGCGCGAACATTAAAGATAGGCCAAGTCCATAGCGTCTTTCTACACGAAAAGATCACCGAATTAAAGGAAGTGGTCGTTGCGTCAAGGTCACCCAAAATCAGGCGACTTGGAAATGCCAGCACATCAAGATCCGTCAGCGTCGGCTTCCCGATGAAATTTTTGGGCGCCGAACTGGGAGTTAGGATGAAACTCGGCAAGCTGCCGGTAAAACTCAAATCTTTTAACTTCAATATTTCGTACAGCAGGGTGGATACCGCCCTATTCAGATTGAACATATACGGTTTCGATAAGGGTAGCCCGTCCGGTTATAAACTACAACAGAGTATCCTCGTACCCGTTGGAAGATCTGTCGGTATGCAGACGATCGAGCTCTCCGCGTACAAGCTGATAATGACGGGCGATATCCTTGTTGCATTGGAACTTGTCGAAGGATCGTCATCCGGCTCCGAACCCGGGGCGCTCTTCCTGTCTGCGGGTTTTTTCAACTCCGCCACCTGGAGGCGTTCGACCAGCCAGGCTACCTGGAAAAAGGCCGCCGGCATCGGGGTTGGTTTCAATATTGAGGTCCAGGAATAAGTTCATATCTTATATTGCTAAAAACTCATTTTATGCAAAAGATCAGCCCTTTCATTTGGTTCGACAACAATGCTGAAGAGGCCATGAACTTCTATCTTGCCATTTTCAAGGACTCAAAAGTGATCAGGGTTGCCCACAATCCTCCGGGTGCGCCTGGGCCTGAAGGCGCTGTGCTGGTTGCATCCATCCAACTGGAAGGGCAGGAAATTATTTTGATGAATGGCGGTCCCGGTCATCCCCAAACCGACGCACTCTCTCTTATGGTCTACTGCATTTCCCAGGAAGAGGTCGATCACTACTGGGGGAAGCTCCTCGCAGGCGGCGGTAAGGAGATTGCCTGCGGTTGGCTGAAGGACAGATTTGGTGTTTATTGGCAGGTGACGCCTATCATGCTTATCGAGCTGCTCAGCGACCCGGACAGGGCAAAAGCAGGCCGCGTCATGCAAGCCATGATGAAAATGATCAAGTTGGAGATAGCACCGCTAAAAGCCGCAGCAGACGGAAAATAGTTGCTGCGATGCAACACGCAACAGCGTATTGGCGCGACGGGTTAACGGACCGGCTGATATTCGAGGATAAGAACCCCGTTGTCAAGCGCGCGCGAGTATTTGAGAGCGAATTTTGTCAATTCCCGGTTGTCATCGAAAAGCCTCAACCCGCCGCCGATCGAGACGGGATATAACTGCAGTCGCAGTTCGTCGATGAGGTCGTGGTGAAGCAGGGCCTTGGCAAGCGTGGCGCTCCCATAGACGAGGATATCACCACCATCAGTATTCTTCAATGCGGCGACGTCTGTTGCCACGTCGCGAAGGATCTGGCTGTTGTTCCACTCAGCCTTTTCCAGGCTCCGGGATACCACATATTTCGGCAGCCGGTTGATGGGGTCGGCGAACTCAGCGCCGGTCTGCGTGGGCCAGAACGCAGCGAATCCTTCGTACGTGGTTTTGCCCAGCAGCAAGGCACCCACGCTGGCAAGCTCATCAACCTTGTACTTGCCGCCCTCCGGGTGGTTGTATTTAAACTGCCAACCGCCATGAGGATGAGGGGTTTCATTGCCGCCGGGCGCCTCGACAACACCATCAAGGGTGATGAATTCAGTAACGATAATTTTTCGCATGGGTTTTTAAAGATGTATATTATGCAGATTTTTTATTTCAGCCATTACAAAGGTACTGTGCGTGCTGCCGATACTTCCTACCGATCCTAATTTATTAAAAACAAAATCCTGATAATGTTTCATATTCTTTGCAAAGACCTTCAGGATAAAGTCGTAATCTCCTGAAACATTATAACATTCGACGACCTCATCGATCTTCATGATATCTTCCACAAAACGGTGCCCTATATTTCTGTCATGTTGCTTGAGTTTGATATTGCAAAAGACCATAAATCCGTTGTCGAATTTCTCAGGGTCGAGCAGCGCTATATATTTTTTAATATACCCCTCATTTTCCAATCTTTTTACCCGCTCAAAAACCGGCGATGGAGACAGGTTGACCAGCGTGGCCAGCTCTTTTATGGTGTATTTGGAATTGTTGCTTAACGTCTTGAGAAGCAAGAAATCCGTCGCATCCAGCCCTTCCATAGAATAAAATTTTTTTGCAGGCACAAATATAGGCCAATTTCGGCATAATATATGGCCAAAGGCGATAGTCTAAGATAAATATACTTATTAAGTAGCTTTCGCAGGTAGTATTTTCTTCGTTTGTATTTTTGGGCGGAATATTATACTGTTGTTGGTATATGTTAAGCTCTTTATATATTT
>Ga0302325_10020892_pt1 | contig 13717 bp, 6 predicted proteins | sample Palsa_T0_2_FD_201948 | JGI IMG/M metagenome (GOLD analysis project Ga0302325, IMG submission 201948) | Peat permafrost microbial communities from Stordalen Mire near Abisko, Sweden - Palsa_T0_2 | ecosystem: Environmental > Terrestrial > Soil > Palsa > Peat permafrost | place: Sweden: Abisko... | reverse complement strand
TGCATCGCAAATTCTCCGTGGGCGGGGAGCACCCCTTTCAACCTGAATATTACGGAGAGACAGAGAGAGGGCGCTTTCCTGATCCTGCTAATTTTTTGCCTGATTCTGTTTACGGCCTGGATTTTGTGCACACAGGGAGCAACGAGCAGTACGCTGGAGGAGGGGTGCAAAGCATGGTAGCGCGACAAATTGAGAAACGTAGAGAGACGGGCGTTGGGGCGATCGAGATGCGGGAAGTCCTGACCTCGAAGATTGCGGCGCGTGTGCCATTGGTGGGAGAAAATCCGACGGCCATCCCCGGTCTGGCGCTATACCGCAGAACGACGCCAACCGCATGCTACCTTGCCACCTACGAACCCAGCCTTACAGTCTTCGTGCAGGGGCGAAAGCAAATCAACCTCGGAGGCACCGAGTACTTCTGCGATGGATCGTCTTTTCTCTTATCGTCGATCGATGTTCCTGTTCAGAGTCAAATCGTCGAGGCCTCGGAACAGATCCCGCTGCTCACGATGTACGTCCGGCTCGATATGCCGACGGTGCGGGAAGTGCTTAGCAGGGAAGACATTCCAGAGCCCAAAAACTCAGTCCAAGCTCGTGGACTTGCCGTCGGTGAGACGACGGTTGGCCTGCTGGGCGCCTGCGCCCGGCTGATCGAGCTTCTCGAGACTCCCGAAGACATACCTTTTCTCGGCCAATTGATCCAGCGTGAAATTGTCTACCGCATCCTCCGCACCCAACAAGGGGAACGCCTGCGCGCCATAGCAACGACTGGCGACCTCAGTCACAGAACGGCAAGAGCGATCGCGTGGCTAAGGGTCAACTACGCCAAGCCATTGCACATGGAGGAACTTGCAGCGATTGCGCGAATGGGAGTGTCCACGCTGCACCATCAATTCCGGGGATTGACGGCAATGAGCCCGCTGCAATATCAAAAGCAGCTTAGACTGCAAACCGCCCGGCAGCTCATGCTCATGGACGGGATGGATGCCACCAGCGCGGCGTATGAAGTCGGATATGAAAGCGTAAGCCAGTTCAACCGCGAATACAGCCGGTTGTTCGGCCAGCCACCCATGCGGGATGTCAAGGCGCTGCGGGAGAGCAATATCGTGCCCATTAACGCGGCTTAGCGATAATTTGTATATCGATTGCGCCGGCGCGAGTCTTCGAGCCCAAATTGATTAGTAGTCCAAACAAGCATAGCGCCCGCGAGACTGCTGGATTGTGTTGCGACACTCCAGACTCTAAGATGCTCGTATCACAATCGACCTGTCTGGAGTTCCCGCTTAATGCCTCTTCGCCGACTCGCATCTTGCCTACTGGCCATCTCTACTTTCTCGACGCTGCACGCGCAGCAGCCTACTTCTGACGGATCACGGGGACTGAAGCCCGACCTGCACTGGCGCATGATTGGGCCATTTCGGGGTGGCCGTACGCGTGCGGCTACCGGAGTTCCCCCCGAGCCGAATGTTTTCTATATCGGCCAGGGCGACGGCGGCGTATGGAAGAGCGACGACTACGGGCGCACCTGGAATCCGATCTTCGATGGGCAACCCTCGCAATCGATAGGGGCCATTGCCGTTGCCGGCTCCGATAGCAATATCATCTATGTCGCCAGCGGCGAAGGTTTGCATCGCCCTGACCTCTCGGTCGGCGATGGCATCTATAAGTCGACCGATGCGGGCAAGACGTGGAAGCATCTTGGCCTGCGCGATGGTCAGCAGATTCCGGCGCTGGTTGTCGATCCACACGACGCGAATAAGCTTTTCGCCGCTGTTCTTGGCCATCCCTACGGGCCTAACGAGGAACGCGGAATCTTCCGCTCGACCGACGGCGGTGTGACCTGGAAAAAGGTCTTGTACATCGATCAAAACACCGGCGGTTCCGACGTCAAGATCGACCCCAGCAACCCTAATGTAATCTATGCGTCGATGTGGGAGTCGCGCCTCGGGCCGTGGGAGGATGGCAACAGCTACGAAGGCACGCATGGCGGACTCTTCAAATCGACCGATGGGGGCGAGACCTGGCATCCGCTGACGAAGGGGCTTCCCGACAAGCTGGTTCAAATCTATGTGGCGATCGCGGCGAGCGATCCAAATCGCCTCTATGCGACGCTCTCGACCACTACGCCGAGCGGGTATGCCACCGGCGTTGGAGTCGGCGTCTATCGCTCCGACGACGCCGGCGAAAGCTGGTACAAGGCTACCGACGATCCACGGCCCGCGATGAAGATTGGCGGCGGAGATTTGCCGGTTCCGGCCGTCGATCCTAAAGACCCAAACACCGTCTACAGCGCGAGCATCGTTACCGTTCGCTCGACCGATGGGGGTAAGACCTGGATGAGCCTGCGGGGCGCTCCGGGCGGAGACGATTACCAGAACCTTTGGATCAATCCGGTTAACCCCAACATCATCCTGTTGGTGAGCGATCAGGGCGCGCTGGTGAGCGTCAACAAAGGTGAAAGCTGGGGATCATGGTATAACCAGCCGACCGCGCAGCTCTATCACGTCGCGGTGACCAGTAGCTTTCCGTATCAGGTTTGCGCCGGGCAGCAGGAGAGCGGTTCGGTTTGCATCTCGAGTCGCGGCAATGACGGCGAGATCACGTTCCGCGAATGGCACCCCGCCGGGATCATCGAGTATGGCTATGCCGCGCCCGATCCGCTGCATCCGGAGATCGTTTACGGAGCCGGCCGCAGCGAAGTGTCGAAGTACAACATGATTACCGGGCAGGTGCAAAACATTACGCCGATTCCGGTAGGGAGTCCGGAGTATCGCGCCGACCGCACCGAGCCGATCCTGTTTTCGCCGGTCGATCCGCACCTTATGCTTTATGCTGCGAATGTGCTCTTCGAAACGAAGGATTATGGCAAGAGCTGGCAGAAGATCAGCCCCGATCTTACCCGCGAACACTCCGGTCAGCCGGAGTCGTTGTCACCCTTGCCTGCTAAAGACACCGGCAAGCGTCGGGGCGCGATTTATTCGGTTGCGGCTTCTTCTCAAAACATCGACACGCTTTGGGCGGGGACAGACGACGGATTCGTCTGGATCACCCGCGACCATGGCAGGAATTGGAAAAATATCACTCCGCCGCAACTGACTCCGTGGAGCAAGGTCACGCAGATCAGCGCGTCGAAATTTGACGACTCGACCGCATATATCTCGGTCAGCCGATTCCGCATCAATGATCTTCATCCTTATATCTATCGCACTCGCGATGGCGGGGTCACCTGGTCGGTCATCTCCGGCGGCCTTCCCGAGAATTCTCCGGTGGATACGGTGCGTGAAGATCCGGTTCGCAAAGGGCTTTTGTTCGCGGGAACAGAAACCGCCGTCTGGATGTCGCTCGATGCGGGGGACCACTGGCAGTCGTTGCAATACAACCTGCCACACACCTCGATGCGCGACCTCTGGATCAAGGACAACGACCTGATTGTCGCGACGCATGGGCGCTCATTTTGGATACTCGATGACATCTCAGCACTGCGGCAGGTCGATAGCGTGAAGGGCGACGCCTACCTCTTCAAACCCGGCGATGCGTATCGTGTTCGGCGCAGCACTTACACCGACACACCACTCCCGATCGATGAGCCTGCTGGGGAGAATCCACCCGATGGCGCTGCGATCGACTATTACCTGCCAGATTCGAGTTCGGGGCCGGTCACGCTGGAGATTCTTGACGCGAGCGGCAAGCTGGTCCGCAAATACGCTAGCACCGATGCTCCCTACGCAACCCAGGAGCAACTAGCGAAGCAGCTGATCCCGCTTTATTGGATCAAGATGCCGCAGACGCTGCCTGCCGCGGCAGGAATGCATCGCTGGATATGGGACCTTCGCTATGCCACGCCGACCGCGACCAGCTATGAATATCCAATCTCGGCAGTGCCCCACCGAACGCCGCGCACGCCGCAGGGGCCGTTGGCGCTTCCTGGGACTTATACGGTTCGCCTCACGGCGAACGGCAACGTGTTGACGGAAACTCTGATCGTGAAGATGGACCCTCGCATCGAGGCCACTCCGGGCGATCTCACGAAACTGTTTGCGGTTGAGAATGAGCTGGCATCGTCCGTCAATAGCGGTGCTGAGGCTGCGCTTGAGGCACACTCCATTCGCGAGCAGATCGGCAAGCTTGCGAAAAACAATCAGCCACCCGTTCCCGCGCCGGTGAAAGAGCAGCTTGAGAAGCTGGACAAGCAGATCGCTTCCCTGCTCGATGGCGTCGAGAAGTCCGCATCAGTTGAGGAAGTGGCAGGACTTGACGGCCTCAGCGAGGAAACGGCCTCGCTCTATGGCCAGGTGGGCCAGTCCGATGCCGCGCCGACGAGCGCGCAAGAGCAGGCGGCGGATCATACTGTGAGTGAACTGCGAGAAGCTCTGCCGACCTGGGAGCGAATCAAGACTTCGTCGATCCCTGAAGTGAATCGCGCGCTTGAGGCAGCTCATCTTCCGATCCTAAAACTCGATCAACAGCCGGAAACGATGCCGGAGAGCGGCGACAAGGATTGAAGCCGCCGGTTCCGTTCATGCTTTTAATACGACAATTGAAGACGACCATAGATAGGCGGAGCGGTGTATGCGACTGATTTGCCCTCGATCGATTTGGCGCGCTCGACAAATTCTTACGTGGCTGCTGTTTGCTCTGCCGTCCCCAGCGCAGTCCGTTTCGCCTCAGATGTATAGCGATATGCATTGGCGGCTTATCGGGCCCTTTCGCGCCGGCCGAGTTGTCGCAGTGAGCGGTGTGCCGGGTGATGAGACTACTTTCTACTTCGGCTCTGTTGATGGCGGCGTCTGGAAAACCACTAACGCTGGCACAACCTGGAAGCCAGTTTTCGATAAGGAGCCGGTCGGCTCGATCGGTGCACTGGCCGTCGCTCCGAGCAGCCCAAAGGTGATCTATGTGGGAACCGGCGAGAGCGATATACGGTCGGACCTTGCCTCGGGCAATGGCGTCTACAAGTCCACCGATGGCGGAGATACGTGGCAGAATATCGGCCTCAAGGAGACTCGCCAGATTAGCAAGATCGTCGTTGACTCGACGAATCCCGACATTGTCTATGTTGGCGCGCTTGGCCACGCTTATGGTCCAAACGACGAGCGAGGCGTTTACAAGTCAACTGACGGCGGCCTTACCTGGAAACGGACTCTCGACAAGGGTCCGGAGGCCGGAGTTGCCGACCTCGCTATTGCCACCCGTAAGCCGAGTCTTCTGTTTGCGTCGGTGTGGAATGCGCATCGTCCGCCTTGGAGCACGTATGCGCCACTAGCTGGCCATGGCAGCGGCCTCTATCGCTCGCAGGATTCAGGGGAGACTTGGCAGGAGTGTTCCGGCCACGGGTTGCCTGAAGGAACGTGGGGCCGCTCCGGCGTTGCCGTCAGCTCGGATGGGCAACGCATTTATGCGGTCATCGAGGCGAAGCAGTCGGGTCTTTATGTCTCCGACGATGGTGGCGACAACTGGAGGCTGGCGAACGCCGATTCGCGCCTGACCAGCCGCGCCTGGTATTTCAGCCGCATCACCGTCGATCCGAGCGACGCCAATGTGATCTACGTCCCGAATGTCGCGCTGATGGGCTCGGACGATGGCGGCAAGACGGTCCGAGTGGTGCGTGGCGCACCCGGCGGCGACGATTATCACGAACTTTGGGTCGACCCGAAGAACTCTTCGAGACTAATTCTAGGCGTCGACCAAGGGACGACCATCAGTCTCGACCGGGGTAAGACCTGGACGACCTGGTATAACCAGCCCACAGCGCAGATGTATCACGTCACTACCGACGATCAGTTTCCGTATATCGTCTATGGGGCGCAGCAGGACAGCGGCAGCGCCGCCGTTTATAGCCGCACCAATCATGGGCAAATCACGCCGCGCGACTGGTTCCCTGCCGGCGGCAGCGAGAGCGGCTATCTTGCGGTGGATCCTAAAGACCCGAACATCATTTACGCGAGCGGAAGCTACGGCGAGGTCGATCGTTGGGACCGGCGGCGCTCGCTCTCGCAGAACATCACGCCATGGCCGGTTCCGGTCTTTGGCACCGACATCGCAGATAGAAAATACCGCGACCCCTGGACGCCGCCGCTGGTCTTTTCGCCCGTCGACAAGACATCGCTCTATATCGGAACGCAGTATGTTTTGAAGACCACCGATGGCGGTCTGCATTGGGCGGAGATCAGTCCCGATCTTACTGGCGGGAAGCCGAAAGAATCCGCGTCAGCCACTCAGAACGGTAGCGGAGCGGCAGCGTCTGGCCGTAATTCCCTCGGCGACGTCGATGATCCGAATCGCCCGACACCGCAGAACGCCATCGAGCGCGGCTATGGCACTCTGGCCACCGTTGCTCCTTCTTATGTCGACAAGGACGTACTGTGGGCAGGGAGCGATACCGGCATCGTCTCACTCACCCGCGACGGCGGCAAGACCTGGGCAAATGTCACTCCTGCCGGCATGCAGCCCTGGAGCCGCGTGTCGCTGATCGATCCTTCTCATTTCGACGCAGCCGTTGCCTATGCTGCGGTCGAGCGACATCGTATGGACGACCAATCGCCTTACCTCTATCGCACGCGAGACTACGGCAAAACATGGGAGAGCATCACCACTGGCGTGGCCGCGCCGAATTTCGTCAATGCGGTTCGAGAAGACCCGAAGCTGAAGGGTTTGCTTTACGCTGGGACTGAGTTTGGCGTGTATGTCTCGTTTGACGACGGCGGCCATTGGCAGTCCTTGCAACTCAATCTGCCAGTCAGCTCGATCCGCGACCTGGTCATTCATGGGGACGACCTTGTCGTTGCCACTCATGGACGATCGTTTTGGATACTCGACGACATCACCCCGTTGCGTCAGGCGGCGGTGCGTGCGAAGGCGACCGGACCATTTCTCTATGAGCCGGAGACGACGATTCGCATCGACAGCGATGGATTTCCCGGCACGCCACTGCCCCCTGAAGAGCCGACGGCGGAGAATCCGCCTGACGGGGCGATCCTCGATTACTATCTGCCCGCGACAGCCGGCGAGATTGAGCTTCGCATCTTCGACAGCCAGCACAAGTTGGTTCGTCATGTGGTGTCTGAGAGTTCAAAGGAAGAGGCCGCTAAAGAAACGAAACATGCCTCGCTTCCTATAGCCGAACGGTGGTTCCCCGAGCCGCAACACCTTGATACTTCGGCGGGCATGCACCGTTTTGTATGGAACCTCACCTGGGGTACGTCGGGCGTCGTTGAAAGCGACGAACCCGACGACGGCGAGGGCGACATACCACGCGGACCGCGAGTCGCGCCGGGCAAGTACACCCTTGAACTTAGCGTGGATGGAAAGGTTTCAGCTCCCGAGACGCTCGTGGTAGTAAGCGATCCGCGCTCTCCGGCGAGCCAGGCTGAGTTAGAGAAACAGTTCGATGTGAGTTACAAGATTTTCGCGGACTCGCTTGAAAGCCGGCGCGCGCTCGCCGAGATTGGTTCAGTACTAGGGCAGCTTTCGAAAACTCTTTCCGGCAAAACGGATGCGGGAGCGGACTTGAAGAAGCAGGTCTCCGATCTCACCGCAGCGATCAATGCCCTGCTGTCGGGCCACGCAACATCCCCTGAAAAGGTGATGGGGTTGGAGGAGGCCAACACCGCTCTGACGGCGGCGTTGCATGTGGCGGAGAGCTCCGATAGAACCGTCCCCTCGCAGGCGCTCGAGGTTTACGCGCAGGCGCATCAGGACTCTGCCGCGCGGGTGATGGAGTGGAACGCGTTGAAACAGGGTCCGCTCGCAGATTTGAACCGGCAGTTGAAATCTCAGGGCCTGACGCCTATCGCGATTGCTGAGATTGAGCGCGAGGTTTATTACCTGATGACGCGTTGACGTCAGAACGTCGTGCGAATCCCAAGCTGCGCCGCGAAGGGAATGCCAACCGTCGTCCCCGGTCCAAAGAAATCACCGAGCGCCCCGGCTGGAACCTGAAGCTGATTCAGGCTGTGCACTGGCTGTGTCGAGGTGCAGGCCGCGTTCGTACAAATATCGGTGATGTTGCCCGCCTGCGCCTGCGCCGAGGGAACGGGAAGCGACGCCACATTCGTGACATAGTTTGCGCCGGAGTTGTTGCGGTTGAACAAATTGAAGAATTCGATAAACGGCATGATAGTCCAACGATCACCGGCGTGGATCGGCCGACTTACGCGCATGTCGGTTTGAACGTAGGGAGTGCCGTTGAATTCATCCAGCGAAGTCGGCACACCATTGACCGAAATGCGTTCGCTGTTGTCGGCGGTGGTGATAGTGAATGGCCTGGCGCTTTCCGCCTGGGACAGGAAGCTCACCTCGAAACCCGCGGGCGCATGCCAACTTCCGGCGAGAACGACGCGCTGGCGGACGTCTTCGCCCGAGCGGCCGTAGTCACCGGGCCCGAAGGCGTTCAATGGATTACAGACTCCGTTCACATAGTCGAAGAGTTCGCCTAAAACACAACCCCAGGTCTGGGCCTTGGAGAAGGTGTAGTTCAAGATGAGGTTGACGTGCCTGGTCGCGTTACCCTGTAAGTGCACCAGCAATCCGTTATAACTCGACCGGTTATCGGAATGAAATACATTTACGTCGGGGACATAGGTCGCTTGATCGGGATCGTCAACGGTCAACTGCGGAGTAAACAGATTCGTGCCTCCGGTGTAATTGTAGGCGCGGTAGCCATGATTTCCCTGCTCGTGTATGTAGTCGGCACTTAGCGACCAATTGGCATTGAAGGCATGCTGCGCGCCTCCTGAAACGTGGATCGCGTATGGCGTCCGATAGCGAGAGTCGATCAGGTTGGCTGTTCCGCCGGCGGCATCGCCTGGCACACATCCGGCATTCTCCGGACCGCCTGGATTTTGGACCGGATCGACGCAGGGACCGGGCGGCGTATTCAATGCCTGAAGCGCAGTTGCCCAGCCATTTTGAGCCAGGTCATTGAAGTACAAACCGAAGCCGCCACGGACTACCGTTGAACCGGCATTGCCAGGCGACCAGGCGAAGCCCAGCCGGGGTGCGAATTGCTTGTGATCGTCCTTTGGCGCGGCGGGGACTAATGGAATCCCGAGGGCCTGGAGGGTGATGTAGCCGGGATTCTGCTCCTCGGTTCGCCCCGAGCCGGTGAAGAGGCCATAGGTTGTCGAGTAACGCAATCCGTAGTTGAAAGTCATGTTCCGCGAGGCTCGCCATGAGTCCTGCGCATAGAATGCGAGGCGTTGGACGTTCTGGGAAAAAGAACCTCCGAGGTTGGAGGTCGATGCTCCATCGATCAAGTCCGCGGTGAATTGCGATGGGTAGTTAAGATAATAGGTCGGGTTCCGCGGGAGTTGATACAGCGTCTCGGTGTTATTCGGGAAGGCACCGCCAAGAACCGGTTCGTGGATGAAGTTCACGCCGAACTTCATTGCGTGGCTGCCGTGGGCGTAGCTCAAGTCGTACCGAGCCTGATACTTCTGCTGGTTGCGCAATGACGGAAAAAAAGTGATCGGAGTCGCGAACTGGTTATCGCCGAAGGTTTCAAATCCGGAAATGGTAAGTGCCGTTGAACTGAACGGAAAGGCGAGGGCGAAGCCGAGGTCCGAAGTGCGCGATTGCGTCAGATGCAGGCCGCTGGCATTGAGTATGAGTTTGCCTACCAGCGCCGGAGTAAACATATACTGATTGCCAGCCACAATGCTGAAGTAATTGTTGTGGGTTAAAAGCCCCGTGGAGGGGAGAGTACCTTGCTGCACAAGATCGTTGTGCGTCGTATAAGTGTCGTTCGAGCCGCGCAAGTACCACTGCGACTTCACCGATTGCGCCCAGTCGAGCCGCAGCGAGCTAAAGTAATCGCGAAAAGGGATAGGCACCGTCGATGGCACCGCGATCGAGGTAACTCCGGGGATAAGTCCCTCGGCCGCCAGCTCAGCCAACGCATCGAATTGAGTCAGGCTGGCGGGACTATAGGCAATGCTGGCATCTTCCTGAACCGTTTCGAAAGACAAGAAGAACCATAGCTTGTTTTTCACTACCGGACCGCCAAGGGTCCCGACATAGTTCTGGCGTGAAAATGGCTGCTTCGGGTTAGGAGCCGGATTCTCGATTGGGAAGCGCGCATTCAACGCCGCCGCCCTCCCATAAAATGCGGCTTCGCCATGCCAGAGGTTCGAGCCGCTCTTGGTTGTAATGACAATCGAGCCGGCGGTGGTGCCGCCGGTGTCGGCATCTTCCTGGGCGGTACGGATGGCAAACTCCTGGATGGAGTCGGGAGAAAAATTCTGAAGAAAGCCGCCGATGTAATCGTCGGAGTTATCGCCTCCGTCCACAGAGAGTTCATTGTTGAGTCCTGAGCTGCCACCGGTCGAGACGGCAGTGATGCGCGCCTTGGTGGGGTCCGAGGGCTCGACGGGCTCGGTCCCCGGCGCGAGATAGGCTATGTTGGCAAAGCTTCTGGCCGGCAACGGCAACCCTTCCAGGTCCTGAGTGGTGGCCACGGCTTGATGGACGTTGCTCGACAGGTCGATGGGTTGCGAGGTGATGGAAGAGCTGACTGCGGTGACTCCAACCGTCTCGCTCACATGAGACGGCAACAGCTCGACGGTAATATCTCGTGTTGCGCTGACAAGGACGGCAATGTCTGCCACCGCGGTCTGAAAACCGCTGGCGCTGACGCGCATATGCCAAAGTCCGGGTGTCAGATCTTCGATACGGAACTCGCCCTGAGTATCGGCATTGGCTCGCCGGATAAGCGAAGAAGCGGGCCGGTCGACCTCGATGATCGCCCCCGCAAGGCGAGCCCTGGACGAGTCCTGCACGATGCCGCGCAGATTTCCGCTGGAGCTCTGCGCGTACAACACAACTGAGAGCAGAAACGCAGCTGCAATACCGATGGCCGTTGATCGCATATGGTCTGCCCCCTGATGAATGCCCCGGTCGCCCCGCGCCGCAGTTGAGAGTGATGTTCACTTCGAGACAAGCTCTATTGTGGCAGACAGCCACTCAAACCCTTGGTAGAACGGGCGCTGCGGAGGAACGTCAGCAACGCCACCACCGTGCAGCGCATCCCCTACCATTTCCAAGAATTGGTGTGCTTGGCGCGCAGCAAATCGATTTACGATACCTTACCTATAATGGTAATGATAATGGGTTCGAGATCGGGACCGCGAGCCCACAGGCTAGAGATAAAGAAACAATGCCGGACATCAAAAACTCACGCACGCGATTCTCCCTTGGCGGTATCCCTGTTCTCGCTTAGCAAAGCGATTTACTTCGGCGAAATGGTACATCGTGCCCTATGAAACATGCACTCAACAACGGTAGGTTGTTTCTGCTGCTGTCGCTGATTTCTATAGGGATTCAATCAAAGGCTCAGACGGAGGCCAAACCGCAACAGTGGATCGCCACCTGGGGCGCATCGCAGCAGATTCCCGAACCAGGAAACGCTCTACCGCCTGGCGACCTTCGCGACGCCACGGTTCGCCAGATCGTCCATCTCTCCGCCGGCGGCGCTCAACTTCGAGTCCATCTATCGAACGCATTCGGAACTCAGCCTTTACACTTCACATCGGTGCATATTGCGCGGCCGCTCTCCAGTGCGTCACCGGCAATCGATCCAGCCACCGACAAGGCGCTCACTTTCGCTGGCGTCGGCGATGTGATTGTCCCCCCCGGCGCTGAGTTTGTTTCCGACCCAATCGACTTCTCAGCGGCCCCCCTTTCTAATTTGGCTGTGACATTTCACCTCGATGCACCGCCCGCGCCGCAGACCGGACATCCAGGCTCACGGGCAACCTCCTACTATGTCCGCGGAGACTCGGTGGGCGCATCCAACCTGACCAACCCGAAGCAAGTTGACCATTGGTATCAGCTCTCCGAGGTCGATGTGCTTGCCTCACCCGGCGCAGCTACGATCGTTGTACTTGGAGATTCCATTACCGATGGGCACGGAGCCACTACCAACGGAAACGATCGCTGGACCGATGTGTTCGCGGCGCGGCTGCAGGTTTCGCCAACGACTCGCGGCATCGGTGTTTCCAATCAGGGAATCGGCGGCAATCATTTGCTCTCCGATGGCCTCGGCCCGAATGCGCTTGCCCGCTTCGATCGCGATGTTCTGGCGCCAGCAGGCGTACGCTGGCTTATAGTCTTTGAGGGCGTCAACGACCTTGGTGGCTTGGCACGAAATGGCGAAGTCACGCCGGTCGAACATGCGGCGCTGGTGCAACGCGTTCTTGCCGCCTACCAGCAGGTCATTGCGCGCGCACACGCACATGGACTAGAGGTGATCGGAGCCACCATAACGCCGTACACGGCGTCGGATCACTACCATCCCGGCCCACTCAGTGAAGCAGACCGGCAAACGGTGAATGAATGGATTCGTACCGCCGGGCATTTTGATGCGATTATCGATTTTGACAGGGTCGTCGCCGATCCGCACCATCCCGATTATTTACTGCCTGACTACGATAGCGGTGACCACCTGCATCCATCGCCCGCGGGATATCGCGCCATAGGAGAGGCTGTCCCGCTGACCTTGTTTCGACAATGAGCGATTTCCGCCATGGATGAACCCGTGTTGAAAGACAGAAATGTCGTCGTGATAGGAGGAACCTCCGGTATCGGTCGGGCGCTGGCTCTCGGCCTGGCGGAGGCCGGCGCGAACGTAGTGGCCTCGTCCCGTTCGGAAGCGGCGAACGCCGAGACAGCGGCAGCGATCAGCGATCTTGGCCGGAAGACCATCACGCATACGGTCGACGTGATCAGCTGCGATTCAATCGAGGACCTGCATCGCGCCGTGGTTGAAGCCATCGGCGATGTCGACGTCCTGCTCAACTGCGCGGGAGTCACAGAGCGGGTCCCTACTTTGGAATGTTCCGAGGAAACCTGGAACCGCATCTTTGACATAAACTTCTTCGGCACCGTCCGGGCATGCCAGGTATTCGGCAGAGCGATGATCGCGCGCGGTAACGGACGCATCATCAACATTGCCTCTTTATCGACTTTCGTCGCCTTTCACGAGGTCGCCGCATATGGCGCGAGCAAGGCGGCGGTGGGCTCGCTGACACGATCTCTCGCGGTGGAATGGGCGCCCTATGGAGTCCTGGTCAACGCAATCGCACCGGGAATCTTTCCCACCGCGCTCAACAGTCGATTGCTTGCTACGCCCCGAGGAGCAGAACTGCTCGCTCGTACCCCCATGCGACGCTTTGGCAACGCGGAGGAGCTCATTTCGACGGCACTTTATCTGGCTTCAGATAGCAGCAGCTTTACCACCGGTCAAATCATCGCCGTGGATGGCGGCTTTCTTGCAAGCGGGGTGAACCAGTAACCGGCCCCGCGCTCGCCGCATGCGGGTGGGACCCTGGAAAGGATGGTCAATTTGAAGATTATCGCGGCACGGCTTATCGTCTGCTCCCCCGGCCGAAACTTTGTGACGCTTCGTGTGGATACGGACGAAGGACTCTTCGGCCTGGGTGACGCCACGCTCAACGGCCGCGAACTCGCGGTTGCGGCATATCTCGAAGAGCACGTAATTCCATGCCTGATCGGCCGCGACCCCAGTCAGACCGAAGATATCTGGCAATACCTCTACCGTGGGGCCTACTGGCGTCGCGGTCCGGTCACCATGACTTCCATTGCTTCGGTCGACATGGCCCTTTGGGATATCAAGGGAAAGGCGCTGAATACCCCTGTCTATAACCTTCTGGGTGGCGCAAGCCGGCAGGGCTGTCTCGTCTACACTCACGCGAATGGAACC
>Ga0302325_10020890_pt1 | contig 13717 bp, 15 predicted proteins | sample Palsa_T0_2_FD_201948 | JGI IMG/M metagenome (GOLD analysis project Ga0302325, IMG submission 201948) | Peat permafrost microbial communities from Stordalen Mire near Abisko, Sweden - Palsa_T0_2 | ecosystem: Environmental > Terrestrial > Soil > Palsa > Peat permafrost | place: Sweden: Abisko... | reverse complement strand
CTGGTCGTAGGCGCAGAGGACGGCGCAAAGGACGCCGGTAATCGGCCTTCTCGGCCGACCTGCGCCACGCCGGCGACTGGTGCTTTCACGGCGCGAGGCCGACGCCTCTCGCTGCTGCAGCCGCGTGAATCCGGCAGGCGCTCCACAGATAATGGCCTCCTGCTCGTTCCGATTGGCGCCGGCGAACGTGCGGACGCGACTTTGCCCGGCGTCGTCTCCGATGCGCGTACCGCCGCTGTCCGCGATTCCGATCGCCCGCATCTGGCCGCGAGAGACCGCGGACCCTGGAAGCGATCTTCCCGCCGCGGCCGAAGCTCCGAACGGTCGGGGCACGCGTTCGTCTCGGCGGCCACCGGAGAAGCGAGCAATTCATCGCGACGCCGCCGGAGCCCTGCGACAGCCGCCCGCGGGCTCCGGAGGATGCTTGCAGTATCGCCGCCGCACCTAGCAGCCGGCCGCGAGATCCCCCCCAACGCTGTTGACGGATCACGTCTCCTGTCCTCGGCCCGGCTACATTACGGCCAGTGCTCAAGAAGATCAACCAGACCGTGAGCTGCGAGCTGGCGCACTACCCGAGGGGCACTTGTGGATCGGCGCAAAACCTGTTCCGCGCCGTCTACCAAATGTTGCGCGCATAAAGCCTCGGTCGTAAGGAACCGTGGAGCGGGTCTGCTGCCGCGTGCGCGGCCAGAGCCGTAGCGATGATCCGCTCGGATCACCCAGGGTTTACGCCACACAGGATCTGATGAGCGGCGCCTGCGCATGGCCACGCGGACTCTCGCTCGTCGGCCGCAATCCCATTCGCGCAGATCTGAGAGTCGCCGAGAGCGGCGCTCGCATCGGCCCGTGCAGGCTCGGGCTGATTCCTATGCAGCGGCATCTCGCGGCCGAGGTCGGCCGGGCACCCTCCACAACCGCCGCGGCGCTCCAACTCTGGCATGCGATCGTGCGCCGCGGCGTCCACGCTCGCCGACGCTGACGACCGCTCGGTCGCCGAAGCGCTCGTGCGCGGCAAACCGGTCGGAGGACGAAGGCGATCGCCCGCTACTACCGCCGGCAAAGGCATGCCTCCGGAGCGCCTACGACTGTTGACGCGGAGCTAGACAGCGAGCATAATGATCAACATGAGACACGAAGCATGAGATCATGGCTCTCATTCTTGATGATATTGAGCTGCTGGTAGAGAAAGAACTTGAAGGCGAGTCTGACCTCTCGCGCGACGCCTTGCGAAAGGTCTTTGAAGCAGTGCGCAGGGCCATCCTTAGCACGGCCGAGGGTCGCTCCGAGGCGGCCGATGCTGTGCTTGAGGACGCGTCTGGACGAATCATCCTGCGAGAGGCCAAGATGGGCACCGGCAAGACGGAGCTGTTGGTCTCCGAACTCCTGAAGGAGCACGCGGCGGCCGCAGTCGTGACCGGGGCGTCCGCGATCGCGCTTGCTACTGCGATCGAGGAGTGGAACCGCCAACAAGGCTCCTATCGAGACGTCTTAGAAGCGCTCGCTCCCAAGCATCGCGGCTCCCTGTCTGAGGCCGCGGTACTCCAGGCGCGACGCAATGCAGATGCACGCCGCGCCTTTCTTGAAGAGTTCCCTTCGTTGACAAGCATCGAAGTGGCGGACGCAGCGAACTCAAAAGCAGCTAATCGCGCCTCTCTCGCGAATCGCTGGCGAGACGAAGGGAAGGTATTCGCGGTTCGGCTGGGAGATCAGCAGCTCTATCCAGCGTTCCAATTCGACGAGGACGGCCGTCCAATACAGGCGATCGCAAGCGTGCTAGAGCATTTGAGCGAAGGTGCTCTGACCGACTGGCAGACCGTTCTCTGGTTCACGAGCCCTACTGGCTGGCTTGGGGGCCGCCGGCCAGTCGATCTGCTGATCGCTCAGCCGGACGTTGTCGTTGACGCCAGCGCGCGCGAAGTGGGAGAGCTTGTCGCCTAGCACAGGACTTCCCCGTCCGCCGGATCCCAAGACGCTAGATCCGCTGCTCACGTCGTGGCCTTCGGGGAGAGAAATGCAACGCTGTCATCCGAGCACGTTTGGGGCGACCGAGTTCAATCCTCGAGCCCGCACCCCTGGTCGGTTCCGACCGATTCGCTCGCGGCGCCGAATCGTACCGACGCTTTATGCCGCTGATGGACACGAAGGCGCGATCTCCGAGACGGTGTTTCACGATGTGCCGGTTCAAGGCGCGATCAAGCAGGTTCGCATGGGGCGCTTCGACATCGTTCTTCTGTCCAGCATCGCACCGACGCGAGACCTGAGCTTGGTACGGCTCCATGGACAAGGCTTCCAGCGGCTGAGTGTTAGTCGCCGTAACCTCATCGAGAGCGAGGCAGACTGCTACAGCGATCTCGCTGAATGGGGACAAGCACTCCACGACTGCCCAGCGCGTCCTGACGGGCTCCTGTGGAGGTCACGTCACTACGACGACGACTACGCCTGCTTGTTGTTCGGCGACCGCGTCGGACGGCGAGAGCTTCAGGTCGTCGCTCCGTCGCTTCCACTCGCGTTCGGGCGAGGGCTCGAACTCGTTCAAGCAGCTGCCGAAGACGCAGCAATCGCTCTGATCGTCTGAAACGGAGCCCACGGCCTGCAGCGGAGACTCGCAGACGTGATGGCCCGAGATGGGCGCCGCCATCCGCACCTCCCCCCTCACGACCGGAAGCACGCGCGACTTTGTTGGGGCGAGGACAGCCGTTCGCTGCGGCCTGGATATAGCGGGATCGGCACGACCGCCACGTCGCCAAATGCAGTGGTGCGCCTCGACTACCGTCGGATGTCGAAAGCGGTCGTCAGCGAGCTGGCTCGCTGACGCGTGCTCCACGCCTGGAGCGGCAGCGGCGCTGTGGTGGCCCGTTCGCGCGGAAAGGAGCACCGCCGAACCGGCCCGACTTGGTCCCTGGCTACAGCTCCGCGCCGGGTTGGATGATCGCGTTTTCGTAGGCGAACACAACGGCCTGGATCCGGTCGCGGAGGGCGAGCTTCATCAGCACACGGGCGACGTGGGTCTTGATCGTGGTGCTGGAGACGACGAGCTTCTCGGCGATCTCGATGTTCGACAGACCGCGCGCGACGAGCTGCAGGATCTCCAGTTCACGCGGCGTCAGCTCGTCGAGGCCCGCCGGCGGCTCGCGCGTTGACGGCCGGCCACGGACGAACGATTCGATCAACCGGCGGGTGACCGACGGGGAGAGCAGCGAATCTCCGTGCGCGATGATCCGGATCCCGGCCAGCAACTGCTCGGGGGCGACGTCCTTCAGCAGGAAGCCGCTGGCGCCGGCGGCGAGCGCGTCGAACACGTACTCGTCAAGGTCGAACGTGGTCAGGATCAGCACGCGCGGTGGGCTCGGCGTGGCCATGATCCGGCGCGTCGCCTCAAGGCCGTCCATCCCCGGCATCCGGATATCCATCAGCGCGATCTCAGGCCGGGTCCGCAGCGCCGCCTCGACCGCCTGCGCCCCGTCGTCGGCCTCGGCGACCACGCGGATGTCTGGATCGGTCTCGAGGATCATCTTGAACCCCGCCCGGACCAGCGCCTGGTCGTCGGCGATCAGCACCTTGATCGTCATACCGGCACGGCTGCCCGGATTGGAAGGTGGGCCCGCAGCTCGAACCCTCTACCGCGGGCGCCGGTCGCACGCAGATCGCCGTCGTACAGCGCGACCCGCTCGGCGATCGCCCGCAGGCGATCATCAAAGCCCGCGATCGCTCCGTCACCGTTGACATCGAGCTCGAGGCCCCCGGGGGCGTAGCGAACCGTGACCGACCCATGGGCCACGTGCTGCTCGGCAGCTGCGTGCAGCGCCGCCTCGATCACCCGGTAGGCGACCAGGTCAACGCCGGGGGTCAGGTCGATCCGCTCGCCCTCGGTCCGCAGGTCGCAGGCCAAGCCCCCCTCGCCGACGGACTCGATCAGCGCCGCGAGTTGCGTCAGCCCGGGCTGCGGGCTGAGCGCGCGCGGGTCGTCGTCCTTGCGCAGCATCCCGAGCAGCCGGCGCAGGTCGGCGAGCACTTCCCGGCCCGTGTGCTCGACGTTCAGGATCGACTCGCGCGCTCGGTCGGGGTCGTTGCGCAGGAGCAGCCGGGCGCTGCCGGCCTGGACGACCATGAGGCTGACGCTGTGGGCGATGATGTCCTGCAGCTCGCCGCCGATCGCGGCGGAGCGCCGCGCGGCCTGCTCCGCGGCGGCGACGGCGGCGAGTTGCTTGAACCCGGCGCTGCGGTTGGCCTGTGCGCGGGAGAGGCACCCTGCCAGCCAGCCGGGCGTGACGATGATGGCGGCGTAGAACAGGGTCTTCGCGTTCGCCCCCAGCCCGACCACCGGGCCGCCGCCGTCCGGCAAGTAGTTGCACAGGAGAACCAGGACCAGGCCAGCGATCATCGCGACGACGCCCCGACGAGTGTTCAGCCAGGCGCCGGTGCCATACGCGAGGGTGAGCAGCACGAGCGCCGGCATCATGTCGGGGCCGGTTCCGCTGAACGCGCCGGACGGCAGCTGGCCGTTCAGCGGCGTCTGGATCGCCGCCACCGTTGCGCAGAACAGCAGCGCGAGGGCCGGGGCCCGGCGTCGGAACGCGATCGGCGCGGCGTACAGCACGCAGGCGATCGCGGTGACGATCCGGTCAGGAACAGAGATCCCGTGGACGAACGTGCACTGGAGCACCAACTCGACGCCGGCGACGAGGGCCACGATCGCGTCCAGCCGCGACGGCTCGAGCGAGGCTAGCCGGGTTCTCAGCGAGCGGATCACAAGCTCTCTATGGCCAGCGGAAGGTGGGCCGTCACGGTGAACCCGCCGCCGACGCCGGCGGCGGCGTCGATCCGTCCCCCGTACAACGCCACCCGCTCACGCATGCCGGCGATCCCGTGCCCGCCGGGGGCGTCGCTGACCGCGCCGGGCCCCGCGCCGTCGTCAGAGATCTCCAACTCAAGTGCGTCCGCCTGCCAGCGGACGCGGACGTCGGCTCGCGCCGGCGCCGCGTGCTTGACCGCGTTCGTCAGCGCCTCCTGGATGATCCGGTAGGCGCATAGGTCGAGCGCCGGCGAGACGGGCGCCGGCGCGCCGTCAACGTGCAGGTCGGCCTCGACGCCCGAGTCCTTTGCGGCGGCGAGCAGCCCGTGGAGCTCGTCCAGACCTGGCTGGGGCGCCAGCGCCCGGGGATCGCGACCGTCGCCGAGCGCGCCCAACAGGGCGCGCATCTCGGCCAGCGCATCCCGCCCGGCGCGCTCGACGCTGAGCAGCGACACCTCGGCGCGCGCGGGCTCGGCGTCCATCACCAGGCGGGCGCCGCCGGCCTGGATCACCATGACCGACACGCTGTGCGCGATCACGTCGTGGAGCTCCCGCGCGATCCGCGTCCGCTCCTCGTACGCCGCCGTCTCTGCGCTGAGCTCCCGCGTCGCGTCGAGCCGCTCAGCGTGCTCACGGTCGAGCGCTGCTCGGGCAGCCCGTGCGCGCATCCAGCGGCCGAGCGCATAAGGCGCCAGCGCGACGATCGCCGCGGCGGTGACCGCCTGCGTCAGCCCTCCTCCGGGCTTAAGTAGGTTGTTGGCGCCGCTGATCACGACCAGCAGCCCCAACACCCATTGCGAGCGGCGTGGCGGCGCGAATGCCCCCATTCCGTAGACCATCAGGATCAACGCGGGCATCACCCCAACGGTCTGGCTGAGGCCGCCTTCGTTGCCGATCAGCGGTTTCGCTGCCAGCACTGCCAGGAGCACGAACATCCCGCGGAGCGGCCAGCGACGCCGGAATGCCACCGACAGCCCGAACACGGCGCCGCCGCACGCAGCCATCGGCCTGTTGGGGATACCCGGCGACAGGCAGACCTGAAGCTCGATCTCGACGAGCAGCGCCCAGCCGACAAGCTGATCGACTCGCGCCCAGTCGATTCCGCGCGATCGCGGGACTCGTCGACGTTTCAGCTGCATGCGTGAAAGCTACCGCCGCAATGCGCCGATGGCGTCCGCTCAAACGACGAACCGCCGTCATCCCGCAGGATGACGGCGCGGCTCACGGCCTACACCAGACGGGCAGCCCAGATCGCCTCGCCGGAAACCTCAGATCGGCCGCCGAGCCGACGACAGCCAAACGGTTCGCGGCGATGCTTCCTGCCATCAACCGACCACGGCCTGCGGGCCGTCAGAAGGAGTCGAACATGCGCAAGAACAAGATCACCCCGGCGGCGGCTGCGATCGCGTCAGTGGCGGCACTCGCGATCACGGCAGCAGCCGGTGCTGCCGGCACCCAGGACGAGCACTTCACGGCGATCACCACTAACCCCGGATCCGGCGTGGTGGGCGTGATCGCAACCGGAGCATTTACGGCCGGAGGGACAGCCGTGAACATCAAACACGGCCAAACCTTCCGCTTCGCGAATGGCCACTTCACGATCGCCATCGGCAAGCCCGGCAGCAAGCACCAGAACCTGAACCTCACCGACTGCGTCTACACGAAGACCGGCTCCGGCACCTACACATTTGAACGCGGAACCGGGGCGTATCAGGGGATCACCGGATCCGGGAAGGTCAGCTTCACCCTGCGGGCCGTCTTCCCGCTCGTCAACGGCAAGTGCCCGTCGACCGACCTGCCCGGGACGAGTGGCAACCCGACGGCGATCCAGTACACCGAGACCGCCAGCGGCCCCGTATCGCGGCGGTAACGGGTGGGAGCGACCATCTCGTCGAAGGCGTATGACGTGTACGGCTAAGGATCGTCGGCAGCTGGCGGCGGCCAGACCTTCTCGCGCCGCCGCCGGCTTGCGCTTCCGCCCTTTCGAGCCGTTAGCTCGTGAAAGAGCGCGCTCGTCAACTGCCAAGCGCATTGTTCATCCCCGAGCAAAGGAGCCGTCAGCTGAGAGGCACTCGCCCCGCCAGAGACGACCGCAAACGGACAGGAGCGCGCACTGGCGGTCATTCCGCGCTGACGACCCCTTTCGTCATTGGACGGTTGTCGCGACGCGCTTGAGCTTTGGCGACCAGGCGCTCGCCGGAGCTGGCCAGATAGTGCCTGCCGACGATCGGACTCGCCACTGGTGGCTCGTTCTCGGCGTCATCGTGGTGGAGTGGCCGGGCGACCGCCGCGAGGCCCGAGCAGCCACGCCGGGTACGGCGGGCCGTGCGATCCCCGTTGTCCGCAAGCAACAGTCTCCTGGATCTCGTCAGCGTGGGATCGGTGACCGCTTCCGTCACTGGCAGCATTCTCGGCCAGCGACGCGCGGCTGCTGCGGGCGCTCACGGGCAGCAGTGTCGGCTCGCCAGTCTCGCGTCGTCGCTCGACTCTGCCGGGAGCGTACCCTTGCAGTTACGTAACCAGTTGGATACGCTTGCTTTATGGACACCGTGTTGCACGCCTTGGCAGACCGCAGCCGCCGTACCTTGCTCGAGATCCTCCGCGACCATCCAGCCACCGCCGGCGAACTCGCCGACGCACTTCCGATCGCGCGCCCGGGCGTCTCGCGGCATCTGCGGGTGCTACACGAAGCCGGTCTGGTTGACGTCCGCCAAGAAGCGCAGCGGCGGATCTACAGCCTGCGCCCCGCCCCGCTCGCCGAGTTGGACGCGTGGCTGGAGAACTACCGAGCGCTCTGGCGCAACCGACTTGACGCTTTGCATACCGAAGTCGCCCGAAGCAAGACCCGGACAAGGAGGAGTCATTCATGAAGACCACCGGCAGCATGCGGGCTCTCGACGAACAGCGCGGCGCGATCCGCGTCGAAGACCTCTACGACACCGACATCGACGACCTCTGGGACGCCTGCACCGAGCCCGAGCGCCTTGCGCGCTGGATCGCCAAGGTCTCCGGAGACCTGCGGGTCGGTGGCACCATCCACGCCACGTTCACCAGTACCTGGAGTGGACCCGGACGCGTCGATGCCTGCGAGCGACCGCACCATCTTCTACTAACGATGGAACCCGAAACCGACGACGAGTCGCAGATCGAGGCCTGGCTGGCGAGCGACGCCAACAAGACCCGCCTCGTGATCGAAGAGCGCGGCATCCATCTCGCCCAGCTGCACTTCCACGGCGCAGGCTGGCAGGCACACCTCGAAGACCTCAGCCGCACACTGACCGGCGAGCAATCGGTATGGAAGGCACGATGGACTGAACTAACGCCTGCGTACCAGACAATGCCGCTCGACTAAAAGCCATAGGCCGGGTCGGCATCCCCCACGGCAAAGCCGCGCAACGGGCGACCCCTCGGCCTGACCGGCGGCAGCGATCGACCGGCGGCGCTGTCGTTGAACCGTGGATCGGCACGGCGCTACCCATGATGCCTGAAACGGCCGCGCCAACGCGATATGGTCCGCCGACCGAGGTTGTCCGGTTGCGGAAGCGCTCGTCGCCGGGATCGGCGCGCCGACATCGTGGCTCCTCCGCACCCAAGAGCGGCCGTATTACGTCACCGGGTTTGGTCTGATGGTGCGCGGGCGTCAGCTGGCGAGTCGTTCGTCGTCGGCGATGATGCTGGCGAGGCGTCGTAGCAATGGGAGCGGCCCGGCGTGGGTGCCTTGGCCGCGCATCGTGTTGTGCTGGTCGATCGTGCCGGCGACGGCGATGAATGCGTGGGCGGTGGTGTCGAGGATGACCGTCTCCTGGTCTGCTTCGAGCTCGTAGCAGACGATCCGGTAGCGGGTCTCGGGGAGCGGGTCGGCTCGGGCATCGCCGGTCAGGCCACGAGGGTGGTTGGGGAGGCGCGGGCGGGGAGCTTGATCAACTTACTGGCGGCGGGCTGGCGGGCGTGTTGCGCGCTGAGCATCACCTCGAGCGGGTCGATGTTCTGTTGGCGGGCGGTGCGGATCACGCTCATCGTGACCTGTTGGGTACGCGCACCCTGCGCGGTGCGGTTCCCGCCCCAGCTCTTGCGGTTCACGATCGCGGGTCTGAGCGCCTGCTCGGCGCGCCAGTTCGTCGCCTGAACACTGGGGTCGGTCAGGAACGTGAAGAGGTGCTCGCGCTCGGTGGCCAGATGCGCCAGCAACCGGCGGTTGGGCGCGTGCGTCGGGCGCGTCTGAAGGACCTTGTCGGTCCGCTCGTTCAGGTCCGTCACTCTCAGGCCGAGCTCGTCGGCGTCGATCACGTCGCGCTGGTCGCGGAGCGCGAGCGCGTCCTTGAGGATCCGGCGCACGGCGTGGGGAACACGAGCCTGCCCGGCGACCGAGTCGGCGATCAGCTCGCCCGTGCTGCGCAGCAGATGGGCAGCACACGTTTGATGGCGGGCGGCCGTGAACCGCCGGTACGGCGCCCAGCCGTCGCGCTCCGGCACACCCGAGTAGTCCTCGCCGAGAACCTCGGCGGCGTGCTCATACCCACGGCCTTGGGGCGATCAAGTAGACGGTGACGTTCTCACCGGCAAAAGCCCACAGCCACGCCTTCTGTCCGTTGATCCGCCACCCCGTCTCATCCGGCGCGACCGCGCGACTGGCCCGGACCCCGTCGATCAGCGCCAGGTAGGTCGGCTCAAGCGCCCTGCTCTGCCGCGCGATAGCCCCCACGACCCCACCCGCCGTCACCCGGATCCCGAACCGTGCGAGCGCCTTGGCGGTCTTCTGCGGTGAGAGACCCAGTTCCTTGTTCAGCTCCGTCGCCAACGCAACCGCGCGAGGACCAAGCATACACGCGGCCGCGCCGAGCGCGTCCGAGGTCTGAAACGAGTGACGGCCCTGATGACGACGACCACAACACGCGCACGTGCCGACACGCACCGCGAACCGCCGCCGGATCGGCCGCGGCTCCGGCAACTCGTCCTGAAACTGGTACTCAATCCGGTCCGCCACGATCTCCCCGCCACACTCACATCGCGACGCAAGCGGCGCATCGAGCTCCTCATCAACCTCCCCCGGCGGCTGACGATGACCATGCCGCCCGTGCTCCTCCCCGCACCGTCGGCCAGGCCGCCGCGGCGCCGGCTTCGGTTCACCGCGCGAGAACGGCGCCGCCTGACGGTTGCTCACCCGCCGCGCCTCCCCGAGGTCGCCCTCCAGCTTCCCGACCCTCGACCGCAACCGCTCGTTCTCGCCCGTCAATCGACCGACCTCGCCCCACAAGTGCTCATTCTCAGTCGAAAACGCAGAGCACAACGCCTCCAGCCGACCGAACTCGTCCACCGGCTCGACCGGGAGCACCTCAACCTCTGACGCGGTGACGGCAACCACCGCCACCACGTTCGCCACACGCTACATAATCCCTGCCGAACCCGCTAAATCAGTACGAGCGGCCATCTCAGACAATCGGCGAGACCGCTCTGCGCTCGAAGCAGAAGACGGCGATCCAGCCCTAGTGATCGGCCGAGAACGGTTCGACGACGACCGAAGGCTTCGGACTGACGTCGACCAATAGTCGGAATACGTCAGAGCGGTTGTAGTGACCGGTCGGGTCAACAGTCGCTTTCTGGCCGCCAAACTGCCCAGGTCGAGGTCAGCGATGAGGATCCCCCGCTCGCGCACGAGCGGACCTGCGAGCGGCTCGCCGGTCGGCGCGACAACGACCGAGTAGCCCTCGAGGAGCCATCCGTCGAACTGCGCAGCGTCCTCCCGCAGCGGGGTGGCGTCGGGATCGACCCTGGGAGCCAGTCCGGGTGCATGACCGGCGCCACGCTCAGGACGAAACAGCCGCCCTCGCGAGCGATATGACGCATGCTCGCGACCCAGAAATCGGCGGTAGCGAGCGTCGGCGCAAGCCACACCTCGGGGCCCTGCGCGTAGAGGTGAAAACGCGCGAGCGGCATGTAGTTCTCCCAGCAGATGAGCGACGCGAGCCGTTCCCGCTGCCGTGTCGAGCACATTCAGGTCCGAGCTGTCGCCCATCCCCCATACCAAACGCTCAGCGTGGGTCGGTATCAGCTTTCGATGACGCCCGAGCAACGCGCCGTCAGGCCCGAACGTCAAAACAGTGTTGAAGACCGTGCCGCCGTGGTCCTCGCGCTCATTGACGCCGACCACGAGCACTACGTCGGCGCGACGCGCGAACGATGAGAGCCGATCACACGCCGGCCCGGGCACCGTGACGCTCTCACGCATCAGCAATGCGTGCCACTCGGCATCATCGCCGACCGGAAGCGCATCGATCCACACGGGCGGACCTGGCACAAACGCTTCGGGAACACAACCAGCTTGGCGCCCTGTTCGGCCGCCCGGTCGTCAGCTGGTCAACTTGGTCCAGCGTCGCCTCCTGATCCAGCAGCACCGGACAGTCCTGAACGGCCGCCGCACGCACGCTGGCCACGCGCCTAGGGTAGATGTCGGGTCGACTACCCGCGCAGCCGTCGAGCCGATGTTCGGCGCTGTTCGCTTTCCGCCGAAGGCAGCCGCCGCACACGCGTGACCGCTTCAGGCGTACTGCAACAGGCCGCACCCGGCGACATGCGCGGCTGCATCGATCCGCCAGCGGTCGTCGGCGCAGACGATCGCATTCGGCTTCGGGTCTCCGCGGGACAGACGAGCGCTTCGGCGACCCGCGCTGGTTGAGCGGCGTTGGGCCGCGGGCGGGCCCACATGGCGATGCCGGCGTGGCCGGCACAGCGACAGCGGGGCTGCCGGCCGCTCAGCTGGTCTCGCGGAGCTTGGTCGCGAACTGTGCGGGTGTGAGGATCGGCAGGTTGTGGCTAAGGACGAGCAGGTCCTTATCGCCGGTGACCAGGTACGCACGGCGGTCGATCGCGAGCGCGAGGAGGTAGTCGTCGTCGGGGTCGCGGGAGCCGACCGGTGGTGGGCTTGCTGGATCCTCGGCGAGGCTGCCATGATCGCGGACCCAGTTGGCGAAGGCGCCGGCTTTCTCCGGAGCGATCCGCTTGCGCAGCTTGGGATATGGGAGCGCTCGCTCGAGCTCCGCGAGGAGCAACTCAGAGAGGACAAGCTCAGACTGGCCGTCGCGGCTAGCACGCAGGATCTCGGCCGAGGACCCGTTGGCGGACAGCACCCCTGAGATCAGGACGTTGACATCAACGACCGCGCGCACCAGATGCCCGTCGGCGATGCCTCGTGGCGTGTTGCGCCTCCACGGCGAGCTCGGACGCCTTGGCTTCGGACATCGTCGCATTTGCCCACAGCTCGTCGAGAACGTCGAGCTTGAGATCACGGCGCAGAGATTCCTCGATCACGGCGCTGTCCGAGACGCCGGTACGCGCTGCGCGAATCTTGACCCACTTCAGAACGTCCTCGTCGATCGTGAGCGTCGTACGTACCTTGGACACGATCGCATCGTACCATCACGATGCGGTGATGCGAAGATGAGGACTGTCAATCGTCGTCCAGAGGAGGACGTCATGGAATCCACACCGTTGCTGGACTGCGCCGGCCGGCGCCGTTCGCCAGCGACAACGTCAAGCTTTCACCAAGGGCTCGCGCCCAGCAACAGCCAACTCCGGCACGTGCACGCGGTCGAGATGTCACGCGAAGGGATCTCGCTGCTCGTCATCCAGAGACAGCTCAGGCATGCCGACCTAGCGATCACGTCCCGGTACCTGCGCGGGATCGACAACGCCGAGATCATCGCCGCAGTTCACGAGCGAGCGGCGCCGATGATCCCGGCCGACCCACGCCCGCCGCGTCGCAACTGAGCTCCCCTCACGCGGGCGCGCCAACACGGAGGAGCGGGATGTATGTGGCCGCGCTTCCAGCGCGGCCAACCTCTTCTGCTCGACGGCAAGACCCAGAACGGAGCAGCAAGAGCGAACGCATCCGGAACCGGCGACAAGTCGCCGATGCGCACGCCGGCGACGACCTCTCAAACGATGAATGCGCTCGTCCAACGCGACTGCGTCTGACGCTCCGTCGCCATAGGCGTCACGCCGACCAAGATGGAATCGGGGATGTCGATCCGTTCACATCCATCGGTCCGCAACGGCGAGCGAACCTCGAATCGTCAACGGCTGTCGGGACCACGGGAAACGTGAGAGGCGGCCCGCGCAGCGGACCGCCTCTGAAACGTCACCGCCGCCTCCGGCTGTCAGAGCTGATCAGCTCGACGGCACCACCGTGTAGGTGATGCTCGCCGTCGAGGCTTGGCCGTCCCCGCTGGTCGCTGTCACGGTGTACGTGAACGTGCCGGGCGTCGACGTGTCGAGCACCCCACCCTGATCGCTCGTGGCTCCGTTCGAGTCGACGCACGAGCTGATCCCGGGCCCGCCGCTCCCATCGCTACAGGAGAAGCTGGTCGGAACCACATCGCCGACGCTGTACGTTTGGCCGTCCTGCGGCGAGTCGATGCTCGCCGTCGGCGCGCCCGGAACCACTGTGTAGGTGATGCTCGCCGTCGAGGTTTGGCCGTCCCCGCTGGTCGCTGTCACGGTGTACGTAAACGTGCCGGGCGTCGACGTGTCGAGCACCCCACCCTGATCGCTCGTGGCTCCGTTCGAGTCGACGCACGTGCTGATCCCGGACCCGCCGCTCCCATCGCTACAGGAGAAGCTGGTCGGAACCACATCGCCGACGCTGTACGTCTGGCCGTCCTGCGGCGAGTCGATGCTCGCCGTCGGCGCGCCCGGAACCACCGTGTAGGTGACGGTCGCGCTCGAGCTTTCGCCGTCAGCACTGGTCGCGGTCACGGTGTCTGTGTACGTGCCAGGCGTGGATGTCGGGAGCGTCGCCGGACTGGCTGACCCGGTCGAATCGCTGCAGGACGTGAGCCCAGGACCACCGACACCTTCGGTGCAGCTGAACGTCACCGCCGCCGACTGGGCGACCGTGAACGATTGGCTGTCCTGTGGCGACGCGATCGA
>Ga0302325_10020889_pt1 | contig 13718 bp, 14 predicted proteins | sample Palsa_T0_2_FD_201948 | JGI IMG/M metagenome (GOLD analysis project Ga0302325, IMG submission 201948) | Peat permafrost microbial communities from Stordalen Mire near Abisko, Sweden - Palsa_T0_2 | ecosystem: Environmental > Terrestrial > Soil > Palsa > Peat permafrost | place: Sweden: Abisko... | reverse complement strand
GTGTAACAACAACCGCCCTGGGCCATCCACAGGAAGTGGCTCACTTCCTTCCACCGCAACGCCTGCTCAAGACATAACCACCGAGCGTGGTCATGCTTGGACAGTCGCGCGGGCTGGCGTCGAACAGTGCTAAGCCACACTCGTCATACTTGAGCCGAGGCGACAGACCAGCGGCGCGCCAGTCTTGAGCCATCCGCGCAACAGGCCTTTTCCCCAGTGGATCGATGAGCCGCAGCCAAAGTAAGGCCGCGGGTTGCTGCCAGTAGTGACGCAGCCTGTCGGCCCTGCGGAACTTCATTGTGTCGCCACAGTAGCTTTTTCGCACTTCGAGGTCAGCGTTTGCCAGCGCGTCGATAAGTTTTGTGAATCCGAAGGCACCCCTCAATTGGCGCACTGCTCCGTCAGCCCAGGCACGATAATGGTCTTCGCGTGCGGCTTGCCTGCCAGGCGGTGCCATCGCAGGCCACAGGCCACTCTCAACGACGCGGGCGGCACGCGAGTAATCCAATCGGTCGGCGCCGGGGGACATGGATCCACCCATCCCACAACTCTAACGATTGCCTCGGACATGCGCCGCGACATGTACTCACCGATGAGATACTGCTGCTGCCGTTCAGGGACGACAGGGATCGTCCGGCTCTTTGACCGGGTCATGGCGACGTCGCCGCACTCCTGGTTTTGTGCCTCTGCTGCGGCGGCAACTACAAGCCCTCAAAGTCCTACCCACTGACTCATTATCGGTTTTCGGCCGAAGCGACCGTCAAAATCCAGTGGCGTGTCTCTCCGGACGCCGATTTCCCGAGAGTTGGCTTCGTGACAAATCCGCGGCCCGCTCCAGCGGCGTAGCCGAGCCAAATGAAGACTCATGGTGTAGGCATACATTAGGCATGAGCATCCAGTATACGATCCGCCGCATACCCGAGGCCCTCGACAAGAAGACTCGAGAGGAGGCTAAACAAATCGGCAAGAGCGTGAACCGGGTAGTTCTGGAGACACTGCAGGGACCGAAGCTGCCCGCTGGTCCGCCGTACCAAGACCTGGATTGGCTCTTTGACTCAGGCGGAATCGACAAGGGCTTCGACGATGCGATTCGCTCGTTGGACTCACTCCCTCGCGACCTTCCGGAGTGAGGCTGGCGCTTGACACAAACGCCTACGCCGCATTTGTTGTCGGCAATGCGAGCGTCCGCGAGTATGTCATCCGCGCGGAGAAGGTTGGCGGTTCACTGCCGGTCATCGCCGAGGGTCACTACGGGCTCCTCTTGGGTGGGAAGACCCATGAGAACTTTGTCAAGCTCGACAACTTTCTGCAGGGGCCGCGAATTGAATTTGCTCCTTCCAACCATAGAAACCGCGCTGGCCTTTGCCGAGGTTGGATCGGAGCTTCGAAAGCTAGGCTTCGCCGTTCGCCAGAACGACATCTGGATCGCCGCGCCCTGCAAACAGTATTTCTACACGCTCGCGACCCGTGACCGCGACTTTCGCCGCGTACCGGGACTCGTGGTTGCGAACTTCTGACGATTGAGTGCGCCTGCTCCTGAGATCGCCCTCGACTGGCTCGAGCCCAGTCGAATCGACGAAGTCGCTGCGATGGCGGCCCGCGCCATGGCGCCTGACCCAATGAGCGTGACGGTTTTCGGACAGGATGAGGGCAGGCGAGTCAGAGGACTCAGGACCACGTTCCGTCTAACGCTGCGGGCGCTGAAACGACCCGCGTTGATCGCCACGCGGGAGGGGGAGATTGTCGGCGTGGCCGCGTTCGCGCGCCCCAGCGAATGTTTCTTCAAACAGATGGACTCGCGGCGCAAGACCGTTCGCATCGGCAATCGAAGTATCGCTTTCGCCGTGCCTTCGCTGCCCTTGAGGACCCTGTTCTCCTACCTGCGTCTCGGGCCGACCACCTTGAGCCGGATGTCGGTTTGGACCGAGACCACGGCGCGCAACGACCCGAAGGAGGCACACCAGCACATCGAGCTGGTAGCCGTTGCTCCCGAATACCAGCGACAGGGCATCGGGCGTCTGATGATGGATCGAGCTCTCGAGGAAATGAAGTCGCTCCCCGGCATGCCCTACCTGGAAACGAATACGGAAGCCGATGTTCGTTTCTACGAACGACTTGGATTCGAGATCTTGCACTCGGTGGAAGCCATGAATGTCACCATCCGCTTCATGGCAATCCGTCAGTGGCCGCGCGTGCCACCGGAGGAATCCGATCTCACATCCAAGCTTCCACCCTAAGCCGTTAAGCCACGCGTTTCCCTCCCCTGACTCCCGGCTTCTGAGGTACAAAGTTGTATGAACGCATCCACCGTCCTCGTCGAAGCCTATGGCCGCATCGGCGGCATAGTGAACCACGCTCTTCAAGACCTCACTCCAGACCAACTGGCGCACCGAATGACAACCGAAGCCAATTCGATCGCTTGGCTGGTCTGGCACCTGACTCGGATCCAGGACTCCAGCATCGCCGGTGTCGCTGGAACCCAACAAGTTTGGACGGCGAACGGCTGGAAGAACCGGTTTGCCCTTCCATTCGACGACTCGGCCACCGGCTATGGCCACTCGTCCGACGAGGTGGGCAAGTCACCGGGCTCACGAGCGACATGCTGGCGGACTATTTCAATACCGCGAGCCGGGCCACGATCGACTACCTCAATTCGCTGCGCGAAAACGACCTCGACCGAGTCGTCGACGACCGTTGGGACCCTCCGGTAACCCTCGCCGTCCGGCTCGTGAGTATTCTGTCAGACAATCTTCAGCACGCCGGGCAGGCGGCGATGCTTCGAGGCATGCTTCTCGCCAATTGAGTTTGGTCCGCGCGGACGGACCGGCCTCCCCCCGCGTGGGCGCGCACCGCATGCCCAAAATCTGCGCGTATACTGGGCTGAGAAAAAGAGGGGGTGACAGCGATCGCGGTCGTGCTGGTGCGGCCGCTCGCTGGATCCAGGCGTGTGAGATATCTGCCGGCTTGCCGGATTTGGGCCGAGTAGGTTGCTTCACACATCGAGACCGTCCGAGTTGTTCCGCCTACCCTTGGGCTGGCGGGAAGAGTATCGATGGTAATACCCAGTTGGAGCTGGCTACTTACTAAATGGAGCCTGGAACCAAGCATCATCGTCGGGATGGCGGCGCTCAGCGTCGCCTATCTCTATGCCTGCGGCTACCGCCTTCCGCGGACCAAGGCCCCTGCCTCGCCCGGCGGACCGCTGCCGGCGCGTGCACTGTGCAGCCCATTCCAGTTCAGGATGTTCTGGCTCTCCCAACTGATCCTGGCGCTGTCTCTGATGTCGCCTCTCGACTACGTGAGCGATACCTACCTCTTCAGCGCTCATATGATTCAGCACTTGATCCTCGCTTCGGTCTGGCCGGCGGTCCTGCTACTCAGCATCCCCGAGCAACTGGCCGCGCCGCTGTATCGAGGCCGGAATTCGTCGGCGATCATACGTGCCGTTACCTTCCCAGCGGTCGCCCTCATCGTGTTCAACGTCGACCTTTCGGTCTGGCACATTCCGTACCTGTACGACCTGACGCTGACCAATGCCAACATTCACATCTTCGAACACGTCACCTTCATGGCCACCGGCGTCATAGCCTGGTTTCCGGTGCTCAATCCAGTGCGAAGTCGTCGGCTCGCCTACGGCATGCAGGAACTGTACCTCTTCGCCAACCTGTTCCCCATGATGGCGCTTGGGATCTTCTACTCCTTCTGGCAGCATGCTCTGTACGCGCCTTACATCGCGGCGCCGCGACTCTGGGGCATCACTCCCGTCACCGACCAGCAGATCGGCGGCTTGATCATGTGGATGCCGGGAGACCTTCCGTTCGCTTTTGCCATGTTAATCATTGGAATGAATTGGCTGGAGAAGGGCGATCCCAAGGACCTTCCCTCGATCGCGGCTTCGATTCCGGATGCCGTCTCGTGAGCCACTCCCGGTGAGGCGGCTCCGCTCGGTCCAATCGCCGGGCCACCGCGTACTCGTTGCTCTGGCTGTCGCGGCCGGCATGGTGGCTCTCGCCATAATCTCCGCCCACGTCGCCCATGCCGCGGGATCGGGCAGCACCAGCACCACCCCGATCGGCTCTGATCCTTCGGCCCCTCCGTGGTCGGTCCTCGATCCCAAGTCAGACGAAACCAGGCCGGTGTTGACCTTATTCATAATTGTTGGGGTCGAGAGCCTCATCGTTTTCCTGTTGGTCTGCGCTGCGCTCTTTATCAACATCACTCGCTTCAGCCACAAGCCCGGCCAGGATGCGGAACCCAAGCAGCTCTACGGGAACCGCCGTCTCGAGATCCTGTGGACTATCATCCCGGCGGTGATCCTCTTGATCGGTTTCATCGCCACCGTGGTCGTCATGGTCGAGATTGCCGAACCGGCCGACGCCGCCAGCGCCTTGACCATCGACGTGACCGGTCACCAATGGTGGTGGGAGTTCCATATTCCGTCGGCGCACGTCACCACCGCCAACGCGCTGCAGATTCCCGATAACCGCCTCGTTCGCTTCGACATCACCTCGGCTGACGTAGTTCACGATTTTTGGTCGCCCGAGTTGTTCGTTCAGGTGAACGCCACGCCCAATATCACGACCACGCTCTATACCGACCACCCCTCGCTGGGCATCTATCCCGGCGGCTGCTACCAGTTCTGCGGCCCAGGCCACGCCTGGATGCAGTTCCGTATCGAAGTCGACACGCCAAGCCAATTCGCCGCCTGGGTGAAGCACGAAGCCAAGCCCATCGAAGACACGCACCTCTCGAACTTGGCGCTGGAGGGTGAGGGCGTCTTCCTCGACCACTCCTGCGGAGCATGCCACACAATCAATGGATTGCCCAGCGCTCATGGTACCTTCGCCCCCAATCTGACCCATGTCGGAAGCAGGTGGGGAATCGCCGGCGGAGTTCTTGCCATGTCCATCCCCAATCTCGAGCGCTGGGTCACCAACCCCGATCAATGGAAAGAGGGCGCCAAGATGCCCGCGTTCGGATTTCTGACACCCAGCCAGCTTCATGATCTGGCCACTTTCCTCTACGAGGCCAAGTAGTGGCGACGCTTACCACCCAAGAGGTTTATCCCAGGCTCGGGCCCCTTCGCTCCGCCGACGGGTTCTTGAGTTGGCTGCACACGACCGACCACAAGCGGATCGGGATCCTCTACCTCGTCTTCTCCGGTTTCTTCTTCTTCATCGGAGGCATGGAAGCGCTGGTCATGCGCCTCCAACTCGCGGTTCCCGACAACCATCTCGTGACGGCCGAGGTGTACGACCAGTTGATGACCATGCACGGTCTGACCATGATTTTCTTTGTGGTCATGCCCGTACTGATCGGATTTGCCAATTACTTTGTTCCGCTCCAGATCGGCTACCGGGACATGGCATTCCCCCGCCTGAATGCCATGAGCGTCTGGCTGTTCCTCTTCAGCGGGCTATTCATGTATTTCGGCGTGTTCGAAGGGTCACTGCCCGATGTCGGCTGGTTCGGCTACGCGCCCCTCACCGAACACCCCTTTGATCAAACCGCCAGCGCTACCTTCTGGGCGGCCGGTCTCATCCTCTCCGGCGCGGGCTCAATTGCGACCGCCCTGAACCTCATCGTAACCATCCTGGCCCACCGCTGCCCCGGCATGACTTTCCGGAAGATGCCGATGTTCGTCTGGATGGTTCTGGTAAACCAGTTCCTTATCATCTGGGCCATGCCGTTCCTAACCGGCGCGGCGGTCATGGTGCTATTCGACCGGTTCTTCGGCACTCACTTCTTCATCGGGCCCAAGGCCAACGCCATCCTCTACCAGCACCTGTTCTGGTCGCTGGGCCACCCCGAGGTTTACATTCTGATCCTGCCGGGATTCGGCATGATGTCGGAGATCGTTCCCGTCTTCAGCCGGAAACCGCTCTTCGGCTATACCTTCGTGGCCATGTCAGGCGTGGCCATTGGCTTCATCAGTTTCATCGTCTGGGCGCACCACATGTTCACCGTGGGCATGGGCGTGGTTCCCGACGCATTCTTCGCCGCCACCACGGCCATCATCGCCATCCCCACCGGCGTCAAGATCCTGAACTGGCTGGCCACGATGTGGGGCGGCCGGATCCACTGGACCACGTCCATGAAGTACGCCGCGGCGTTCATCCCGCTGTTCGTTATCGGCGGGATCAGCGGCGTGATGTTCTCGTACGTGCCCATCGACTGGCAGACACACGATACCTACTTCGTCGTCGCCCACTTTCACTACGTGATGTTCGGCGGCAGCATGTTCTTGATTCTGGCCGGCCTCTACTACTGGTTCCCGAAGATGACCGGCCGCATGCTCGATGAACGCTTGGGCAACCTCAATTTCTGGCTGATCTTCATCGGCTTCAACGTCACCTTCTTCCCCATGCACTTCCTGCCCACCATGCCCCGTCGCGTGTACACCTATACCGTCGGATCCGGCTGGGGGTTGATGAACATGATATCGACCATTGGCTCGATGATTCTGTTCGCAGGTTTCCTGGTCTTGGCCTGGAATATCTACGTGTCGCTCCGAAACGGCAAAGTCGCCGGGCCTAACCCTTGGAACGCGTTCACCCTGGAATGGGCAACGCCGTCGCCGCCACCCGCCTACAACTTCGCCGCCATTCCCGAGGTTCGCAGCCGGCGGCCACTGTGGGACGAACAGCATCCCGAGGCGCCGGACTGGATCCACGAGGACAACGTCACCATCCCGGCCGGTGTCGCACCCAGCACGGTCGCACCTCCCATCCAGCGAGTCGGTCCCCACAAGTTCAAGCCCTCGCAACAGTTGATGCTCTTCTTCATCAGTTCCGAGTTCATCTTCTTCTGCACCCTGATGGTGATGTACACGGTCTATTCCCAGTACTTCACCTCGACCAAGCAGCTGAACATTGGCCTGACCGGCATCTTCAGCCTCTGCCTCTGGGGCAGCAGCATCACGATGATCGTGGCCGAGCGCTTCCTGAAGAAGGACAACCGGCGCATGTTCGTCACCTGGCTCGTGATAACGATCATTCTGGGCGCCATCTTCCTTGGTGGCCAGGGCCACGAATATTACGATCTCTGGAGCCATGGCTACGGCCTGAGTACGGGCGGTTCCATGGGCGCTAAGGTATTCGGGACCGTGTTCTTCGTGCTCACCGGCTTCCACGGCTTCCACGTCGCGGTTGGACTCGTGCTGCTGATCATCCTGCTTTTCATGAGTAAGAACTGGAGCGCCAAGAAGGACCTGCCGGTGACGGTCATCTCCTACTACTGGCACTTTGTCGACTGGATCTGGCTGCTGATCTTCTCCCTGGCCTACCTGCGGCCGCTGGTCACGGGCCACTGATGGTGCGCGGGAAGGAGGGTACGGTTTCCCATGTCCACTGAAGAGAGAATCGGTTCGTCCTCGGTTGCGACCCTTCCGGCGGAAGAGGAAGCGGAGCACCAGGATGTCCTGGAACCGGAAGCCGGCGGCGCCGCTCATGGCGCGGGCCATGACATTCACCTGCCGCCGGAATCGCTGTGGCCGATTGCCCTTGCTTTCGCCATCACCATTTGCGCCTTTGGATTGGTGACCAACTACCTGGTTTCGATTCCAGGACTGCTTCTCTTCGTCGTCGCCCTCAGAGGCTGGACCCAGGAGTTGTTACGTGCCTGGCATTAAGGATTACTTCCACGGCGAGATAGGCCGTAACCTCTTCCTCTCGGGCATCACCATCGGCTTCGGCGGGGTCGCCGGCATCGTGCTCGGTATTCCGCTCGTTGGCTACGTCTTGACGCCGCTGTTCAAAGAACCGAAAGAGGGATGGTGGGACGTGGGCGCGGTGAGCGCTTTCCCACCAGGCGAAACGCTGGAGGTTCGGTATCCGTTCCCACCCAGCCCGTTTTCGAGTTGGGCCGGCTCAACCTCCGAGGCCGGCGCCTGGATGCAGCGAACGACGACCGGAGAGTTCGTTTGCTACTCCATCTACTGCACCCACCTGGGATGTCCTGTTCACTGGATTGAGATGGACCAGCAGACAGGCCAGGGGCTTTTCCTCTGTCCGTGTCACGGAAGCGCGTTCTATGCCAATGGCTCGGTCGCGGCCGGCCCGGCCGAGAAGCCGCTGGTCCACATACCGGTCAAGGTTTCCAAGGGCCGAGTGTTCGTGAAGCGGGTCGGAGTACCGGTCGCTTGATGCGTGACGTGACAACAAGCGCTGGCGCCGGGCCTGCCGGAGGACTCGGTTGAGCGTCGTCGACCCGCCCGTTACCTCGCCCGCCGAGCCCAAGCCGCCGGACTTAATGCCCGCCCTGATTCGCCCGGTCTACGGTTGGCTCGACGACCGTCTCGGCATCGACGCGGTCATCCGGCCAATCCTCACCCACCCCGTTCCGCGAAGCACCAATTGGTTCAACGTCCTCGGTAGCGCCACACTCACCGCCTTCATATTTCAGCTCGTTACCGGCGTATTCTTAGCGCTGTCGTACATACCAGCGCCCAACGACGCCTACCGAAGCATTCAGTACATCGTCAACGACTCGCTTTTCGGTCACTTCATCCGAGGGATTCATTACTGGGGCGGATCGGCCATGATCCTGCTGATCTTCGCGCACACGGCCCGCGTGTTCCTGACCGGTTCCTACAAGTACCCCCGCGAATTGAACTGGGTCTTGGGCGTCGGCCTCCTGTTCTGCACCATCCTCATGGGGTTCACCGGACAGCTTCTGGTCTGGAACGAGGATTCATATTCGGCCATCGTGGTCGGCGCCGAGCAGGCCGCCAGAACCCCATTCGTGGGGCAATGGGTGGTCGACCTCTTCTTTGCCGGAAAGGCGGTCGGTGGGGCCACACTGACGCACTTCTACGTCATCCACGTCTTCCTCGTGCCCGGACTAATGATGGGTCTCATCGCGGGACACCTGTACCTTGTGGTGTATCAGGGCATCTCAGAGTGGCCGGAGCCAACCTCGGTGGTCGATCCCAAGACCTACAAGGAGAAGTACCACAAGCTGCTCGAAGACGGCATTCCGTTCTTCCCGGACGCCATGGCCAAGGACGCGATTTTCGCGCTGTTCGCCGGCGCCGTGGTCATCGCTCTGGCCCTGATTTACGGCGGCGCGCCTCTGGGACACCCGGCCAATCCGGGCAGCGTCATGACCAACCCCCGACCCTTCTGGTTCCTGATCTGGTACTACGCTTTCCTGGCCCTGATCCCTCCCCAAATCGAGAACCTCCTCATCATTGGTTTCCCAGCCGTGATTATCACCTGGATGCTGATCCTCCCGTTTTACGCCGGCAAGGGCGAACGCGCTCCTTCTCGCCGGCCCTGGGCGGTCGGGTCGGTGTGCGTCGCGGTGCTTTCGTTCATGGTGTTGGGGTACGTAGGATATGTCTCGCCCTGGGCGCCACGGTTTACCGCGACGGGAACAACGATACGCGTGCCGGCGCAGGTCGTGAAGAATCTTCCAACCGCGCAAGCCAAAGAGGGCGCGGCTCTCTTTGGCACCTACGCCTGCACCGCCTGCCACAGCGTTGCCGGGGCGGGTGGGATTCGAGGACCGGCGGTCGAGACCATGTACCGCGACTATGAGGCCGATCCTAAGGCCCTCTATGCTCAGATTGCGGTCGGCGGCAAAGGTACCAGCTACCAGGCCATGCCAGCATTTGGAGAGATTCTCTCCGCGCCGCAGATGCAGTACCTCGTTGCATTCATCAAGGCTGAGCCCCACGCCACCCGGGGCGTGCCGCCGGAGGGAATCGACGATAAATACCGATGGATCGCGGTTGCGGCGCTGATCGCGCTGCTCTTTATATTCACGTGGATATGGACGGGAAGAGTTTTCGCGAGGAGGCGAGCGGCCGAGTCCCTTGTGGCCGGCGGTGATTAACCTCTAGTGGCCGTTCCCAGCAAGACTCTCCCCGTGGCTCATGAGACCGCTCTCGAACTCGTGCGCCCACCCGCCTTCACCATCCCCGACCGGCTCCGCAGTTACGTCAATCTCGCGAAACCGCATGTCACCATGCTGCTCCTGGCGGTCACCGTCACGACCATGATCATGGCGGCCCGGGGCTGGCCCAGCCTTGGCCTGATCGTGGCGACCCTGAGCGGCGGGGTGCTCGCCGCCGCCAGCGCCAATGCCATCAACTGTTATGTCGACCGCGACATCGATGGGATCATGGGCCGCACCCAGCGCCGGGCCGTGCCCTCCGGTCGCGTCGAGCCGATTCACGCTCTCTGGTTCGGCCTGGGTTGCGGCGTGGTCTCGATGGCGATCTTCCTGAGTTTCGTCAATGCGCTCAGCGCTCTGCTGGCGCTCAGTGGGATTCTTTTCTACGTGCTCGTCTACACAATGTGGCTGAAGCGCACGACCCCGCAGAACATCGTCATCGGCGGAGCCGCTGGAGGCGTGCCGGCTCTGGTCGGCTGGGCAGCCGTGACCCACACCCTGGCCTGGCCCGCCGTTGCCCTCTTCGCCATCATCTTCTTCTGGACACCGCCCCACTTCTGGGCGCTGTCCCTGCTCATAAAGAAGGATTACGAACGGGCCAATATTCCCATGCTGCCGGTGGTGCGGGGCGAGGCGGAAACACACCGCCAGATTTTCTGGTACACCCTGGTGCTTCTGGGAGTCTCGCTGCTTCTCCTCATCAACCACACGTCCGGCTGGATCTATCTGGCCGCCGCCGTCGGACTGGGCGCTCCGCTGCTGGTGCTGGCCGTGAAACTGTACCGTTCCACGCCCGCGACACCGGCCGCGGCCCACATCGCGAACCAACTCTTCTGGTACTCGAACAGCTACCTCGCACTGCTCTTCGTGGCCATCGCGCTGGATCGAATCGTCCGCTAAATCTTCATGCCGGCAATCGAAGTTCGCGATCTACGGCGCCGGCGAGGAGATGTGGAGGCAGTCCGGGGCATTTCATTCACCGTCGAAACCGGCGAGATCTTCGGTCTGCTCGGCCCAAACGGCGCGGGCAAGACTTCGACCATCGAAGTGCTGGAGGGCCTGGACCGGCACGACCATGGCACGGTCCGAGTCCTGGGTCAAGAAATGCCCACGGGCGCCGCGTCGGTCAAGGAACGCATCGGGGTCCAGCTCCAGACCACGGGTCTGCCCCGATACCTGACCGTCGCCGAAACCATCGCCCTCTTTGCGTCCTTCTACCGCCAGGCTCCTGCCGATCCCGATCACCTGATCGCCCGCCTCGGCCTGACCGGGCTGAAGAGGCGAATGAATTCGCGCCTCTCTGGAGGCGAACGCCAACGGGTCGCGCTGGCGCTCGCGCTGGTCAATGATCCCGAGATTCTCTTTCTTGACGAACCCAGCGTCGGCCTCGATCCTCACGCTCGCCGAGAGTTGTGGGCGATCATCCGCGAATGGCAATCATCCGGAAAGACCGTCTTCCTGACCACCCACGACATGCACGAGGCCGAATCGCTGTGCGACCGGGTCGCCATTCTGGACCACGGTCAGATCGTGGCCGAAGGTCCAGTGCCCGCGCTCATTGCCTCGGCCGACGCCGAGCACGCCATCTGGGTCGAGGCCGACGGCGTTGCCTTGGGCGACGGCTTCGAGACCGATGTCATGGCCGTCAGCCGTGTTCTCCGAGACGGCGACGGTGTGCTGATCTACAGCACCGATGCCATGGCCACAATGGCCAGCCTGCTGGAACTGCGCGGCCGCGGCGCCCTGAGCTTCGCCTCCTTTCAGCTCAGAATCGCCTCGCTCGAGGATGTGTTCCTGCGGTCGACGGGCAGGATGATCGACTCATGAGTTCCTTCGTGAAGCTGCTGGTCGCCTCTCTCAAGGAGTTCGGCCGCGACCGGACGACGCTCAGTTTCACGATCATCCTTCCGCTGCTGCTCGTCGCGTTTTTCGGGCTGGCATTGAACGGGGGCAGCCAAAAGCTCACCATCGGCATCTCCAAACTGGGTTGGACCACCCCGCCCATGGCAACATTCTCGCTTCAGGAAACCATGCTCGCGGATGTCGCTGGGCTGCAACAGAACCAGAACGTCCACACGGAGTCCGGCTCACCGTCGACGGAAATGGCGAGGCTTCGGGACGGAACCGTCGACGCGGTCCTGGCCTACAGCCCGGGCCACATTCGCCTGTACTTCGACAAGAGCAACGGCGCGACCTCACTGGCGATCCAATCCCTCGATCGATCCTTAACCACAGGCATCGGGTCCCCGAATCGGGCGACACCGCCGATCGTTCTCGATCCGGTTCGCGGCCTCGCCAACAGCCGGCTCGACTTCGTCATCCCTGGCATTCTGGCGACGGCCATCATGTGGCTGGGCATCTTTGCCGCGATTCCTCTGGTCCAACAGCGGGAGCAGCAGATTCTGCGGCGCTTTGCTGTCACGCCCGTTCCCCGGTCCCGCGTCGTGCTGGCACAGGTCGCAAGCCGGTTGGCGGTCGGGCTGGCTCAGGCCGTCGTCATACTGGCCGCCGCGCGACTGGTATTCGGCGTGCCCATCGGCGCCCGGTTCGGATCGGGTATCGGATCGCTGGTCCTGGTGGCGGCGCTCGTCCTGCTGGGAGCGCTCGCCTTTGTTTCCATCGGCTACGCCGTGGCCGCGCTCAGCGCAACCCAATCCAGCGCCCACGCCTGGGCGCAGATCCTCACCATGCCCATGCTCGTGCTGGCCGGCGTGTTCTTCCCGGTGTCTCTCATGCCAGCCGTTCTGCAACCGGTTGTTGCCGTTCTGCCCCTCACCTACCTCGCCGACGCCCTCCGTCAGGTGACAATGAACGGCCAGTACTTCGCGCCCTTCGGAGTCGATCTCGCCGTTCTCGCCGCCTGGATCGTTGGTGCTTTGGCCGTTTCCGTGCGATTCTTTAGGTGGTCGTGAGGGGAGGGAAGTTGAAAGTTCAAAGGTTGATCCCGAGCCGGCCACTTGCTCCGTGCGGCGACTAAATGATTGCGTCACGCCACCGACCGCCGGCCACCAGACATCGTGTTCTTTCAGCCGTCAGCACTCACCGTTGAACTTTCAACTTTGAACTTTGAACTTTAAACCCTTATGAGTCTCCGTACTGTCTCCCGAATCCTCATCCCGCTCGTGATCGCCGGCTCGCTCCTTGTGGCGGCCTGGTATGGTCTTGCTCCAAGGGCCACGGACGCGATACCCGTGCCTGACGACGTGACCTCGATGCAGAACTGGATGGCGCCCAATTTCAGCCTGCACGACCAGGACGGCAGAACGGTATCCCTCCGGTCGCTCCACGGACGCGAGGTGATACTGACCTTCATGTACACCCACTGCGCGGACACCTGCCCGCTGACGGCGCAGAAGCTACGAACGGTTCTGGACAAGCTTGGGCCGGAAGCCAAGCGCATCGCCGTCGTTATCGTATCGACCGATCCATTCGGCGACGACGAGACCGACGCCCGCGCGTTCATCAAGCGAAACGGCTTGAACAACTGGCACTTTCTGCTCGGCAGCTACGCCCAGCTCTCAAAGGTCTGGAAGGAGTTCTATGTCGCCGTCACCGCGCCCCGCGCCGGCGGCGGCCAGACCCACAGCGCCATCATGTACTTCATCGGTCCCAGCGGTCACGTCCAGTCCAACATGCAGGACCAAGTGCCGGGTGAAATCATAGCCCAGGACCTTCACATCTACCTCCGCGACCGGCATTGGGTAAACAGCCTGCCGGTAGCGGCCTCCGTGGGCAGCAGGGCGCCGGCATTCGTCCTGCCTTCGCTTACCGGTGGGACGATCTCGCTGCGTCGGTATGCCGGCAAGCGTCTCATTCTCAAG
>Ga0302325_10020888_pt1 | contig 13718 bp, 10 predicted proteins | sample Palsa_T0_2_FD_201948 | JGI IMG/M metagenome (GOLD analysis project Ga0302325, IMG submission 201948) | Peat permafrost microbial communities from Stordalen Mire near Abisko, Sweden - Palsa_T0_2 | ecosystem: Environmental > Terrestrial > Soil > Palsa > Peat permafrost | place: Sweden: Abisko... | reverse complement strand
GGCTAGCGCGGTCGACCTGCGCCGGAACGCCCGGTGGGCAGCCTCATTCAGGTGCCTTCATGTAGGCGACTGCGTCACCGCGGTAGCTGCCGAGAAAAATTGTGTCACCAACCTGCAGTGCGGTTGTCCCATCGCTGAAGGTAGGGTTGGCCGGTAGGTGCGCAACCACTCGCGTCATCATGCTCACCGGATCCAATTTCACGATGGTGGTATCGTGCCTGCAGTTGCCGCCGGGGCAATCGAATAGAAGCTGTTTCGGATCCGCGTTCTGACCGGTCACGTACAAACTGCCATCCGGCGCGTAGTCGATATTGTCGGGTAGGAAGTCCAGCGGCGCCGTCGCACGCTCGGCGCTGCCGTCGCGCGCCAAGCGGATCACGGCGCGGCCGAAAAACCAATTGAAATAGAGCCATCTGGCATCAGCCGAGATAGCCACGCCGTTATCGCCCGTGTGCTCAGCGCCGGCGAGCGGCGCGAAGCCGCGGCCGGGCTGCCACTCGTACACGGCGCCGGCGTACTGCCCATTTGCCATCTTGGTCTGCGCTTGCGAATCCTTGGGATCGAAGGTGCTCGTGACGATGAAGCCCTCACCCGGCAATGGCACGACGGCATTGAGCCAGGCGCTGACAGTGAGCACGGCGCATCCGCTCCAGGTGAGCCGAGGTTCCGGGCCGCGCGCATCGACGGCAAACACTTCGACGGATTCGCGTCCACCGTGGTTGATAGCGTACAGCGTGTGCCGCCCGTGGCTGCCGGACCGAATGGCGAGGCCGTGCGAGATAAATTGCGTCGCGTCGGGCACGGGGCAATCGCCGTAGAGCCTGGTATTGCGCTCCACCGCGGCGAGCGAAGCCTGGGCGATAGAGTGCCAGCGCTTGTCCGTCGCATTCAACAGGTACAGATCGCCTGGCCCCGGCGGCGAGCCCGGCAGGGCACCGCCCAAGCCACTGATGAGAATCCACGGCGTGCCGGGAATCTGCACCAGATCCTCCGGGTGGTGTGGCCCACAAATGAAGTGCAACTCGCCCTGTGGCGCACAACTCTGCTCGGCGGCCGGCGCGGAAGAGGAGGAAACCCCGGAAGCGAGTAGCCCAATAGCGACCCCGATTGACACGCACTGCTTCATGACATCCTCCGGAAGCGTCAAGGCCGCAGCCCGGCAAACGTATTGCCACGCCGCCCAAGAATGACATACGTTCGCGCTCTTCGGTGCCGCAATCAAACGCTGCCTGAGGAGATTCCATTGAGGCAATCCAAGTACCCACGACGAGTCGTCACCGGCCATGATGAGAGCGGCAAATCGATCGTCCTCTCGGATGGGCCGCCGCCGCAACATCATCAGATGCATGGCTCCGCGATCGGTGCGGACTTCTACGAGATCTGGAATACCACCCGATCCCTGCCGCTGCTCACCTCAGCGGAAGCACACGAACCGAACGAGCGTGGCTTCACGATCATGCCGGTCACAGGTCATCTGTTGCGTATCATCGAGATCTATCCGCCGCAGGCAGGCGGCAAGCGCACCGTCATGCATCGCACCAAGACGCTCGACTATGTGGTGGTAATCGAGGGCGAAGCCGTTCTGGTACTCGACGACACCGAAGTGGTGCTGAACAAGGGCGATGTCCTGGTTCAGCGCGGCACAGATCACGCTTGGGAGAATCGCTCCGACAAGGTCGCGCGCATGGCGTTCTTCCACATTGATAGCGAATTCAGTGAGGAATTGCTGGCGAAGCTGCCGAAGCCACTCGAACTGATGCGCTGAGGCCAAACCTGCATCAGAGGCAGTCGTGCGATACTGCCGGCGGCACCGCCAGCAGCAAATTTTGCGCCGGAGTAGCACCAGTGCTGGCAGAAGTGCTCTGGCCGGGCACATAGGGGGTAGACGTGAGCGAGACCGAGGACGCGGCATTCGCCGCAGGCATGCAGGTGCGACGCGATATGTTTGGGCCCGGCGGCGCTGAAGAGCGCTATGCACAGGCCACGGACTTCAATCGTCCGTTCGAGGACATGGTCACGCGTTACTGCTTCGGCGACACCTGGACCCGGCCGGGTCTGGACCGCAAGACCCGCAGCTTGATCACGCTGGCCGCACTGACCGCACTGACCAAGCCCAATCAGCTCAAGGTTCACGTTGCCGGCGCCCTGGCCAATGGCTGCAGTGTCGAGGAGATCCGTGAGACCATTCTGCACACGGCCGTGTATGCGGGAGTGCCCTGCGGCGTCGAAGCTTTCAATGCCGCGGCCGAGGCTCTCGCGCGTCACGCCGAGCGCAAGCCGTGAACGTCGCGTTCATCGGCGTGGGTTCGATGGGGACCCCCATGGCGGCCTGCATCGCGCGCGCGCACCACCCGCTCACCCTATACGACAGTGTGCGCGAACGCGCCATGCAGGTAGCCACCGAGCATGGCGGGCGCGTCGCTGATGGATTCGACGATCTGGCCGCTTCGGACTTCGTCGTGACCATGCTGCCCACCGGACAGATCGTGCGCGATCTATACCTGCGCGAGGGACTGGCGCGGAAACTGCGACCTGGCGCCATCGCCATCGACATGAGCTCGTCCGATCCCGTGGGGACACGTGCACTTGGCGCCGCCCTCGCGGCCCGCGGCGTCACACTGATCGACGCGCCCGTCTCCGGCGGAGTGCCGCGAGCGGTTCAGGGCACGCTGACGATCATGATCGGCGGCGATGATCCGGCGGCGATCGATCGCGCCCGGCCGCTGCTGCGCGCCATGGGCGATCGGCTGTTCGACACCGGAGGTCTCGGCAGCGGACACGCAATGAAAGCGTTGAACAACTTCGTGGCGGCAGCGGGCTTTGCCGCCTGTGCCGAAGCACTGCTGGCTGGGCAGCGCTTTGGCCTCGATCCCGCGCGCATGGTAGAGATCCTGAACGTTTCCACGGGCCGTAATTTTCATACCGATCTGGTGCTGAGAGAACACGTGGTCGGGGGCAAGTTCGCCAGCGGCTTTCAGCTCGGGTTGCTCGCCAAAGATGTGCGCATAGCCGCCGACCTGGCGCACGATCTGCGGCTCGACGCGCCGCTGGCGCGTCTGGTGAGCGAGCGTTTCGAGACCGCACGCGATGCGCTCGGCTACACCCGTGATCATACGGAGGCAATCAAGGCCTGGGACCAGAACAGCGCCGCATGAATGCGGGCCAGTCCGTCGACGTGGTACGAGTCATTGACTCGGCGCGCTTCGTCGGATGGCCACTGGCCATCACGGTCCTGACAATCCTGATCATGCTGGTCGACGGCTACGACCTGCAGAGCATGGCATTCGTCGCCCCAGCCATCGTGGCCGACTGGGGCATTGCGCGTGCCGACCTCATATGGGTCTTGAACGGCAGCCTGATCGGCATGGCCATTGGATCGGTGGCGCTCGGCCGGCTCGGCGACCGTGTCGGGCGCAAGCGTGCCTTCATCGCCTGTCTGCTGGCCCTGTGCGCCGGTTCGCTGCTGAGCGCCCATGCCCGCAGCCTCGGCGAGTTGTTCCTGTGGCGTGCAGCCACGGGCATCGGACTCGGCGGGCTGACACCGTTGGCCGCGACCTTCATCTCCGAGTGGACACCGCGCCGAGTACGCAGTATCGCAGTTGCCTGCGCCGTAGTATCCGTGCCCCTGGGCGGAATGATGGGTGCCATGATCGCGCAACGTGCAATCCCGTGGTTCGGCTGGCGTGCGATCTTCTGGATCGGAACCGCCCTGCCGCTGCTGTTCGCCATTTTGGCCGCTTGGCTGTTGCCGGAATCACCGAGATTCCTGGCACAGGATCCAATCCATTCGAAAGCGCTGGCTGCCCTCCTCAACCGCCTGGTGCGCGAGCCGCGTTTTGTGGACAGCGAGCGTTTTTATGTTGCCGAACCCGCAGCGCCCGCCCGACACTGGCTCGGCATCATCCTCAGCCGCGAGTACCGATACACGACGCTGCTGCTTTGGTCCGCGTTCGCATTCAATACGCTGGGCCTCTACACCTATGCGAACTGGCTGCCCACTGTATTGACGGCGACCGGATTCACGCAGACGGCGGCGCTCGAGCAGCACCAATACTTCAACTTCGGCAGCTTTTTCGGCGCAGTCGGCGGTGCGATCCTGATCGGCCGCTATGGCTCGCGCCTGGTGGGAACCGGGCTGGCGCTGCTCGGAGTCGCAGCAACACTGCTCATCGGCGTCGCGCTGACGGACTCAAGCCCTGCGGGTCCGCAGCTTTCGCTGCTGGTGCTCGCTGCAGGCGCGGCCTTCAGCGGTGTGCAGTCCTTTCTCTACGCAGTAGGCGCACATTCTTACCCTACCTACGTGCGCGGCGCCGGTGTCGGCTGCGCGCAGACCATGTCGCGCATCGGCGGCGTACTCGGCGGCCTTGCGGCCGGGGCCTTCTTCGGGCTGCGCCCGCAGCCCCCGCTCAGCGGTTTCTTCTATGCCCTGGGTACTCTGGTGATCATGGTCGCCGTGAGCTTCTTTCTGTTGCGCACGCATATCGCGCCGAATCGCAAAGGGCGCTGAGGCCGGCAAATCTGGGTCGAAGACAAGTCCGGGCTAGTGAGCGCCCGTCATGCCGTGGCGCTGCTTCAGCGCATCGAGGCGTGCCGAGGCCAGGAACGACAGCAAATCACCCGCCGCCCTGGGACTCCTGCAGGCCGGCGTTAGAGCACCCGTGAACGTCGTGACCAGCTGAATCTTTGAGGGTAACGGACCCAGGACATCGATGCCCGGCACGCCGAGCAGCTCGCTGAGTTGCTGAAACCCGAGCTTGACCTCAGCGCTCGCGAGCAGGCGGCCCACGGGCACGCCCGGCGGCGGGACGACGATGCGCGCGCGCAGGCTATCGAGGATGCCCCAACGATCGAAGAGCGTCTCGAGATATCGACCGCTCGGGCCGGTCGAATCGGCAATGCTTGGATGCGGAGCGCCGGTCGGCACCGCCACGGCGATCTGCGAGTTCATGAGATCGATGCGGCTTGCTGCAAGGAGTTGACCGCCTTCGATCAACTTGTCGATGGCGTCGCTGGACAGCACCACAACGTCGACCGGCTCGCCCGCCGCGACGCGTCGAGCTACTTCCACGCCGCCGGCGGCTTCGGCCACGATCGACCTAGGAACACTGTCTTTGTAAATGGCAATGGCCGCGGTGAGCACCTCGCGCGGTGCCATCGAAGACAGAAGCTTGAGGGTTTCAGCCAAAGCGTTTGATTGAATCTGCCATGGCAGCCCATGATAACAAAGACGGCCGAACGCTCACGAGCGGCTGCGATTTCCAAAGGACCAACTACTGGATTTTCAGCGCCGCAGGCGAAGCGGTTTATGCTATTGATATGATTGGAAATACTGTAGTCTGAGTGTCCAATGAGTCAGACCTCGGGCAAATTCCTTGAGCAACCAATCAGGGCCTGAAGGCGAGCTCTCAATACGGGGCAACCAGCGAGCCGTCTTTCTCAGCTACGCGTCCGAGGATGCGGATGCCGCACAGCGCATCTGCGCCAGCCTGCGCAGCGCCGGTATCGAAGTGTGGTTCGACCAAAGCGAACTGCGAGGCGGCGACTCCTGGGACGCGATGATCAGGAGGCAGATCAAGGCCTGCGCCTTATTCATGCCGATCATTTCGGCGCACACACGCGCACGTCCGGAAGGCTACTTTCGTCTCGAATGGAAGCTGGCCGTCGATCGCTCGCACTTGATGGCCGCCGAAATGCCGTTTCTTCTGCCCGTGGTCGTGGATGGGACTCGGGAAACCGATGCTCTCGTACCAGACAAGTTTCGGGAGGTGCAGTGGATGCGGCTGCCGGGCGGGGAGACCCCTGCCGCGTCCGCGGAGCGGATTGCGCGGCTGCTATCTCCCGATGGGCAGGCCGCGCCAGCGGCCGTAGCGTCGCGCAACCCGCCGCCGGGCACTGACGACCATCGCATCAGCAATTTCCGTAAATCTGATGAGGCGAATACCAAGCGCGCGCTACCGTGGCGGTCAGGAACCGCCGTGCTTCTGACCTTAGCGGCACTCGCGATCGGTTACTTCGTAGTCGAGCGGCTGGCGCCATCGAAGCGCATCACAGAATCGGAACGGGCCTCGGCGCCGGCCGGTCCAGTTGCGCCCGCGCAAAGTACGATTGCCGAGGATTCGATCGCGGTTCTGCCGTTCCTCGATATGAGCGAGAAGAAGGACCAGGAGTACTTCTCGGATGGGCTCAGCGAGGAGTTGCTCGATCTGCTGGCCAAGACGCCGGGGCTCGAGGTCATCGCCCGCACGTCGTCTTTTTACTTCAAGGGCAAGCAGGCAACAATTGCCGAGATCGCGAGCACACTGCACGTTGCGCACGTGCTCGAGGGCAGCGTACGCAAAGCGGGCAACACCATGCGCGTTACAGCGCAGCTGATCCGTGCCAGTGACGGCGTGCATCTGTGGTCGGAAACCTACGACCGGGAATTCAAGGACGTCTTCAAAGTCCAGGACGAGATCGCAACCGCAGTGGTCGGCGCTTTGAAGCTCAAACTGCTGGCCGCGCCGGGCGCCAAAAATCGTCAGACGGCGAACACTGAGGCGTATACCCAATACCTGATCGGTCGGCAGATCTTGTTGCAGGAAAATTGGGCTGCGGATGATCGTGCAGCGGCGGCATTCCGAAAAGCGATCGCTCTCGACCCCGATTATGCCGCCGCCTGGGCGAATCTCGCCGACGCGCTGGATGGCGCGGCCGAAGAGGCGATGTCAGTTGAACTGTTCAAGACGGGCAAGCGAGAGGCGCTGGCGGCCGCCGAAAAGGCCGTGGCACTGCGCCCGGACTTGAGCGACGGCTTTGCGGTGCGCGGCTACCTTCGGGCCTGGAACCAATGGGATTTTGCCGCGGCAGAAGCGGACTTCCGGCGTGCACTGACTCTGGATCCCGACAGCCCCGAAGTGCACGCCAGCTACGCAAGATCGGTACTGCTCCCAACAGGACGGTTCGAAGAGGCTCGAGCTGCGGCGGTGCGCCTGACGAACGCCGATCCGCTCAATGCCCAAGGTTGGCGCCTGCTTGGAGGGGCAGAGGAACGCCTGGGCCACCTGGCCGCTGGCAGAGCAGCGCTGTTACGGGCTCTCGAGATCAGTCCGGAGCAGTCAAATACCGCCGGGGTAATCGCCTTTTCGTTCCTGCTGGAAGGCAACCCGACCGAAGCGCTGAATATTGCACCGCGGTCGACGTCCGAAGTATTCCGGCTTGCCCCCTCGGCCATGGCCTACCACGACCTCGGTCGTGACGTCGAGTCGCAGCGATTGCTCGATGAGTTGATCGCGAAATACCACGACTTCGCGGCGTACCAGATCGCGGAGGTGTTCGCCTGGCGTGGAGATATCGACCACGCCTTCGAGTGGCTCGACAAAGCCTACGATCAGACCGATGCAGGGCTGACGCAAGTCAAGACCGATCCGATGCTACGGCGCCTGCACGCCGATCCACGCTTCGCTGCGATCCTGAAAAGAATGAATTTGCCGCTCTAGCACCGGCGGTAACTACGACGCTGGTCCCAATGACCGATGGCTCACCGAATGAGCAGCACTCACTACCAACCAGACAGCTGGGACATCACCTCGGGCAGTACCGCAGTCCCCTCTTCTCGAACCGCGTCCAGCGCCGTCGGATCCAGCCCCAGCGCCTTGACGATCGTCGGCGCTACCTGTGCGGTTGTCGTGGTGATCGATACCGTCGAGGCCTTGAAGCGCGGGTTTGCCACCAGCATCACGACGTTAGTATCATCATGCGCGAATCCGCCGTGATCTTCGATCATGGTGGTACTGCCGGAATAGGTCACGCCGACGTTCGGCGTCACGATGATGTCCGGCGTGCGCGGATCCTGCCCCGGCGCGAGTCCGCCCTCGTTGTAGTTTAGCCATAGCGTGGGGCCGTAGTAGATCTGCCCGAGGCCGATCGCCGCGGCATTGCTTTCGAGCAGTCCCACCGCTGCCGTTACACTTGCACCGGGGTTCAGCCAAAGAACCGACACATCGTCTTCCGTCGCACCGATTCCGGTCGTGTTTAGCGGTGACTCCGAGAAGGGGATAGCACTGCCGAGCAGTGTGGCAGGCGTGTTACTGCCGTCGGCCACATACAAGGTCGGGTCAATTGGCGAAGCTCCATGCTTTGCCGTGATGATGAGCAAGGTATCCTCATAGATGCCCGCGTTCTTCAGCGCGCCCACGATGTCGCCGATCGAGGCGTCCACGAACTCGATCTCCTGCAGCAATTCCGAGCTCGGCAGAGCCGCCGCATTTTGATAACCGCCGCTGCCTACACCCGGCTCGGCCACGCTTTGTCCGATGTATACGGCTTGAAAATTCATGCCGAACAGCGCCGGAACTACGGCCGGCGCGCCGCGGTGTGTCTTGCCGGCAACCTGATTCAGCAGAGCCTTCACCTTCAGCGCGTCGTAACACTTAATGTTAGCGAAGCTGCTATTCCACGCGCCGCCACTGGTATCGCGAACCGTAGCGCAAGAAGTACCTTGCGAGGTCGTCACGCCGGGCAGCGGCACCACGTTCGAACTCACCTCGGGCGAATAGTAATCATCCAGGCCCTTGCCGCCCGATCCAGCCGCCATCGAATAGGATGGATGCTTGTCGATCCAGGCGGTATAGCCGCCCGCCGCGTGCACCACGCCAAAAATGGTGTTGGTCCGGATGAAATCCCATGGATGCACCGGCGCGCAACCCTTTTGCGGGTCGCGCACCAGTTTCGCCGCGTCGATCGAGGCGACACCCCCATCGGTCAGCGCTGCACCCGGAGCCCCGCCGTTCAACTGAGTATCGTCGATGTCGATGCCCTGATCGTAGTCGGTCGTCGTTCCCGTCGGTTTTCCGTAGGGCGTGCACGAGCCTGCGGCAAGACCCGTTCCGGTCGTAGCCGCCGGCGCATCGAGTGATCTGTCATACGCCACGTCGTAGTACAGGCCGGTTGACTTCGGCGAACCGCCGGAAATGATCGCCGCCAGTCCGGGGAAGGAATCCGATGGCTTCGAGGAAACGGCAGCTACGTAGTTGATTGCGTGATCGCTCAAAGCCTGCATGGTTGGGCAGTATGGATTGCCGTCGTTCACACCCGCGATCCCATGTGAACAGTTGTAGAAATCCACGGCGTGCATGCCGTCGATGCTCAGCAGCAGCACGTGCTTGATATCTCCGGTACCGACCTCGCTCGCCGTGGCGCAGGTCAGGGACGCAAGCGTTACGCCAACCGCAACCCCAACCTGGATCAGCCGATTTGCCTTCACGTGGAATTCTCCCCAGTATGGGGAGAACCTAACGGTATTTGTTTACGTCTTGATGACCGGGTCGTCGAGAGTTAAATCTGCGGACGTAAGCGCTTGTTTTGCTTGAGCGTGTGCGCCTCGACGCATCCCCCAGCGACACAGGAACCAGCTTGACGATGTGGAACTCAATGCTGCGCCAGCTTTCCGACCTGCGTCGTCTCGCTCGTCGGGCGCGCGCGGGCCTCCAGCGTGAGCATGTTGATGAAAGTCTCGGGCGGTACCGCACCGCTGAAGAGAAACCCCTGGAATTCGTCGCACTGATGTCGGCGCAGGATCTCGAGTTGCGTGACCGTTTCCACTCCCTCGGCGATCACCTTCAGATCGAGTGAGTGCCCGAGGGCAATGATGGCACGGACGATCGCGAGGTCGTCCGGGTCACTGGCAATGTCGCGCACGAAGGTGTAGTCAATCTTCACGCTGTCGACCGGGAAGCGCTTGAGGTAGGCGAGCGATGAGTGTCCGGTGCCGAAGTCGTCAATCGCCAGGGTAATGCCGTACGTCTTGATCTGCTCGAGCAGATGCAGCGCCTGCTCGGGATCGGTCATGACGACGCTCTCGGTGATCTCGAATTCGAGCGAGCTCGGGTCGCAGCCGCTCTCGTTGAGCGCGCGATTGAGATTTTCGATCAGGCTAAGGTCTGCGAATTGCTGGGCCGAGAGATTGATGGCAACACGCGGCAACGAGAACCCCCGCGTGCGCCAGCTGGCCAGATCGGCGCAGACCCGCTCCAGCACCCGATTGCCGAGCGCGCGGATCAGGCCCATCTCCTCGGCCACGAAGATGAAATCCCCCGGCAGCAGCATACCCAGCTGCGGGTGACGCCAGCGCACCAGTGCCTCGGCACCCGAGATGCGTCCCGTGCGCAGATCGACTTTGGGCTGATAGTGAACCTCGATCTCCCCCCGCTCCAGTGCCTGACGCAACTCATTCTCGAACGCCAGCCGGTCGATACTATGCACATCGATTTCGTCGGAGTAGAAATGGAAGGTGTTCTTACCGGACGCTTTGGCGCGGTACATGGCGATGTCGGCGTTCTTGAGCAGCGAGGAGCTGTCCGCGCCGTCCTTCGGATAGAGCGCGATGCCGACGCTACCGGAGAGGTGATACTCGCGCGCCGCGATCCGCAGCGGCTTTGACATCGACACCAGCAGCTTCTGGGCGATGGCGCTGAGTTCCTCCACGTAACTGAATTGCTCCACGATCAGCGCGAACTCATCGCCGCCCACCCGTGCGAGCATGTGGTCGGCGCCCACGCAGGTCTGCAGATGCTGCGCAATCTGCCGCAACACATTGTCACCGGCATCGTGGCCCAGCGTGTCGTTGATGACCTTGAAGCGATCGAGATCGATGAAAAACACACCGACCGAGCCCCCCGAGCGTTTCGCACGCGCGAGTGCCTGCGGCAGCTGATAGCCGAACAACAGCCGGTTCGGCAGTCGCGTGAGCTCATCGTGGTGCGCGAGGTAGCGAATGCGCTCAGCGGCCCAGCAGCTCTCGATCGCGATGCCGGCGACACTGGTGCAAACACCAATCAGATGCTCATCGGGCGGCCGCGCCGGCGCACCCCGCAGCCGATACAGCGCCAGAGAGCCGATGGCCTGTCCCTTGGTGCCCATAATCGGCCACGCGCTCACGGACTGCACGCCGGCCGCGGCGATCGCCGCCTGCAGCGAGCCTACTGTTGAGTAGGCGTCCACGGATCGATCGAGCACCGCGGTGCCGTTGCGGATCGCCTCGAAGCAGGGAATCGCCAGCTGGCCGCGTGCCGACTCGGCGAGCGACTGGCCAAAGCCGGATGGCAGTGACGGTGCGATGCCCAATGTGCACCGTGCAGCATCGGGTTCGAGGGCAATCAACGAGCACAGCTGCCCGCCGGATTGCGCTTCCACGAAGCGCGCCAGCGTTGAGAAGATGCTCGACAGGCCCGCGCCGGAAGCGATCAGGCTCAGGATGCGGTTCTGATCCGCGAGGATGTCGGACTTGTACCGCCGCTCCGCTTCCCAGTGCAGGCTCTCAAGCGCGAATGAGGCCTCCATCGCCAGCTGCTCCATGAGCTCGACGATGTCGCTGCGGAAGAACTGCCGCTCTTGGGAGAACACACACAGCACGCCCACCAGCTCGCCCTGGCAGCGCATCGGGAAGGCTGCTTCCGACGGGAACACCGAGTCGACTTGCCGATGCACGATGCGGGAAGAGCCGCCCTGCAGCGTGAGCTGCAGGGCACTGTCACCGATGCGTGGGCCCGCTCGCGTGACTGACACCAGCGTCTTGAGATACTCCGGGTGTTGCCCGTGCGTGGCCAGGAACTCGATGCCCGATTGGTCTTCCTTTAGCGAGCCTACGGCTGCGAGCATCAGTCCGCTGGCGCCGACGCAGATGCGGCACAGCTCGTCGAACAACTCACGGCGGTCGCTGACGCGCGAGATCAGCTGGCTGGTCTGGCTCAGCGCGGCATAGAGTTCAGTCAGGAGCGCGAGTCCCTGCTCCTTGACATCGCGCTCGCGCACGCGGGCGTGCGTAACGGCGATGCACAGCCAGGCGATGATCAGCGTGCCGAGCGACAGGACGATGACCAGCAACGTGCGGGTGAGGCGCGCCAGATCGCCGAGCTTGGCCGCGAATTGAGCCGTGACCGGCCCGAGTTCGCCATTGATGCGATAGAGCTCGGATTCGACTCTGGCTTGCTCATCTGGCGATACGCGCGGGCCTTCGGGCGGGTGCAGGCGGTCCGCAATGGCAGTCAGCCGCATCGTGTAGCTGTCACCCGCAGTCCAAAGTTCGATTGCCTGGCGCACCGGCCCATAGCCTCCGAATAGTCGAAACAGCAGGATGGCACTGCCAATGTCCGCCGGATGGTTCCCGGCCTTGAGGAAACCCGCACGGGCCGCCGCAAGGTCCACGGGCCGGCGCTGCAAGGCCATCCGGGCCTGCCGGTCACCGAGTGGAAAGGCGATCGCGCTCAGGTACTGCGCGTAATCCGCGTCCGAATGCGAAGCGCTATAGCGCGACAAATAGTAGGTCGCGTCCTTCTGGCCCTTGGAGAAGAGGCTCTCGCCGCCTACCCAAGCGCGCACAGTCGACAGCACTTCGATACTGATCGCCGCAGCGAGCAACATCACGGCCAGCGAGACCAGAATCGGCGCCACGAATCGGATCGTGGATCGAGATTGCCCGATCAACCCGATAGGGTTGCTGCCTTCGGAGCGCATCATCCCTTGGGCACCTTGGAGGAGAGAGAGTAAAGTCCAGCTTATCGACCCGAACCCATTGATTCTGGGAGCGCGGTCACGCCCCGAGCGCCGCCTTCACGCGCCCACCGCCTGCTCGCGCCCGGCAAGTTCCCTCCGCATCCCGCCGTGTAGCCGTTGCACGATCAGTCGCGGATCCGTAGACTCAACATAACGTGCTCTGAGATGCAGAAAGAAGTCGTGAAAACAGACAGTTAGCCAGGAAGGCTAACCGATCTTTGAGGCAGGGTGCATCAGTTCGCGGGTGCGACTGAGTGCCTAGGGAGAATCGATCATGTCCCTCACCCCCGTCAACATACAATCTGCGGCCCACGTGCTGCGGGACCCGACCCCAGAATATCCTTGGATCAATGAGTTAAAGGATTATCTTAGACCAGATTGGCAAGAACTGATCGATGGCGAGTTCGTAACCGGTGTCATTCGCGGAACCTGGTCGGTGCAAGCCATGCGCGGCTGGATCCTGCAGCTCTACCCCTTCATTCACGCTTTCCCGAAGTTCCTGGCCGAGGGGCTACTCAAGGTCGAGGATGAGCACGCCCGATCGTTTTTGATCGACAACATCCGCGTCGAGAAGGCGCATGCGGACCATTGGTTGGGGATGGGCGAGGGTTTCGGCCTCCAGCCGCGCGAGATGGTGGCGCTCGCCGAGGGCGAGCGCGCGCTGCTGCGCGACGTGCAGTCGCTGAGCGATTGGTTGTGGTTCATCAATGCCAAGGGCTCACTGGCCGAAGCGGTGGCCGCGACCAGCTTTGCCATTGAAGGTGCAGCCGGCGATTTGAGCCTCGCCCTGCTGAAGGGTTTCGAGGCTTATCGATCGCGTGAGGGCGTGACGATCAACGCCCGCACCACCAAGTGGGCCCGCAACCACGCCAAGTACGATGACGACCATCCGCGAATCGCGCTGCAGATCGTGGGCCGCTACGCGACGCAGGAGCGTGTGCGCATGAAGGTCATGGCAGCCGCGCGTCGCAGCCTGCAGTTGCTGAACCTGGCGTTGCTGTCGGCCGCCCGGGCCTTCTCTTGCGACAGCCTGAGTCTCGCACCGCATGAGATCATGGTTCGTACTGGCGACCGACGCCACGCCCAACAGGCGATCGGCTTTCCCGACCGTCGCATCGTCGATCGTCGCATGAGGGCGGGCAGCGATGAGGAGCGGCAACGGTTGGCTTAGCTAGTGCCTCGAGAGCTAC
>Ga0302325_10020887_pt1 | contig 13718 bp, 6 predicted proteins | sample Palsa_T0_2_FD_201948 | JGI IMG/M metagenome (GOLD analysis project Ga0302325, IMG submission 201948) | Peat permafrost microbial communities from Stordalen Mire near Abisko, Sweden - Palsa_T0_2 | ecosystem: Environmental > Terrestrial > Soil > Palsa > Peat permafrost | place: Sweden: Abisko... | reverse complement strand
GCCATTGTGCCGCCGAAGACCATGTCCTGGCTGCCGGGAGCGGTCACCGTCAGTGCGGAAAGGTTCTTTGAGAGGGCGGTATCGATACTGTTTATCAAGGAGGTGTAGATCGCATATCCGCTGTCATACTTGGGATTCAGGTTGCCGGCGCCCTGCAACGCCTGGGAGTATGGCATTTCGTCGTATAGGTCGACCATTAAGGACGCGGTATACGCATTCATGACGGTGCCCAGCAAATAGTAGTTCCAGTCACCTTCCTCGGCGGATGTATTGATGACGAATTTGTAATCCTCCAATGCTTGCGTAAACAACACGTCATACACACCGTTGACGAAGTTGTCTGTTGAGGGTAAATTGTAAGATTCGGTTTGTACATATTGCTGCGCCAAATCCGACTGGGTAAAGAACTGGGACCAGATCCCCCCGACAATGGCGAGATCTCCGCCGACCTTTCCTGTGGTCGCAAGCACTGCCGCGGGGAAGACGACGGAGGGCGTACCCTGGCTTAGATTGGGCAGGCTCGGATTTTGGTTGATGTTCAGTTGTTTTTTGCAACTTATGATGGATAGGAGGCCAATAGCGGCACACAGGGTTTTGTTGATTATTTTCATATTGCTGGTTTTAGAAAATAGCTTTTACAATGATACCATAGCTCCGGGTGAGCGGCGTCGTTGCGAACTCGCCGACCTGGCCGCCGAGGTCATTGCCCAGGTTGGTGGCTTCCGGGTCCACGTAGACATTGGCTTTGGGCGTCCACAGCAGGAAGTTTCGGCCGAAGACGCCGATCGTGGCGGAAGACAGCCTGAGCACGCTAAGGAGTCTATTGGGCATGCTATAGGATAGGTTGACGTCCCTAAGCTTTAAAAAAGAGCGGCTGAAGATGCGCATGGCGTCGGATCCGCCCGAATAACTGCTGCCTTCGGAATAATAATTATAGATCTGATTGGTTTCGTTCAGGCCGCCTATCGGAATGTAGTTGGCCGGGATATTGTTTTGAGCGCCGCCGATCTGGGTGGTATTGGTGGCGTAGCCCGTTTTACCGCCTGCACCGTTTACGGCATAGACCGAATTGGGTATGATGAATGGCTGGCGGTTGTTGTAGGTGGTGGCGACGCTGTTGCCGACAAATAAGGCGAGATCGGCGGTGTTGCTATACATCACACCCCCATACCGGAAGTCGAGGGAGAAATTGAGCGAAAGGTTTTTGTACGTTACCGTGTTGGTGAGGCCCATGGTGTAGGTATAGAGGCCGGTACCGAAATAGCCCTTGATCAGTCCGTTTGCATCGAGTGCCGTTGCGTTGGGTAGCGGCAGTCCGGTCGTGGGGTTCACTACGACCTGGCCGGAAGGTGAGCGTTGCGGCACGACCGAATAGATGGACGCCACCGTCTTGCCCACCACCGCTCTCATCTCGGCATCACCCAGTGTGCCCTCGCCCGTGAGCAAGGGGTCGGGTGAAGTACCATTCAGGTTATCGACCCGGTTCCAGTTGCGGGAAAAGACATACGTGAAGGTCCAGGTTAGGCTCCGCGTTTGGACGGGTGTGGCATTGAGTGTGAGTTCGATTCCCTTATTGCTGACCTGGCCGAGGTTTTCCACCAGGTTGGTGTAGCCCGTTGAAGGCGCTATCAGTACGGGAAAGATCTGGCCGTTTGTTTTTTTGTCATAGACGGTAGCGTCCAGCCCGATCCGGTCATTCAGGAACCTGGCTTCTATGCCGCTCTCATACTCGGTGGTAAAGATGGGTTTCAGGTTTGAATTGTTGAGGATATTGCTGATCCCATACCCGCTGACCCCGTTGAAGGGGAAGGTCAGCGATCCCAGCGGAGGCAGGGCAACCGTGCCCGATCCGAGGGTTTGGCTGACGTTGTAGGGCGCGGGGTCGCTGCCGGTCTTCCCGTAGGCAAATCTGAGTTTTAAGAAGGAGATCTTGTCTTTGTCGTGCAGCAGTTGGGAGGCGATCCAGGAAATGTTGGCACCGGGATAGAAGATGGAATTGTGGTTGATGGGGAGGGTCGAGGACCAGTCGTTCCTGACGTTGCCGGTCAAAAACAACTCGTCATTATAGCCTACTGTGGCTTCGGCGTAAGCACCGATCTTCCGTTCGTTCGTTTCGGCGTTGGTGGTGGTTGGGGTTTTGCTCGTATTTGAAAGGTTAAAGAAGCTTGGGACGACCAGATTGGTGACTTCGGTGAAGACCTGTTTGCTGTTTTCCTGGTAATAATTGCCGCCGGCCAGGACATCGAGGGAAATTTGTTTGAAGATGTCCCTGTTGTAGTTGAAGATAAGATCACTGTTGATGAGGTTGAGATTGGCGGCGCCGACCCCGACTTCGCCCACATCGGGATTTCTCGGGGCGCCTTCCGGGTTGGTTGCCGTGGGGTAGGGGCCATTCCAGGTGTTGGGCTGGGCCGCCGCGGGTTGTTTCCAGATGAGCGTGCTGTAATTGCTAAAGTCTCCGCCGAGACGATACTCGACTTTTAAATCGCGCGTGAGCTTGTAGCTCATATCCAGGTTGCCATAAAACCTGCTCAAATCCTGTTTGTCCCCGTTTTCCTGTAAGGAGAAATAGGGATTTTCGGCATAGGGCGTGAAGTAATTACTCACGTTGAAAAACGGATTGTTGATGTCCCGGAATTGCTTGATCGGAAGATCGACGGGGATCTGCAACAAGGATTGGAATACGCCGCCGCCGGTGGAGTTGCCCTGCCCGGTACTCGGGGCATAGAGGGTCTGGTTGACGAAGTTGAAAGAAGTGTTGACAGCGAATTTCCCGAAATTGCTATTTGTCCGCAGGGAGAAATTGTTTCTGGCCTGGGTGTTGGCGTTGTCGGGCACGACGCCCTGGCTGGTTACGTTGCTATAAGAAAAGTAGAACCGGGTCAGATCGCTGCCACCTGATAGGGCCACAGAATTATTGTATTCGGTGCCTGTTACGAAGAAGCTGCGAAGATTATTCGGAATAGGGGAAAAAGGTTTTGTGAGCTGCGAGTCACCGACAATTGAGCCCCATTTCCTTTCCTGCCCATCTAGCCTGGGGCCCCAGCTCCCGTTTTCGTCCGATACGAAATCTCCGCCCCAGCCTTGCCCGAATTCATCCTGATACTTGGGCAGTTTCCCGACCCTGCTGAAGGCGATCGAGCCATCGTATTCGACTTTCAGCTTTCCTGCCCTGCCTTTTTTTGTGACGATGATGATCGCGCCGTTCTTGGCGAGGCTGCCATACAGGGCCGATGCGGCAGTGCCCTTTAGGACTGTGAGGCTTTCGATGTCGTTGGGGTTGATGTTGGTCATCCCGTTGCCGAAGTCGACCGCGTCGGTGTTGCTTGCGCCACTTGTCCCGGTTCCGCTGTTCATGAGGAAAGAGCCGTTACTCAGGGGCACCCCGTCAATGACATAGAGCGGTTGGTTGTCGCCACCGGATATTACGCCATATCCCCGCAGGATCACTTTTGTCGAAGAGCCGGGGCCGCCGAGGTCGGAGATCTCTGCGCCGGCTATTTTGCCTTCCAGTCCATCGAGCATGCCGGTGGCGCCATTTTTATTGATCGTTGCGGTGCTGAAGGTGGTCGTCGAATAGCCCAATTTCGCTTTTCTCTGCGTTTGGCCCAAGGCTGTGACCACTACCTCCGTCATGCTCCCGGCTTTTTGTGCGACGGTGATATTTAGTGCGGCGGATTCGCCGACGGTAACTTCCTTTTGTACGATGCCTGTCGCCGTTATGACCAGGATATCCCCTGGCTTTGCTTTTAGTGAAAAATTGCCGTCGCCATCGGCGGCGACGGCCTGTTTGGACCCTTTTATGTGTACAGTGACGAAAGGAATGGGTTGACCTTTTTGGTCGGTAATTTTTCCCGAAACGGTTTTTGTCTGCGCGAGTACGGTGATGGCAGAAAATATCAGCGCCGGCAGGAGCAGCAACAGTTTTCTCATGACAGTTAAATTTGGTTACTGGCCAAATGTCCTATAACCTGTTTTCCTGCGAACGGTCTACGGACCAACTGCATGGATTGGTATACAGATAGCCGTTTGACGGGTGTGGATGGTGTTCGTTGATGAATGTGTGTTCAGCGAGTAGAAAAATGTCACCAAAAGGACGGAAATTTGTAAATTGAAGCTGGTTCTTCCCTTTCAGCCTTTCGCTATTCTGACCTTTCCTGTCCATTAAAGCTATTTTCAAACGCTTACAACCCGTAGCATCCGGTATAAGCCCCGGCATACCCAACAATGAAAGCATTGAATGAAGGCAATGATTGGTTCCCCCTCTTTCAAAAGGGGGAGGAGCATACATTCCGGCAGGTATTCGAGAAGTACTATCGGCCGGTGACCTATTTTGCACTCAAGATCCTCCAGGACGACAGCTACGCCGAAGACATCGTCTGTGAGACCTTCCGTAAGGCTTGGGATGCGCGCACAAAATTCGCAACACAGCGCCACCTCGTAAACTTTCTCTACCTGGTCACCCGGAATGATTGCATCTCCCATTTGCGTTCCCTGCGCGTTACGCAATCCACTGATGATGAATGGATCCGGCTGGCCGGCGAAGCAACCGAGTCGAACTCAACCGTGGACCTGGAACGCGTCCAAGCCCGGCTGATGGAGATTATTTTCGAGAAATTGGCGGTGCTGCCCGGCGGGGACGTCCTGCGTATGAGCTTTATCGAAGGGAAGAGCACCAAGGAGATCGCAAATGAATTGCAGATCAGCGAGAACAATGTGTATATTATCAAGTCGCGGTCACTCAAGACCTTGCGTTCCATGCTTACGAGCAATGAATGGATGTTCCTGCTACTGGCGATCTTTTATCATTAGGGTGTCCTGTCTATTCGGCCAACGCCTTGATCAATGTCAGGGCGTCCGCTTCGCCAAACATTACCAACTTTACTCTTTTTTTTGCGTCCAATACAATAGTATAAGGTACGCCGGGCGCCTTGAAGTAGCGTAAGAATGAATCTTTCCCGTCGCGGCCCATGATGATATTCGGATATTGCGCCAGCCTAAAATGCAGATAAAATGTCTTCATGTCACTGAAAGGAGCGGGGGTTACATAATAGATGCGGGTATTTCCAAATTGCCGGATATGGCTGACGATGTTCCGGGTCTCGGCCTGGCAATGGATGCACCAGGGCGAAAAACCGATGACGATAAAGGGTTGGCCGGTGGGAATGTCGGCCGTGTTCAAATGTGTTGCGCTATCTGCCAGCAAGAGATCGAAGGAAGGGAGCAGCCTGCCTTCCATGCCTGTTTTCACGGCCGCAGGGACGGAGAAGGCCGTGAAAAGGGTCCAGCCCACCAGGAGGAAGAGACCGATGGCGGATGAGCCGGTAAGCCAATTGAAACGGATGCTGGGTTGCCTCTTGCGTTCCACTACTATAGCCACTACGCTCAGGACGACACAGGCGCTGTTGAAGAGGACGTGTTGCCGGGGAGAAAGCTCTTCTATAATTCCGCCGCAGCTGCAGGAGAGATGATTGTCCATGAATAAAATGGCGGCCACATAGATGGTGAACAGCGTCATCAGGGCCAGGCTGGCATAAAGCGCTTTCAGCTGCCACCCGGGAATAAAGAGGGCGATCGCCAGGAGCAATTCCCCTATGGGGAGGGCCCAGACAACGATGCCGGCCATGGGGCCTATCAAAGGGGAAGAGAGCAGCTGCTCCCTGAACAAATGGAGGTCCATGAGCTTCGAAACGCCGGTATACAGGAAAAGAATGATGAAAAAAAAGCTGATGCTCCCGACAACAAAGGGTTTTTTCATGCAATGAGGGGATAAGTAACCCGGTTCAAGGTAGGCCCGAACCTATACTCAAAAAGGATCAAATTGTTTCGAAAGCGGATATCCGCTGAGCCGCCGCCACGGTGAAAGATTTTATCTTCCCCTGCGTACTACACTAAAAATCAGTCATTTTAGATGAAAAAATTAATCATTGCCTGCCTTAGTATTGGTATCGTATCTTATGCCGCTGCACAGACTGCCTGGCAGCCGGCGGCGCTCCAGTTGCCCACCCGGTGGAGCAAGAACGTTAGTCCCGACAATGCACTGCCCGAATATCCCCGTCCGCAGATGATGCGGAAGCAATGGGACAATCTCAATGGACTATGGGAATTTGTGATCAGGGATTCTGCCGTACAACACCCTGACAATTTTAATGGTAAGATCCTTGTGCCTTATCCCCTTGAATCGGCCCTATCGGGGGTCAAGCGAGCCTTGCAGCCCAGCCAGAAATTATGGTACCGGCGGCATATGCTGTTAAAGGAAAAGGAAGCGGGCAAACGTTACCTGCTACATTTTGGCGCGGTGGATTATCAGGCAGCCGTTTTCGTCAACGGCAAGGAAGTGGGGGAGCATACCGGCGGCTACCAGGAATTCAGCTTGGATATATCAGATGCGCTGAAAACCGGTAATAATGAATTGATCGTCTCGGTGCTGGATCCTACGGATGAGGGCGATAACCCCAAAGGGAAACAGGTACTCAACCCGGGCGGGATCATGTATACGGCCAGCAGCGGCATCTGGCAGACGGTGTGGATGGAAGCTGTACCAGTGCATTATATCCGGGCTTTAAAAATGACGCCCCATGTGGATAGTGGTTATTTGGCTATAAGCGTGAACGTCAATGGCGAGAGTAAGGGTCTTAGTATTGAGGCCAGGGCAAGCGACGGCAGCCTGGTGAGCGGTGAGCCTGGTGTGTCCTTGCGGCTCAAGGTGGGCAACCCGCATTGTTGGTCCCCCGATGATCCGTTTCTCTATGGGCTGACCGTGAAACTGATTTACAAGGGTAAGCCGATAGATGAGGTGAGTTCTTATTTTGGGATGCGCAAGATCGAGATCAAAAAAGACGGGAGTGGCCGCGAACGCATCTTCCTGAACAACAAGTATACTTTCAATTTGGGCGTGCTGGACCAGGGATTCTGGCCTGACGGGTTATATACCGCGCCCACCGATGCGGCCCTGAAATGGGATATCGAGGCCATAAAGAGCATGGGTTTTAACATGATCCGCAAGCATATCAAGATCGAGCCGGCCCGGTGGTATTATTGGGCAGACCAATTGGGCATGCTGGTGTGGCAGGATATGCCTTACCCAGCGAACTTGGGGGCGGACGCAAGAGTAGAATTTGAGCGCGAGAACGCTGCCAACATGCAACAGTTGTATAACCATCCCTCCATCGTGTGCTGGGTATTGTTCAATGAAGGATGGAACAAATACGACCAGCGCAGATTGACGACCTGGATGAAAAAAGCGGACCCTTCCCGGCTTGTCGACGGCCACACGGGTGAAAATTATGACCAAACCTCACCCGGCAACGCGGAACAAAAATGGGTCAATGCCGATATGACGGACGTGCATGAATATCCGGGTCCCGGGATCGCGCCATATTTGCTTGGGAAGGCGAGGGTCCTGGGGGAATGGGGCGGGGTGAGGGTGCCCACGCCAGGCCACCAATGGGATGGTTCCAAGAGCTGGGGGTATATAGAAACCACGTCGGCGGATTTTGTCCGGAAGTATGGCTTTATGATCCGTCACCTGAAGCTTTTTGAAGAAGAAGGGCTTAGCGCCAGCATCTATACCCAGCCTTTTGACGTGGAGATCGAAGAAAACGGGTTGATCACCTATGACAGGGAGGTCTTTAAGATCCCGGTGTCGACAATAAAGGAGATCAACTCCATCATATTCAAGTAATTGATGATTTAAAGTGGTTGATAAAAAAAGTGGTCCAAAAAGTGACAGACTGCGGCTACACTGCGTAACTACTGTAGTGACATTATAAAATTGTTACTTCTGCGAACAGGGAATGGGTAATTTTCCCGAACACCCGTACAAGTAAAGGCTCATGACTGAAGACAGGTTAGTATCATTGATTACCCGGCAGTGGTCCGGTGTGCTGACACCTGCGGAGGTGCAGGAATTGGAGGGATGGGCGGCAGAAGCGCCCCAGAACCGGCGGTTGTTGGACAGCATGTCGAATGAAGAAGACCTGCTGGAAAAAGAGCTTGAGCTGTGGAAGCGGATCGATCCGGCGCAGGGCTTTGCCAATTGGGTATCGCGGCGGCAGACCCGCAGAAGGGCCCGGATCTTTCGCCTTGCCGGCTGGTCTGCGGCAGCTTGCTTGCTGGCCGCTGTTGCGGTTATCGGGCTGCGGCGATCTTCGCATAGCAATGCTCCGGTCCCAGCCACCGTGGCTGTTGTACCAACTGTCCCGCCGGGGCGGAATACGGCGACCCTGACGCTCGCGAGCGGGAGAAAGATCCTGCTTGATAGTGCGGGCACCGGGGAACTGGCGAGGCAGGGAAATGCAAAGTTGGTGAAAGTGGATAATGGGACCATTGCGTATTCGGTGACGGGTGCAAAGGAAGATGGGACTTTGACTTATAATACACTGGCCACTCCGCGCGCTGCGCAATTCAAACTGAAATTACCCGATGGGACCCTGGTCTGGTTGAACAACGCCTCCAGTATTCGCTATCCTGCCAATTTTTCCGGATCGACCCGAACGGTTGAGCTGACTGGGGAAGCGTATTTCGACGTGGCGAAGGATGCCAGCAGGCCTTTTATCGTGAAAGCCGGGTCGCTTTCAGTGGATGTGCTTGGCACCGGGTTTGATGTTTCGGCCTATTCGGATGAGCCAGCCGTGCTGACTACGCTGGTGAAGGGCAAGATCAGGGTGGAGAGAAACGGACAACAAGCCGTGCTTGTTCCGGGGCAGCAGGTAGCTGCGGCAGGCGATGGGGGATGGACCGTGAAGCCGGCGAATACGGAAGCCGTGACGGCCTGGCGCGATGGGTTGTTCAATTTCGATGACGCAGATCTGCATACGGCGCTTCGCCAACTGGCCCGCTGGTATGATGTCGATGTGGAATTTCGCGGAGCCGTTCCCGCGAAGCGGTTGCAGGGTCAGATGCAGCGGAGTCTTACCCTTAACCAGGTACTAGAGATCTTAAAAGATAAAGACGTTCAATTTGCCCTGCAGGGTAGGAAATTGATCGTGTCTCCATAACCATTGACCTTTTCTATTAGAAAATCTTCTTCTCATTGCTTGCCGGCCATAAGCCCAGCCTGTCCTCCTTGTTGAGCAACCCTACTCTCTTTTTATAACCAATAAATTCATCTGCATGAGCACCCCAACAACTCCTCCTACCTTCCAGCGTTCCGACTAAGCTAGACCACAGCACATTTAACTTCTGCAAGCCTGCATGAAAAAGCCGGAAATGCTAACACATCCCCGGCTGGGATCAGGTCGTTGCAACATCATCCGCTAAGACGCTATTGTTACACCTAAACAACGTGAAGGTATGAAAATTTACTTTCCCTTGCTCTGTTGTCCGTCATCCGGCAGGGTATGGAAACCGGAACAACTGAAAATGAGCCTCTTGTGGAGGTGGGGCGCATTTCTTAGAGCATTCATTTTGACTATGCAATTGTCTGTCATTTTATTATTGGCCACTGCGCTCCAGGTGAGCGCCGCGTCTGTCGGCAGCGCCCAGAGCACGGTGAGTTTTACCGGGAAAGACGTCCCCCTGGAGCAGGTGTTTGCTTCCGTGAAGAAGCAGACGGGGTATACGTTCGTGTATTATACGGAGGTGTTGAAAGGGGCGCATGCTGTTACTCTGGATGTGAAGAATATGCCGGTCGAAGCGTTTTTGGATGCGTGCCTCAAGGACGAGCCGCTGACGTATAAGGTGGTCGGGCAGACGGTGATGATTGGGAGGAAGGAGGGGAAGTCGCCATTGTCGGAAGGAGATAATCTTTCTGCCCCCGACATTCGGGGAAGGGTCACTAACAATACGGGGGAGCCGCTGGCGGGTGCCTCGGTGGTGGTAAAAGGCACTAAGAAGGGTACCACAACAGGATCAGACGGCAGTTTTTCTTTAAAGGGGGTTAGTCCCGGGATGGTTCTGGTTGTTACTTATGCCGGTTTTGGCCCAAAGGAAGTAAAAGCTGAAATCAATGGGAGTTTAATCGTCGTACTGCAACCGTCTAACAATCCTTTGGACCAGGTACAAGTAATAGCTTATGGTACCACTACTGAACGGTTGAGCACTGGCGACGTAACCATTGTAAGAGCGGCGGATATCGAAAAGCAGCCGATAAACAATCCCCTGCTCGCGCTTGAAGGACGGGTACCCGGGCTTGTCATTACACAGGCCACTGGTTTTGCAGGCAGCGGAATATCGGTACTGATCCGGGGTCAAAACAGTATCCAAAGCGGCAACGATCCCTTTTATGTGATAGATGGCGTACCCTATATATCTCAATTGCTTCCAAATTTAGGTTCCGGGTTGCTAGGAAATTCCGGAGTAACCGGTAATACGCAGGGAGGTAACCCGCTCAGTTACCTCAACCCTTCCGACATTGAAAGCATTTCAGTGCTCAAGGATGCAGACGCGACGGCCATTTACGGTTCGCGAGCGGCCAATGGGGCAATTTTAATTACGACAAAGAAAGGAAAAACCGGGGCGACAACGCTGGATATTAATGGCCAAAGTGGCTGGGGGCAGGTAACCCGAAAACTGAATTTGCTAAATACACAACAATACCTATCCATGCGGCATGACGCCCTTGAAAATGATGGGCTGACGCCTTCGACCACAGACTATGATCTCAATGGAACTTGGGATACTACACGCTCCACTGACTGGCAGCGCACGTTGATTGGGAATACCGCGCAATATTCGAACATCAACGGCAGTGTCTCAGGGGGAAGTATAAACACCCATTACCTTGTTGGCGGCACATATCACCGGGAGACATTAGTGATCCCGGGAAATTTTGCAGATGTAAAAGGTTCCTTGCATTTTGCTATCAACGCCGCATCCACGGATCAGAAATTTCAGATGCAATTTACAGGGAGTTATTTAATAGATGATAACCACTTGCCCGCCGGCGATCTGACGAACACGGCAATGAAACTTGCGCCGGATGCGCCTGCGCTTTACAATCCCGATGGTAGTTTGAACTGGCAGCAGTCTTCAGGCGCATCGACCTGGAGCAATCCGCTCGCCGGCCTATATAACAGCTACTCTATCAAGGCGAACAACCTTGTAAGTAATCTGACGCTTGCCTATCAGTTTCTTCCCGGATTTTATCTTCGTTCGAGTTTAGGGTATACAAACTTACAGACCAACGAAATTATCACCGGGCCACTTGTTGCGTTTGCGCCCGAAAGCAGGGCCACTTCGCAACGGTCAGCCGTATTCGGAAACAACAACATAAATTCCTGGGTGGTAGAGCCTCAGGCTGAATACAAATCTGCATTCGGAAGATCGAAAATAGATGTACTTGCCGGAACGACCTTCGAACAAACCAATAGCAACGGTCTTCAGCTAAGTGCGTCAGGATTTAATAGCGACGCAGTATTGGATGACATTCATTCGGCGAGTAGCGTCTCTGTTGCCGGGACAACGGCTAATATCTACAAGTATGATGCCGGATTTGCCCGCGTGAGCTATAATTGGGATGACAAATACCTCGTAAATTTTAGCGGTCGTCGTGATGGAAGCAGCCGGTTCGGGCCTGCAAATAAGTTTCATGACTTCGGAGCTTTGGGAGTAGGATGGATATTCTCTCAAGAAGACTTTGTAAAAGATAAAGCACCGATACTGAGCTTTGGTAAGATCAAGGCAAGCTATGGAACTACTGGAAATGATCAGATCGGAGACTATCAGTTCTTAAGCCTGTATAGTCCCACAAGCGCAAGTGTCCCTTATCAGGGAATAACGGGTCTGGCGCCGACGGGGCTCACCAATCCATATCTGCAATGGGAATCTACAAAAAAATTGAGTGTTGGGTTGGACCTGGGATTACTGCATGACAGGGCTGTCCTGAATACAACTTATTATGTCGATCAATCGTCGAATCAGTTGTTGGGCTATGCCTTGCCTATTATAACCGGCGCGAGTTCCATTACTAAAAACTTTCCGGCAACTGTTAGGAATTCCGGTTGGGAATTTTCGTTAAGTACGACTAATCTACGCTCTAAAGATTTTAGCTGGTCCACGAATATAAACCTGACCATACCAAGGAACAAATTGGTGGCTTTTCCAAATCTGGCATCATCCTCCTATGCAAGTACGCTCGTGATCGGAAAACCAGTTTCAATATTACACTTGTATCACATGACCGGCGTTGACCCTGCCAGCGGGATTTATGAATTTGGGGACGGCCACGGACAAATTTCAAACATACCAGATACAAATTATCAGACTTCACGGAGCGTCTTGGGCGAACTCACGCCTAAGTTTTATGGTGGGTTGGGAAATACTTTCCGATATAAGGGGTTGGAGTTGGATGTTTTCTTGCAATTTTTAAAGCAGAAGGCTATAAATTATTTTTTTGGGAGCCTGCCCGGTTTTGTGGGCACTAATCAGCCTACCACTGTCCTTGATGCCTGGCGAAAGCCTGGTGATATAGCACCGGTCCAAAGGTACAATTCGGATTTCAGTTTGGCTGAATCTTACGTGGATGCCATCGGCAGCGACGGTGCATTCAAGGATGCGTCGTTTATCAGGGTTAAGAATATTTCGCTGTCCTGGCAACTGCCCGTTACCTGGAAGAACAAGATACATATGCGAAGTGCCGATCTGTATATTCAGGCGCAAAACTTGTTTACATTCACTCGTTATAAAGGACTTGACCCTGAGACTTTAAATTCCACGAGCTTACCACCATTGCGCGTTCTTACGATAGGAACTCATCTAAATCTCTAGACTAAATAATAAGCACGATGCGACAAGTTAACTTTACGTTTCCGATCTATGCAAAGAACACAATCCGGCTCTTTTGCCTGCTGAGTCTCAGCTTTAGCTCATGCAAGAAATTTGTCAATGTCAGCGCGCCTATTACAAGCGTCAATTCGGAAAACGTATATACATCTGATGCTACGGCTATTGCCGTATTGACCGGCGTGTATACTAACATAAGCGCCGGGGGGCTCGCGAATGGCGGCATATCTGCCATTTCACTATTCCCGGCCCTATCGGCCGATGAGCTCACACTCAATGCTACAGGTAATAGTATGTATCTGGCGTATTACATCAATTTGCTAACGAGCTCCAACACGGGCGGCAGCGATTTCTGGAACAATATCTATCCGTATGTGTATACTGTAAATGGCGCGGTGGAAGGCCTTACAACTGCCTCGGGTTTGACTCCCGCAGTAAAGCAGCAACTAATGGGCGAAGCAAAATTCCTTCGCGCATTTTTGTATTATCTGCTTGTTTCGCTATACGGCGATGTGCCCCTTGTTACCGGCACCAACTATACGGTAAACCAATCATTGCCCCGGACCCCAAAGGCCGAAGTTTGGCAACAGATAATTAGTGATCTGAAAGATGCTCAAAGCGATTTAAGCCCCAATTTCCTGGATGCGACTTTGCTAAGTACAACAACGGAGCGGGTTAGGCCAACCAGTTGGGCCGCAACTGCGCTACTCGCCAGGGCTTATTTATATACACAGGACTGGAATGATGCTGCGGCGCAATCGACAGCTGTTATAAATAATAGTTCAATGTTCACGCTTGCCCCCGATTTGGATAGTGTGTTCCTGATGAACAGCACTGAGGCTATTTGGCAACTTCAGCCAGTCATCGCCGGGGACAATACCTTTGACGCGTTATTGTTCATTTTGCCGTCATCGGGGCCTGACAACGCGAATTATCCCGTGTATCTTGACACACTTCTGGTCAATAGTTTCGAGCCAGGCGATGCTCGTCGGATA
>Ga0302325_10020886_pt1 | contig 13719 bp, 8 predicted proteins | sample Palsa_T0_2_FD_201948 | JGI IMG/M metagenome (GOLD analysis project Ga0302325, IMG submission 201948) | Peat permafrost microbial communities from Stordalen Mire near Abisko, Sweden - Palsa_T0_2 | ecosystem: Environmental > Terrestrial > Soil > Palsa > Peat permafrost | place: Sweden: Abisko... | reverse complement strand
TGTGTCCGGAAGCGCGCCGATGCGCGAGAACGTGAAGAGCCTCGCGTTCGAGCTGGCGGCCACCACCGACCACACGCTCAATGAGAACAACATTCGCGATGCACTGCAGGAGTTTCAGAAGACCACGCCGCTCACCATCGCGGAACTGTGGGCGTTTCCGCTCTATCTGCGCATTGCGCTGATTGAAGCGCTCACGCGGCTGGCGACGCGCGTGAGCAATTCCCAACAGCTCCGGGAAGCCGCCTATCTATGGGCGAACCGCCTGGCAAATTCAGCGCGCGCGGGAGATGAAGTTTTCAAGAAGACGCTGCAGAGCCTCGACACGGAACCGGTCGCGCGCGAGCCTTACTTCATCACCGCGCTGGCTGAACAGCTTCAGGATGAGGAGGCTGCGCTTGGCCAGGCGCAGCACTGGATTGAGGAGCGTTTCGGTACGCCGCTCATCGAAGTGGTCCGGGCACAGCACACCGGCGAAGCGGCGGAGGTGGTTTCCACCGCAAATGCGTTCGGAAGCCTGCGGGCGCTTTCGCGCATTGAGTTCACGAAAATTTTCGAGGAAGTCAGTCTCGTGGAAGCGGAACTTCGGAAGGACCCTTCGGGGGTCTACGCGCAGAGCGATTTCTTTACGCGCGACCGCTGCCGCCGGGTGGTGGAAAGAACCTCGGAATACAGCGGGACCGGGGAATGCGAGGTGGCCCGAATCGCCGTAGAGCTGGCGACGCAGGCGACCACTCCGCAGACGCGATATGTCGCTTATTATCTTCTGGCCGGGGGTCTTGCGGAGCTGGAAGGCCGGACAAAAGCGCGAATTCCATTCGCCGTCGGGCTTCGCCGCGCCGCGCACCGGCACGCCACGCCGGTCTATCTGACTGCTATTACCGCTCTGACGGCATGTTTCACCGCGCTTACCTGCCTGCTGGCAATGGATGCCGGTATTTCCGGATACACGCGTCTGGCTGCGCTTGCGGCGCTGGCGGCGTTCCCGCTGGGTGAGCTTGCGATCCAGATCGTCAACGCGCTGGTAATTTCCCTGCTGCCGCCAGACCCGCTGCCGAAGATGGATTTTCGCGAGGGCATCCCGCGTGAAGCCGCGACGCTGGTGGTGGTGCCGATGATGCTGTCGAGCCGCGAGGTGGTGCGGGCGGAACTCGAGAAGCTGGAAGTACGTTATCTCGGCAACCGGAATGAGAACGTTTTCTATGGACTTTTTTCCGATTTCCTGGATGCGCCCGGGCGCGAGGCGCCGGGGGATGCGGAACTGCTTGCGGCGGCGAAAGACGGAGTCGCGGCGCTGAATACCCGCTATCGGGAAGACCGGTTCGTTTTGTTTCACCGGCCGCGGACATGGTCCGAGGGCGAACAGAGATGGATCGGACGCGAGCGGAAACGCGGCAAGCTGGAAGATCTCAATACTTTTCTTTGTGGTGAAGGGAATGCGGAAATACTGCATGCCGGGCGGCTGCCGCTTGCCATTTCCTTTGTGATCACGCTGGATGCGGATACGCAACTCCCGGTGGAAGCGGCGCGGCGTCTGATTGAAACAATCGCGCATCCTTTGAACCGGGTTGAGCTCGATCCGGAGACGCACGTACGCAAACGCGGGTACACGATCATTCAACCGCGCGTGAGCATTACTCTGCCTGGCGCGACGGCTTCGCGGTTCACGCGCGTTTTCGCCGATGCAAGCGGCACAGATCCCTATTCACAGACGGTTTCCGATGCGCAGCAGGATCTGTTTCTCGACGCCATTTTTCATGGCAAGGCGATTTACGATGTGCGCGCCTTTCATACTGTTGCGGCCGGGCGGTTTCCACCGGATACGCTGCTCAGCCACGATCTGATCGAAGGCGCACATTCGGGCGTCGGTCTCGCCAGCGACATTGAACTGTTTGAACACCTGCCCGTCGACTATGCCGGTTTCGCGGCACGCCAGCATCGCTGGACACGCGGCGACTGGCAGATCGCGCAGTGGGTTTGGCGCAAAGTTCCGCATGGCAGCGGGGAACGCCGGCGAAATCCGCTGAGCCTGATCAACCGCTGGCGCATTCTGGATAACCTGCGGCGCAGTCTGGTACCGGTGGCGGCGGTGCTTCTGTTGCTGCTCGGGTGGAATTTATCTCTGGCGCCCGGTATCTGGACCCTTGTGGTCGGGCTGGCGGTTGCGATTCCGGCGATCGCGCCGCTGCTCGACCGGTTAGCCCGACGCATTCAGGGCTCGGTACACCGGTGGCAGGGCGCCGCGGACGATCTGGCTCGGGCCGTGGTGATGGCTGCTTTTCTGCCGCATCAGGCGTGGGTTTCGCTGGATGCGATCGCGCGGGTTTTGTACCGCAAACATGTGAGTCACCGGCGCATGCTCGAATGGCAAACGGCCGATCACGCCAAAGCCGATGTGGAGCGCCATATGAGCGCGACGACGCGGCAGATGACGATCATCTCGGCGCTCTCTCTGGCGCTTACCATCATGCTGCTGCTGCGCCGCGAGTTCGCTCCGGCATCGATCTTCGTTGTGCTGTGGGCCGCGTCGCCCCTGCTGGTGCGCTGGCTGGCAACCGCGCCGCCGTCGCTCGCACACCGGGAGCTTAGCCCCGCGCGCACACAATTTCTGCGCAGACTGGCTCGGCAGACCTGGCGCTTCTTCGACGATCTTGTCGGCCCGGATTCGAACTGGCTGCCTCCCGACAATTCTCAACTGGCGTTGCGCGTGGAAGTGGCGCAACGGACTTCACCGACCAACATCGGGCTCTGGCTAACTGCTTTGCTGTCGGCCCGCGATTTTGGTTACATCACTACCGACGAGTTCTGCCGCCGCGGTACGGCCACATTCGAAACGCTGGCGCGGATGGAGCACTATGAAGGGCACCTGCTCAACTGGTATGACACGGCGACGCTGGAGCCGCTGAACCCCCGCTATGTTTCGACCGTGGACAGCGGTAATTTTCTGGCGACACTGTGGGTTCTGGAGCAGGGTTGCAGCGACGTGCTTCGCACGCCGATCATCGGACACATTGCTCTGCGGGGCTTGAACGACACTCATGCGCTGCTGGAAGCCAGTTGCAAGGACGATCCTTCGGCGACAGTAACGCTGCATGCTCTTCGCCGTCTGCTTCGGGGAGCGAAGGAAGGGCGCGAGTTGATCGCCCACTTCCGCCTGGCCGCCAGCCCTATTCTCAAGCTGCAGGAACACGGTCGCTGGCGCGATGTAAACCAGGCGGCACAGCAGGGCGACGAGCGCGCCTACTGGTCGGCGCGTCTCTCTGCCGAATTCAATGCCTGGATCGGGACGGCCGAGCGCTATCTGCGCTGGATGGAAACCATGGCTTCGCCACCGGATTCGGCGCTTCGGGCAATCGGGGAGAACGGCCGGGAAATCGTAAATCTGAGGCGGCGGGCGCTGCACAGGGTACCATCTCTTGCGGGGCTGGCGGCGGGCGGAACCAGCGTCGATTCGTTGCTGACGGCTTTACATGAAGCACAGGCGCATGGGGGGCGGAACCTTACTCCCGCGCTTTCATCGTGGCTTGAGCGGCTTACCGGCGAGTATCGCGATGCGCAGAAGAATGCGGCCGATACGGTAGCCCGCATCGAGGCCTTATCCAGTGCGGCCGCGGAGTTTGCCGCAGCCATTAACATGCGCTTTCTCTATGATGCGCAGCGACGGTTGTTTGGCGTGGGTTATGCGGTCGGAGGCCCAAGGGAGTTTTCCAGCCATTACGACCTCCTCGCCAGCGAATGCCGTGTGGCCAGTCTGGTTTCCATTGCCAAGGGCGACGTACCCGTGGAGCACTGGCACGCGCTGGCGCGGCCCTATTCGAATACCGCCGCGGGCCAGGCGCTGCTTTCATGGAGCGGCACCATGTTTGAATACCTGATGCCGGTGCTGTTCACCCGGATGTTTACCAACTCGATGCTCGAAAGCGCATGCCGCGATGCGGTAAGCCGTCAGATCGAATATGGCGCGGCGCATGGCATTCCGTGGGGTATTTCGGAATCGGCCTGGACCGCTCTGGATTCGCACCAGATCTATCAGTACAAGGCCTTTGGCGTGCCCGCGCTCGCGCTGAATCCCGGGCTCGACAACCAGCTGGTGGTGGCGCCCTACGCGTCTGTGCTCGCGCTCATGGTGGACCCCGGACAAGCGGCGCAAAATCTCGAGCGGCTGCAGGCGCTGGGGCTTGCAGGACCGATGGGTTTTTATGAAGCCATCGATTTTACGCGCGAAACCAAGAGGCACGGCAAGCCCGGGGTGGTGATTTATTCCTACATGGCGCATCACCAGGGGATGGCGTTGGGAGCCCTGAATAATGTGCTGCACCGCGACGTTCTGCAGCGGCGCTTTCACAGCGATCTGCGGATTCGCGCGGTGGAAACGATGCTGTTCGAACGCAATCCGATTACGCGCGTTCCGAAGGAAGAAGTCAAGGTTCGGGTGGCGCCGGTGCGGCTGGTTACCGATGACGATTCGGTGGACCGTACGTGGACTGAAGAAACTGCCGCGCCACGCGTGCATCTGCATGGCAACGGACGTTATGCGGTGATGACTACCAATTCGGGCGGAGGCTACAGCCGCTGGAATGAGTTCGATATCACGCGGTGGCGGTCGGATTCGACGCTCGATCCGTGGGGCACTTTCATTTATATACGCGACGTGAAATCCGAAGAGATCTGGGCTACCGCGCATAAGCCTTTCGCCGGCCGCCAGGGCGAGAGCGCGGTCCGGTTTGCGGCGGACCGCGTGGAGATTCTCCGGAATAATTCGGGGATCGAGACCGTTCTGGAAATCACCGTCGCAGCGGAGGACGACGCCGAGTTGCGGCGGGTGCGGATTACGAACAGGTCGCACCGTCCGCGCACGCTGGAGTTCACCAGCTATGTGGAACTGGCGATGGCTCCGCACGGGGCGGATAAGGCGCATCCGGCGTTCGCGAAGATGTTTATCGAGACGGAGAATCCGGAGCATGGCGTGCTGCTGGCGCACCGGCGGCCGCGCTCCTCCGAAGAAGCGCCGATCTGGACGGGCCACATTCTGGTGGGCGCGCCGGACGGTACTCAATTCGAGACGGACCGGGCGAAGTTTCTGGGGCGCGGCAATACGCCTGCGAACCCGGCATCGCTGCGCACGCCGCTGAGTGGTTCGTCGGGCACGGTGGTCGACCCGGTATTCAGCCTTCGCTGCCGGGTGACGCTCGATCCGCGCGATCGTCATGAGCTTGCGTTCGTTACGGTCGCAGGGGCGACGCGCGAAGCGGTGCTGGATCTGGCGCACAAGTATCTGCGGGCGGAGTCGGTGGGGCGCGCTTTTGAGATGGCCTGGACGCGGGCCCAGCTGGAATTCCGTTTCCTCCGTGTGGGCGCCGGTGCGGCGCATCGCTTTCAAGAACTCGCGAGCCAGTTGCTTTATCCCAGCGCGCGTTTGCGTCCGCCGACGGATCGGCTGACGAAGAACCGGCTGGGCCAGACCGCGCTGTGGGCTTATGGAATCTCAGGCGATCTCCCGATGCTTGTGGTGACCGTTTCGGATGCGCGTCATCTTCCGCTGGTGCGCGAGGTGCTGCTGGCGCATGCTTACTGGCGACTGCGCGGGTTTAAGGCCGATCTGATTGTGCTGAACCAGGAGGGTCCGAGTTACGATCAGCCGCTGCGGCAGGAGATTTTGCGCCATATCGCCGCGCATTCGTCCGAGGCTGGCGTGGATAAGCCGGGCGGCGTGTTCCTGCGTGAATGGAATACGCTGCCTGAGGAGAGCCGAACGCTATTGCTTGCATCGGCGGCGGTGGTTCTGAACGGCAGCCGGGGGCCGTTGCAACAGCAGCTCGCCGCCTCGGGGGAGGGTATTTCGCTTCCGCCTTTTGTCGCACCGGGCCGGCCGGAGGAACCTTCCGTGCCACTGCCTTTCCTCGAGCTTCCCTACTTTAACGGGCTGGGCGGATTTAGGGCAGACGGCAAGGAATATGCGATCTATCTCAAGCCTGGCGTGACCACACCCGCGCCCTGGGTCAACGTGATGGCGAACGCGAATTTCGGAACGCTGGTGGGCGAGAGCGGCCTGGGGTTCACGTGGTTTGGCAACAGTCAGACGAACCGGCTGACGCCGTGGCAGAACGATCCGGTTTCCGACCCGCAATCGGAAGTGATTTATTTACGCGACGACGACAGCGGCGCGGTGTGGACTCCCACCGCGTTGCCCGCGCGTGAGAAGGACGCCTATCGTGCGCGGCATGGCCACGGGTATACGGTTTTCGAACATAACAGCCATGCCATCGGACAGGAACTTACTGTGTTTGTGCCGACTGGCCAGGACGGCGCGGGCGATCCGGTGAAGATCTGCCGTCTTCGTTTGCGCAACAGTTCGTCGCGGAAACGGCGTTTGACGGTTACGTGGTTTGGCGCGTGGGTGCTGGGTTCGGTGCGCGAAGACCAGCAATTGCATATTGTGACTTCGCGCGATGAACAGTCAGGGGCGCTGCTCGCCAGGCAATTCTGGACTGGCGCGTTCACCAGCCATGTGGCGTTTGCGGCGTCGAGTCCGCGGGCTGCGACGTGGTCGGGAGACCGCACGCAGTTTCTGGGACGCAACGGATCTCTGATCAGACCGGCGGGGCTCGACAAAATACGGCTGGATAATCGCGCAGGAGTCGGGGCCGATCCGGCGGCGGTGCTGCAGGTTGCTGTTTTGATCGAGTCGGGAGCGGAGACAGAGGTTGTGTTCCTGCTGGGCCAGGCGGACGACGTTGAGGCGGTGCGGTCGCTTGTTGCGCGCTATGGACAGTCTGGCGGAGTGGAAAATGCGCTTGTCGCTACGCGCGACTGGTGGGCTGAGACGCTGGGCGCGGTTCAGGTGAAGACTCCTGTTCTTTCGATTGATCTTGTGGTCAACGGGTGGCTGCTTTACCAGGCTTTGAGCTGCCGCTTCTGGGGTCGTTCCGCGCTCTATCAGTCGAGCGGGGCGATTGGTTTCCGGGACCAGTTGCAGGATTGTCTGGCGTTTCTTTACGCTGCGCCGCAACTCACCCGGCATCACATTCTGACGGCCGCGGCGCGCCAATTTGCGGAGGGCGACGTTCAGCACTGGTGGCATGCGGAAACCGGCATGGGCGTACGGACGCGCTGCTCCGACGATCTGGTGTGGCTTCCTTTTGTCGTCGCGCATTATGTGCAGGTGACCGGCGATGTGACATTGCTGGATGAGGTGATTCCGTTCCTCGATGGCGCGCCGCTTGCGGACGGAGAGATGGAGCGGATGTTTGCGCCGGGGATTTCGCAACAGGCGGGTTCGATTTGGGAGCACTGCCGTCGCGCGCTCGATCATGCCTGGAGACTGGGTGCGCACGGGCTTCCGCTGATCGGAACGTGCGACTGGAATGACGGCATGAACCTTGTCGGGGCGCAGGGCAAGGGCGAGAGTGCATGGCTCGGATGGTTCCTGTTTACAGTGCTGGAATCGTTTGCGGATTTATCGAAAGGCCGCAGTCCGGATATCGCGGGCGACTGGCGAAAGAAAGCCGCGGACCTGCGAACTCAAATGGAGAACACGGCCTGGGATGGCGAGTGGTATTTGCGCGGATATTTCGACGACGGGTCGCGGCTGGGGTCGCAGGCCAATCAGGAAGCGCGCATCGATTCTCTGCCGCAGTCATGGGCTGTGATTTCCGGCGCCGCGGATCCGGTGCGCGCGCGGCAGGCGATGGAGTCGGCGGAGCGTTTGCTGGTTCGCGAGAAGGAAAAACTGGTGCTGCTGCTGGCGCCTCCGTTCGATCGGTCGACGCCGAATCCGGGTTACATCATGGGTTATCCGCCAGGGCTGCGTGAGAACGGCGGTCAGTATACGCATGGGGCATTGTGGCTTGCCGTGGCGTGGGCGCGGCTGGGCGAGGGCGCGAAGGCGGCGCGGTTGTTGCAGATGATGAATCCGGTGGAGTTGACGCGCAATCCGGCGGATGTGGCGCATTATCGCGGCGAGCCGTATGTGGTGGCTGCGGATGTTTCGCTGGGCGCGGGGCGTGCGGGTCAGTGCGGCTGGACCTGGTATACCGGTTCGGCGGGTTGGATGTACCGGACCTGGATTGAAGAAGTTCTGGGATTGCGGGTGGAAGGCAACCAGCTGACTGTGAAGCCTTCGATTCCGGCGGACTGGCCTGGGTTTGAATTAACCTGGCGGCATGAGGGTACGGTCTATGAGATCAAGGTCAGCCGGCAGGGAACGGGTTCGGATAGCGTGACCGTGCCGCTGCGGGCGAATGCGGGGGTTGTGCGGGTGGAATTGCAGTTGAGTTCAGGGACCATTAAGTCGCCTGCGCTCAACGGGCATGCTTTGTCTGGCTATCTTCAAGCGCGAAATCAGTTTTCCTCGGTTCCGGGTGACGAAGATATGCGCGATGTTTCGCTTTCAGGCCCGGCGCTAAAGACGTAGACACTCACAATTCCAGAACGGAAACGCCCGCTGCACGCGCCGCTTTTCGCAAATCGCCGTGGAGAGTGGCGAGCGGCAGGTGATTCGACGGGCCAATTCCAAATACACCGCATCGTAGATCGTCAGTTCATATTCAGCGGCCAATCGGATCGTGGCATCCCATGTCGCAGACCATGAGGAGGCTGAATGAAGATCGGCAGGGATTCCAGCGCATATTTAAACCGAATGACCGTTTCCAGATCAATTCGCCTCCGGCGCACAGCCATCATGAGACCATTCATCACCTCCGTGGGCCAGTGAGCGGGTACAATCGCGGGCTCGCCCGAATGCAGGCGCTCCAACCAGATCTTCGGTGGCTGGCGTGGCTTCATCTTCGAAACACCGCGGAAGTGTCGCCGATGCATCGGCAACGAAGCCCGACGTCAGTATTTACGCCCCTCGTCAATCAAATCCCTGATACGGAGACCGCCGAGTGTGACGCCCTTACGCAACTTGCGAATCTCGGCCACGGCCTCCGCCGCCGTCATCGTCCCTGTCGACGGCGCCGGAGGTTCTTTCTCAGCGAGTGTTTCCGGCGCCCGGGCCACCACTTCCTGGGGCGAGTGGTAGCGGCCACTGCGAAGATGCGCCGCCACAAGCTCTTCGCCGTGAGGGTCGAGAGTCAGTGTGAGGGACATGATTCAAGCCTAACAGGTACTTACAAAATGAGGAGTTAACCCGCCTGCCCTGAGCGGGCGTGCCTGATCAGATTGTCTTCGAACGTAAAGTCCATTTTCTTCGCCTCGTCGTGGTGGCGGAGATACCAGCGATGGGTCTCCTTCAGGCCCGCCGCGAAAGGCGTCAGTGCTACGTTCAACACCCGCTTCACGCGCCCGACCGCTTCGGTGATCGGAGGCATGTCGAAGTACTCGCCGAAGTACATCGGATCGCCCATCGCGTTGCCGCCGTTGCGCTGGATGATCTCGCGGGGCACGCGCGCGATGTTCGGTTGCTTGCCCAGCACCTTCGCGAGTTCGGTCACTACTTCAACCTGCGTCAGCGGCTTGTCGTCCGCCACATTAAATGCGCGGCCTGGCGCGGTATGCTTCTCCAGCGCGTTGAAGCACGCTTCCACCAGGTCGTTGACATAGACGAACTGCATCAGGCGATTCCCGTCGCCGGGAATGATTACGGGCCGGTCGATACGCATCCGGTCCCAGAAAAACGCTTCGCGATAGAACGGATTTTCCGGCCCGTAGACGAACGTCGGGCGCATCGTCACCACCGGGAAACGGGACTCGTGATACATGCGAAACAGCGCACGCTCGCTGGTGGCTTTGTTCCTGATATACGGGTTCGGATGTATATCGGAAGCCAGCGGGTCGTCTTCCGCGTGGTTCAGCCCGTCGCCGTACGCGGCCACGCTGGACATGAAAATATAGCGTGAAAGATCCCCGGGGATCGCCCTCGCGGTGGCTTCCACCTGGGCGCCTGTGGTCCCGCGCTCCCAGTCATACGCGATGTCGTAAACCGCGTCGAACCGCTGACCCATCAGCGCGTTCTTAATGGCGGCGCCGTCATTGCGGTCGGCAACCACATTGCGGATGCGTCGGCCGAACGGGTGCTCAGCCCGGCGATGCAGAAGCGTGACTTCATGTTCGGCGGCGAGAAGCCGCTTCACCAGTAGCTTACCTATGAACAGCGTCCCGCCGATTACCAGAACACGCATTCTCGCTCGCTTATTGAGTCTAAATCTTAGTCGTAGTATTCCAGACCAAGATGCGTAATCAGCTGTTGGCCCTTCATCCAGCGCAAAGTGTTTTTCAGCTTCATCGACTGGATGAAAATATCGTGCTCGGGGTAAAGCCCCGGCGCGGTCATGGGCGCCTTGAAGAAGAACGACAGCCATTCCTGAACGCCGCGCATTCCCGCGCGCTGCGCAAGATCGAGGAACAGCATAATGTCGAGCACCAGCGGCGCGGCCAGAATCGAATCGCGGCAGAGGAAGTTGATCTTGATCTGCATCGGATAGCCGAGCCAGCCGAAGATGTCGATGTTGTCCCAGCCTTCTTTGGCATCGCCGCGGGGCTTGTAGTATTCGATGCGCACCTTGTGGTGGATGTCGCCATAGAGTTGCGGATAAAGCTCCGGCTGCAGAATCTGTTCGAGCGCGGAAAGCTTCGATTCTTCCTTCGATTTGAAGGAACCGGGATCGTCCAGCACTTCGCCGTCGCGATTGCCCAGGATATTAGTTGAGAACCAGCCCGAAACACCCAGCATGCGCGACTTGAGGCCCGGCGCGACGAGCGTTTTCATGAACGTCTGGCCGGTCTTGAAATCTTTTCCGGCGATCGGGATGTTGCGGTCGCGCGCCATCTCCATCAGGGCAGGCGCATCCACGGTCAGGTGCGGCGCGCCGTTGGCGTAAGGCACGCCCATCTTAAGCGCCGCGTATGCGTAAATCTGACTCGGTGAAATCTCCGGATCGTTTGCCGTCAAACCGGCTTCGAAGGTTTCGAGCGTCCGATGAACCGCGGCAGGACGGTGGAAGACTTCAGTCGATCCGCACCAGATCATAGCGAGCCGGTCCGAGTTCGTACGCGTCTTGAAGTTCCGGATGTCGTCCATCAGCATCTCGGCATGGTCCATCTTGGAGCCCTTGGGCTTCAAATTGGGTCCGTTGATGCGTTTCACATAGTTGCTGTCGAAAACGGCAGGCATGGGCTGGATTTTTTCGAGCGGTCCGCGAGGCTTTCGACCAGCGGTTTGTCGAGAACGCCGGCATGCAGCGCGGCCTCATAGCAGTTTTCCTGGAAAATATCCCAGCCACCGAATTCCAGATCTTCAATCCCGGCCAGCGGGACGAAGTCTTTGATTTTGGGGGTGTTGTTATCGGTCCGCTTGCCGAGGCGAATGGTGTTCAGCTGGGTAACCGAACCGATCGGTTGCGCCATTCCCAGTTTGATGGCTTCGACACCGGCAATGAAGGTGGTGGTGACGGCGCCCATTCCAGGGATCAGAATGCCCAGCTTTCCATTGGCTGGCTTAATTACGGGCGTATCCTTCACTGAGTGGTCCTGCGGTGCGGCATCTGACATTGATGACAAACTACTTAGCTCCTTCAGCGCTCCCGCCCGGCAAGGCCGAACCCGCGCGGGACCGCGCAATTATCTGAAATGATTGGGATTATTACAATTGGCTATAATAGCAGTTCATGCGATCCCGCGCGACCGCGCCCATGAGTGCGCTCATCGCCGACGATGAGCCGCTGGCCCGCGATGAGCTCAAATTCCTGCTGGGTGAGATTGGCGACGTTGAGGTAATTGCCACCGCCGCCAACGGGCTGGAAGCCCTGGACGCCATCGAAAAACTTGACCCGGCGCTGGCGTTTCTGGATATTCAGATGCCCGGTTTGGACGGGTTAGGTGTGGTGCGGCGCTTGCGTGAGAGGCAGATCGAACCACCGCACATTATTTTTTCCACCGCGTACGATCAGTTCGCTGTTGAGGCTTTCAGACTGGAGGCCATGGATTACCTGCTGAAGCCGGTGGATCGGGAAAGGCTTGCGGAGACGATCGGGCGGGCCAGGAAGATGGTTGTGGACAGGACGACTGAACCGGTCGCCGCGCCGGTTGCCCGCACAGGCGGGTTTTCGAGACTGGTGCTGCGCAACGGGGCGCGAAATCTCATTGTCGATCCGCAGGAATTGATTTACGCCACGATTGATGCGGGTGTGATCACGCTGGTGACCGGCCAAATGGAGGGGCAGGCGAACTTCCGCACTCTTGAAGATTTGCAGGCGGCGCTTGATCCGGATTTGTTCTGGAGGGCTCACCGGTCATTCGTGGTGAATATCAACAAGATCCGCGAGGTGGTTCCGTGGTTCAAGTCGACCTATCAGCTGAAGATGGACGACCGCAAAGCCACCGAAATTCCCGTAAGCCGGCTGCAGAGCCGGCGCTTACGGGAAATGTTGAACTTATAACGGTTCAGACGCTTCGGCGCGTGGCGAAGCTGACCAGCCACAGCACGAGAAAGACGAAGAAAAGAATCTTGGCGATTCCGGCCGCGGCTCCCGCCACACCGAATAACCCAAGCGCTCCGGCAATCAGAGCAATAATCAGAAAAACCAGCGTCCAGTGCAGCATGTTGTTGCCTCCGCTGGTGGATAAAGCAATCGCGCTGCCAAATCAATGCGTCATCGCGTAAACGATGTAATCGATCCCGATGCGTATGGCAATGGATGCTGCCTTCTCCGGATAGTACGGGTCGTCGGCCCACTCCCATGCGTCGCCGATATCGGAATTGTATGAGATGGCAATCATGACCCGGCCTTTGTCGTCGTAAATGCCGCGCCAGTGGGCGCCCCTGCCACCTTCGAAACAGTTCTTGCAACCTTCCCGAAGATGCGCCTGGCCGGGAATCTGCACCTTGTCTTTCAGATCGTAGACAGTGTGAAAAAGCGGATCGTCGTCCGGAACATCGACGATCGGGCGTTCGGGGAACACCAGTTTCATCGAATCTTCGAACACCTGCCGCTCGGTGGTTCCGTGGAAATCGTCGGCCATGAAGAAACCGCCGCGCAGCAGGTACTCGCGCAATTCCTGCCCTTGCTTCCGCGTGATTCCCCACTCGCCCACCTGGACTGCATAGAGCCAGGGCAGATCGAACTGCTCGTTTTCATCAAGGTTGACCGGCTGCTCGGCCGACCTTACATGGATTCGCGTCAAGCGCCTGATGGCTTCGGAAAAATGCCGGTCGGCACGCGGGTAGTCCTGCGTCCAGAGCGTATATCCTTCGCGCCAGTCGCCATCGAAACGACCGCGATAACCGTCGTTCCAGCCGCCCGGAAACATCATGCGCGCGAAAGCGAATTCGGTCTTTTCCTGCGCGTCGGGAGGGGTATTGAACCGGTCGTACTCCACGCCCCCATACTGGCGGAACGGTTTTTGAAAGGCGTAGAGGGAGGCGAGGGATATGGCGAAGCAAGCCGCGTTCCGAAGACTGATCCGCACAGGCCTTGCCCCGAGCATATCACCGCATCGCGGCTTGCTCCTCAGAGCAGACGGAAATTCACTTCGACAGTGACTGGCGCGTCCACGGGCTTGCCGTCCTTCGTCCCCGGCTTGAATTCCCACTTCCGGACCGCCTCGATGGCTTTCTGATCCAGCCCCATCCCTAAAGACTTGATCACGCGGACCTCCCGGGGGCGGCCTTTCGCATCAACGACGAGCGTCAGCGTCACCGATCCGCTCCATTTGGCCTTTCGCGCCTCCTCGGAGTATTCGGGGTCCACTTTGTGGACTACGGAAGGCCGGTTTACATCGCCG
>Ga0302325_10020882_pt1 | contig 13720 bp, 8 predicted proteins | sample Palsa_T0_2_FD_201948 | JGI IMG/M metagenome (GOLD analysis project Ga0302325, IMG submission 201948) | Peat permafrost microbial communities from Stordalen Mire near Abisko, Sweden - Palsa_T0_2 | ecosystem: Environmental > Terrestrial > Soil > Palsa > Peat permafrost | place: Sweden: Abisko... | reverse complement strand
CGCCTTTCGGACATCGACGAGTACGAGGCCGAAGCGGCGTTTGGAGCCCTGCGCCAGGAGCAGCGCTTTCACGGACGCTCGGTGCGCGTGGTGGTGCGGGTGGGCGATTACAAGCAAGACAGCTACTACGGCCCCGGGGTTGGCTCGGCGGCGTTTGCGCCGCTGGACAATGACGCGACCGCATTACGCTGGCAGCTTTGGCTCGCCACGGACGAGGCTTACAAGGCGGCGAGCCAGGCGCTGGCGCAAAAGAAGGCTGCGCTGAGCCAGTTCACTGCCGATCAGCCTTTCGATGATTTTGCGAAGGCGACCGCTTTGCAGTCGATTGAACCGGTTGCGAAGCTCGATTTCGATCCGAAGCCATGGAAGGAAACGCTCGAAAAATCCACGGCGCTATTCCGATCGGATCCCAAGATGGAATCCCTTACCGCCGCGCTGCGATTCCGGGCGGTGAATCAGTATTTCGTGAATACGGAAGGATCGGTGACTCGATCGGGCTACACCGTGTACTTTGTGAATGCGGCAGCCTCAACGCAGGCCGCGGACGGAATGCGGCTGGAGCGCTCGCCCTATTACGGGGCCGCAAATCTGAAGGAATTGCCGGCTCCGGAAGAGTTCCAGGCAGACGTCGCTAAGGTGATCGAGACGCTTCGCGGCCTTCGCGATGCTCCCGTGGTGGATGAGGACTATCGCGGCCCGGTGCTCTTTGGTCCCGATGCGGCGAGCGATCTGTTCTTCGAGATGGTCGGGGAAAATGTGCTGGGAAACCGCCCGAAGCCGGGTGAGTCCGCGCGAACTACGGGGGATTACTCGTCGAATTATAAAGGGCGAGTGCTGCCGAACTTTCTTTCGGTCACCGACGATCCCACGATGAAGACCTTCGATGGCAAGAGCCTGATCGGAAGCTATGACGTCGATGACGAGGGCGTGCGCGCGGAAGCGGTGCCGGTGATCGAAGATGGAAGCCTGGTGAGCTACCTTCTGGGGCGCGAGCCCATCCGGGATTTTCCGGAGTCGAATGGGCACGGACGCGCGGCGCCGGGGCAGCCTCCCACGCCGAGCATTGGGAACCTGATCGTGCACTCGAAGCAGTCATCTTCGCCGGAGGAGTTGAAGAAGAAGCTGATCGAGCTCTGCAAGCAGGACAACAAGCCTTTCGGGTATTACGTCGAAACGCTGGCGGGCACGAATCCCCGGCTGCTCTATCGCGTGTATCAGGACGGGCACCAGGAACTGGTGCGGGGAGCGGCGTTCGACGAACTCGACACACGCACGCTGCGCAACGACCTGGTCGCCGTCGGAAACGATCCGCTGGTGAGCAACCGCCAGGGGGCCATTCCGTCGACGGTGATCAGCCCGTCCATTCTGCTTGATGAGCTGGAAGTGAAGCGCAGCGACCAGCAGAACAGCAAGTTGCCGGAATATCCGCCTCCCGCCCTCAGCTCCGGCCGCTGATACTCGTTACATTTTAGAAAATCAGCTTCAAACCAAACTGGATTTGCCTGGGATTTGTCGCCAGCGTGGTGATGGTTCCGGCGGAGGCGTTGAACCCTCCGCTCGCAAACACCGTGGGATTCGGCGCACCGAAGTTTACGTGGTTGAGCGCGTTGAAGAACTCGGCGCGGAATTCGAGGCTGGTCCTGTCGGACACCCGGGTGTCTTTGAACAGGGAGAGATCGACGTCCGCCAATCCCGGGCCCGTGAACGCGCCCCTTCCAAGAGTGCCGTAAGTGCCTACAGCAGGCAGAGCGAAGGCATTCGGATTGAACCATCTCGTGGGAGTGTCCAGCAGAATGGGGCCCGAAAAGCCTGGGTTCGGCGAAGGCCGGTCAGGATTTCTCGTGTCTCCGTCCCCGGACCGATTCGAGCCGATCACCGGCGTGAACGGGAAACCGCTCAAGAAAGTGGCAATTCCGTTCAACTGCCAGCCGTCGATCAGTTTGCTCTCGATCCCGCTGGTGCTGCTGAGCCAGTGCTTGCCCCGGCCAAACGGCAATTCGTAGCGGGCCGAGATGCTTCCCTGGTTCGCTGGATTCAGCGCGGATGGTCCCCAGTCCCGGCGCAAATCATTCCGGTCCATCACCATTTGCGATTGATTGCTGGCCTGTGCGCCGGTGAGCGCCGAATTGATATCGAGGTTCTTCGACCAAGTGTAGCTGGCACGGAACTGCAAGCCTTGGCTCAGTCGATGGGTCACTTCTGTTTCCAGCGCGTTGTAGCTGGTGTTGCCTTCGGTGTACCAGAAGAAACCTGCGCCCAGTGAAGGGTTCGGGCGTGTGCCAACGGGAATGTACTCGGCGCCCTGGACGACTTGGCTTTGGTTCGCCTTAGCGGCCGGAGTGCCGTTGGTGGCGACGCCGCCGGCCGTGCAACCGCTGGGGCTGGAACATATCTGCGAGGGGATCGTATTCGGATCGATGCTGACAAAACCGTGGTATCCGTGCGATCCCACATAGGCGATGCGGAAGGCGGTGTTGTGGGCCAGCTCCTGCTCGATTGCGAGATTCCATTCCTCAACCGTCGGAGTTTTCGCGTTGGCCTGGACTCCCTGAGGGGCGAACGGACAAGGCAACGTTGACCGCGGGGCGATAGGTACGATCGAGAATAACCCGCCGGAACAGGAAAAGGAGCCGTTGTACGGGGGGAGAGAGTTCATCAGAAAGGCCAGATCGTCTATCAGCGAATAGTACGTGCCGAATCCGGCGCGAACCGCGGTTTTTCCGTTTCCGAAGACGTCCCAGGCAAGGCCTACGCGAGGGCTGAAGAGCTTTGTGGCGTTGTTTTGAGTGAATATCGAATTGCCGACCTGCGGCGCTGTGACGAGTACGCCGGACGCGGTCACGTAATTTGAGGCCCTTCCCAATTCCTCGTTCCAGCCCGTTGTGAATTCGTGGCGGATGCCAGCGCGAATCGTGAGATTCGATCTGAGGTGGATGGCATCCTCGACGTACCAGGCGCCGAAAAGGCTTCGCCAACCCAATTCGTTGGGGCTGGTAACCACCTGAAACGTGCTCGTGGTGCTTTGCAGGAATGTCGTAAGCGTCAGAAACGTGGCTTGCCCGGCCTGGCGCGAGGCGCTGTTTTCATTGTCCTGGACGCGCTGGAACCAGGCGCCTACGCTGATCTGGTGGATTCCCTTGCTGATCTGGACGTCATCGGTATACGTGAACAGGTTCCGGTGATTCACGACTCCCGCCGCGTTGTTCGGACCCGCGGAAGTGAGCGCGGCGAGTCCGGTGGTCGAAGCTCCTCCTCCAATCACGATTCCGCCGGGACCGGCGCCGGTGACGAAGTCGAGGCTCGGCGAAAACGAGGATAAAAGAGAGGAGTCCAGGCCGAATCCCGCGCGCGAAAAGCCGGCGCGGAATGTGTTCAGAACGCTCGGAGAAAAAACGTGAGTCTCCTGCAGACTGACCACCTGCATGCGAAGCAACGAGTAGGAAGCGAACAAGGGGTCTGCCAGGGGCACGAGGCTGTTCCCGTCGTCGATCGTGTAGGCGCCGGACAGCGAATCCCGATTGCTCAGGACGTAATCGCTGCGCAGCGTGCCGAAATCCTCGCGGATGCTTTGTTTGGGGCTGTTATACGAGTAAGCCGTGCCGGAAGGAATTGTGCTTCCGGGAACAAGCAACTCGGGGCCATTCGGCTGGGGCCAGTAGGACATGTACTGCAACATCGACGTATTCAGACTGGGGACCTTGGCGTACACACCGGTGACGGAGTTCGGCAAGAATCCCTGGCGCGCCTGCTGGTCGGGAACGATGGCAACGTTGCTCTGGGTCAGGGCCTGGCGAAATCCCTCATAATTGCCGAACAGGAACCATTTGTCTTTCTGGAGCGGCCCGCCCAGCGAGCCTCCAAACTGGTTCTGCTTGAAGGGAGGTGAGTTGCCCTGGGCAAAATAGTTCGTCGCGTCCAAGACGTTGTTCCTGAGAAATTCAAAAGCGGAGCCGTGCAGAGTATTGCTTCCCGATTGGGTGACTACGCTCACTTGCGCACCGGCCCGCTTGCCGTATTCGGCGGAATAGGTGTCCGTTAGTACGTTGAACTCGCGAACCGCATCGATTCCGAGCAGATATCCGCTAACCCCGCCGGGCGTGACGGCCAGCTGGCTTGATCCCGTGTATTCAATGCCATTCAGCAAGAATAGATTCTCGTAAGTGCGCCGACCGGAGACCGAAAACGTATTGCCGTTGCTGGTGCTTGTTTGCGCGCTCTTCAAAGCGCTGTAATTGATGGCGCCGGGATTGAGAGTCACCAGATCGTCAAAGCTTCGGCCATTGAGCGGCAGGTCTTTCACTTCCTGTTCGCCCACGACGCCGGAGATGGCTGCTGTAGTGGTGTTCACTACCGGCGCTTCTTCAGACACGACGACTTGCTGGACGATTTCTCCCACTTCAAGCCGGAGGGTCAAGTCCACTTCCTGCCCAACCTCCAACTCGATGCCTTTGCGAACAGCGGCCTTGAAGCCCTTCTTTTCGGCCTTCACCTCCTGTGAGCCAAGAGGCAACCCCACTGCGGTAAAGTTGCCGGAGTCATCGGTGGTCACAACGCGCGAGACTCCCGTCTCGGTGCTGGTTACCGTGATCGTCGCGTCGCTCACGGCCGCCCCGGAGGCATCTTCGACATGGCCGGAGATCGCGCCGGAAATCTGGACTCCCTGGGCTGCGGCAAGGGAGGCTGCCCCGGCAACCAAGAAGATCCAGGCAAGCGCTTGCAGGATTGCCCGCAACTTTGGCCGGTAAGTACCGCTCCGACGACGCCCCTCCATCCTCATTCCGCGCTCCTTTTCGGACGCCCCGCGAACCATGCTAAGAGTGTCGGGTGAGCATCCACGGTTTCTTTTATTTTCAGCAAGATAGAAGCGTTTCCGTTCGTCTCAGTGTGTCGAGTGGGGCGTCGCGTTTTCGTCATCTTTTTCGTCTCGTTTTCCGCTGTCACGGGAAGCACATTACCACGGTCAGGGCAAATTGTAAGGGTCCTGTTGTCGTGGTAAGGATAGCCCCAGCCGCGTATCTCTGCTGCCAGAATTGCCCGGCCATCGCCGCAACTGGCCTATACGGCCGACTATCATAACCCGGCCGGTCAAGCGATAGGCCCTGTACAGTTTGCTGTGGGGAGACAGGAATCAGGATATGCTATGTTGCACAGCGAAAGCTGATTTTCAGGAGGAACGAGAAACAATGTCATCGCCGTCGCGACGACGCAGCGATCGCGTTTCACTAACGGTTCTGATCGAGGTTTCCGGGACCGATAGCCACGGCGCGGAATTCAAAGAGCCCGGCAAGACTTTGATCGTCAGCCGCCGCGGGGCCATGATCGTCTTTGCCAGGGAGTTGGCGCCAGGACAGCAAATCCACATTCAGCGCAAGGCTCCCAGTGAATCTCAGCGTCAGGGCCACGCACGCGTGGTCAATCAGATGGGCCAGCAGAGGGACGGCTATCTCTACAGCGTCGAGGTTCTCGACCCGGAGATGGACCTGTGGGGCGTCGACTTCCCGGCAATTCTCGAAGAGTCGGATGCCGTGGCCAAAATGCTGCTCGAATGCACCTATTGCCACGGGCGGGAGGTGGCGTACCTCAACGAAATCGAACTTCGCGCTTTCGAAACGAACCGGGGAATCGCGAGACATTGCAAGACCTGCTGCGTCCCCAGCATCTGGACGCAGGTTCCCCACGAAGACGAAAAGAAGCTCAAGGCCCGGACGCGTCGCGCGACGAGCGAGCCGACAACCGCCCCTCCAACCGACGGGGAGCAGAGAGAGCGGCAGCGATTACGGCTCCAGACACGGCTCACGGCCTGCATCCGGAAGTCCGGTGAAGACGACGAACTCGCCGTGTGCGAGGACATCTCTCCCATCGGAATGTGCTTCCGGAGCAAGCGCCGGTTCGACGCCAACACAGCCATCCAGGTTGCCGTCCCGTATTCTCCGGATACCGCGAATATCTTCCTTCCGGCGCGCATCGTCTATTCCGAGGAAATTCCAAAGGCGGGATTATTTCGCCACGGCACCGAGTATCGAAGGGTAGGGCCGCGGGCGCGGTGAGAGGAAACTGAGGAAGCAGAGGAGGTTGAGGAGGCAAAGGAGGTAGAGGAGGAAGGCTCGCGGGAAAAGCATCGCGAGCGGTAGGCGCTGCGCGCCGGGTCTTTTTTGTCGCGGCTGAAAACCGCGACCTACAAGGCTTGCTTGTTGCCCGCTTGCCTCGCAGTTGCGAGACAGACTCTGGAATGCGGCAGCGGGGCATTGCGATTGGCCGTGAGGACCGACCCTTAAAACCGAAGGGTCGGGCACCCGCAAAAGCTCGAACAAGATGGGATGGCTTGGCGGCTTCTAGCCGACTGCGACGGGCTGGCGTTCGCCGGAGCGGCGGGAATGATATCGCATGGAAATGTTCAGGTGTACGACGCCGACGGGCGTATCAAAAGAAAGAATCGTGGCCTCCGAATCGCTTCCGATCCTGGCGCACTGGTCTTCCGTGAGTAGTGCGGGCGGGAAAACCCGGAACTGAAATCCCCGGTCGTTCAGTTGCGTTACGGCGTTTCCGATCACCATGTTGGCCAGTTCACAGACCGTTTCGGGCACGATCGACTCGGCCGGATCCACTTCGCCGCCCGCCATATATTCGGCGATTTTCGCCGCCGCGCTGGGTTCCATGTCGAGGATGATGCGGCCTTCGATTTGTCCCTTGAAGCCGACGACGGCGGCCAGGCCCTTCCTGCGATAGCCTTCTTCTTCCATGGTGACATCCGCTATGGTCACAGGGGCCTTCATCATTTCGGCTAGCACGGTGTCCAGAGAGCCGATAAAAGGCTGGATCAGATCCATTTTCATGGCGTTCTCCCCTCGGACGCCCCCACGGGAGCGGTGGCGGGTTCCTCGTTCAGGACATAGCGCAGAATTTCGTAGAGAACTTCCGGCTTTACGGGCTTCTGGACGAAATGGCGCGCGCCCTTTTGAAGAGCGGCGAGGATATTTTCCTGGTATCCCACCGATGAAACCATCACCACGCGTGCATCCGGATGTTCCTGGACGATGCGTTCGACAGCTTCGATGCCTTCCATTTGGGGCATGGTGATATCCATCAGAACGATGTCCGGGTTGGTGCGTCCATATTCGGTGATCGCGGTCAAGCCGTCGCCGGCTTCGCCCGCCACCTGGCCTCCAAAAGTCTCCACCATTTTGGTAATGCTCTTCCTCGCGAACACCGAGTCGTCCACGATGAGGAAGCGCACGGGCTGGCCGTCCCGCTTGCGCGCCAAGGGCTCAAATGGCTTCATGACGATCTCCTTCTCAACAAAGATTCCGCGGGACCGGCTCCCGACAGCAGGGCCGAAGTCTCCAGGTTAGGCGGCGCGTAGCCGGCCGCGCATATCGATTGCAAATTGCTTGCGATCAGATGCAGGGGAACCACGCGCATGGCGAATCCCCGTTCGATGGCGGCGCGAGGCATGCTTTCCACGACGCAGGTATCGAGGCTCTGGGCGATCGTTAACCCGCCGGCGGAGCGAACCGCGCCCATACCGGCGGCGCCATCGTCTCCCATTCCCGTCATCAGGATTGCCACGGCCCTTTCTGCAAACTCCTGCGCGACCGAATCGAAAAGCACGTCGGCCGAGGGGCGGTGGCCGTTGATCTTTGGCTGCCCGTCCAGCATGACAATGTCTCCGTGCTCCATGCGGCGAACTTTCATGTGCCGGTTGCCAGGGCAGAGCAGAGCGCGCCCGGCGAGGAGCAGGTCGCCCGATTGAGCTTCCTTTACCTCGATGGCCGAACACTCGTTCAAGCGCCGCGCAAACATTCCGGTAAAGCCCTCCGGCATGTGCTGAACCACGAGCAAGCAACCCGGAAAATCTTCGGGTAGCTGCGAGAAAAGATATTCGAGCGCGTTGGGCCCTCCGGTGGAGACGCCCAGCGCGACAATTCGCGAAGGCAAGCGCAATGGGGCGGACGCCTTGCGAGGCTCCTTCGGCTTCAGCGCAGGCTCGGAAATGATGAGTTTGGGAGCGCCGGAAGCGGCGGCCACCTTAACCTTGAGCGCGAGTTCCGCTGAAATTTGATCGATGCTGCCGGAAGCCGCTTCCTGCGGCTTGGCGACAAAATCGAAGGCGCCGAGCGCCAGAGCCTTCAGAGTCACCGCTGCGCCCGCCTCGGTATGGGCGCTGAAGACGATCACTGGAACGCCGTGCTTGCGAGTTATCTGCCGCAGCATTTCCATGCCATCCATCCGGGGCATTTCGAGGTCGAGTGTGACGACATCGGGCCGCAGTTCCTCGATTTTCCGCAGACCAATCAATCCATCCATGGCGGTGCCGATCACTTCAATCGAAGGATCGCGCGACAATGCCTGGGGAATGAGCTTCCGCATCAGGGCTGAGTCGTCGACGACGAGAACGCGCACTTTTCCGCTCATGCCGCCGCTCCCGGTCCCGGCACTTTGGGAACCCGCGGCATGAGCGCCGCCATATTCAGGATCATCACCACGGTGCCGTCACCCAGGATCGACGCTCCGCTGATCAGAGGAGAAGCGATGAGTTGGTCCTCCAGCGGCTTGATCACAAGCTCCTCTTCACCCATGAGGCTATCGACCACCAGGCCAAAACGGCGACCTGCCACTCCTACCACCACCACGAAAATGCGTTTCGGTTTTTCCTGCGGCGGAGCAGCACCGTTTCGCCCGAGACGCACCAGAGTTAAAATCTGCTTCCGCAATTGAACGACTTCACGGTCGTTCACCACATGAATCTCTTCGGGCGTGATGCGCGTGATCTCAACGACAGAAGCCAAGGGAACGGCGTAGAGCCGCCCGTCCACGCGGAACAGGAGCGCTTGAATGCTGGCCAGGGTGAGCGGGACCAGCAGCTTAAAGGTGGTGCCCCGACCGGGTTCGCTCATCACTTCGACGAAGCCCTTCATGCTCTCGAGAACGGACTTCACTACATCGAGTCCGACGCCTCGTCCGGAAATTTCCGTAATTTCGTCTTTGGTGCTGAACCCGGGCTTGAATATCAATTGCAGAGCCTCGGATTCGCTCAGGCGGAGGGCTTCTTCCGCCGTGAAGATTCCTCGCTCGACGGCGCGGCGGACGATTTTTTCGCGGTCCAGTCCCATGCCGTCATCGGAAACTTCAATGACGACCTGGTCTCCCTCATGATAGGCGTTCAAGTGAATCGTGCCGCGCGCTGGCTTCCCGGCGGCCAGCCGGTCCGTGGGCGACTCGATGCCATGATCCGCCGCATTCCGAACGAGATGGGCAAGGGGTTCACCGAGTGCGTCCAGGATGCTTTTATCGAGATCGGTGTTCTGTCCGGAGACATCGAGAACGATGTCCTTGTTCCGCAACCTGGCGATGTCGCGCACGATGCGGGGAAAACGCCGGAAGAGCTGCTCGACGGGAACCATGCGGATCTTCATGACGGACTTTTGCAGTTCGTCCAGGACGCGCGACTGAAATGCGAGCGCGTCGGACAATCTTCCGCGTAGCGGCTCTTTCGGGTAGCGGCGCTCGAATTCGGTGATCGTTCGCTGGAGCATGGATTTCCCGATGATCAGCTCGCCGACCAGGTTCATCACGGCGTCGATGCGGGCCGTTTCGACGCGCAGGCTTCCTTCCACGGCGGAATGGACGGCATTTGGCGCCGCAGGTTCGCGCCGCCGATCCTCGCGCTGTTCGTCACGCCGCTCTCTGAGGTGTTCGTTGTGCTGGTCGCCGGGGAGTTCTTCGCGGCTGCGGAGCGTATCGAACGAGGCTCCGCCTTTACCGGACTTACCCGCAATAGCCGCTGCCTCCGCTTCCAGCAGCACTTGAAGAACGTCGCGCTTCGCGATCTGTGGCGCATCCATTCGCTCGACAGAAATCTTCTCGACGACAGAGGGTACGTGGCATCGCTGCTTGATCCAATCCGGCGATTGCGCACTCGACAGGGCTGCTTCGATGGTCCGGCAGGTTTCCGCCGGCGTCGCTTCCTGAGGGATAAGGCCCAGAACGCGGCCCACGCCAGCGAAGGCCTTTTTCACCAGCTCGAACGACAAGGAATTGAACGGCGCCTGCGAATCGAGATGCAGCACGATGTGGTAAACCGGCTCTCCGGCCGCACAGGCCTCGGCGATCATGAGGCGCTCGTATTCCGTCCAGCCGGGCTTTGCTTCGTGGCCGGCTTCCGTCGAAGTCTTTGTTGACTTGGAAACAAGACGCTCAACCAGCTCGCGCAGAATCTGCCCGTGCGGGGGGTCGGCATTCGAGCGGTACGCAACCAGCATCTCGCGAAACGTGTCGGCGGCGGTGAGCACCAGGGACGCGATCTCGGCACCGTTCTCTTTGGCAAGCTCGGGAGTCAAGGCGTCTTCGAGATGATGGGCCAATTCGCTGAGCTCACGGAAGCCGCAAGCGGCGGAATCCCCCTTGAGCGTGTGGACGGCCCGGCGAACGTGACGGAGCTCCTCGCCGTCGCAGGGATTCGCCTCCAGGGCGAGCCCCGCCCCGTTCATCCCTTGCAGAAGCTCTTCGGCGCTTTCGAAGAAGACGTCCAGGAGCTCCGAGGCTTGCTGGTCGGAATGAAAGTTCACCGAACCGCCTTATCGATCCGCTGGTACACCGTGGCGTTGTTTTCGTGAATCATATGGAACTTCGTCGTCAGCCCGAACAGGCTCTCCGCGTGACCGACAAACAGATAGCCCTCCGGATTCAGGCAGTGATAGAACTTTTCGACGAGGCGCGTTTGTTCGGGCCCGTCGAAATAGATCATCACGTTGCGGCAAAAAATGGCGTCATTGTGGCGCGGGAGAAAAACTGTCTTCAGGTTGTGCAAATCGAACTGGACAAGATTCTTGAGCGCGGGTTTCACCGCGTAGCGGTCGCCCACTTTGTCGAAATAGCGGAGGCGGCAGGTATAGTCCACACTCTCCATTTGGGCCTGGGTGTAGACAGCTTGCTGGGCCGCGAGCAGCGCGGTGTAGTTGATATCGGAAGCGAGAATTTCCACTTTCCAGGGGGGCGGAACGAGCGGCTTCGGCGTTGGCATGTCGAAGGGCAGCGGATTGCGGAGGTAATAGTAAGCCAGCGCGTCACAGATCATGATGGCGAGGGTGTAAGGTTCCTGTCCCGTGGAGCAGCCCGCGCTCCAGATGCGGATCGTCCAGTCGCGGCGCTCCTGCTTCTTTTTCAACAAGCCCTCGAGCACCACTTTCTGGAACAGATCCAGCTGCGGGCGGATGCGAAAGAAGCTGGTCTCGTTGACGGTCAGGTTCTCAAGTAAGGCGTTCAGTTCCTGCTTGCCCTTGCGGCTGACCAGCAAGAGGTAATACGCGTAGAAGGAATCCAGCTGGCAGACTTTGATGCGGCGCTGCAGGCGGTCCTGCAGAAAATCCATGCGACGCTCGTCAAAAAACATGCCGCATTCCTGATAGATCAGCGTCTGCAGGAGCTTTAACTCAGCCGGACTGAGCGGAACCTGCGCTGTGAGCGTCGACATTCTTCCCTCTGGGCTTTGTGGGTGGCCGGCCTATAAATTGCGGGCGATGCCGCCTGCAAGAAGGGGTTCGTCCTGAGCCGCGGCTCCGCCGAGAATCTGGAGTTCCCCTTGCCGTAAGATCTTTTTCAAATCCAGCATAATCACGAGCCGGCCTTTCAACTTTCCGACGCCGGTAATGTAATCGATCTCGCCTTCCCGGAAGACGTTGTGCGGGTCTTCGATTTCCGAGGGCGGAATACGGAGGACCTCCGAGGCGGAACTTACAATGAGCCCGATGAATCTCTCTTCCAGCTCGACAACCACGATGCGGCTCTTCTTGCTGAATCCCGTCGATTCCGCGCGAAACCTTTTCCGCAGGTCCATCACGGGAATGATCTGCCCGCGAAGATTGATCACGCCCTCGATGTAGTCCGGAGCGTTGGGAACCGCCGTAATCTGGGGAACGCGAACGATCTCCCGGACCGCCGAGATGGGCAAGCCGAATGTTTCTGGCCCGATTCGGAAGGCAACGAGCTGGATGTCTCTGTCCGCCGATGGAGTAGGTCTCTTCAGGGCCGCCCTACCTCTGCGTATTCGCGGGGAGCGCGCCGCGCTGCTTCCGGCTGAGTCTCTTTCGGAAGCAAGTACCGGCGGCCGTCCGCTTCGGTCTCGTCGATCACGAACCGGCCCATCGATTCCAGCAGCGCGCGGGAAAGGTTGGACATCTGTTCAGCCGTGGCGGCAAGGCCGGTGGAGCTGGACGTGGATTGCTGCACCATTTCCCGCATTCTTTCCATCGCGCGAACGACGGCTTGCGCGCCGGAGGCCTGCTCCTCCACGGAGGAGTTGATTTCATGGGTGATTTCGGTCAAGCGATTGGTGGCTTTGGCGATCTGGGCCGAACCGTTGGATTGTTCCGTGGTGGCCGCGCCAATCTCCTGCGAGAACTTGTACACTTCGGAGACGACGTCCGAGATCTTGTCAAGCGCCAGGCTCAGGTCCTTGTTGAGAAGCAGGCCTTCCTGAACCATGGTCGTACTTTTGTCCATGTTCTCGACGGCTTCGCGGGCTTCCTTCTGGATGCCGCCGATAAGGTCGGAAATTTCTTTGGTGGACTGCGTCGACTTCTCGGCCAGTTTCCTGACCTCTTCCGCGACCACCGCGAATCCCAGCCCGTGCTCCCCCGCGCGCGCCGCTTCGATGGCGGCGTTGAGGGCCAGAAGGTTGGTTTGTTCGGCCAGATCGTCGATGACCTCGATGATTTTGCCGATATCGTCGGCACGCCGGCCCAGCGCGTCGATAATTTCCGCCGAAGACTGGATGGACTGGCTCGCCCGGTTCAGCCCCTCGGTTGCCTTGTCCATGGTGGACATTCCGCTCTTCGCTTCTTCCCGGGAGCGATAGGAGATTTCGACCAGCAGTCGCGCGGTGTCGGCCACACGTTGAATCGACGTGACCATCTCATCGATCGAGGCCGACGTTTCCGCGACGCTCGACGACTGCACTTGCGTGTTCTTCACCACGCTCTGCACGTTGATGCTCATTTCGTGCATCGTGCTGGTAACTTCATCGATTGCGGAGGCCGCCTGCACGCTGACTTTGGCTGATTCATCGGAAGCCGTCGCCATCTGGCCGGCGCCGTTGGCGACCTGAGAGGCGCTATCGCGGACCTGGCTGACAAGTTCCCGTAGCCCGTGGGTCATCCGGGAGAAGGCAACCGCCATCGTGTCCTGCGAGGAGCGCGGCTGCACGGAAACCGATAGCCGGCCTTCGGCGATCGCGGCAGAAACCGCAGCCATCTGCTTCAGATGAACGATCATCTTGTGGAAGTTCTCGGCAAGCACACCCACTTCGTCGCGGCGGCGGATATCGATGGACTGGTCAAGGTCGCCCGTGTCGCCGATGCGATGGGCCACGTCGATCAGTTGATGGAGCGGCTCTTTGATGGATTTCGCGGTGAAGAACGCGATCAGGCCGCCCAGGAGCACGGCGAACAGGGTTCCGATGGTTGTAATCACGGCGCTGATCATCGTGGCCGAATCCGAGGACTCGTTGGAGTTTTCCTGGGCTCGCCTCACCGCGCGGCTGGCTTCATCCAAAATCGTTGTGGACCGGTTGATCCAGGAAACCGGGTCGTGCTGGAGGTAAAAGACCTGCAAATCGGCGATCGTGGAATTGCCGGCATCCACCTGGTGCCGCTTAGCGATCATCGCCTTCGCGAAATTCTCTTCCCAATTGTGCTCGTTGTCCTCTACCTGAGAGAGCGCGATG
>Ga0302325_10020881_pt1 | contig 13720 bp, 16 predicted proteins | sample Palsa_T0_2_FD_201948 | JGI IMG/M metagenome (GOLD analysis project Ga0302325, IMG submission 201948) | Peat permafrost microbial communities from Stordalen Mire near Abisko, Sweden - Palsa_T0_2 | ecosystem: Environmental > Terrestrial > Soil > Palsa > Peat permafrost | place: Sweden: Abisko... | reverse complement strand
ACGCGCGGCGGGCGGCAAGGGCCCGGAGCGAGCGCCGTTGCTGATGATCTTCGCGGCCGCGCGATGACGGTCGTCGACGGCGTGTGGCGAGGAGTCGCCACCGCGACGCTGGCGTGTCTCACGCGAGGTCCGCCTGGGACAACGTGAGCTTGGACTCTGCCTCCGGTCGGTGGCTGCTCGTTGTGGCGGTGCTGGGCTCCGGAATCGCGTTCCTGGACGCCACCGTCGTCAATGTCGCGCTGCCGGATATCGGCCGTGACCTGCACGCATCGACCAGCACCCTGCAGTGGATCCTCAACGGCTACACGCTGACGCTTGCCGCGCTGATCCTGCTCGGGGGGTCGCTTGGCGACCGCTATGGACGTCGTCGCATCTTCGTATTCGGCACCGGCCTGTTCACGATCGCCTCGCTGCTCTGTGCGGTTGCGCCGAATGCAGAGCTGCTGGTGGTGGCGAGGCTCGTGCAGGGGGTCGGCGGGGCTCTTCTGACACCGGGCAGCCTGGCGATGGTGGAGTCGGGCTTTCGCCCCGCTGACCGGCCCCGAGCGATCGGCGCCTGGTCGGGGCTGAGCGCGATAGCGGGCGCTCTGGGCCCGCTGGTCGGCGGCCTGCTGGTGGGGGCGCTGTCATGGCGGGCGGTGTTCCTGATCAACCTTCCGCTCGGCATCTTCATCGTCGTGATGGCAGGCCGCCACGTGCCCGAGACCAGCGACCCCGCGGCAGGCGGGCCGCTCGACTTCCGTGGGGTGATCCTGGCGGCCGCCGGCTTGGCCGGGACCACCTACGCGCTGATCGAGGCCCCGGCTCACGGCGCCTCGCTACTGGTCCTGGTGATTGCGATCGCGGGCGGGCTTGCGCTAATCGCATTCCTGCTCGCCGAACGACGGTCCGTCAACCCGATGATGCCGCTCTCCATGTTCTCCTCGCGCCAATTCAGCGCCGCCAACGCGGTGACGTTCGTCGTCTTCGGAGCCTTCAGCGGAGTGTTCTTCCTGCTCGTCGCGTTCCTGCAGATCTCGCTCGGCTACTCCCCGCTAGCGGCCGGTGCCGCCTCGCTGCCGATCACGGCCCTGATGCTGCTTCTCTCCGCCCCCGCCGGAGCCCTTGCCCAACGAATCGGGCCGAGGATCCCGTTGACCGTAGGACCACTGATCACGGCTCTGGGACTGGTATTGATGTCGCGGATCGATCGAGGCGACAGCTACCTGTCGGCCGTGCTCCCGGCGGTGATCGTGTTTGGTTTGGGCCTGACCTTGGTCGTGGCGCCAGTCACGGCAACGGTGATGGCTGCCGCGGATGAGCGGCACTCCGGCATCGCGTCGGGAATCAACACCGCTGTTTCGCGTCTCGCCAGCCTGATCGTCGTCGCCGTTCTGCCGTTAGTCGCCGGACTGACCGGGAAGAAGTTCTACGACCCCGCCGCAATGGATCACGGCTTCCACGTTGCGATGCTGGCCTGCGCCGCTCTTTCGGCAGCGGGTGGGGTACTGGCCTGGTTGACGATCAGCTCTGGAGTCCTCGAGTCAGAGCCTTCGCCGGACGGGGACCTGCCGACCGGGGCACTGCACGACTTCTCGTGCGCCGTCGCGGGTCCCCCGCTCAGACCGGGGCGCGAGGCGCAATGCCATCCCATCGCCGCCAACTCGGGCGGTCGCTGAGTTCGAAGTGCTTCTCGGAGGGACCTTCGCGGCAGTCGAGGACGACAACCCAAACATGACCGCCGCACCCTGCATCCCGAGCCCCTCTTCTGAGGCGGAAATGACGGCGTGCCTCGCGCCACGACGTTGCTCATACCCGCAACTGAGGGGTCAACACGGAGTCAAAACGCGTAGCAAGCGCTGCTCGGGATCGATAGCCCAAGCCTAACGATCGCGTGCGAGAGAGATCTTGGACGCCGCTCCGAAGCACAACTACGGTTGTGGCACTCCAACCCTTCTATGGCCGCATTCGCTGATCTCATCTCCGCCACGGACGTGTTACCACGCTCGCCACAGCACGAACCGATTCCCAATCAATTGAAATCCACAACGGAGGAGGTAGTGATGCGTGCAATTTCAGTCAGCGAGTATCGAGCCGACGCTCGACTCGGCGAGTACGACAAGCCCACGGCCGGGCCAGGACAGGTTCTGGTGAAAGTCCAGGCGGCCGGAATGAACCCGATGGACCAGGCGATCGCCAGCGGCGCGTTCAGCGAAGTCCTACCCGCCACCTTCCCGCTGATCCTCGGCGTGGACGTTGCCGGTGTCATCGAGGCCGTCGGGGATGGACCTGCCCCGTACTCGATCGGTGATCGCGTGTTCGGCCAGCTTCTCACCCCGCCGCTCGGATCGAGCGGGGCGTACGCCGACTACGCGGCGGTCGTAGCTGACGCGACAGTGGCCACCGTGCCAGACGCTATCTCCAGCGAGGTCGCCGCCACCTTGCCCACGCCGGGGGTCACCGCGCTGCAGCTGGCCCGTTCGCTTGAGCCGCCGGCCGCAAAGACGATCGCGGTCGTAGGAGCCGGCGGAGCGGTCGGTGGATTTCTGACCCAACTGCTGGTTGCGTCCGGCGCGCGAGTCCTGGCGGTCGCCTTGCCGCGGCAGGCCGAGCGGGTGCGCGGCTACGGAGCGCAAGAGGTTATCGATGCCACTGCCACGCCGACCGATCACATCCGCCGGGCGGCGCCGAACGGTATCGACGTCCTGGTCGACCTCGTGAGCGACCCCGAGCAGTTCGCGTTGCTCACCGACACCGTCCGTTCCGGCGGCACCGCGGTCTCCACCCGATACGTAGCTGATACCGATGACCTCGCCAAGAAGAAGATCCAGGGTGTCAACTTTGTCGTCCAGGTGACCGCCGCCGATCTGCAAACCGTCGCCGCCCTGACCGCGTCCGGCCAGCTGAGTCCGCCCCCTATCCGCACCGTCGGCCTCGAGGACGTCCCGGACCTGCTGAACGCGGTTGGAAACGACTTCGACGGCAAAACGGTCGTCCGACTGGAGCAGCTATGACCACCAACGCACCAGAGACCCTGATGACCCGCAGCTTGCTCGACGTCTTTAACCAACGGGACCCGCAGCAGCGCGCCGCGGCGATTGGCGAGGTCTACAGCCCCGACATCGTCTTCTATGAGCAGGATGCCACCGTCACCGGGGCTGCGGCGCTGCACGAGCGGGTGCAGGAGTTGCTTGACGGCGCACCCGGCTTCGTCTTCACACCACTCCGCTGAACAGATAGGAGTTCGATCATGACGACTATTGAGCCAAACGACGGTCGATCGGCCGCTATCACCGGGGCCGGTAGCGGTCTGGGCCGCGAACTGGCTCTGCAGCTCGACCGCAAGGGCTACACGGTGCTCGGCACAGCCCTATCGGACGACGAGACCGAGGAACTGCGCAGCGCAAGCAACGGTCAGATCCGACTCGCGATCGTCGATATCACCGATGAGCAAGCCGTGCGCGTATGGGCCGAGGCGGTCAATGCCGAAGTGCACAGCCACGGCCTCGATCTGTTGATCAACAACGCCGGCATCCTTACGCCCGGGCCTCTGGAGGTCCTGCCGCTGGATGCGATCCGTCGCGAATTCGAAGTGAATGTTTTCGGCAGCATCACGGTGACTAACGCCCTGCTGCCTAGCCTGCGTCAGGCCGGGGGACGGATCATCTTCGTCGGGGCGATGACCGGCCGATTCCCGCTCCCCTTCAACGGGCCCTCCAGCATCACCAAGGCCGCGCTGGAGGCCCTGGCCGACGTGTACCGAGCGGAGCTCTCGCCGTGGGGACTCGGGGTGACCGTCGCACAAGCGGGCAACATGCTCACGGGCGGTCCGGCCAAGACTGCCGGCGCGCTGCAGCGCACGGCCGAAGCGATGACCGCCCAGCAGCGAGCCCTCTACGGTGACGCCTTCTCGACGTTCACCGACGCGCTCAACTCGATGCAGAGCACCGGTCTCGCCGCCGCCGACGCCGCGGCCCGGATCATCGAACTCGCCGAGCAGCAACCCGCTCCCACCCGCGCACCCGTCGGCCAGGACGCCGAGAACATCCTGCAGCAGGTCCGCGAGAAGTCAGACGCCGAACTCGACGTCCTGCGGCTGGAAACCGTCGGGCTCGGTGCCCCGTGACCCCGCGACGCCCGCCCAACCACACCCCGAAAAGGATCGGTCCTACATGGCAAGCGCACTCGCACGCACCAGCCTCGACGGCTTCCACACCACCGACACCGCCCAACGCGCAGACGAGCTGGCCCGGGCGTTCGTGACCGCGATCAACAGCCAGGACGCTGCCACGCTCGACCAGGTCCTGGCACGCAACTTCCAGTCCTACGGTCGCGACGGCCTCCGCAGCCGCACCGCCCTCAAGCATTACTACACCGACCTGCACCACGCGTTCAGCGATCTCAGCTTTCAGGTCCACGAGAACGTCGGCGTCCTGGTGGAGAACGACTTGACCGCGCTGCGAACGATCATGACCGGAACCCACACCGGTGACTACCTCGGAGTTGCCGCCACACACCAGTCCATCCAGACCTCGGTGTCCCATATCCTCCGCACCCGCGATGACCAGGTCACCGAGCACTGGCCTGTGATGGATACCTACCGCATCCTGGTCAAGATCAGAGCCATCCCCGGTGTCGGCGCGAACTTCCAGCAACTACTCGGTGTTCCCGCCGCTGCGGACGGCATCTTCGTCGAACGGCTCGGCACTCCCTTCGATGCGCCACGCACCGGCCGGACCATCTCCCGCGACGAGTCTCGTGCTGTCGGCCGACGCCTCTACGACGATGGTGCAATCGCTACCGGAGTCGCCACCGACGTCGACGCGCAAACGGACACCTACATGCAGAACAGCGGGTGGACGCCGGACGGCAGTGACATCTTCGGCAAGGCTTGGGCAGTCGGCCGCGGCGCGATGCCCGACGGCCTCGCCGTGCAGACCCACCTGGTCGCCGAAAACGACCGAGTCGCCACGATCAGCTTGTGGGACGGCACGATCACCCAGAGCGGCTCGGCCGTCGACTTCACCTCGGCCGATTTCTTCCGCATCGAAGATGGCCTCGCGGCCGAGCACTGGGACACCGTCGACTACGTGCGCCTGTACCAGTCGTTCGGGCTCCTCCCGGCCGGTCGGTTCTGACCACGGGCAGGTCCAGAGGTGCTCGCGCCAGCGGCTGTCGACGGCCTCACCTAGCGGTCTTGGTCCTCTGTCTTGACGCCCGCGGGTTGGGGAGCAGCGGGAAGCGGCGTTCGAGCTCGGCCCGGCGGTGTTCGAGGTCGCCGATCAGCACCAGCGATTCGCCGAGGTGGTCCGGGGGCTCGAACACGAACCCCGGCTGATCGGTGGCAACCTCCAGCAGAACGCCGCTGGGCTCGCGGAAGTACACGGACTTGAACATCTTGCGATCCAGCACGGGCGTTGGCCGAAGGCCGGCCGCGGCGACGTGCGACCGCCAAGCATCCTGCTCACCGTCGCGAATCGTGAATGCGACGTGGTGCACCGTACCCGCCCCCTTGATCCCTTGCTCCGCCGGCGCCACGTCGTAGACGATCAGCCCATGGCGACGCTCGCCCCACGCCAGCCAGCGACCGCCGCCGTCGGGGTTCATCCCGAGGACCTCGCCGAACACCCGCGCGCTGCTTGCCGGGTCGGCGCCGTATGCCTGCACGGCGTGGATGCCGCGAATCGCGACGCGCTCATCGACATCGGGCGCGTCCGCGACGAGCGGCTCATCGTCGCCGTCGTCGATCACCAGCTCCAGCCCCAACCCTTCCGGGTCCGAGAACGCCAAGCGATCGGCGAGCCGGTCGCTTGGCACCCCGGCACGAGCGAGACCGCGCTCCCAGAAATCAAGCGCCGCTCCGCTGGCAATCCGGAACCGCAACCGGTGAACCATGCCCGCGCCCGGACGGCCACGCATCACTCCAGGCATCTCGAAGAAGGTCACCAGGCTGCCGGGACGGCCTCTCTCATCGCCGTAGGCGATATGTCGCATCTCGGGGTCGTCGGCATTCACTCCCTGCCACACCAACCGCAGCCCGAGCAGCCGTCCGTAGAACTCGAGATTCGCGTCGATGTCGGCGGTGATCGCCGTGACGTGATGGATGCCGTCAACGTTCATCGCGCTCTCAACGGAACCTATTTCGAAGCCTGCGTCCTGTCCAAGACCTCTCTCCAGCGCGATCGTTAGGCTTCGGCTATCGATCTCGAGCCGCGCTTACTTCGCTATTTCCTTGCCGTCGCGGAGGAGCTCCACTTCGGCCGTGCCGCCGCGCGCCTCTACATCTCGCAGCCGTCGCTGAGCAATCAGATCCGCAACCTCGAGCGCACCCTCGGCACAGAGCTGTTCGAGCGAACCAGCCGCGCGGTCAAGCTCACCGCCGCCGGGCAGGCGCTCCTGGAGGAGGCACCGCTCGCGCTCGCGGCACTCGAGCGCGTCGCCGAGCGCACCCGCCTCGCCGGAGCGGGCATCATCGGAACCGTGCGCCTCGGCTACCCGCCGCCAGCCAGTTTCGAGACGCTGGGGGCGATCCTCGCGGCCGTCGAGGACGACAACCCGAACATGACCGTCATCGCTAGCGAACTGTTCAGCGCCGAGATCCCCGGCCGTGTACTCGTCGGGGAGCTCGACGTCGGGCTCGCCCTGCATCCCGAGCCGATGACAGGCATCAACACCGACGCGCTCCGCGTCGAGCCACTCGCGGCGGTGCTCAGCAAGCGCCACCGCCTGGCCCCCGCGAGCTCCATCCCGCTCGCCGCCCTGGAGCACGAGACGGTCCTTCTATTCCCCCGCGAGCTCGCTCCGGTCTACTACGACCGCATCGTGAAGGCCTGCGAACGGGCGGGCTTCGAGCCTCACGTCAGAGCCTTCCAGAACCCGCCCGTCCACGCAATGCTCGCGCGCCTCCCCGGGGGACGCGAGGTCGGCCTGATCCCAGCCTCCTTCGCCTTCCACCTCGCCCGAGCCGAACCAGGCGTCGTCGCCCGCACGATCATCGATCCACAAATCCTGGCGGAGTGGTCGATCCTCTGGCCCGCGCGCACCCAATCCGCAGCAGTCGCACGGTTCCTTCACAGCGCCCGGCGGTGCGCCACCAACAACGACTGGCTGCCCCCGCCGGACGCAACGACTACCGCTGAACCTGACTCGCTCACTCCGACGCCACTCTGACAACCGCGGTTGACGCCGATCGGCGTGGCGATGGCCGGTGCCGACGTGTTTGACCCGTTCAAGGGCTGATTGGTGGGCAAGCCGCGCGGGCCCGGCGATCCGTCGTGGCAGAAGCGCGATCGCCGGCCGCTGGTCGTCGAACCGACCCTCGCGCAGTGCCACGTCGACGACAGTCACAGCCGCCCTACCGAGGCACGATTCACGCCGGTTCGTCCTCTAGCGTCGGTCTGTCTAACGGACCTGATCGCAACCGGTAACGCGCCCGATTTCGCTGAGTGAAAGGAACTCCTTGACTCCGGCTGCCCGCGTTCGTAGCGTGGCGCGCCCACCATCGAGCACCATGCCTGCCGCGCCGACGACACCCGCCGATCTCACGACAGCTGTCCTTGACAGCTTCAGCGGTTGCCCTGACCTGCGGCTACGGCGGATCATGATGTCGCTCGTCGATCACCTCCACGACTTCGTATGCGCCGTCCAGCTCACTGAGGCCGAGTGGCGCGCCGGCATCAAGATCCTCACGGAGATCGGACGGATGAGCGACGAGCATCGCCAGGAGTTCATCCTGCTCTCGGACACGCTCGGCGCGTCGATGCTGGTTGATGCCATCCAGCATCGAGTGTCAGACGGAGCGACGGAATCCACTGTGCTCGGGCCGTTCTACGTCCCCGGTTCCCCGCTCCGAAGGTACGGCGAGAGCATCGCGGTCAAACCTGCTGGTCCGGCTGTCTGGGTGTACGGAACGGTTCACAGCCTCGACGGCGCGCCGCTCGCGGGCGCCGAAATCGATGTCTGGCAGAACGGCGACGACATGCTGTACGCGGTACAGGACCAAGACTGTCCGCCCGATCACCTTCGCGGCAGGTTCGTCACCCGCCGCGACGGGAGCTACGCGTTCACCGCCGTTCGGCCGACGCCGTACCCGATCCCGGACGACGGGCCGGTTGGCCGGATGCTCAGGGCCACGGGCCGGCACCCCTGGCGTCCCGCTCATATCCACATGATCGCTCGCGCGTCAGGGCACCGCTCGCTGACGACGCACATATTCGACGCCGACAGTGATCACCTCGACTCCGACACCGTCTTCGGTGTGAAGCCAAGCTTGTCGCGACGCGTCGAAACACGCGTACCAGACGACCCTGACCGGCCGTCCGAGATCGAAGTCCAAGCGTCCCTGCGCGCAGACCTCGTCCTGGAGCCCGGGAGCCAACGACCGATCATGGACTGGGGAAGGACGGCGTGAGCGAGACGGCCCCGCCCGATTCGACCGCGGACAAGTTCGCGATCCGCGAGCTCGTCGAGAACTGGGCCGTCTGGCGTGACGCCGGCCTGTGGGAGCGCTTCCGCGGAGTCTGGCATGAGGACGGCCGCATGATGGCGACGTGGTTCCAAGGGCCCGCGGCGGAATTCATCGAAGCGAGTCGTGAGGGCTTCGAGAAGGGTGTCAGGATCCTGCATTTCCTTGGGGGGTCGTCGATCGACGTGGCAGGGAATCGAGCTGTCGCGCAAACGAAGATGACGATCACGCAGCGCGTCCAGATCGAGGGAGTGAGCTGTGATGTGGTCTGCACCGGGCGCTTCTACGATCTGCTCGAGCGGAGGGCCGGTAGATGGGGCCTGGTTCTGCGGCAACCGATCTACGAGCAGGATCGGATCCAGGCCGTCGCCGGCGAGCCGACACCGGCGCTTGACCGCGAAGCCCTCGCCGAATTGCCTGAGGGGTACCGGCACCTCGCATACGTGCAGCGCCAACTCGGCTTCACGGTCGAAACCGACATGCCACAGCTCTTCGGCCCCCAGGTCGAGCGGCTCTACGCCGCCGGTGAGCGCTGGCTGGTGGGTGACGACCCGCAGTGGCCGTCGAGTTAGCTGCCTTCGACTGCAACGGACTCGTGTCACGGGTGCGCTTCGGCGTCGGCTCTGCGCGAGCGTTGGCGCCCGGGTCGAGACGCCTCGGCCGAGCCTGGCCCGCCGAGAATGCGAACGGCGGATGTCAGCGTTCCTGACGCCCACGCCCTTGTTCACGGCCGTTACCTGTGGTCCAGTTGCCCGATGGACATTTTCGAGAGCCCCGAGCTGCTTGAGCTCTATCACACGTATACCGCTCACTCCGAGAGCGTCGCGGCCCACTTCAACGCGGCGGCGGCAGGAGCGGCAGCCGAGAACCCATTTGTGGTCGTGACCGGCACGGACATTGCCGTGTTTCGCGGCGGCGGGGCGACTCCGATCGTTGAGCGGATCAGGACTGGAACCCGCGGGTTCAAGGAGCTAGCTGCCGTCTCTCATCTTGGGCCTGCGGTCGCGGCCGTGATGGCGATGAAGCAATTCGATCCTGATGGTCTCTGGCGCGCTGACGCGGAGCGGCTGATCGTCCGGTGCGAGAGCGCTCGGCGACGAAGCCCAAGGTCCTCAAAGACGCTCGGTCCGAAGACCGTCCGGTGATCTGCTGAGCACGGCCAACCCGCACAAAAACGGGTCTGGCAGGCGCCGCGCTCGTCGAAAACACGGAGAAGATCCTTGTTGAGCTGCGCTCCGCCGAAGCGATGCTCGACAATTCCGCTGGCGAAGTCCGTGGACTGATCCGAATCGGCGTCCCCTTCCGCGAAGGGCCGGGGGTCATGGTCCGCGCACTGCGTGAAGTCCGACGGCGCCATCCTTCGCTCGAGATTCAGCTCGTCCACACCGTCGGCGACGCCGCGGCCGACGACATTCGCGGCGAGCGCCTCGACCTGGCGATCGTTTCGCGAATCACACCTTCGCCCGAGGGCACGAGCGACGGCATCAAAGAGTGGATACTCGGCAGCGACCCGCTCTGTCTCTACGTCGCGGCCGACCATCGCCTGGCGTCTGCGACGGCTCCGGTTCCCATCTCGGACTTGCGAGAGGAACCTTGGATCCTCAGTCACAACACGCGGCTCGGCCGCCTCACGAGCGCGCTATGCAACGCCGCCGGATTCGAGCCGGTAGTGGCCGCGCTCGTCGACGACGTCAGCATTGCGGTCCGGCGTGCTGATCATCCGGGCCGGCGAAGACACGGTGCCGCGGCTAGCCGTCGCGATCGAAGCCGCTCGCAAAGCCGCGAAGGCATCCGCGCAACAGAGGCTTTCCGTCCCAACCGGGGCCGGCTGAGCGCAGGCGAACCGCCGAGCGCCGCCTCGACGTCGAGCATCGCCCGTATGCACGCCGTGTCGGCGAAGGCGCCACGGCCATCCAGCTTGAGGATCGGATCAGACGCGTTGGCCTCAGTCTCGATCAGTACGCGGGGGTGTTGCGGATCACGATCAGGCTCACGATCTTCCCCCCGCGGACAGTGAAGTAGTTGGTCAGGATCACTTCGTCGGGGAGGTTGGTCTTGTCGAACTCACCGTCGTAGCGGCCGCGGACGATCGTCTCGCCGTAGTGCTCGATCACCTCGATGACCTCCAGCGTGATCTCGTCGCCGACGATCTCTTTGGCGACCCAGCGACGGATCGCTTCGGTGCCCCAGAACTCGCGGTGGGCGTCGTTGACGAGCGCATCGTCGGCGAAGGTCGCAACGATCGCGTCTTCGTCTTGCGCGTTGACCGCCGCGACGTGCTCGGCGACGAGTCCAGGAAGGTCGGTGGTCGTGATCATCAGAGCCTCTCGTTGTGGTTGGAGTTGCCGCCATGGGGCGACGCTGTCAATCCTGCGGCCTGCGCCGAGGGGAGAGTCAAGGGCCAGGTTTCGGGTTGACCCTCCGGCAGGGGGAGGGTCGATACTGCGGACATGAGAGCCCGCGTCACGATTGGCGAGTTCTCGCGTTCGTCGCACCTGAGCGTCAAGACGCTGCGCCACTACCACGAGGTCGGGCTGCTGGAGCCCAGCGAGGTGGACCCCGGCAACGGCTATCGCTACTACGCCGAGGATCAGATTCCCGTCGCGCAAGTCATCCGCCGCCTACGCGGCCTGCAGATGCCCGTGGCCGAAGTCAAGTCTGTACTCGCCGCGCCCGACCCCGAGGTGCGTAACCGGTTGATCGTTGCTCATCTCGACCGTCTCGAGGCCGATCTGGCCCGCACGAGGGCCGCCGTCGCTGAGCTACGCGAACTGCTGGAGCGACCGCACGCACCGCGCGCGGTGGACCATCGGACCGTGCCGGCGACAGCAGCGATCGCGATCCGCGGGACGATCGATCGCGAGGATCTGCTCGCCTGGTGGCAGGGTGCTCTGGGAGAACTCCACGCGATCCTCGGCGCGCAAGGCCTGCAGCCAGCATGGCCGCCCGGCGGCATCTACGCAAGCGAGATCTTCCAGCACGGCCGCGGCGACGCGACCGTGTTCATCCCGACTGACGCAGCGGCTCACGCGGTCGGGCGCGTCGAACGCCTGGTCGTCCCCCCGGCCGAGCTCGCGATCATGCTCCATCGCGGCTCGCTTGCTGACGGCGACCTGACCTACGGTCAGCTCGGCGCCCATGTGATGCGGCACGAGATCAGCGTCGAGGGGCCCTTGCGCGAGTACTACCTTGTCGGCTTCCTCCAAACCGACGACCCCGACCAGTGGAAGACCGAGATCGGATGGCCGATATTCCGCTCCACTTCCTGAGCTCGTCGCGCAAGTACGCGCGATCCCCGCACCGACTACCCGCTCGGATCGCACGATCCCTTCGTCAGGTCCTCTCAGCTTTGGGCTCCGCGAGAGGGTGTTGCTGTTGTTGGGTTGGCTACTACGTTGCGCGGTGGCGCATGATCCACAGTTGTCCAGCGGCGATGGTGAGCATCAGTCCGGCGGCCACTGCGGCTAGGTCGAGCAGGCCCGGGCCCGCGAGGGCCGGCCGGCCCGGGTAGGCTGCCAGCAGGGTGATCCAGACCAGGCTGCACGCGATCGCTAGCCGGGGGTCGTGGAGGAGTCGGAGCAGTCCGCCGATGGACATGACCGCGAGCATTTCCGGCAGGCTGATGTGGGCGTGGGCGTGGACCGCGGCAAGCACGGCGACTGGCAGGAGCCATAGCAGTCGGCGAAGGTCACGCGGCCGTCGCTGGGGAGCGCGCACCATGACGAATAGGCACGCAATCGGGATGAGCACCCTCGCCAGCGCGACCAGTTGAATGGGTGGGCCGAGTGGGCCGTAGGCGATCAGCGCCGCGAGTCCGCCGAGCGCGGCGATTCGCTGATATCCGATGAGCGCGCACGTCAGGATCGCCGCCAGCACCACCTCCTGGAGCAGCAATTGCCGGCTTGCACCGGCGATGGCTTGCTTGTTCACGGCGCTGATTAGCCACAGCGTCAAGAGGATCAGTACTGCCTGGCAGCAGGCGTCGGCGACTAGCCGGCGGCTTCCCGCTCTCGCGGCGAGCGCCCGGCGCTCACGCAACCCGCCGAGCACCAGCGACCCGCTCTCGCGCACCAGCGCCCAGTGAGATTGCTCACCGGCGTCGAGCAGCATCCCCAGCATCTCGGGTCCACGCGTCTGGCGCACGGCGGGCGGGTAGGCCCGCAAGGCGGCCCGCCCGATCCGTTCGCGGATCACGTCAGCGCCGCCTCTGAGGTCGCACGCAGGCGGCCCGAGACCGCGCTGGCCGCGTGCGCCAGTCGGGCTGCCTCGTCGGCCAGCAGCACCCGGCCGGCCGGTGTCAGGGTGTAATCGCGGCGCTGGCGTCCACCCTGCACATACGGCTCACCGGCGATCACCAGCGACTCTGCCAGCGCGCGTTCTAACAGTGCGTACAGCGTTCCGGTCGAGATCCGCACCCGCCCGCCCGAGAGCTCGCGGGCGCGCTGCGCGATCGCGTAGCCGTGCAACGGGCCGTCGATCAGCGCCGCGAGCGCGAAATAACTCGGGGGGCGAAGCTCCACACCCACACGATAGGTCGGCAGCCAACCTATTGTCAAGTCCGCGGGTCGGCGGTTCCTTGAGCTGTTGGACCGGATCACTCGCCTCGTGAACCGCTTCCCGCGCCGCCCGGCGGGGCCGAGACTGCGGTGCTCGACTGCTGACCGAAGCCGCCTTTGTCGAGACTCTTGCAGGCCGTCTGCGCCTTCTGGAACTGGGGCGAGCTCGACTCGAGGACGCCGGTCGCGTGGTTGATCTGGATCAGTCCTTGGCCGTTGGGATCAGGGAAGTTGGGCACGCCGTTTGACCGCATGCAGATGGCGTACTTGAGCGCCGCGCGATTGGCCGCCGCCTTTTCGGCAGGCGTGTGTGGACCAATGTCGGGCAGGTCATGCTTGCAGGCCTGGTCAGCCGCGTTGTACACCGGCGCCCCGCCGTTCACATTGAGCGTGGGCCCAAAGCTGGGCAGCCCGTTGGACCCGATCGTCGGGTTGGGAAACTCGGTGACCCCGTGCGAGCGCATGCACACCGAGAACTTCACCGCGATCGCCTCTGCCGACGCTGACGCGGCTGGACTCGAACAGCCCGAGGGCGAACAGCCAGAAATCGCCGCGCTCGTAGGGTCCGACGACGCGTTGGGGGACCCGCCCCCGCACCCCGCCAATCCGAGCCCAAGGGTAACGAGAGCCGCCAGCAGCGCGGCCGTTCGCCGACGACGACGCCCGCTGCTCAACATATGAAATGACTTCCGTTCTGCGCTTGGATGATGATGTCTCATAC
>Ga0302325_10020879_pt1 | contig 13721 bp, 11 predicted proteins | sample Palsa_T0_2_FD_201948 | JGI IMG/M metagenome (GOLD analysis project Ga0302325, IMG submission 201948) | Peat permafrost microbial communities from Stordalen Mire near Abisko, Sweden - Palsa_T0_2 | ecosystem: Environmental > Terrestrial > Soil > Palsa > Peat permafrost | place: Sweden: Abisko... | reverse complement strand
GACCGAGGAGCAACAGCAGCGCAATGGCAACCGCGCCAAAAACATCCATCAAAGGTGAACTGATCGCAGCCGCGGCCACAGAACGCAGGTTCGCGCGAAACAAACGGTTTGCGGCCGCCCGAAATCGCGCAACTTCCCACGATTCCATACCAAATGCTTTCACGATCCGGTTGCCGGTGATGGTCTCGTGCAGAAGGTTTTGTACATCCGCCAACTGATCCTGGCCACTCCGCGTGGTCGTGCGAACGCGGCGTCCGATACGTACCGCGGACAAGATGATGAAGGGGACAAACAGAAGCAGTACCCACGCAAGCTCGCGGCCCAGCATCACCACCGCACCCGCGATAAAGACGAAACTGAACAACTGCTGCAGAAACTCCGCCAGCACGCTCGACATCGCATATTGCACGCGCTCAATGTCATTGACGATGGTCGAGACCAGCGTCCCGGTCGCATGTTTCTGAAAAAAAGCCGCAGAGCGCCGCAAAACCGAGTTGTAGAGATCGTTGCGCAGGCTCGTGATCATGCCGAACCCGGCGTGGTTCACCAGGTAGGTACCGCAATAGTCAAAGATTCCTTTGAGCACGGTCGAGGCAACCAATGCGTAGGCCACAATCGTCCATGCATTGTGAAAATGAGTCGGAACGAATCGTTGGAGATAGATGGCTTGCCCGGTATGGGGAATCCTAAACAGCAGTATGTTTTCCGACCCTGAGGCGGGATTCAACACGCGGTCCAGCACGGGCTTCAGCAGAACCAAGCGGAACGCTTCCAAAAAACCTACGCCAGCCAACAGCAACACACCCGGCAACAACTGCCACAGGAACGGAAACACGTAGCGCACGAGTCGCGTCAGTTGGCGCATACCGCTCCGCGCAGGCCGCAGTTGCTTACTGACGATGGCATCATCATGGAGTGCAAGGGCCTATTTTACTGCGTCGTTCGTCGTTTGTCGTTGGTCGTTTGCCCGAAGTGCCCGAAGTGCCCGAAGGCCATTTGCAAGTTAAGGGGCGACCGACGAATAGCGACGCTTTCCCTTACTTCGGCATATCCCGGTGCACAACCTTCACGCGATATCCGGCTTTGTGCAGGCGCTTGCCCACTTCTTCGGCGATCATCACGGAACGGTGCTGGCCGCCGGTGCAGCCAAAGCTGATCGTAAGATAGCTCTTGCCTTCGCGAATGTAGTGCGGCAGCAGGTAAACCAGCAAATCGGAAATGCGCAGAATGAATTCCTGCGTCTGCGGAAAAGACCGGATGTACTTGGCCACGCGTGGATGGCGGCCCGTAAGCGGCCGGAATTCGGGCACGAAGTGCGGGTTGGGCAGAAAACGAACGTCGAAGACGAGATCAGCCTCTTCAGGGACTCCGTGGCGGTAACCGAAACTTACACACGAAACCAGAATGTTCTTGCCCGATGCCTGTTCGCGGAAACGTTCCGTGATGTGGGCGCGCAGTTCATGTACGTTGAACTTTGACGTGTCGATGACAATATCGGCCAAGGCACGAATGTTCGCCAGGTGACGCCGTTCGGTCTTGAGCGAGGCATTGACCGGCGAATCCGTGCCCAGGGGATGGGGACGGCGGGTCTCGCTGAAGCGCCGCAGCAGCACGGCATCGGAAGCCTCGAGGAACGCGACTTTGGTCGGAATCATGCGCCGCACTGCCTTTAGAATGCCCGGCAATTGCTCAAGCTTGGAACCTTCGCGCACATCCACCACCAGCGCAGTGCGGCGAATCTCGCTCGACCGCAACGCCATCTCCGCGAAGCGCGGGATCAGTTCGACGGGAAGGTTGTCAACGCAGTAATAGCCCAAATCCTCAAAGGCTTTGAGCACGGACGCCTTGCCCGATCCGCTCATCCCCGTGACGATGACCAGTTCCGGAGCATGCGGAGCGTCATGCACGATGGCCTGCGGCGCTTTCTTCCGTGGGCGCAGCGGTTTCCCGCGCTTCCGGGACCCGGACGATTTCCGAAGTGCCATGAAATCGATAGTAGCACCGAAGACGGGTCGTCTTCTCAACCCTGTTTCCGATTTGTCTAAGCCCGGCTCGGACAGGTAAGCTAGGTCGCCATGAAGAAGTTTCAGGAACTCAGCGAACGCGAGGTGTTGGCTCTGGCCATTTCTCTGGAAGAAGAAGACGAGCGCGTCTACTCCGATTTCGCCGAAGGGTTGCGGCAGGACTATCCAGCATCTGCGGCGATGTTCGAAGCGATGCGCGAAGAAGAATCCGGACACCGCAGACGGCTGATCGAGACGTACCGCCAGAAGTTTGGCGAGCACATTCCTTTGATCCGCCGCCAAGACGTGCGCGGATTCGTGGAGCGTCCGGCACTTTGGCTGATTCGTCCGCTGCGCATCGACGCGGTCCGCAAGGAAGCCTCCACGATGGAAGTGGAGACGCGGCGGTTTTACGAAAAGGCTGCCGCTCGCACTCAGGACGCCAGCATCCGTCAGTTGCTCGACGATCTCATCAATGAAGAGCGGGAGCACGAAGAACGCGCTCAGGAACTGGACAAGGAAAAACTTCCAGCGAACGTGAAGGCCGACGAAGAACGGGCGCAGCGCCGGCTCTTTGTCCTGCAGATTGTGCAGCCCGGGCTGACTGGGCTGATGGATGGTTCGGTGTCAACCCTGGCGCCGGTTTTCGCCGCAGCTTTTGCCACCACCAATAGCTGGGACGCTTTCCGCGTGGGTTTGGCGGCCTCGGCTGGTGCGGGCATCAGCATGGGATTTGCCGAGGCGCTTTCCGACGACGGAAGCCTGACTGGGCGTGGGCATCCCTGGGTGCGTGGGCTGATCTGCGGGGCGATGACTGCGCTCGGCGGCATTGGCCACACACTGCCGTTTCTGCTGCGCGACTTCCGCGCGGCACTGTGGGCTGCGGGAGCTGTCGTAATTGCCGAGCTAGGTGTGATCACCTGGGTCCGTCACCGTTATATGGATAGCCCGTGGGTTTCGGCTGCGCTGCAGATCGGACTGGGCGGAGCGCTGGTGTTCATCACCGGCGTGCTGATCGGGAGTTCGTGAAGCAGTTCTCCAGTTCCCAGTTCTCGGCTCTCCCCTCTCAGCCCTCTGCTCTCAGGCATCAGCATGGTTGGGCTGGGCTGCTCCTGGGTTTAGGAGAGTTTGGGGTTCCTGGCCGCGGAGCAAGACCGACGGAACGATGGTCAACGAAACGCTCCGCCAAATTCTCTGTCATAACCTTGCGGTGCTCATTCACCTAATGTGCGAACTAGGCGTCGATCCTGTATTCTGACCTATCAATTCCCGGCTACTGCCTAGGTTTGTGACGTTGTTTCAATCTCCCATTAAGGACACTTCCATGGCCGCCGCTCGATATGCCTTTGCTGTCGCAATCCTGATTGTTCTTGGAAACTCTCCAGCGAAGCGTTCGTGGATCGACACAATAAAGGACATAAAGAGATCGGTCGTCCCAGTCGTTTGTGGGTATGCCGACAACAAAGGTAAATGGATTATTGCTGACATCGAAGGCACTGGATTCTTTGTTGACCGTAGAGGAAGATTCGTCACCGCTAGTCATGTATTGGATGGCTTGGATACCTTCGTAAGACAGACGCCCAAACATCCCTGCGAGTTCGCCATTTACATACCAGATGAAGGATGGGAAAAGGTCGGGAAAGTTATTAATTTCCAGTATTTCATCTTCAACAAATGCACTAGGTCCACTAGCGCCGATGTTGCAGTTTGCAAGTTGATCGAGAATCCTTTCGCCAGTCCGCGCCTTGCAAAACACCTTATCCAAGAAGTCAGTTTTGATACTGGGGAAGTACCCGATGGAACCGCAGAAGCCTTTACTGGATTTCCTCTTGAGAGAACCACCCCAATAACATCCATTGGCAGCGTAGCTGGTCGGGCCGCTCTGGATGACAACGATCCTTGGTTTTCTTACCTGCTCGACAAAACGGCTTGGCCTGGAGCAAGCGGTAGTCCGGTATATACAGAAGGCGGCAGAGTCATCGGAATGATAGTTCGCACCGGGACCGGTGAGGCCGCTGGAATCGGTATTGCGCGATGTTCTACCGCCATTCTGGATTTCCTGACCCGTACCCAAGTTGCAGAAGCAAAGCAAAAGGAAGGCAAACCCTAGCCATTCAACTGGCCGCACAAAAAGTCTACATCTTGCACAAGAAGTCACTTTTCTCAATAGTTGTTGTGCAAAGCCGGGGTTCCTCTCCCCTAATCCTTGGAATCATCAGGTTAGCGCGAAATTCCCCGCAAAATCCGCATGCCAAAGAACTTAGTTAGTGCTCAAAATCTAGAGAACACTCGGACTTGCGTCCGCGCCGCTGAGGCCTCGGCTATGCTCGCGCGAGTGAAGTGGTGGGGCAAGGTGAGATGTCACAATGGAGGTGTGGAAAAACTTCCGAGTTACCCGTGACCCAGGACGACGCGAAACGCGCCCGGAAGAGCACTGATCCGCGGTGGGCTGAGCGACAGTCGGATCGTCCACTTGTCTCCACAGGTCTGCGTCCGAGCCCCTGATGCATTTTGCCAGCCCTCTTTGAAGGCCTATAATCCGCTGCATCGATGGCCTTGGCGAATGGCACAAGACTGGGTCCCTATGAGATCGTTGCGCCCGTGGGCGCCGGTGGAATGGGGGAAGTTTACCGTGCCCGAGACACGCGCCTGGACCGCACCGTCGCTATTAAGATTCTTCCTTCGCCTTTTGCTGACGATGCGACACGCCGCCAGCGCTTCGAGCGCGAGGCCAAGGTCGTTTCCAGCCTGAATCATCCGAACATCTGCATGCTGCACGACATCGGCCACCAGGACGGAGTTGATTTCATTGTCATGGAATACCTGGACGGCGAGTCTCTGGCCGAGCGACTGGAAAAGGGACCTCTGCAAGCGGTTCAGGTACTGCAGTATGGGACGCAGATTGCCAGCGCGCTCGACAAGGCGCACCGCAACGGCGTGACCCATCGCGACTTGAAACCCGGCAACATCATTCTTACTAAATCCGGCGCCAAGCTGCTCGACTTCGGGCTGGCGAAAGCAGAACCAACCCAGTCTCTGGAGCAGACGCTGACGGATGCGACTCCGCCGATGACCAAGCTGGGCGCGATTATCGGCACCGTTCCATACATGTCTCCCGAGCAGTTGGAGGGAAAAAAGGTGGATGCGCGCAGCGATATTTTCTCGCTCGGCGCCGTCCTCTACGAGATGGTGACCGGGAACCGCGCCTTCCAGGGCAACAGCGAGTTCAGCGTGGCTTCTGACATCTTGCACAAAGACCCGGCACCGATAAGCACGCTTCAGCCGCTCACGCCGCCCGCCCTTGAACGGACCATCCGGGTCTGTCTGGCGAAGGATCCCGACGAACGATGGCAGTCGGCCAGCGATCTGTGGAACGAACTGCGATGGATCTCCGAAGGCGGTTCCCAGTCCGGCTCGATGACCGCCCTGCACCCCGGCTCTCAGCCCGGAGTCAGGATTTCACCCACGTTGCGGCGTGCCGGCCGCACGAAAACGGCGTGGATCGTGGCCGGGCTTTTTGCCATCATCGCGGCGGCCATGATTATCATTGCATTCCGTTCGGGGGGCTCCCCCAAACCGCTGGCGTTCCAGCAGCTGAACTTCCGCCGCGAGGCGATTTTTCAAGCCGCCTTCGCGGGCGACTCGATCGTCTACAGCGCGGCCACCTCCGACAACACTCCGCAAAGTTTTCGCTGTGCGCTCCGATTATCCCGAGCCGCAGCCCATCGGCCCGCGCGGCATGACCTTACTCGCCGTCTCCTCCAAGGGCGAACTCGCGGTTCTTCTGGATGCTCACTATGTGTGGTATCGGCTGTTCACAGGAACGTTAGCACGCATGAGTCTGAGTGGCGGTGTGCCGCGCGAGATTCAAGAGGGCGTTCGGCAGGCGGACTGGTCGCCTGACGGGTCGCAACTCGGCATCATCCGCGAGGTCGGCGGCAAGGATCGCCTCGAATATCCCATCGGTCACGTGCTGCGGGAGGTCAGCGGCTCGCTGAGCGACGTGCGCTTCCCTCCAAATGGCGATCGCATCGCCTTCTTCGAACATCCCCGCAAGCTCGACGATCGCGGCTCAGTCAACAGCGTGGATCTCTCTGGAAACGACACTGTACTTTCTAGCGGCTATTGGAGCCTGCGCGGACTTTCCTGGGCACCAGACGGAAAAGAGATTCTTTTTTCCGCGAGCCAGAGCGGTGGCAGTTATACGGTTTATGGCGTGACTATGGCCGGTAAGAGACGAACCGCCTACCAGCCGCCCGGCGGATTCATCATCCAGGACGTGGCTCGCGACGGGCGTTGGCTGGCAACGCGGTTGGATTTCCGCTACGCGGCCATGGTTCACACCCCGGGCATGGACGGAGATCGCGACCTTTCGTGGCTCCATACCTCGCATGCACGGGCGCTGTCGCAGGACGCTCAGACGCTCTTATTCTCTGAGACGGCGCTTGGAACCAATTACACCGTCTGCCTGCGCAAAACCGATGGTTCACCGGTGTTGCGCCTCGGCGAAGGATGGGCCGCGGACCTGTCGGCCGATGGCAAGTGGGTCCTTGCCCTGTTGCAATCGGTGCCGCCCAAACTCCTCGTCTACCCGACCGGCGCTGGTGAGACGAGGCAACTCGAACGGGGCAATCTCGAACACTACGCGACCGTCCAATGGTTTCACGATGGCACGAGAGTACTGATCTCCGGCAATGAAGCCGGGAAGAGCACGCGCTTCTACGTGCAGGAACTCGGCGGGACGCCGAAGCCGGTGACTCCGGAAGGCACGAGCGATGGTTTGCTCTCTGCCGACGGGCAGCTCATTCTGGCGCGCGGGCTGGACGGAGATTACTTCATATATCCGATAGCCGGAGGAGACCCACGGCCCGTGCCCGGGCTCATGCCGGCCGACATCCTCGCCCTATGGACTGCCGATGGACAGTCGGTGCTGGTATATCACCGCGCCGAACTGCCCTGCCGCGTCGAGCGCGCTGACCTTACAACAGGCCATCGAACGCTCTTCAAGGAGTTCGCTCCGGCGGACCGTACCGGACTCCTTTCCCTCAGAGAAATCTTCGTCACCGACGACCTGCGCTCCTACGCATACACCGCTTACTATCAGGGATCTAGCCTTTTCGTCTCCGACGGCAAGGAATGAAATAAAAAGACGCGGAATCCTCCAGAACATTTCTGCGTTTTGCACTCAGCATGCCTTTCGCAGTCTTGCTGTAGGTTTCCGTTTAGGGGCCGACCCAAGCGAGGCCGTCGGGTCCCTGCCCGCCTTCGACGCGGCCCACAACTTCGAGCGAATGCAAATCGATTACGGCGACGTAGCCGTCAGGCGAGCAAGCCACGTAGACGCGCGACCCATCGGGTTGCATAAGAATTCCGGCAGCGCCATCTCCCACTTTGATACGCTTCACCTCTTTTCGGGTGACTCTATCGAGAACGGCGATATCAGGCTTGCTTAGGCTCGAAATAAACGCCAGCTTGCCATCTGGGGTAAACTTCAGCCGATTCGCTCCCTTGACGTTGGCGGCCAGAGTGTCCATGACCTTCTTGCTCGGCACATCAATGATAGAGACCGTTCCGTCGTCGGCGTTGGCGACCCAGATTTCCTTGCCATCGGGAGATACGTCAAATCCCTCCGACCCGCGACCGACAGGAACGACGGTTTCCTTCCAGTCTCCACTCGACGGCCCCGTCGCCGCACCGCCGCCGATCTTTTCAATGATGCTGACGCTGGCGGAACTGACGTTCGTGGTGACAATCTGGCTGAGGTCGGGGAAAACGTCGATCATGTGGGTGCGATTTTGCCCGGTGCCCATGATCCAATCGATCCTCTTTGTTCCGGGATCGTAGCTGCCGATCGCCTTGGCAGCCTCAGCCGTAAACCATGCTCTGCCGCCTGCGAACGCCAGTCCGTGCGGCCCGCGCAGAGCACCGAGATCGATGGCCGGCAAAACCTTTTTCGCAGCGAGATCAACCACGGTGAGCGTGTTGTATGCGCCGCCGCCGTAGTTAGAGATGTATGCCGTCATTCCGTCGGGCGAGGCAATCACTTCGTGCGGATCAGGACCGACGGGCAATTTGGCGGTTACCTTCAGGCTAGCAGGGTTGACGATAAGAAGTGTGTTGTCCTCTTTGGCAAGAATTAGCAGAGCATTGTCGGGAGCAGTTTGTGCATCGAGGCCGCGTGCTCTCAGCAATAGGACGACGAGAATGAATAGCAAGCTTTTGATCTTCATAACGATTCGTCTAGGAAGCACCTTTCTGTCCCTGGATCGTACCAAGGACTGCTCGACCCGTACCTTGTGCTGCGAAGTGATATCGCTTGTGAATCAGGACTCATTTTTGTTCATATAACTCCTCCACAGATCGGATCATCTAAGCTGGTTTAGCTCACCCGATTTGTGATTGGACCGGCGACGCAGTCGGTCGTCGAGCACAGAATCGGAAAGCTTGCGAGTCCTGCTGCACCTCCAACATTTCGAAACCCGCACTCTCCAATCGCACGCCGAAAGTATCGGGACTTACGGGAACAAGAGTGTCGCCGATATGGATGATCCTTAGAAACCAGTTCTGAAGACTGTCGCAACCCACAAAAAAACCGCCGGGCTGCAAGATGCGGAGCACTTCCACGAGGACCTTGTTTTGCAGCTCTCGAGAAGGCACGTGATGCAACATGGTAAATGAAACTGCACCCGAGAATTCTGCATCTCCAAAGGGCATCTTCGTCGCATCCCCTTCGATGACCTGGACGTTGCTTCCTTTTAGACGCGAGCTCAGTGAACCCGCCAATGTCGGATCAATCTCCAGTGCGATGAGGCGGGGCACTGAGGTTCGCAGAAGTTCCGTCGTTAAGCCGGGGCCAGGACCAATTTCTAAGACGTTTGGGCCTAGATCGGTATTGCCGATTGCCCAGGGAAGTCTCTGTGCGACGGTGCTGCGCCAGCGGTCCGAACGGCATAGCCATCGATGAAAGCGGTTCATGTTCCTCACGAAATGGTGAAAGTTGATTTACAGCATATCGATTGCCCAGTTGTGCGCGCTTCCGATAAAGTGACAATCGATGTCGCAAAAGCGCCAAAGTGGAATTCTTGATCGGTCGGGCGATTCTAAGTCGGCAATCACAACCCTCACCCACGACTATCCAGCCGGCCATGTCATACCTTTGCACTTTCATCCTCGAGATCAACTTGTCTATGCCTCGCACGGGGTGATGACGGTCCGCACCCGAGATGGCACTTGGGTCGTTCCTCCACATCGTGCCGTGTGGATTCCGGCCGAGATTCCGCACACCATCACGATGTCGGGTTTGGTGGCGATGCGAACGCTATATCTGAAAGCAATGCTGGCAAAAGGGCTGCCACGAGATTGTTGTGTAATGAATGTCTCAGCTCTGCTCAAGGAACTCATTCTTCACGCCTGTACCGTGCATGCATTGAAGAGAACAGTGAAATGGCAAGCGCACCTGGTCGCCGTGATCCTTCATCAGCTGGAAGCGGCGCCGACGATCCCATTGCAACTTCCGCATTTGTCCGATCCCAGGCTGGTTCGGATCGCAGAAATGCTCATGAAGGATCCTGGCGACGGTCGGACGCTCACTGAGCTTTGCAGGGTGACTGGAGCCGGGAAGCGGTCTATCGAAAGGCTGTTTCAACACGAAATCGGAATGACCTTTGGGAAATGGCGGCAGCAAGTTCGGCTTATGCAGGGGATGCGGCTTTTGGCCGAGGGCGCAAAAGTCACGCATGCGGCTCTGGAGTCTGGTTACAGTACGCCGAGCGCTTTCATTTCCATGTTCAGGAAGGCCTTAGGAATCACGCCAAGTTCCTATTTTAGGTAGGCGCGGAACTTCACCAACTGGTTCAAAGCGAATGGGCATCGAGGTGGGTAACTCCTCTTCTCCCACCACGCACATCGCTCCATCGCCTACCTCATACCACCTATCGACGCAATTGAAAACCCATAGCCACAGCATCCCATCGCACCCCGGGGCGGCTTCCTTCAAGTCGTTATATCAAAAGCGACCACCCCAGATTCTGATGAGGCTACAAATTTCTCCCCTGCGGTCGCTTCTGATTACAACACTAGGACTTAGGGCCCGAACAACTTCCGGTTATGCCCGTTACTCGCCCGCAAACCGCGCGGATAGCGCTACTCTTCGCGACCTTGCGGGATGGACCAAGGAGTGAGTTGAGCTCGGGGAAAACGGTAATCAAAGTCCGCCTTTGTGATAGATTTCTCGGGGTTAGCAAGCATGGAGAGCCCATGAAGAAACTGCTGGCGGTATTCCTCGTCCTTCTTTTCTCCGTGTCGGCTGTTCAGCCACAAGAATCGGCGAGCCAACCGACTTCACAGGCAGGTCCAGACGCGGCGTCCGCCGAACTCGTCACGTTAACAAATTCTTGGAACGACGCCATCAACGCTAATGACCGCGCGAAGCTAGAAGCTTTTTTAACGCCAGAATTCGCTGCCTACGGTTGGAGCGGTGAATTGTGGTCAACACGGTCGCAATGGCTGGATAATGTTCATCTTTATAGTGAGAATACCCTGCACGGAATCTCCCCGAGGGTCTACGGCGACTTTGCAATTGTGACTTCCGTTGCCGCTTTTGTTGTCACTTCTGATGGCCATCCCTCCAACAAAACATCTATTCTTGCGGACACATGGCGCAGGATGAACGGACGGTGGCAGGTTGCCGCCCGGACCATTTGTCGCGCAGGTTCTACCTCTCCTTCGAGTGCCAGCCCTTGTAGCTAACTTGCATAAAATCGGTGTTGGTCTAAGAAGGGGTGCTGTCGCAGCTTAAGTCCGTCCCGTTTTTCCCCTCGCGCTCTACAAAGTCGCGCCAACTTCCGAGCGGTCGGCAAACCTTCCTTTACAAGAAGAGTTGCCAACCGGCCGCGAGTGCCGACGCTGCTTGAAACCCACTAACCGGCGGCCCGTGTTACGCTCTTTGGCTGGCTGGCGTTTAGTCCAGTTGGCCGGGCTCCCAAAACTACGGTTCTTTTGGATCATTACGCATGAGATTCGCACCTAGGTTCCTGCTCCGGAAGGCCGCGGCATGCGCTCTGTTTGCTATTGCCCCGACCTTCGCCGACGCACAAACCGCAGCCGCTCCAGGGACCCATGGCTTTGTCGTCGCCAACATGGACCGCTCGGTCAAACCTGGTGACGATTTCTACCGCTACGCCAATGGCAACTGGATCAGTCGCACCGAAATTCCTCCCGATCGCAGTTACATTGACCCATACGGCGGCGACTACGATGACTCCTCGAACGACTTGACCCGCGAGCGTATTGCTGGACTGATTGAAGAAGCAGCCGGGGCGGACGCGACTGCCGGTTCCAATTCCCGCAAAATTGCCGACCTCTACCACTGCTTCATGGACGAGGCCACCATCGAAGCCAGAGGCCTCGCTCCGCTGCGCCCGCACCTCGACGCAATTGCTGCCATCCGCGACAAGCACGAGCTAGCTCGAGTTTTGGGTGAGAGCCTACGAGCGGGACGCCTGAACATCGACAACTTTGAAACTGCCAACCTTTTCGGACTGCGGATCGGCCCCGGCTTTAATGATCCTGAGCACTATGCTGCCTACCTGCTGCAAGGCGGTCTGGAATTGCCCGATCGCGAATACTACCTTTCCGACACCGGCAGCATGCGCGACCTCCGCTTCAAATATCAGACGCACGTTTCAGCCATGCTCAAGCTGGCCGGCTTTACCGACACGGAGGTCCGCGCCCAGCACGTTGTCGAACTGGAGCACGCCATCGCCGAAAAACATGTTCCTATGACAGAGCGGCACAACATCAATAAGGCGAACAACACCTGGAAGCAAGCCGACTTCGCCGCCAATGCCCCTGGCCTCGACTGGGCGGAGTACTTTCGCGGCGCCGGTCTCAGCAGGCAAGGCAGCTTCATCGTCTGGCAGCCTTCAGCCTTCGGCGGAGAGTCCGCTCTCGTTGCCTCTGTTGCGCTGGAAACATGGAAAGACTGGCTGGTCTTCCATTTGATTGAGGACTATGCTGCCGTCCTGCCCAAAGCGCTCGCCGACGAGCGCTTCGCCTTCTTTGACAAGACCCTATCCGGCGCCACGGCACAGCGGCCGCGTCAGGTGCGCGGTATCGCGCTTGTGAACGACCTGCTCGGCGATGCTCTCGGACAGGAATATGCCCAGCGCTACTTTGCACCCAAAACCAAGGCGCAGATCGAGGCCATGGTTGGGAACATCATTGCCGCTTACCGGCGCCGCATTGACGCTCTCTCCTGGATGGATCCTGCGACCAAGGCCGAAGCCCAGACCAAGCTCACCACGCTCTATGGTAGGAATCGGTTATCCGGAGACCTGGCGCGATTACTCAGCGTACGAAGTCAAGGCCGATGACATCTTCGGCGATCTGTGGCGCAGCGGCCTATTTGATTACCACCGCTTGGTCGCCCGGCTCGGCCATCCCGTGGATCGCAGAGACTGGTGCTTGAATCCGCAGACCATTAACGCCTGCGAATTGCCTTTGCAGAATGCGCTCTGCTTTCCCGCCGCATACCTCGAACCGCCAAACTTCGACCCGCGGGCTCCCGCCGCGGTAAACTATGCCGCCATTGGGTCCAGCATCGGGCACGAAATCAGCCATACCTTTGACGTTCAAGGCGGCGCATTCGATTCGACGGGACGCGTGCGCAACTGGTGGAAGCCCGCTGACCTGGTGCATTTCAACGCGGCCGCCGCCAGACTTGCTGCCCAATACGACACTTACAAACCGTTTCCCGATCTTGCTGTGAATGGCAAGCAGACGCTCGATGAGAACATCGCCGACCTCGGCGGCATCTCCGCTGCCTACGATGCCTACCACGCGTCCCTCGCGGGCAAGGCCGCTCCGGTCGAGAACGGTCTCTCGGGCGACCAGCAATTCTTCCTTGCCTTCGCGCAGAAGTGGGCATCAAAGTGGAGTGACGCCTTTCTCCGGGAGGTCGTGATGACCGACGACCACTCCCCCGACCAGTTCCGGGCGGTTACCGTGCGCAACCTAGACGCCTGGTACGCCGCATTCGATGTGCACCCCGGAGACAAGCTCTACCTCGCTCCGCCCGACCGCGTGGGTATCTGGTAAACCAATGTAGGCGCAGGGGCGTCCCGATTGGGCAAAGAGACGTCTCACTCCAGGTCGCGGGCGGATGGTCGGCAAACCTTCCTTTGCAAGGTTAGGGACAAGCCGACATCGCCGTCTTGGGAAATCCCACGCCCGCATCGGGCCCGAACGACTTCGTGGCCACGCTTCGTGTTGACCGCGACTCGCGATCATCAATCCTGGATGTCTCGAGTTAATGGCAGTGGGTTGGGGAAAAGAAGGTTTGAACGGTTTTCTGCAGGTTGCTTCCCCGGAGCTGCCCATCCTGGACCGCGCGTACGAACCACTCAGCGTAGTAGGAGTCGGGGTTGGGAGATGACGCTCGTTTGTAATCCGCATAGATAGCCGCGGCGAGAACATGCATGCCGCCATCCTGCTCCTTCCAATATTCGCAAGGGTTGCGGCCGACACCGAATTTCTCGGCTACAAGTTCTTCTAACGCCTGTACTGAGTCTTCTTCGATATACCCGGCTGTCGTGTTGTATCCGAAGGATGGGTCGTGGTGCTGAACCTTGTCGATCACCAGCGGGTCGCGCCCCAGCAGGTCAATCGCGTCGCGCACCTTTGGATCGTCCACGTGGTAAGGCGGGTGATCGACAAGGT
>Ga0302325_10020878_pt1 | contig 13722 bp, 11 predicted proteins | sample Palsa_T0_2_FD_201948 | JGI IMG/M metagenome (GOLD analysis project Ga0302325, IMG submission 201948) | Peat permafrost microbial communities from Stordalen Mire near Abisko, Sweden - Palsa_T0_2 | ecosystem: Environmental > Terrestrial > Soil > Palsa > Peat permafrost | place: Sweden: Abisko... | reverse complement strand
ATTCTGGCAACCTCGATGTGCGGCTGAAACAGGCGATGGATCTGGAGTCGATCGGCGATATTTCTGGCGCGCTGGACATCATCTATCGGTGCATGGATCAAACCATGCGAGAGGAAAGGTTCGAGGAAGTTGATGCGTTTCTAGCGAAACTAGACGCCTCTAAACTCTCGGTGGATATCACTATCGCAATCCTTATCATTAGCCGCCCGGCATGTGACAGACTTCCGTCTCGCGAGGCCTTCTTCAAAGGGGCTTGGAATGATTTGGAATCGCGCAAAAGAAATGCTCGCGAACTGTTGGGCGAGCTACGGCACAGGCCCAAGGGAGCCGGCCAGAGTTTTTCTATTGGCGAATCGACCGATCAACGATGTGGAAATCGCGGCCGTTGGGGTCTACTCCAATGGTTCTCACGTCGGCATTTTGCACCGCCAAGTCGGAGGTGTTCGTTTTCTCCATCTGTGTGGCCACGATTCACTGGTCAACCAAGTACCTAATATTTCAGCAACGCCCGGGCATGCGCATTTAGCGATCTGGATTGCGCCAAAACTCGATCCCTCAATAATTCGGAACATCGCGGGACTTTGCCGCCACTTTGTATTTCAGGAGCAATACGGAGATTTCCCTTATGGTTTTTCACATCCGAGGGGATTCTTTCGGGAAATTGGCGGCGTCAATCCATTCGTTATCAGACCACACACCGTAGGTCTGACTTGCGCGACTTTTGTGCTGTCGATATTCGACTATGCCTGCTATCCGCTGATTAGATACAGGACGTGGGCAATCCGCAAAGGTGACAAGGCGGCGAGGCAGAGAGTCATCGACAACATGCGGCAGATGGGGAAGCAGCACGCTGAGAGAGTTATTCGGGAAGTAGGGCCAAGGTATCATCCACTTGAGGTGGCGGCCGCGACTTCTTCCAACAATTATCCGGTGAGTTTCGGTACGGCGCTAAGACTACGGCAACGACTGGAAGTGATTTGCCGCAGATGGGGCTCCATTGCCCCGTGACGGTTCCGTTGTGCAGACCGCCGTTCTGTTGTGCAAACGGCTCCCGGTGTGCAAAGCCCAAAAAAAAACGCGAAAAGGGAAATAGGGAGGCGACGAGCAGCCAGCAGATCGGTCGAAAGCCGCTTCGTCCCCAGCCTCTGCTTTTTTTGTGTCTTTTGCGTTTTTTCGCGGCAATCTCTCTTTCTGCTCGAAAGGACGTGGCCCAGCACGTCAAGGCAGGGCCGCGCACTCTGTGCTGCACCGGCGCCGCCACCCCCGGGCGACGGGCGCTCGGCGGATTCGGGCATTCGAGCGGGTTGAGGAACGACAATCACGATTGCCATTGGGGGAGTGTAGGATGCGATCATGACAAGAGCAGGAGTCGGCAGCAGCGCGGCCCTATCCGTTCTCGCCACGAAGCGCATCGCGTTCTACAGCGATGATAGCGGCGAAGGCGATGTATTCCTGCACGTCCATGGCATGGTCTGCGCGATGGCGCGGCGGGGGTTGAACGTCACGTGCATTCGAACGCGTTCGGAAGGCCCATTGCATGAAATCCAGCGACGGTGCGGCGTCAACCATCATTGGGTCCCTTCGAATGCTCGCAATGACTTCGCGCGAGCGGCCATGCAGGTGCGTGATGCGGAGGAGGCTTACGAGGCGGTGCGCCCTGACGTCGTGGTATTTGCTGATTGTGATCCATTTTCCAATCTGGCGGCGAAAGACGTGGCTATCCAAAGAGGAATTCCGTTTATCACAGTCGAGGAATTCGTCGCAGCGCCGAAAGCGATCACTCCTGAATTTGCCTGGTGCTTGCGTATCGCCACCGAGCAATATAAACGTGCCAAGGCAGTTGTCGCGGTTTCCCAGGGAGGTCTCGAGCTTCTGCATCGCCACTATGGACTCGCGCACGGCAAGGGTGAGGTCATCCATTACGGCCGTCCGGCGGAATACTTCGCGCCGGTCAATCCGGATCACCGCCAACGGCGGCGCACCGAACTGGGAGTTGGGTCCGACGCTCTTCTTTCCCTCAGCGTCGGACCACTCGTAGCGGCGGGGGGGCACGCCCACCTTCTGGACGCAATCGAACTCTTACGATCATCTCGGGAATGGAGCCGGTTGCATTTTGTTTGGGTCGGGGCCGGGCCGCTGGAGCACACGCTTCGCGAACGGGTCTCGGCGATGGGCTTGGCCGACCGGGTTCACCTGGTTGGGGATCAGCCGGATGCAATCGAGTGGCTCGATGCCAGCGATCTATTCCTCTTCGCCTCTGACTACGAAGGCATGCCGATTTCCATCATCGAGGCCATGGCGAAAGGCCTGCCGGTGGTTGCGACCGCGGGTAGCGGAATCCGCGAGGAATTGGGCGACACGGGCCGCCTGATTCCTTCACCCGCTGTTAACCAGGCGGCTACAGCATCCGATCTCGCAAAGGCAATCACCCAATTCACTGTCGATCCGGCGCTTCGTCGGGTAATTGGCGACGCGGGCAAAGCTCGCGCCCAAACGCTGTTTCGCGAAGAGCGAATGGTCGAGCAGACCCTGAGCGTGATCGAGCGAGGGCAGCTTCCGGCCGGCGATTACGTCTCGCCGGGGCTGTTCTGTATCCGCGCGGATGCTTTTTTCCCCAACATGGAGAGCGCCAGACCTACGGCCGCCAACTGGCCGCATCTTCGGTGGGAAATTCCGCACACATGGTACCAGGACAGGCGCGCGCGCGGCGTCGGATTCCTCGACCGCGATGAAGCACACATACTCTACAACACAGCTCTGCGCTTCCGGGGCCAGCCGTCGCTTGAGATTGGCTGCTGGATGGGCTGGTCAGCGTGCCACCTGGCTCTGGGGGGTGTGCAATTGGACGTAATCGACCCCATTCTCAACAACCTGGAGGTCCTCCGGAGCGTGCGGGATTCACTGAACGCGGCGGGGATAGGAGGGGAAGTCAACCTCGTGGCAGGGGCAAGTCCGCTGGCGGTCGATCAGATCGCGCGATCTCACAATCGACGGTGGTCGCTGATTTTTGTGGACGGAGATCACGAGCGTTTGGCGCCAGTCTTCGATGCGGCGATCTCGGCAGAATATGCCAAGCCCGACGCGATGATCCTGTTTCACGATCTGGTCTCACCCGATGTGGCTGGAGGGTTGGAGTATCTTCGTCGACGGGGTTGGAACACGATGATTTATTCCACGATGCAAATTATGGGCGTCGCATGGCGGGGCAAGGTTACTCCGGTCACTCACTATCCCGATCCGGACATCAACTGGACCATTCCGCGTCACCTGCTCGAATATAAGGTGAGCGGCAGATCGTGATCGTGGAGAGCCCCACTTCAATCGCTTCCCCGCCGTTACTACCCTCGGCGGCTGAGCGTCCGCCATTCTGCCAGGTCGCGCTGCGCGGCCTCAATTCGCTGTTGGAGCGGCGTCACGGAGTAATGCAGGATGTAACTGCGCCGCAGGTATCCCGGCTCGCGGTGGCGGTCGTTAAATGAGCGGTCGAGGGTCGCAACGGGGACCCGCTCGCCAATCAAGCGGGCGTTGAAGTGATTCTGCTCCGGCCAAGGAATATCCATCAGGATACGCTCGGGCGGACGGAACACCTTGCGGTGTGCCTTCGACGCCACCAGCAGACCGCCGTTGATGTAGTACGGGCACGGAATGGGGGGCATGCCCATAAGGCTGAGGAACCTGGCCAGGTGCTGTGCCTGTCCAGGAAACGAAAGCAGTTCATTTTCGCCGGCGAAGTATTCGGGCGGCACCATCACGAACAGATCCGGGCAATCCGGTCGTACAACGATGTCTGCGTCCATATAGATGACGCGGTCATAGTCTTCCAGGAGCCCGAAGATCTGCCACTTGTCGTAGTGGGGATGGGGATAAACGCATTTGTCGAGTACGATAAATTCCGCGCCGAGTCGGCGGGCGTATTCCCGCTGGCTCGGGAGGGTGATCTCCGCCAGCTTCGCCCACTCCTGGTTCGTCACCAGGGTCACGATGGCGACTTTTTCCATGGCAGCACACCTCGTTGTCGGGTGGTCGTCCAAGTTAACCGACATCGACACAGTTTATCATATCCGAGGCTCCGTCATTGAACGGGGCGTTGCCGCCGACGGGTCTCGCCCGAGGAATCCTTCGGGCAGAGAAGAGCCGGCGCGATCGGAACGTCGGTTCTGGCTGGAGCTGGTTCACCTGACGTATACGGCTGGCCGGTCGAAGCCGCGGATGTACATCCGCGGCTCCGCGCAATTCGGCCGCTACGCCCCGAGTTGAAATGCTCTAATAAACCTTCCTCTGGTTCGTCGTGGCTCATAGCTGCACGGGGAATTCCGGACATGGAGTCTGCCATCAGCGATACGATTGCGGAACCTTCGACTTTTTTCAGAGGCGTGCGGCTATCGTGGCTGGGGGACGTGCTGCCATTTCTTGTACGGGTGGCACCTACAAGCACGGTCCGGAAGGCGATCTGTCACGGCAATTATTTGGAATGTGTGGCGCAAAAGATGAATTTTGATTGACTCAAATTGACGCTATGCTATAGATGATATTGCTTTAGGAGTGGCTCATGGCAACGCAGCCGATCGTTCCCCCGCCCGTTCCACAACCCGGAGGCAAGAAGCTCGTTGGCACCCCTTTGCCCAGCGCAACCGCTGCCCCCCCCACTCCGCCCGCGCCCGCTGGGTCGAAAGATGCCAAAGGCAAGCCGCTTCCCCCCGGGGCAGCGCCGGTCCCCGGGGCGCCGACTGACAGCCGGCCGATCGAGGGGGAAGACCCCGCTCGCGCGGTACCGCTCAACTTTTTCCAGCAGCCGTGGGCGCAGAACGTTCTGCCGTTTGTGACGTCGCTGATGCTTCATGCCACCGTGATCATCGTCGCGATTCTCACGGTTAAGGCGATCCAGATCATCAAGGCGCCCCCCGCGCAAGAGCAGGTGATCATTCCCGACTCGAATATGGTGGAGAACGGCCCGCCGGGCGGTGTGCCGAATGTGGGTCTGGGCGACAATCCGTTTAAGCAGGCGCAGCAGGATAAAACCCCCGATGGGGGAACCAAGTCCGGCTGGGCAGAGAAGGCGGGTCCTCAGGTCAACATTTCATCGGCAGGAGGCGGCAGCGGGGATTCGACCGACTCCGTGATCGGGGTCGGTCCCGGCGGCGGGTTTGGACGCGGCCAGGGGTTGGGCAGCGGCAACGGCGGCGCAGCCGGTTCGGGCGCCGGCGATGGCTCGGGCGCTCTGGCGGCGTTTGGAACGCCCGGCGGCGGCGGGATCGGACCGCAGGGACCAGTCTTCGGCCACGGCGGAAACGCGAGGACCATCATCTTCGTATGTGACTGCACCGGCTCAATGATCAACAAAATTGCCCAGCTGAAGATTGAGCTGAGCAAAGCCGTGCAGAACCTGAAACCGATCCAGTCGTTCAATATCATCTTCTATCAGGACGAGAAGGTTCTGAAGCTCAACGACAGCGGGATGATCCCGGCCAACTCCGAGAACAAGCGGAAGGCCGAAACCTGGCTGGGAGACATCGTGACTGCCGGCACGACCGATCCGATTCCGGCGCTGACGGCGGCGGTCACGCAAAAACCCCAGCTAATGTATTTCCTCACCGATGCCGCGGACTTTCCGGACGTCGAGGGGGTTAAGAACGTCTTCCGAAAGTTGAACGCCGACCACAAGACCAAGGTGAACACGATCCTGTTCTCCGAAACCAAGGAAGAGCAGGAAGCCAACAAGGACTCAGTGCCGATTATGGAGGGCATCGCCGGCGAGAATGGCGGCAAATTTACCGCGGTAAGATTAGATCAATTGAATTAAGCCACAGAAGAAGGCTCGGCCCCCCGCAAAGACCTACGGTGACAGAGACACGCTTCCGGCCGTTTGGATCATTGCGGGACAAGTCGCCCTTCTTCAACCCTTAGCCCCCGCGCAGAGGCAGCGAGATCGGCTCCAGCCCTGGTGCGAGGCGAGGGAGGATTTTAGGATTGATGACTTGCGATTCGCGATTGTCGATCGAGGCCGACAGACTTCCTTAACTTTGCTCGCACCTCTACTCGAACGATCCAAACCAGGTCGGAAATCCGATTTCTCCGCATCGCGGAGGAAGGACTTCTATCATGCGTCGTTGGTATCGATCCGCCAGGATCCGTGTTGCGCTGCTGTTGCCGGTGATTTTAGGATTTGCCCTGGTCGGCAGCACATTCGCGCAGGCCGACAGCTCCGCGCCCCATGTCGAGCCGGACAGCCTGTTCACTTTGCTGCTCCACAGCGCTGATGCGGTGACCATCATCATCCTGCTGCTATCAATCGCAGGGTTGACCCTGATCATTCAGGGGTTCATCAAAAACCGCGCCAGTGTTTTCATGCCCGCCGAGAGCACCGAGCATATTCGCGAGCTGATCGGGCAAAAGAAGTTCAAGGAATTGATCGAGTACACCGAATCGGATCCCAGCTTCGTGAGCAAAGCACTGAATCCGGCACTCAAACGCGCCCCTAGCTTCAGCAGCATGAAGGAAGCGATGGAAACCGCCATCGGTGAACAAACCGCCGAGCAGTTCCGGAAAATCGAGTATCTCAACATCATCGGGAACCTCGGGCCCCTTCTGGGCCTGCTGGGAACCGTGCTGGGAATGATCGTGGCGTTCAGCGCCATGAAGGCGGCGGGCGGCAGCGCCAATCCGGGTGATCTGGCAGGCGGTATTTCCAAGGCGCTGTGTCATACGTTCGAGGGCCTGGCGCTGGCCGTGCCGTGTCTGGCCTGCTTCGGAATTCTGCGGACGATCGTTGACCGGCTCACCGTTCAGGGAGCATTGGTCGCCGAGGAACTGCTGCTGATGGTCAAACCGGCCGAAAAGCCCGCCGCGGCTCCGGGCGTTCGTCCCCAGACCGGCGTGCCCCAACCCCAGGCTCCCCGGAAGATCCCCGCGCCCCCGGCCCCGGTGCCGGCGCCAGCGCACTGATTGGAAATTTCCAATGGTCACGCGGCGCCGGGGCCATTGCCTCGTCACTGCGCGACGTGCTTCGCGCCGAGCCATGCCGATCGTTGGGTTCGCGCATTCCTGCCATGGGACGGCTGCCTCTAAGAAACTTCCCCGCAGACCGTCTGAACGATAGAGGGTTCCGATGAAAAAACACGTGATGCCGGAGATGAAAGAAGGCGGCGTGAACGTCACGCCTCTGATCGACATCGTGATGTGTCTGATCATTTTCTTCATGCTGGTAGCGAAGATCGGCGTGACCCGCGGCGACCTCAAGAGCGTGGTGCTGCCCAAGACAATTCTCGGCAAGGAACTCAAAGATTTCAGCAACACGCTGACGCTCAACGTGCTGCCGACCAATCTGGATGATCCGCAGGTGACCACGCTCGTGGACGGACAGCCGCGCGACATCAAGATCTTCGATCGCATGGGCGGGCAGACCGATCAGCCGTTGCTCCGCATCCTCAAGGAATTCAAGGCGACACACACCGACCCGAAGGTGATTATCCGCGCAGACAAGGACTTGGCGTACAGTCAGCTTGAGAGCGTGCTGCTCTCATGCGCCGACGCGGAAATCACCAACGTTGCTTATGAGACCAAGGAAGGCAAAGAGACTCCCGAAGGCCAGAACGATACACCCGCACCTCAACAATAAGTCAGAGCGAACTGTGCAGGACCTCCAATGAAAGTCAAAGGCGCTAAAAAAGTTCACTACGATTCGGGGCCAAACATGACGCCGCTGGTAGACGTCGTGATGGTCATTCTGATTTTCCTGATGCTGGCGGGAAGCTTCGGCGGAGTTTCGCGCTTCCTGATGAGCAAACAGGGAATCAAGACCAGCGGCGGGCACGGCCGGCCTCTCAAGCCGGGTGAAGTCCCCGACATCAACCTGGACATTCACATCGACAACGCCCACGACGGCGTGGGATTCGTCGCCCAAGGCACCGGAATTCCCCCCACCGCCGACGCCGACCACCTCGAAGAGGTGCTGGTTTCGCGGCTCAAACAGTTTAACGACGCCGGCACCAAGACCGATCAGCTTCAGGTGGTGCTCTACCCCGGCCGACACGTGAAGTACAAGTATTTGATTGCGATCTACCAGGCGGCCATGCAGGCCAAGTTTGAGAAAATCGCCTTTGCGACCTCGCACTGAAGCTCTGATCGCGAGATTCAATAATGACATCAAAGACGATCCGGTTTGCTGTTCTCGGGGTGGTTGCGGGCTTGGGTTCGTGCGGTTCGACCGTTCACGCGGACGATCTTTCGACCCTCGGCGACGACAAGACAATGAACGCCCTTTCCGACCGGGGGCTCGACACGCTGCTCGATCGCATGTTCGAGCTGAAGCACACGCCCCAGGACCAGCGCACCGGTCTGCGCGCGCTGCGGGCGCTTCACCAGCTTGCCGATCCGAATTCGAAGCTCACCAATTCGCAGCGACAACGCCTCGTGAAAAGCGCGGTGGACGGCATCTCAGCCATTTTGCCGACTATCACCGACCCCGACGCGCTCATGTCTTATGCCGGTTCGCTGCTCCAATATGGCGTCACTCCCGACGTCAACCTGCTCGAATACTGGGGCGACAATCCCGTGACCGAAGCCCGGCTCAAGCCGGTGGTGAAGACGGTAATCGACCTGCTCGATCAGGCCGGACAACTCTCGACGGCACAGGCTGCGGACCTCGGCAACAAACTAGCGGGCGCGGATGACCCGCGCGCCAGTCAGTGGGAGCACCTGGATAATCTCTCCCACACCAGCGAATACAAGAAAAACATGGTGGCGTATTTCCTGGAGCTGGCGACCGATCGCAGCACCGATTCCGGCCAACAACAACGCGTAAAAATCGCCCAGAATGCGGTGAAGTATCTGGGCGATCTCGACAACCCCGACAGCGGCGTGATGCCGGGCGTTCGCCTGATGATGGCCAAGCTTCGCCTGGCGATGGGGAGCTATACCGAAGCGCGTGCGGGGTTCGACAGCATTGCGAATAATCCGGGGAAGCAAATCGTTCCCCCGCCCGACGTCTATCAGCAATACGAAGCGCGCTATTTCACGCTCGTCGCCGAGTTGGAGAACAAGAACATCCCAGCAGCGCACAAAGGGCTCGAAGATCTGATCAGCTGGGAGAAGTCGGCCCTTCCGAGCGACAAGGCGACGCAAGACGGCGTGGCGGCGGCGGCGGAGATGATGCGCTACCGCATCTTCAACGCGCAATCCGCGCAGGCCGACAGTCCCGATGCGAAGCGCGAGGCGGATGACAAGGCTATTGCGGTTCTCGAGCAGCTCAAGAAAGACCGCCCGGAACTGGCGTCGATCATCTACGAGCAGTTGATGAACCGTATCCCGGCCGACAAGCCGGTCGCCACGCTCGACCCGCTGATCCTGCAAGGGCTGATGAACAAGGGGATCGTCGAGGCGAACAAGCCGGACAGCGAAAAGCCGGATCTGAAAGTCATCGGCCGTGCCATCGATGCCGCCCACGAGGTGGTAGAACGCAAGGACCGCTCGGGGATCAGTCTTGAGTTGACGAACGACGCGCAGCTTCTGATCCCCAAGCTGTACGACCGCCAGGGGAAAACCCTGGACGCCGCCCAGGGATATCTGGCGTATGCCCAGAAAAACGCCACGCTGAACCCGCAGCAGGCCAAGGATGCGATGGACCGCGCGGGATATCTGATCTTCAGCGCCAAGAAGCAGAACCCCGACGACGTACAGCTTGGGGCGATTTACGATCGATTCCTTCCCGCCGCGATTGTCGCACCCTTCGATCACAAGGAACTGGCCTTCCTTTATGCCAAGCGGCTGCGGCTGCTGAATCAGCCCGTTGAGGCGCTGCCGTATTTCCGCATGGTTTCCAAGGACGATTCAAACTATTTGAGTGCGCAGTATTTTCTGATGCTGACTCTCAAGGATGTTCTCGACACCAAGTTGAGCGACGCCGGCCGCGTCAAAACGCTGAGCGAGCTGCAGAGCACTTGCGACAACGTCAAACAGCTCGGTTCCGCGTCGTCGGACCCGAAAGACCGCTTCAGAGGCGCTCATGCAACGCTGATTGCCGCGGAGATGTCGGTTGAAGAGCCCACGTCAAAAAATCCCAAACGCGCTCTCCAACTGCTGGATGGCTTTGAGACCCAGGTGAAGGGGATTCCCGGCGAGAAGGACCTGTTGGCGGAGGCGTTGTTCGTTCGCGTGAACGCATACATGGACGTAGGGCAGCTCGATCAGGCAACCGGCGCGCTGGTCGGCTTGCTGGACAAGGCGCCCGATTCCGCGTCCCGTCTGGTTCGGCAGATGCTGGAAAAGCTGGACGCGCAATATGCCCGCGCTGACATCGCCCACGATGAAAATGAGATGCGCGAGGTGGCAACCAACGAAGCGAAGCTGACCGGCTTCCTCGCCGATTGGGCCACCAAGAGCTCAGATCCCGCGATCCATCAGATCGCCTATCAGTACCGCGTCTACGACGCCAACACCAAGCGCAAAGCCGGCACCCTGGAGCAGGATCCGCAGACCCGCCTGAGGAATCTCGAAGCGGCCAAGGCACTCTACACCGATCTGCTCAGCCCCGCCAATCACGACCTGTACTTGAAAACGCTCGATCAGGCGAAGCTCAAGGATGGAACGATTGATCCCACGATGCAGGACGTGGCAGTCCGCGTGGGACTGGCATTCACCGAGTTTCAGTTGAAGGACTACGTGAACGCGCAGGCGATCCTCGGTGATCTTGTCGGTAACCGCCTGCTCGGGAACCCCACCGTGATGGTTGACGAAGGGGGCGAGCAAAAGCTGAAGGACAACGACCTGTACTGGGAAGCCAATGTCACGCTGCTGGAATGCAACGTCGGCATCGCCCGGCAAGGGGGCCCGGACTCGAAGCAGATCATGGCAGGAACCCAGGAAGGCCTCAAGCAATACCTGATTCGCGGCGGTATCCCGGAGCGATGGGCGGATGACTTTGAACGAGTGCGAGCCGATATTCTTCCCGACTGGAAACCGCCCGCTCACGAGAACCTCGCCGCCGCAACGCAGCCTGCCGCGACGCTTGCGCCCAAGTGACCGCGATTCACCCCGCTTTGCTCACAGCCGCTTGCTTCAATGGGCGAAGTCTGCCCGCAGGCAGTTTGGCCGCCGGGCACGCCCGGCGGGTCGCGCAAGCGATATCCGAGCCTTCGGAGTACCTCAGACTCGGCTTGGGTCGCCGCCCACGACTTGCGGCGCGGGGGGGACCTTCCCATCTACGAACCAAAGAAAACCCAGATACTGGCGCAGACGGGCGGGCAACAATATTTGCAGCGAGAGGCGCGCGATCGGCCGGCCAAGCAGTTCGCCGACAAGAATGCTGAGCGTTTGCAAGCCGACGACGAATGCGAGCACGGGCAAAGGCCAACGGCCCAGATGAGTTCTTGAAGATGATGGAAAGCCGGAACTCCGCCAGACGCTCCAGACGAGAACTGCGAGTAACCACGGCGTCACCGCCGCGAGATAGCGCCATCCGCGCCGCCAGTGCCAGCAAAATGTTGCCAGGAATCCGCCCAGGAGCGATCCCGCGACCGCGCCCATCAGCAGTTCCGGCCAAGTCGCGATTTCGGCGCGGTCACCAGTCGGGAAATCCGTGTTGAAGCGATCCTCCAGATACGTTGCCTGGCTTCCCGCCAAAAATCCCGCCGCGATCGCAAAGACACCCAGCAGAAATCCGATATAAAAGATTAACGCGCCCATCGCCAGGCGCTGATTGAGCTTCTGGCTTGCGGTGCTCATCGCTCCGGCGGCGCTGAATCGGCCGCACTCCGGACATCGGCAGACGAGAATCCCCAGCCGCTCGTCGCGGGAAACCACCTGACTGAACAGGTTGTAATTGCAGTGCGCGCAAAACGCGTCGACCTGCACGTTGCCGATCGGCGTCTGCTCCCCGACACCATCGGTGGGTTCCTCCATGGCGACTGAGAATACGCGGCTCCTGCGGGCGACGCAAAGATGCGATCCGGGGGAATCGCTGAGTCACTGAGTCAAGATAGACTTGCGTACGCTGGTCTTTGCTGGATACGATGCCAACCCAGCTGGGAGGACTCGGCGTGTCACAACTTTTTTTCAAGAAGCAGTTCTTCGCCGCGATTCGCGACGGCACCAAGCGCACCACGATCCGCCGCTGGCCCAAGGCGCGGATGAGCGCGGGCCACGACGTGTACGCACCGTGCATCGGCTGGCTCCGGATCGAGGGCGTCGAGCAGGTGACGCTGAAGCAGCTCGGCGAAGCCGACGCGCGTGCCGACGGGTTTGAGAGTTGCGCGTCCATGCTCCGCGCGCTGCAGGAGCTCTATCCGGATCATCTCACCGACGGCAAGCAATGGTTCCGCGTTCTCTTTCGGATCGAGGAGTTGATCCAGCCGCGAACACGGCGCGACCCGCCGAAAATGAGCATGTTCTGATGCGGGGAAAACTGCTCCGCGAGCTCCAGTCCCCACTTTAGCCGCCCGCCTTGGCGGGTGCGTCCAGCGGCGTTTTCGCGGATGTATCTTCGACTCTTGAGGACACGGATCGACTCGCTCCCCTGCGGGGAGCCGCTAAAAGGGGACGTGAAACGAGTTCCAAGGTTCCAAGCTGTTTGCTAACAGAATTTCGAAACCGCTTTGGCTAACTTCAACGGAGCCTCTGCCGCGCCGCGACCGTCTCCACGAACAAATTCGCACAGAGAATCATCGCCGCGCCGCCCATGGCGAGAGGTCCGATCGCATGCCCGGCCGCGACGGCGGCATAGATGGCCGCGATCACCGGCTCCATGAGATAAATCAGCGTCGCCCGGGTCGGCTCCAGCCGCGGCTGATAGCGCATCAGCAGTCCGAACGCAGCCATCGTCGTCAGCAATGAGAGCAAGAGAAGATTCCACCCCACTCCCGGCAGAACCACGATCCGCGCCAACGTCCGTGGCTGGTGCATCACTTGGCCGCCCGGCATGAGGGCGCCGGCGATGGCGCAGGCAAGCGCGACCACCACAAACTGTCCGAACGTGAGACGCACCGGATCATCGAGTTCGGCAGCGGAGTTAACGGCGAGAATGTAAAGCGAAAACCCCGCCGCGCATCCGAGTCCGAGAAGTTCACCAGCACCGAAACCGCTCGACTGCGCGCCGGTCATCAGCCAGACTCCGACCGTTGCGAGCACGACGCCAATCCAGAGAACGGGTCGCGGCGGGCGGCGCACAACGACGGTCAGCAGAATCGGCACGAAGAGAACCGTCAGGCTGGTGAGGAACGCGCTGACCGATTCGGAGGTTCGTTCCAGCCCGACGTGCTGCACAATCAGGCTTGCCGCCAGCAGCAAACCGATCCGGAGGGATCGCATCGCCCCGCGCCACGTCCAGCCGCGCCGGGCTGCGGGGAAGATGATCGGCCATAACACCGCCGCGACGCCGAACCGCACCGCCAGGGAAACAACCGCGCCAAACGGCGCTTCGGCGCTCAGGTGGAGTGCGGAATTGAGCCCCGCGATTGCCGCCTTGGCCCAGGTGAATCCGCACCCCCAGAAGAGCGTTCCAAGCAGGAGCATTCCCCCGGCGAAGTGGCCGCCAGACCGTGGACGTGCGGCAATAACCTGTTCAACTTGCTCCACGCACACCTTTCGCGCGGCAATCAGCGTGTGAGGCGCAGTTCAGAGGGACTTTCCCACTTCCCCGGTGCCCGGGGGTGGGGACTACTGTTCGTGGCGAATCGCGTCGGGTCCCCTCTCCCGGTACTCCGGGAGAGGGATAGGGTGAGGGTGATTTGA
>Ga0302325_10020876_pt1 | contig 13722 bp, 11 predicted proteins | sample Palsa_T0_2_FD_201948 | JGI IMG/M metagenome (GOLD analysis project Ga0302325, IMG submission 201948) | Peat permafrost microbial communities from Stordalen Mire near Abisko, Sweden - Palsa_T0_2 | ecosystem: Environmental > Terrestrial > Soil > Palsa > Peat permafrost | place: Sweden: Abisko... | reverse complement strand
GCATCGACCCGATCTTTGCGGGAAACATGCCAGGGTCTGGCGCGACCTGTGGGTGTGGTTGGATGATCCCTTCCAGGCTCCGCCGGTGCTGGCCGGTGTGCACGATGCCCAACTGGAATTGGGATTCCAAGCCGCGGCAATTGGACAGCAGAGAACCATGAGCACATCTCAAACTCAGCAGACAGGGAGCTTCTAGCGCACGAATTTGGACAGCACCACTAAATCCCACAGGACGAAACCACCGCCAACCTGCTCTTCCAATCAGCGGGAAAGGGGGCTTATGTCCAATGTTTGGTGTAGGGAGGCCCGCCGAACGTGTCTAATTTGGACAGCAGTGGTTGCCAACCTGCCCCACAAGAATTACGGAGCCGCCACCAGCGCAGGGATCAGCACATTGGCCATTGGGGACCCCACACCCGTCACGTAATCGTATCCGGGCCCAGCATTACACAGCGTCCCGCAAGTGCCATTTTCGCCGCTGGTGATGTCATGATAGTCGGCCTCGGCATCGGCAGACAAGTACTTTTGCGGCCGCGTGAGCGTTGTCTTGCTGTCTGCCACGCGCATCGAGTTGGCAATGGCAAACATGGCCGCCACCTCAGGCGAACCCATGCTGGTTCCCCCTACTTGCACCCAGCCGCCCTCGCCGCTGTCGTAGATCGGAACGCCGGTGCTCGGATTAGCGTCGTAAGACACGTCCGGAACGCCGCGCTTGCCGCTGGATTGCACCGCGTCCTGATAACTCGGCTCGGTCTCGTAGGCGCTCTGCCCGCCGCTGCTGCCGCCATCCAACTCACAGGTGATGGCCCTGCTGCAACTCCAGGCGGTCTCGCTTTCCCATGCGCCGCCGGAGCTGAGGTTCAGCGTCGTGCCGCCGACGGACACCACATACGGCGAGGCCGCGGGATAAAAGACGCCGTGACCGCTGTCGCCGGACGAGGCCACGAACGTCACGCCGGAAGTTTCGAAATACTTGTCCGCCGTGGTCTCGGTACTGAACTCGTCGAATCCAAAACTCATGGAAACCACGTTGGCGCCGTTCTGGACGGCTGTGTGCACCGCGGCCAACAAAGCCGAATCGCTCTGGGTGGCGGCTTCTATCAGAATAATCTTGGCCTGCGGGGCGATGGCATGCGACCATTCCACATCCAGCGACATTTCCAAAGCCCAATCCGCGTTGCCGCCCGGCTGCGTTCCGCTGGCGTAAATCTTAGTGAAACATCCATTGGCCGTGGTGCAGGCCGGCAGGCCGAACTGGGTGTCGAAAACCCCCAGGTCGGCTTCGATATTCGGGTCGTCGTAGGCGTCCACCAGGGCGATGGTTTGCCCCGCGCCTTGATTGTCAACGAGGTTAAATCCGTAGGCCGTCTGCATTTGCGCCGGCGTATAGCCCGCGGGCGCGGACGTATTCGGATTGGGGCCGATGAAAACGCGAATGGGGAGATGCGCTTGTCGCGGGGTAGTCCCCGTGCCTTGTGCTAAAGCTGGAAGCGCCGCGATCAATTAGGACTGCAAACTTACGGCATGAAGTGAACTGCGTACGATTCAATGTGATTTCCTCCTATGGTATGCTGCTGTCGCCAGCAGACCGGCACAGCATAACACACCCGCGGCGGGGTGCTGCAAGTACCGGGAGTTAGGGGGAGAGCGGGTCCAGGGGGACCCGCGCGGACCAGGGGGTCCGCCCTACCAGACTACGGTTGTGAAGGAATTGCGTTGAGCGATGCCGTGATGCTGCCTACCGCGCCGGTGGATGTATCGCGCACCACCACCCGGATCTCTTTGGCTTGACCGGTCCCCGGGAGCACCCGATGGTACATCAGGCCTTCCTTCTCTACGCGGTCGTAATTCTGTTGTTTCAGTTCCAACGACAGCGTGTCGTCCACGCCGTAGGTCTGCGCGCCGTGGGCATCCTTTTCCACGAACAGAAGGTCCAGCTTCCCGGCCCATCGGTCGCCTTGCGGATCGAGTTGGATCGTTTTCGGGTCCACCCGCAGGGTCACATCGAAGCCCGCACTGGTCTGGTGGACGTTGGCGCGCAGCCCGATGCCGTTGGCGTCCATGGGGCTCAAGACCGCGTCCCGCAGGGCCTGCCGCCGTAGCCCTTCGTCTTGCGGCGGAGTGCTCTGGTCGACATAGCCCTTCCGGTATCGCAAATCCAGGTGCGGAAAGTCCACCAGCTTTACCTTCAGGTTGTGAAACGAGTTGTCGAACTTGTCGTTTTGCGGGTAAAAGCCGAGCGTGTAAGTAACGGAAGAATCCTCCACGGCGGTGCGGATGGCGCCCGCGATATCGTTCGAATTGGTAAACGCGCGCCCTCCGGTGCGGCTGGCGAGTTCCTCCATGGTGGACTGGTTTACATAGGTACGGGACGAAACGCGCGCCGAGGCGGAAGCCACCAGCCCGCGCGCATCCACCGGATAGATTGCCAGGTTTGCGTCGTTCAGCGCGCGTATGGTCTTGTCGGCGTCGGCGGTCCAAGTCTGCTGCTGGCGCGGAAAACTGCTGGGGCTCATGCCCGTGGGCCCGCTTCGGCCGCCCCCCGACCGGCCTCCGCCTCCGCTGCCACCGCCGAGAAATCCGACCTGCAAGGGAAACGCGCTCGAAACCCAGATCAGGTTCTTGCGGCCGGGCAGGGGCGCCAGATTTTGGGCAATGTACTCGATGGCGTGCAAGGTCTGCAGAATCCGGTTGTTGAGAAAATAGGCCCTTTCATAGCTGTTCCCCCCGCCCCCCAGCCACCCGCCCAGCGGATCGATCAAGTCGCTTGCCCCGGTCACATCCGGCACAATGTCTCCCTGATACTTTGCCAGTTTCGCCACCAGGTCCGAGGAATCGGTAGTGTAGTCGTGCAGCACGCGCAGGCCGCGGCTGTCCAGGGTATAGATCGCAATGCGGTCCTCCGGCTGGATTTGTTTCAGAAACTGCACCACCTGCTTGCGCGCATAGGTCTGGTCGGAAAAGCGGGTATTCACGCCGTCCAACAGAATGGCGGTCACCGCCGCCGGCGTCCCCGAGCGTTGCTCGATCTGATTGGTGAAGGTGCCCAGGGGCAATGGCGCGGCCACCGACGGCAGGATGGCGCGCGTCTCCTCGGAAAATTGCCGGATTTCCTGGCGCTTGCCATTGTCGAAGACCTGAAAGTCCTCTTTCTTCAGGCCCGGTACGGGCGCGCCGTGTTTGGTCGCGATCACGTTGATTTGCACCAGGCGCGTAGTGGTGCGGATGATCGGTTCGGGCATCTGCGCCAATAACATTCCCGCAGCCAGTACGGGGGCAAGAATTGGGAGTCGCATTTCGTCCCCTTTCACTGCTAACAACGGCCTGGAACAGGCCTTGGTTTCAGATATGTTGGCTGGAAGCCTGTGTTATTCTCATCCAAGGAGGAACCACCGCTTGCGCCCTCGCTACCTGATTGCCCTATTCGCTTGCCTGCCCCTCGCCGCCGCCGCACAGGCGGTGGACGAGAGCAAGCTCGTCCGGCTGCCTGGCAATACGCATATCGCGGCGCGTCCGGAGTCTGACCAGGGCGCTGTGCCGGACGATTTCTTTATGGGACACATCCAGCTTCAGCTCAAGCGCAGTCCCGAGCGGGAGCAAGCGCTCGAACAGCTCATCGACCAGATGCACGACCCTATTTCGCCCAGCATTCACAAGTGGCTTACAGCGGAGGAATTCGGCAGGGAGTTCGGCCCCGCGCCGCGGGACATCGACACCGTGGTGAATTGGCTGCGCGGGCATGGATTCCGGATCGGCACGGTCTACAAGAGCGGCATGCTGATCGACTTTGCCGGTACGGCCGCGCAGGTGCGCGACGCCTTTCATACCGAGATCCACCGGTATAACGTGGATGGCGAGCAGTACACCGCGAATGCCAGCGACCCGGAGATTCCAGCCGCTCTGGCGCCCATCGTGATGGCCCCCGCCTCACTCTACAGCTTCCATCGGCACGCCCATGCGCGCAGGGCGCACCTCACCGAAACGTTCAACGGCATCACGGAGTATTACGTGACGCCGGCGGACTTCGCCAAGATCTACAATGTCACGCCGCTGTGGACCGCGGGAGTGACGGGCGCCGGGCAGACGGTGGCGGTGCTGGAGGATTCCGACATGCAGACGATCGACTGGCAAACCTTCGTCTCCAGCTTTGGCTTGGCATCGTATGGCGGAACGTTTGCTACAGTCCATCCGAATTGCAGCGATCCGGGCACCAACGGCGACGAGATCGAGGTCGCGGTGGATGCCGAAGGCGTCAGCACATTCGCACCGGGCGCGGCCATACAAGTGGCCGCCTGCCCGTCCTCCAGAACTACGGATGGAGACATTACGGCTGCCGCGAACCTGCTTGAACTGGCCAACCCGCCGGACGTATTCAGCGACAGTTATGGCGGGTGCGAAGCGCAAACCACCAGGACTTACGAGGCTCTCATCGATAGCACTTGGCAGCAAGCGGTCGCCGAAGGCGTGTCCGTATTCGTAGCGGCGGGGGACGAAGGGGCCGACGAATGCGGCTATGGCCGACGCTACGCGACCACCGGAATCAGCGTGGACGGCACGGCTTCGACCCCTTATGACGTGGCTGTGGGCGGCACGGACTTCTCCGACGTGGCGAGCGGTACGGTGAGCCCCTATTGGAGCGCAACGAACAGCCCCACGGGCGGTTCCGCCCTGTCCTACATTCCGGAGATTCCGTGGAATGGAACCTGCGCCAGCAACATACTCGCGGGATACCTTGGCTACACTAGCGGCCTGGCGTTCTGCAACACGTCGGTGGGTGAAGGCGGGGCTTATCAGCAGGTTTCCGATGCGGGCAGCGGCGGACCCAGCAGCGTCTTCGCCAAACCATCCTGGCAAGCCGGTGTTTTGGGCATTCACAACGATGGCAGACGGGATATCCCGGACGTCTCGCTGTTCGCTTCGGCCGGAGTATACAACCAAGCCATAGTCAGTTGTATGTCGGACGCCACCGAGGGAGGCGTGCCTTGCGACTACAAAAACCTCAAGGACACATTCTTGAACAGCGGCGGCGGCACTTCCTGCAGTGCGCCTTCCTTCGCCGGCATCCAGGCGCTCGTCGATCAGAGGACGGGTGCCCGGCAGGGGAATCCCAATCCGGTCCTGTACCAGCTTGCCGCCGGAGAGTACGGCAGCAACGGCAGTCCGGATCGCGGCAATCTTGGCAGTTGCAACGCGAGCAATGGCAATACTATCGGCCGCACGTGCGTCTTCTATGACGTCACCGAGGGAGACAACGATATTCCCTGCCAGACGGGCACGCCGGATTGCTACAGCGCCCCGGGCGACCAGTATGGCGTGCTTTCCACCTCCACCACCGAGGAGAGTATTGCGTATGGCGCCACGCACGGCTGGGACTTTGCGACCGGCCTGGGCAGCGTGAACGTGACCAACCTGGTGAACGCCTGGCCTGTACCGGCGGATTCCCCCGCCCGGCGCACACCGTAATCTTGGGCGAGCGTCGCAGTGGGGCGGTCCCCCCTGGCTGTCCCCCTGGACTGCGGCCGACGCCCGGCCTGTCACGGTTCTCGAAAGACGTGGTTTTTCGAGCGAAGAGCGGGTCCAGGGGGACCCGCGCAGACTAGGTCTGCCCCACAATTTGTGCAGAATCGCGTCTCGTTCGAAACTAAGGACATTGGCCAGGGCTGCCCCACGATTCACGAGCCGGGAAAGGTCGCCTTGGCCTCTTCGCGCAACGCGGCGATGCGGTTCTGCAGCGTCCGCAGGCTGATCCCCAACATCTCGGCGGCTACTTTGCGATTGCCGCGCACATGATCGAGGGTGAGTTTGATGTAGGCCTCCTCGATTTTCGTGAGCGGCTGGCCAGGCTGGAGGATTATAGGACCTTCATAGCCGGTTGACGACCGGGTATACGGGGCGGGGCCGTCACCGAGCGCAGGGGAAGGCAGGTGCGCCAACCGGATCGAACCCGTCCCTGCTATGATGGCGGCGCGCTCCAGAATATTGCGCAACTCCCGCACATTACCGGGCCAATCGTACCGATAAAGAAGAGCCATCACCTCGCTATCGACTCCCGCTACGCGCGTGCCATGTTTCTTGTTCAGATTCTGGAGCATGGCATCCGCGATGGGCGGGATATCTTCTTTATGTTCACGCAGCGGAGGAACCACGATCTGAAACACGCTCAATCGATAGTAGAGCTCTTCGCGCAAATGCTTTCCGAGTTCCCGGCTGGTGGCGGCGAGTATGCGGGCGTCTACTTCGATCTCGTGCTTACCGCCCAGCCGCCGCACGCGCAAGTCTTCGAGAACACGCAGCAGCTTGGGTTGCGTAGACGACGGCATCTCGCCGATTTCGTCGAGAAACAGCGTGCCTCGGTGGGCCTGCTCAAAAACGCCGGCGGAACGCTCCATGGCACCCGTAAACGCGCCCTTTTCGTGGCCGAACAATTCGCTCTCAACCAGGGCCTCCGGCAATGCTGCGGCATTGATCGCGACGAAAGGCCCGTCGGCGCGGGGGCTGGACTTGTGGATCTCCCGCGCAACCAATTCTTTCCCGGTGCCACTCTCTCCGGAGATCAAGACGGGCGCCGAAGTGGGCGCCACCTGCCGGATGAGCGAAAAGATCCGCTGCATCGCCGGGGAGTCGCCTACCAAGCTTCCGAAGACGCCACGAAGGCTCAGATCGCGTTTAAGCTCGTCGGTTTTCTGCAGGCTTCGCTTGTAGCGAATCGCGCGCTCCAAAAGAATCTTGAAGGCGCGCGATTCCACAGGCTTCTCCAGGTACCAGAATGCCTTGAGGTCATGGACGGCGGACAGCGCCTTCTCCATACTGCCGAATGCGGTGAGGGCGATCGCCGGCGTGAGGTCGCCGCGTTCCTTCAGGCGCCGGAGCAGCTCAAAGCCGTCCATGCGCGGCATGACCAAGTCCGCCACGATGACGTCCGCGTTGAAGGAAGTGAGCCGTTCCAGCGCATCCTGCCCGTCGCCGGCGACCTGTGTTTCAAACTCGCGGTCGGACAGCATGGCGGCCAAGGCGGTACGCTGGCGCTCGTCATCGTCGACGATAAAGATCCGGCCTGGAACGGCCGGCAGTCGGGGCATCACCGTCCATTCTAGCAAGCCTCGGGCGGTATGGTTCGGATCGCAGCCTTGGTCGACGAGAAGGCTTCCGGATGCGATTGATCGAGGTTGAGGAGCGCGCCAGCCCGCCACCGGGACCATTTCCCGACCTGTACTGTCATGCCCGCGGCTCCCCAGCGCGCGCAGCCAACCCTCCGCGAATCGCCAGGAAAAGCAGTGAACTTCCAGAGACACGCGGGATCAAACCCGTTTGGGGCGCCACGATTCCGACCACGAGAGGCATGAGCGCTCCGGCGACGAAGCTGGCGGCGGACGCCAACGCAGCCTGAAGCGGACGCCCACGAAAGGCCCGTAGATGCCAAGTCCATCGCGCGCATGCGCACCTCTAAGGCGTCATGCGCCATCAGTTGCTGGGCAACCTGTACGGCGAGTTTGGGATCCAGCCCGCGAGCCACATAGATCGCGATCAATTCCTCGCCCTCATCGTCTGTCTTCAGTTCGGCCTGTCGGTGTCGGCCTGTGAATGCACAGAACCTGCGCCCCCCCGCGGCCACCACGCCACGGTGAGTCGCATGCGCGGATGCGACACCGAGCACTGTACTGGCGGTCGAAAGGATTCCGTCGTTCCGCCCAATACCGCCGCGCGCAGCCAGCCGACACGCCAAGTGCGGTGCTGGATCGACAAGGCTTTGTGGCCACCGTCCGTCAGCTACAGGGAGACGGTAATCGCGAGTCTGACACCCGGATAACTGCGGTTGCAGAGGTAGTACCCGTCGGCATACTCGATGTAAACGTCATCGACGGCGTACCAGTTTGCCGCCCACGTTCCCGGGAAAGGATCCACGAGCAGGAACCAAAAGCCGCCATCTGAGAAGCGCGGATACCCCATGTAGATGACGGGCTCGCCGTGCATCCGGAACCAGTGTTCACTGCCGAAATGGAGATTGAAGCTGGCCTGCGGAATGAAGTAACCGCCATAGCCTCCACGTTGCGCCCAGGTGCGATGATCGCGGTCCCAATTTTGATCGCGATCCTGCTGCCAGGAACTGTGCGCCTGCCAGCCGCCGCCCTGCTGCCATCCCTGCTGCTTCTGCCAAGCGACTGCCTGCACGTGCGTAGGGTGCCCCCCTGGCTGTGCTTGCCGAGCCTGCTGAGTCTGTTGGGCCTTCGGCTGGGCGGGCGACTGCTTTTGAGCCTGTTGGGCCGGTTCCGGCTTGGGCTGCTGTGCTGGCTTAGCCTGTTGGGCCCGCGCTTGCTTGGGTTGCTGCGCTGGCTTAGCCTGCTGAGCCCGCGCCTGCTTGGGTTGCTGTGGCTTGGCCTGTTGGGCGCGCTCCTGCTTGGGCTGCGGTGCCGGCTTAGCCTGCTGGGCCCGCTCCTGCTTGGGCTGCGGTGCCGGCTTAGCCTGTTGGGCGCGCTCCTGCTTGGGTTGCTGTGCCGGCTTAGCCTGCTGGGCTCGCTCCTGCTTGGGCGGCTGTGCCGGCTTAGCCTGTTGAGCCCGCTCCTGCTTGGGCGGCTGTGCCGGCTTAGCCTGTTGAGCCCGCTCCTGCTTGGGCGGCGCTTGCTTCTGCTGCTGTGCGGCTGGCCGCGCACTTGGCTGTGGCTTCTCCTGTTTTGCAGGCTGGGCCTGCTTTTCGCTGTGCTCCTCGTGCTGTGCGTATGCAGGGACTATAGTCCCGACAAGCAGAACCAGGGCAGCGGTACTTGTAGCTCGGAGGAATTGCATGGTAGTCGTCTCCATTAAGGTCGCCACGGGGTATGCACGCAGACAACCAGTCCGCTTTATCGGCAGATGCGCCCCTTATTTCCAGGTTTCGTGAACAATATATTCCGTCGCCGGTTGGGCAGGCGCTTCGCCATGGTTCGCAACACCCGCCGGCACCCTCTCCGTCGGCCGATCTGTGGCCCCGTAATCGGCGGCAGCCTCCGCGGCGCAGGAGATATCCCGGGCGCCGGTGTCTCTTAGGGTCTTCTTAGCCCGGTCACACCACTCCGGGCTGTCACAGTGAACGGATAGCAGAATACCGCCACGCCTGATTCTGCCCGCATATCTCTTGGCGACGTATTCGGTCAGACTAAGGCCCGCCAACAATCCCACTATCCACCCCAGCGCCCCGCCAGCGCCGGCGCCCGCCAAAGCAGCCAACAACGGTCCAGCCGCGACGAGCGGCGCCAAGCTCGGGAGGGTTCCAGTTTGATTGGAAACAAACCAAGCCAACGCGGCGCCAACCAGCGCACCCACTGCCGCTCCGATCCCCGCTCCGGCCGGCGCCTTGGTGTGTCTCTCGTGCGCAAAATCCTTCGACCCCTGGTTGTCGGACGACAGGACCGAGATGTCCGCCGTCCGGTACCCGGATTTATGCAGGACGCCGATGACATTCGAGACGGTTGTGCGATCCTCATAGATTCCAATTACCGATGTATTCTTTGCCATTTAGTGTTTCTCCTTTTGGAAGTGCCGTGTTTGTGTCTGTGCACGAGCCGGGCCACGCTCCGGAGACAGGCGCGAAGCGGAGATACGGCGCAGCGGCAGAGCCCGCAAACGCAGAATTTGCCGTTTTGGCGTGCACGTTTAGCTGACCGCAGAGGCTGGGGGGCCGGGCGCGCAGCGGCTTCGTGGGATAACCTCTCGAATTCAAACGGCGGCAAACGTGCCACAGCTAAGTTACGTCGGAAATAGGAGGCAGAAAGAGGAAACATGAATTGGGATCAAATCGAAGGCAAGTGGAAGCAGTTCACCGGCTCAGCGCGCGAACGCTGGGGGAAACTCACCGATAACGACTGGGAAATGATCGCCGGCAAGAAGGATCAGTTGGTCGGTCGAATTCAGGAGAGGTATGGAGTGGCCCACGCGGAGGCCGAAAAGCAGGCCGATGAATGGTCGCACGCTCAGCAGGAATCCGAGCGCGAAAGCCGCGGGGCCGCCCGCCTTTAGAAAGTACTTCTGGAAAGCACTCTGGTTTGGCCCGGCTCTTGCACGGATCATAACGCGTCAATAAGGAACGCGACAGCGCGCTTTGGACGATCTGTATTATTCTGCTGGTATTGTGGGCCTTGGGAATGGTCAGCTCCTACATTATGGTGGGTTCTTGCACATCCTGCTCATCCTGGCTATAGTCGTACTGCTGGTCCGCTTGATCCAGGGGCGCAGGTCCGTTATCTAATGGATTAAGACCAATGCCGTTCACTTAGGTGGTACAGGCCTATCCCGCATAAGATGACATTCATGGAGACGTTTTAAATGACCGATAAGATGCTCTTTTCACTGTCTATTTTCTTGGCCGGGCTGGGAGCTGGCATTGCTCTCACAGCCCTTGTCGCTCCGCGCTCGCGCAATGCGCCGGGCCGACCCATCGGGCGCAAGTCAGAAGACGATTTGCCAGCCGTTGCGAAGTGGCCGCCGAACTGCTGAGCATTAGTTGAATTGGCGAGAAGAACCTTTCAAACCTTCCCTCTGCTGCAACTCCTAAAGCGGAAGAAAGAGTGGGCGCCAGCAACAGCGCGCTTACGGGAGCCGGAGTTTCGATTGCTTGTTACCGCTCACTTTCCTTTCTCTTAATGGGTTGCCGCAGAGGGATATTTTGTGCGCTCTGTTCATACTTCAAACGACCTTGCCGGCAGAGTCCTATAGGGCCATGCGTAGCAAGTCCTGCATTCCGCGCGGCAACAACTGCATGATCCCTGCCTGAGCCGGTAATTCAAGTGAAAGGCATAGCTTGACAGACTCTCCGCTTTGCCGATTGGACCTCCGAATGCATACTCGTCCACCGTGTGCGATCAGCCAGCCGAGGTCTTGTGGGCATGTTGCCCGACAGAGCAAAGAGCCGGTCGCACTCGAGTTTAAGAACACCCGAGTTTAGAACATAAGGAGCGGAAACAAATGAGTGTCTTGAGGGCGGTAACAACGAACGTGTTTTGTCTGGCGCTGATGGGCGCGGTATGCTCATCGGGCGCAAAGGCGGACCAGTGGAACCAGAAAAGCGTGCTGACTTTCAGCGGGCCCGTGGAGATTCCGGGAGTCCACCTTAAGGGGTGGGGGGTGTTGCCAGCCGGCACCTATGTCTTCAAACTTCTGGACTCGCAGTCCGACCGGCACATCGTCCAGATCTTCAACCAGGACGAAACGAAGATCTACGCTACGATACTGGCCATTCCGAACTATCGCCTTAAAGCGACGGGCAAGACGGTAGTCACTTTCAGCGAGCGGCCGGCAGGTGAGCCGGAGGCACTCCGGGCATGGTTCTTTCCCGGCGAAAACTATGGCCAAGAGTTCGTTTATCCGAAAACCAGGGCGGTGGAGCTAGCCAAAACGGCCAACGCCCCCGTTCTCTTCACGGCGGCCGAGGTCCCGGCGGAAGTCGAGGAGCCGATCAAGCCGGCGGACGAGCCAGTGGTGGCGCAACTGAAGCAGGCGCCCGTCATGGCGATTCAACCCACAGGGGAAGAGGTGGAACTCGCCGAGGTGGTCGCCGCGCCGCCAGTGGATCAACCGGTGGCGGAGAATGCGCTGCCAGCCACGGCGAGCACGCTGCCAGCCACGGCGAGCACAATGCCCCTGATCGCGCTGCTCGGATTGCTGGCATTGGCGGGAGCCGGGATCCTTCGCATGGCGCAGAAACGCATGCAGTGAGCGGCGCGGCGGGGGTTCGCCACGCGGGGCGCGCCCTTTTCGCCGCCACCAACGGCGCTAGTATGGGCTGTGGAGTATGAGGAGCCTGCCATGGTTGTCCCATCGGGAATGAGAATGAAAAACGCGGCGGTTGTCCCCGCCGCCAGAATTCTCGTCATTGAAGATAACAACTCGGACGTCTTCCTTCTCGATCGGGCGCTGAAGAAGCAAGATTTCCGGTTCGAACTGGTACACCTGCCGAGCGGCGTGGAGGCCATGGCTTTCATCCGTCGGCAGGGGGCCTGCGCGGAGGCGGCGATTCCAAACCTGATCCTGGTGGATCTAAACCTGTCCAAGTACACCGGCGAAGATATTCTGCGTGAGATCCGAGGCGCCAGACACCTCGGCGGCGTTCCGGTATGCGTGTGGAGTTCTTCGCGGTCCCGGCGCGACGAGGCCGTGCTCAAGGATCTGGGAATTTCCCGATTCATCACCAAGCCCTCAGGTCTGGATCAATTCATGGAGATCGGCAAGATCATCAAGGATCTGCTGGCTAGTTCCAGAGCCGCCTGACGTTGGCTGGAAGCCCGCCGCGACTTTGGCACGACGCGTGCTCTTCTGCCCGTTTACCAATGACTCCGCTGGTTCCGGCGAGAAAGGTAATGGCTAGGTGTTGGCAAAGAAAAAGGGCAGCCGCCGGCCCGGCGGGTCGCGGAAGACCTCCACGGCAGCCGTGAGTAGCGTGTCGGCAGCGGCCATCGTGCGGCCAGCCGCCCTCGAAAGCGCGGAACGCGATTCCACTACCATTGTTGGCATAGGCGCCTCCGCCGGTGGACTGGAGGCGTTCACGGAACTGCTCAGCCATCTGCCGGACGATACCGGCATGGCGTTCGTGCTGATTCAGCACCTCGATCCGAGTCACGAGAGCCATCTGACGGAGTTGCTATCCAAAGCAACCAGAATGCCCGTCTCGGAAGTGAAAGGCGAGACCCGCGCGGAGCCCAATCGTGTTTACGTGATTCCGCCGCGATGCAATTTGAGCGTCTCCGGTGGAGTCCTGGATACCCCGTCCCGCCCAGCCAGCGGCCGTAACATGCCCATCGACTCTTTTTTTCTGGGCCTCGCGGAAGACCAAGGCCGCCATGCGCTGGGCGTGGTTCTGTCGGGAACCGCATCGGATGGAACGCTGGGACTGCAGGCGATCGAGGCTGCCGGCGGAATCACCTTCGCTCAGGAGGTGCGAACCGCGAAGTTTGAAGGCATGCCGGGAAGCGCTATCGCCGCCGGTGTGGTGGATTTCGTGTTGCCCCCGGCCGGCATCGCGCGGCAATTGGCGGCCATCGCGCGGAAGTCGCACGCCCCGGCAGAGCTTCGAAACGCAATTGAGCCGGGGGATGCCGACTTGGCCAGGATACTCCGGCTGGTGCGGACCTCCACCGGAATGGACTTCACACGCTACAAGCACAGCACCATACGGCGGCGCATCAAGCGCCGCATGGCCCTGCGCGGATTCGCAACGCTGGAGGATTACCGCCGGTATCTCGAGCAGAATCGCGAGGAAGCCGAAGCGCTGTGCGAGAATTGTCTGATCACCGTCACTTCATTCTTTCGAGAGCCGGCGGTCTGCGCGGAACTGAAGAAGAAGGTATTCCCCGCGTTGGTTGAGAATAGTGGGCCCGCGGATCCCATCCGGATTTGGGTGCCCGGCTGCGCTACGGGCGAGGAGGCTTATTCGATCGCCATCTGCTGGATGGAATTCCTGGACGACGCCAAAGTGAGCGTTCCGTGCGAGATTTTCGCCACCGATATCAGCGAATCGCCGATCGAAAAGGCGCGCGCCGGCATATACACGGGGGCCGCCGTGGCGAAAGTCTCGCCGCAGCGATTGGCGCGCTTCTTCACCAAAACGGAACGCGGACAGCAGATCGCGAAGACGGTCCGCGACATGTGCGTTTTTGCGAAGCACAACGTGGCCCAAGACCCGCCTTTTTCCAGGCTGGACCTGATCAGTTGCTGTAACGTGTTGATCTACTTTGGAGCGGTATTGCAGCGCAGGGT
>Ga0302325_10020874_pt1 | contig 13723 bp, 10 predicted proteins | sample Palsa_T0_2_FD_201948 | JGI IMG/M metagenome (GOLD analysis project Ga0302325, IMG submission 201948) | Peat permafrost microbial communities from Stordalen Mire near Abisko, Sweden - Palsa_T0_2 | ecosystem: Environmental > Terrestrial > Soil > Palsa > Peat permafrost | place: Sweden: Abisko... | reverse complement strand
TAGTCCAGCCTGACCCGGTGGTTGAATTCACCACCATTCCGCCTGCCGCGCAAGGTGGCCGCGAACGAGTGGCTTACATTGCTGGGCGTGTTTCCGGCGCGCGTCCAGGTCAACAGATTGTCGTCTACGCCAGGAGTGGGCCATGGTGGGTGCAGCCCTGGCCGGACAAGCCCTTTATTCCGATCAAAGCAGACTCCACCTGGGGCACCCCCACCCACCTTGGATTCGAGTACGCAGCCTTGTTGGTCGATCCCGGATTTCACCCACCACCTACCATGGACACCGCTCCGGTCCGCGGTGGCGCCGTCGTGGCCGTACAGAATGTGAAGGGGGTCGGCCCGGCACAGCTAGCGCCCACAAAGCCCCTGAAGTTCAGCGGATATGACTGGGCTGTTCGTACCATTGCGGGCACTCGCGGCGGTCTCAACAATTTATACAACCCTGACAATGCCTGGACTGATGCAACCGGAGCTCTTCATCTGCTCATGAAGAAGCGATCAGGGCGTTGGACCTGCGCCGAATTGGAACTCACCCGAAGTTTGGGCTACGGAACCTACATTTTGGTGGTGCGGGATGTTACCCACCTTGAACCTGCCGCCGTGTTGAGTCTCAACACCTTTGATGAATCGAGTGGCGATGAACATTTTCGCGAGCTGGATGTGGAGATGAGCAAATGGGGGGACCCTGCGAATAAGAACAATGCGCAGTATGGGGTTCAACCTTTCTATATTCCTGGAAACCTGGCGCCGTTTACCGTACCCTCCGGTACCGTGGCATACGTAATGCGCTGGGAATCTGGCCGGGCAAGCTTCAAGACCTTTCGTGGATCGTCTATCCGTCCCGGAGCCCCTCTCGTTTATGAACATGCCTTTACACGGGGTGTACCTACTCCCGGCCAGGAAAAAGTTCAGCTACTGCTCTACGTGATTGAATCTCATAAACACCCTCTGCGGAATCAAACCGAGGTCGTCCTGGAAAAATTTGAATATCTCCCGTAACCGTGTCGGGTTACTCGTCCACCATCTTTCGAGTCAGATCCAGTACGACGGCTGCGGCGCGTTTCTCATCTCGAAGATTGTCCGCCAGTGCATCGAAAAACTCGAATGAGGTGAGCGCGGTGAGCGTTGAGGCTCGCTCATCGAGACGTCCGCCGCCCATCCGGCTGACGATGCGCTTGGCCGCGCGGTATCTGCGGCCATTGCGCGCTTCGATCACCGTTCCGAACTCCGGATCGATGGCGCCGATCCCATGGATGCGCCGCAGAAGCATACGATTGCTGGACCAGAAGCGGCAAAATACTGCAACAAATCCCTCCAGCATGGCCTCCGCGGAGGACTGAGTCATGACGTTGCGCATGTTCTCCATCCCGCCGTCCAGCGCAATCAGGTCAAAAAGCGCTTCCAGCACGCCGGCCTTGGTTCCGAAGAGATTGTGGATGGTCTGCCGCGTCACGCCACTCTGGGCCGCGAGTGATCCCATCGTTAGTTGCCGATACCCATTCGCCTCCAATTGTGATCTGGCAGCGCGAAGAATGGCAGCGCGGCTGTCTTCCATTTGCTCCAGCCGCTTGCCAAGCTCGTAGGGGCGCCGGGGTTCCTCGGTGTTCTTTGTGGCCACGGTTAGAGTCTATCCGTCATTTTTTATTTGACAACATGTAAATCGAATATTTAGAGTCAGCGAAATGAGGAAATTGGTATGTGGACAATTTCTGATAGCGGACGCGCGCAGCCTTCAACTACGGTAAGCACACTCCCCAGTCGCAGGGCTGGTGTTGCTCCGGGCTTTCCTTTATGGCTCAGGATCGGTTTCTGGGCTTGCATCGTCATCGCCGTTGCTGCGGTGTTCCGTCGTGCCGCGGCTTTGCTGCTTCCTCCGTCGGCAAACGCACCCGTGCAATTAGCCAGTCTGGACGCCTGGTTCGTCTCCCACGCGGCTCTTACCTGGGCGCACATTCTTTGCGCGGTCGCCTTCGTTGCGTTGCTCCCATTTCTTTTTTGGACCCGCACCAGCCGCTCGCGTGCTCTCGAGCGAGGCTTTTTTGTGCTCGGCTTCACGGTAGCGGCAACAGCCTATGCCATGAGCGTCTATGCGGTTGGCGGATGGCTGGAGCGTTCAGCCGTGCTGTTTTTCAACACCCTCTTTGTCAACTCGATGACGCAGGCTTCTCTCGCCCTTCGGCGCGGGGATGCATACGCAAAGCGAAGATGGATACTTCGCGCGGTCGCCATCCTGCTCGGCATCGCCACCACCCGGCCCGTCATGGGCGTCTTCTTTGCTACTGCGCCTCTCACGCATTTGACACCGCGACAGTTCTTCGGCATCGCCTTTTGGATAGGCTTCTGCTTGAATACGGTTGTTATGGAAATCTGGCTACGAAGTTCAGCAGCAAAGGCGCGGCTTTTGATGGCCTGAATATCCGCGGATTCTGACAACCATCCATATTGAAATCGAAACCATGTCCTGCTGCATCTCTTTGGTATCGACGCGGAGGTGGCATGTCAAAGGCATGGTTGATTACAGGGAGTTCCCGGGGGCTTGGTCGCGCGTTCACAGTGGCGGCACTGGAAGCGGGGCATAGAGTCGTGGCCGGCGCGCGCAAGCCGGAACAATTGGCTGACCTGGAGAACCGGTTCGGCAAGAATATCCTCACAATTTCGCTCGACGTCACCAACGAAGAACAGGCAAAACGAGCTGTCGAGGAAGCGATCGAGACCTTCGGAGACTTGGACGTGCTGGTCAACAATGCAGGATATGGAAATGTCAGTCCGGTCGAAGATACTTCAGTGGAGGAGTTTCGCGAGCAGATCGAGACAAATCTTTTCGGCGTCATCATCATGACGAAGGCTGTGCTTCCTTATTTCCGTGAACAAAGACGCGGACATATTGTCCAGGTGTCATCGATCGGCGGCCGGATTGGCCCCATCGGACGTGCGCCCTACGCCGCGGCAAAGTTTGGAGTCGAAGGCTTTTCAGAGTCGCTCTCGAAAGAGGTTGGACCCCTTGGCATCAAGGTCACCATCCTCGAACCTGGCGGTTTCCGCACCGATTTCGCAGGTTCGTCCACAGAACTCCGTGAAGGCCGGCCTGAGTATGAGTCCACTGTAGGAGCGACTGCCCGCTTTCAACGGAACTACAACGGAAGACAGCCAGGTGATCCGGCGAAGGCGGCCGCTGTTCTCTTGCACGTCGTTTCACTGCCGGAGCCACCCCTTCGTTTGCTGCTCGGGAGCGACTGCTACGCGGCGGCTGAAAAGAGCGCAGGGGAGAAGCTCGCGTCCGATCAACAGTGGAAGCGGTTGAGCGTATCTACCGATTACTCAGCCTGAGTGACTGCGCTAAGCGTCATAACATTGCGTGTCCGCCGAAAAGAGCAGGCGCTGACCCACACGAGATGCCAGGCGCGGCAGATCGAGAAGGTCACCAGCAGGCAACTTGTCATCAACCCTCGCCCCGGTGTGCTCCAGTTTCAGCGCGGCGATGCCTTCAGTGATCAGCATGTCACGCGCCTGGTTGTAAGTGAGCCGAGGCTGGGAGGCATCGAATGGAATGTCCTCCAGGCTTTTCAGCGTGTTCATTACGACGCATTCGACAAGCTTGCCGTCCGCTACCAGATACCATGCGAGTGCTGCGAAATCATTCAAATGGGCTAGAAAGAGAGAACACCATTCGAATTGCGGTGACAATTGTAACGGTGTCGATAAAGAGGTCATTGTTGCCATGACGGTCCTTTCTACCTTGTCCCCATCGACGAAGAGGCTGGTGGCGAATCCCGAACCAGGAGCCCCCAGTTTGCGAGATCGACCGGAGTGAGCGGCGGCGTTCATCAGCAGAGTGCCTGGTTGCACGCTCTAGCCTCTACCGCTCTCAATTCCCACAATACCGTCTCGTCCCCGCAACGATGTCACGGGTGAGTCACAGTATTGTCAAATGGAGGTTGTCTCTGCGAGATGCCGGCTCTCAAATTGTCATCGTCATGCGTTACGTGAGGGGCTCATAGCCCTGAAGCGGGCTAGCCTTGCTGGTCTACCGCCATCGGCGGTACTCTTGCGTAATGCGACCCCTTCGGTATTCCATCAATGTCACATTGGACGGGTGTTGCGATCATCGTGTAATACCACCGGACGAAGACTTGCATCGTCACGCCGTCGAGAACCTCGACCAGGCCGATGCCCTCCTGTTTGGCCGGGTGACTTACGAAATGATGGAGGCAGCGTGGCGGCCGTCGGCGCGGACGGGAGCGAGGCCTGATTGGATGGAACCCTTCGCCCGGACGATCGACGCGGCAAAGAAGTACGTCGTGTCGAGCACCTTGGACCGGGTCGATTGGAACGCGGAGCTTGTGCGCGGGGATCTAGGGACGGCGGTTCAGCAGCTCAAGCGGGAGTCGGGTAAGGGACTGTTCATGGGAGGCGTGAAGCTCCCGCTGGCGTTGGCGGAGCTGGGATTGATCGATGAGTACGAGCTCGTGGTGCACCCCAGGCTAGCGGGCCACGGGCCGACGTTGTTCGCGGGGCTGTCGAAGCATGTCGACTTGAGGCTCGTGGGCCGGCTGGAGTTCGGCTCGGGGGCGGTGGCGATGCGGTATGAGCCGAGAAGATAGCTATTGGGCTTGTTAGCCCGAGCCGGCCGCATCATGGAGCTTCTCGGGCAGATGCAGTGGAAATATTCCGATCGACCCGCCGCATCCGCAGTAACGTTATCTCTTCGACATGCCACGAGAGCCATGGCTGATCAAGAGCCGAGTTTTCTTCAACCTTGGTCCGTTAAATTTGTCGTGCTCTTCCCAAACGCATTATTTTGGGAGACAAGAACACGAAGTATGACCACCGTCATGTCGTCGTACTGGGGGGCACCGGCAGCGAAGGTCTGCGCAGCCGCCATGATGCGATTCATCGCTTCCAGCGCCGAGAGGTCCGCGCACGTCTTGGCGAGGTCGATTAATCGCTCCTCCCCCCACTCCTCATTACTGCTGTTCATCGATTCGGAAATGCCGTCAGTAAACAGCACAACGAGGTCTCCAGGTTCCAGCCGGACAGAGCCCTGTTCATAGGAGGAGCCCGGTAAAAGTCCAACTGGCGGACCGCCAGGCTCTAAACGATAAACCTGGCGGCCGTTGTTGGATTGGCGCAAAATGAAGGGCGGGTTATGACCCGCATTCACATACATGAGCCGGCGGCTTCGTGGTTCGTATTCGGCGTAAAAAAAAGTGGCATAGCGGTTCACCGAGGAAGCGCCGTAGACAAGATTGCTTACTCGCTTGATCAGCTCTGCCATATCTTGGACCACGGATGCCTGCCCCCGCAGCGACGCGCAGAGGCTGGCCATCATGAGCGCGGCCCCGATGCCCTTACCAGAGACGTCCCCAACCGCGATTCCGAATCTTTCTTTCGGTAACTCCAGAAAATCGTAGTAGTCGCCGCCCACCGTTCTCGCAGGTTGGCAACATCCGCAATAATCCAAGCCATAGACCGAGGGCAATTGCTGAGGGAATAGATGCTCTTGCACTTCACGCGCGATTTCCAACTCGCGGTTCACGCGCTCCCGCTGCGCAATTTCGCTGCCGATCGCGGTTGTCAGCCGGGCAACTTCCAGCGCCAGTCCCGTCTGCGTTACGACCAGGCTCAAGAGCCGGAGATCGGTGCCGGAGTAGGGTGCCTGGGAAAGCTTTTGGCCTAGGCTCATGAATCCGATCAGGTCGTCTTTCACCCAGAACGGCAATAACAGCTCGGACTGAAGCGTTGCCAGATGGCCGCGTTCCTCATCAGTCATCTCGGATTGCCGATAAATCCACGAATCTGCATCGTCAAAGTAGACTCGAACCGGCTGCCTTTCGCTTTTCAGCAACTGCACCGTGGCGGTGTTGCCGGCGAAAGCCATATCCGGCAGCGTCCTATAGCCAAGGCTGTGCGCCGGACGATAGGGTCCGCTTCCATTCAGGAGTACCGCGACCCGCTTCACGTGCAGCGAGTCTGCAATACGCTGAGTGACGATCTCGAGCAGCGGCTGCGTCTCCACAATCATGCGAACTTTTTCAGCCAGGTCGCTCAGGATTTGTTCCGCGTTGTAGACGTCGCGAAAGAAACGCCGGTCAACCCAGATGGCCAGACTCAGGGTTGCACCATGAAGCAAAAAAATGCCCCAGAGTCCGAGCGCCATGATGACCACCGTGCCTGCCGGCTTCATGGCGTGCGACGTCAGCAGGGAAGCCATTACGATAAACAAGGCCGCGCTCAGTAGAACCTGTAAAATGAGCACGCCACGCCGCGCAAGCGTGTACTGCAACCCCTGTCTAATTACTAAGCGCACATCCATCGCGCGCTGGACCACGACTACATAAGCTAGCGTCAAAGGTAACAGGAGGAATGCCAGGTACGCGGAAGCCGTCAGCCACTCCGGGAAATATTTCTCCATAGAAAACCCCTTCAGGCTCGAAATGGTAAACAAGACAATGAGCGGCATGAGGCTAACTACAGTTCCGGCAGACAATACACGCAGCCGGCGTTTGGCATCGACGGAGAGAGCCGTTCGATACTTCGTCGCGACACAGGCAAGAAAACCAAGCACCATCAATAGGCCCATGAGGTGTCGCACGAGGTGTGCTTGGGCTAAGAACCGATTGATTGGGATAGCAGACCGAATGCTATGAAGTTCCACCACGAAGCTAACCATGTTAGCCAAAGCAAAAAGCGCCCATACTGGTACAACGGTCCACAGCATCCATTTCCACCATTTCCATCGGAGCGCGCTGGGAAAGGGTTCAGGGAAAAAGATTCCAAGCAGGAACAGCCAGCCGAGCCAGCTGTTGGCCTCGAATTGAGAGTAAATAGTGGCCAGGGTTCTAAACGGAGGACTCCAGAAGTCTGTGAATGAGTTGAAGAACGCTGCAAGGCTTAGCATCAAGGCTAGCAACAGCCAGCCGCGCACGTCGCGCGGCCGCATGATAACCACCCAGAATCCGAGTCCCAGGCAGAGCGCCGGCATACCGGCGAAGAGAAGCACAGCCAGCACATTCGTGTTACCCTTTCGCTCCGTTAGTCGCACCCCGGCGTGCTCTCCTGGCTGCTTTCCCTCTCTCTGAAACGTCACGTCCATCATGTCGCCAGGGTGTGAGGCGGAGAGCACATCGGAATAAACCGATCGCGAAGGAACCGAAACACCATTGAGCGCGATCAATGCGTCGCCTTGCCGCAGACCGGCGTCACGCGCATTTCGCTCAAGGAAAATGAGCTTGAAGTGAGGCTCATCCTCTGCATCGAGCATAAAGGGCCACTGAATAAAATGGGCTCCGAACCACTGCGGGAACCGCATTTCGAGAGTACGAACCTGATAAGCGATGGCGATAAGGAAGAGAACGATCAACCCGACGTATAGCGCCCATGAGCGCACCCAGGGTTGGCGCGTTTCGCGGTACTGCCGTTTTTGAAGTGCCGGTTGATTCATCCCGACCTTCTCGGCTCACTGCCGCATCATACCGACCTGGCGTCGCAGCCGCAGGTGAAGTCCGAAGGATCGAGATGGGCACATTGGGCGGCAGAAGGATTCTATTCCAGTTGAAGCGCGCGCGCTCAGTGTGCTCCGAAACGGGGTAGGGAATATTAGATATTGAGAGAGTCATGCCTCAGGGTTTTTGCCGACCGAACAGGCTTCACTTGACAGTCTAGTGAAATGGGGTCATGCTGTTTGCGTGGGAGACTACTTGTATGTCTAGTGAAGAAAAGGAACAGATCCAGCTGCTGCAGGGAACGCTTGACCTGATCGTTCTACGGACTCTGGCCAGCATGGGTGCGCAGCATGCCTATCAGATTGCGACCCGGCTTCAGCAAGTGTCGGACCAGCTCTTGAATCTGAATCAGGGAACCCTCTATCCCGCTCTTGTTCGCCTGGAACAGTACGGATGGATCAAGGGCACCTGGGGCAGGACGGAGAGCAACCGCGAAGCCAAATACTATTCCATCACCAAGGCAGGAGAAAAAGCTCTGAACCAGGAAACGCTGCGCTGGCGCAGGATGGCGGGCCTGGTGGAAAGGCTGCTGCTGGAGGACTTGCCGTCATGATTTCCTTCAAACGCCTGATGTCGAAGTGCAAGACCCTCTTTCGCAACCGCCGGATGGAAGAGGAGCTGGAACGCGAAATCACTTCTCATCTGACATTGCTGGAAGATGACTTTCTGCGCACAGGGATGAACGCGGAAGAAGCGCGACTCGCCGCCAGGCGCGCGTATGGTGGCGTCGAGCAGGCAAAACAAATGCACCGCGACGAGCGTTCGATTCTTTGGCTGGAACAGCTCGGGCAGGATATCCGGTATGCAATTCGGCAGCTATGCATGGCACCAGGCTTCGCCATGACCGTGATTTTGACCATTGCACTGGGAATCGGCGCCAACACGGCTATCTTCACCCTGGTGCACGCAATTCTGATGAAGTCGCTTCCGGTTGGCGATCCGAAATCGCTCATTCGCATTGGCGACAAACCCGACTGCTGTCTTAGCGACGGATTCCAGCACAAAAGCAGTGGGGATTTCACTATTTTTTCGTATCCTCTCTATAGTTCGCTGCGTGAGTCAACGCCAGAGTTTGCCCAACTCGCGGCGATGCAGGCGGCTCACAATCTCATCAGTGTTCGTCGGGCAAACAACGCGGCCCAGGCGGAGCCAAGCGAGTTTGTCACCGGCAACTACTTCAGCACCCTTGGCGTAAGAGCGTTTGCCGGCCGTACACTTACCGACGCGGACGATCAGCCGGGCGCAGCGCCCGCTGTGGTGATGAGCTACCAGACCTGGCAGTCGGACTTTGGGAGCGACTTGTCAGTGGTGGGAGCGACGTTCTATTTGCAGAGCCATCCGTTCACGGTGGTGGGGATTGCGCCGCCTGGCTTTTTTGGCGACCGGATCAGCGACAATCCCCCGGGATTCTGGATACCGCTCTCCACCGAGCCGCTGCTGCAGCAGGCAAACTCGATCCTGCATCATCCCGACGAGTGCTGGCTGTATGTGCTCGGCCGGATCCGGCCGGGCGTCCCCCTGGTTCCGTTGCAAGACAAAATTTCCAGTCACCTGCGGCAATGGATCGCGGTTCAGGATGAGTACAAGAAAGAGGACACCGCCAGAATCCTACCAAAATTGCATGTGATCCTGACGCCCGGGGGAGCAGGCATCCAGGACCTGCAGGAAAAAACAGGGAGAGAGCTTTATCTGCTGCTGACGATCTCCGGATTTGTTCTGCTGGTCGCGTGCGCAAACGTGGCCAACTTACTGTTGGCGCGGGGCACGAAACGAAAGGCCGAGATTTCCGTGCGCTTGGCTCTAGGAGCGGCACGGCCAAGATTGATCCGGCAGATGCTTACCGAGAGCTTGCTTCTCTCATGTCTGGGTGGTCTGGCAGGATTGGCCTTTGCGTATGCAGGAACGCGATCCATCGTGGCCCTGGCGTTTCCAGGCTCCCCGCATAGCGCAATTAATATAACTCCATCTCTGGCCGTACTCGGGTTTGCGTTCGTGCTGTCGCTGATCACCGGGGTGGTGTTCGGCATTGTTCCGGCGTGGGTCACTTCCCAGGGGGATCCTGCAGAAGCATTGAAGGCAGTGAACCGGGCAGCGGGCGATCGGGGTGGGTTGCTGCAGAGATCGTTAATTGTTTTTCAGGCCGCTCTTTCGCTGGTCCTTCTGGTGGGGGCGGGTCTTCTGACCCGAAGTCTGCGTAACGTCGAACATCAGGATTTTGGTTTCCAGACGGCGAATCGATATGTGCTGCACCTCGATCCTTTGGGAGCCGGGTATAAGCCGGAAAAACTCGAGGCGCTGAATCGCAGCCTCGAACAACAGTTTGCGGCAATTCCGGGAATGGAGAGCGTGGGGCTGGCTATTTATAGTCCTCTGGATGGGAACGACTGGAGCTTCGATGCGTACATCCCGGGAAGGCCTAAGCCAGGGCCGCAAGATGATAACAGTGTTCTGATCAACCGGGTGAGCCCGAACTTCTTTGCGGCCGTCGGTCAGCCGGTGATCCGGGGACGCGGTTTTAGCGACGGTGATACGGCCGGCTCGCAATTCGTGGCGGTCGTGAACCAGGCATTTGCGAAGAAGTATTTCCCCAACGAAGATTCTATTGGACGCCACTTCGGGGTTTACGACCGCGAGGATTTCGGAGCGTATGAGATTGTGGGCGTGGTGGCGGACGCGAAATATAAGCAGCCCCGGGAGAACGCACAAGCCATGTTCTTCGGCCCGCTTTCGCAATGGCAGCGCAATTTGAAGAATCCGACGGCAATCAACCTGGAGGCGCAGACACACTACATTACCTCGATCGTCATGGGCTTTCGCGGGGTCCCGCAGAATTTGGACGCGACGCTGCGCGCTACACTGGCGCATATCGACCCCAACCTGACCATCCTTGACTTGCGTTCTCTCGACCAACAGCTTGCCGGTAACTTCAACCAGGAACGCCTGGTTGCTCGCCTGACGGCGCTGTTCGGGCTGCTCACACTGGTGCTCGCGTCAGTTGGGCTCTACGGGATTACGTCGTACCAGGTAGCGCAGAGAACGCGCGAGATCGGGCTGCGGATGGCGCTAGGGGCCCAGCGGAACCGGATGGCCGCCCTGGTGATGCGCGGCGCACTTATCCAGGTGGTGGTGGGGTTAGCTGTGGGCGTGCCCATCTCGCTGCTGGGCGCGCACTGGATACAAAGTCAGCTCTACGCGGTGAAGTCGTATGATCCGCTGAGCCTGTTCATGGCGATCGTTGTCTTGTCTACAGCGGCCGTGCTGGCAAGTTTTCTCCCCGCGCGTCGTGCGGCGTCCATCGATCCAATGCAGGCGCTTCGAGCCGATTAGCGAGCCGCGGATATACCAGGAACCGGGCGGTATCGGGGAGGAAACCGCTGGTCCCCATTCGACTTCGCTCAGGGCAGGCTCTCCACTGCGCTTCGGGATGACAGTTCTATCGCGGGGCAGGTATTTTCGCTGAAGTTCTTGCAGGCATAACAGAATTGTCATCCCGACCGGAGGGGTCATGGGCCTGCGACCCACCCAAGGCGATGAAAAACCCAGGGAGATAGCGAGATGGTGGCGGCGAGTATTTCTTGCCCTCTCACAAAGGATCGGGTGCCCCATCCTTCGCGTTTTCCGCGAAGGGTGGGATAAGCGGAAGTTGCGGGCAAGGGCCTCGGGGTGAAGAGCCGTGGCATCCCACCCTTCGCCAACAGCGCGAAGGATGGGGCACCCGATCCTTTGTGGCTGGGCAAGAGGGATGTTTTTCGAGAGAGCGAAGCGTAAGTGGAGGGACCTGCGGTCCTTTCACGGCCCGACTAATCGCCCGTCATCTACTTCCACAACCGCAGCGCATTGTCTCGGTATACCTTGCGTAGGACATCTTCCGGCAGATAGATTCCCTGGATCTGCCAGCGGCCTTGACGCGATGCATGCGAAGGATAGTCAAAGTACTCATCCGCCGTTTCCAAAAAACGGAAGTAGAGCCGATACATGGATTCTTCAGGCACCAGGTCGGCGCCGAAGAGAATGCGATCGGGAAAGCGGAGGAAAAGAGCGCGCGAGGAATAAGGCTGCCGTCCCAGTTCCGAAGCACGAGCACTGATGTCCAGCAACACGTTGGGATGGTTCTCCAGCAGCTTGGTGGCGCGACCCAGGTTCTCTCCGCACTCGGCTACGTGCGCTGCGACAAAGGTAGTTTTCGGATGACGCGCAATGACCCGGTCACGCTGATCAAGCAACTCTGTTTTGGAAAATTGAGAGCCGTGGAAGCCCCAGTCAGGGTGCGCTGCCAGTTCCTCAAAGCGCTCGTTGCGCGCGTCAATCGGCAAGAAGAATGCGTCGGGATCGGCGATATGGAACATGACCGGAATGCCCAGCTCCGCCGCCTTATCAAAGATGGGCGCCAGGCGCTCGTCGTCCACGCGCACCAGTTCTCCCTTTTCGTCGCGCACGGTCAGCCCCAGGTCCTTCCAAAACTTGATCCCTCTGGCTCCATGCTCCACCAGCCTCTCCAGCCGGTCTAAGGTGACGGCAACAAAGTTATCCGCTGCCACATCGGACCAGTCCATCCAGCCGATGGTAGTGAACCGTCCGGCATCGACCGAACCCCACTTGTGGATCATTCGAATGGCTTCGTCGCCCGTCTTCATGGTGATGTTCACCATGCGCTCGATACCGCAGGCATCCATTACGCGCAGCACGTCAACCGGGTCGAGCGCATCCAGGTGGTTGTGGTAGTCAATCACAGGGAACCGCGCGCGCTCCACGGGATGTTCCTCGTGCACGAGTGTGGATTGCGGCTGAAATTCGCTCAGAGGCAGGGTTACGTCGGCTTTCGCCGAGACCATGGCCATGAAGTTGTCGTTGATGCTCTTGCCGGGCTCACTCACTGCATACTCCCTTGTCTCAATCGATTTCTATGCGAAACCCCGGCATTCTCGCCGGCGCATTCATTCTCGTCCCGGAAAAGAATGCTGCGCAAGGAAGGGTTGTACCAGGCCGGGATCTCGGAACGCCTCCGTCCCCCCAACTCCTAGCGTTGACAGCGCGCCGGTAATATTGCCCGCATAAGCACATTGATCCGGAGGCCAGCCTTTGAGCCAGCCGAACAGAAATCCGGCATTGAAGCTATCGCCCGCCCCAATCGTATCCACTGGAGTTACAGAAACGGCGGGAGCGGAAAACGTCTTTGCGTCAACCCGAACGATGGAGCCTCGCGATCCGCATTTGATAGCCACGCAAGGCACCCGCCGCCCAAGTTCCTCAATCGCCTCGTCCACGGTCGCCTTCCTGGTCATGCGGCAGGCTTCCATCTCATTGGGCAACAGAATGTCGATGTATGAGAGCAACTCGTCGAACACGCCCCCCCACTCCCCGCTGGGATCATCGTTGGTGTCGAGCGAGATCGTCAGGCCTGCACCCTTCAGTTCTTTAAACAGTGCCGGCACGTCGGGCTCGAGAGCATGCTGAAGGAAAAGTGACGAGAGGTGAAAATGTTTCGCCGACTTCAGATAATCAAGGTCCAGATCGCGAAGGCGCAGGTTCGCCATCGTTCCCGGATAGGTGAGAATATGGCGCTCCCTTCCATGAGGAAGGATCAGAGTAACGCCGGTGGCGGTGCTATCTTCGCTCACCCGGACACGGCTTAGATCGACGCCGCTCGCCCCCAGCCGTTCCAGGGCAACCTTGCCCAACGCATCCCGCCCAACGAGAGAAATGAATCCAATGTGAAGACCCAGGACGGCAATATTGTGCGCAAGAATAGCCGATGAGCTGCCTAAGGTGAGCTGGAAATCCGTGCCCAGCAGCTCCCTTTCCGTTGGCATGACCTCAGGCAGCCCATACATGATGAGGTCAAGATTGAGTTCACCCGCGATTGAGATGTCCAAAGTTTTCATAGAGTCGCTTGAATGCTAGTGAATCGGCGCTATCTCCTTTAACGTGTTGTAGCCCACCAGTTTTACCCACAGTCGACTTTTATCACTACCGATAACCTGATCGAATGTGCTGGTAATCTTGACGGTCTCGTTAGGAAACACCGTTACATAGTTATCGTCGTATAAGATCGGGAGTATTTCCTCTCCGTCCTTTCCCCTGGTCACTTCAACCCGTTCAAAAAATGCGATATGGTCTGATGGGTTGTGCAATGTAATAATAATGCTACCTTTACCCGCAGATGTACGACCTATTCCTTCAACTTGCAATTGGACCTTGGGCATCGTATTCAGCGCTGTAAAG
>Ga0302325_10020873_pt1 | contig 13723 bp, 10 predicted proteins | sample Palsa_T0_2_FD_201948 | JGI IMG/M metagenome (GOLD analysis project Ga0302325, IMG submission 201948) | Peat permafrost microbial communities from Stordalen Mire near Abisko, Sweden - Palsa_T0_2 | ecosystem: Environmental > Terrestrial > Soil > Palsa > Peat permafrost | place: Sweden: Abisko... | reverse complement strand
CTGGGACACCCGCCCTTATCAAAGCACGCATATCAATGGCGGCACGGCGATCGGCGCGGATCCCAAGACCAGCGTCCTCAACAAGTACCTCCAGAGTTGGGACGTATCGAACCTGTTCGTACTGGGCGCGAACGTCTTCGCGCACGGAATCGGCTACAACCCCACCGGACTCGTCGGCGCGCTCGCCTACTGGGCCGCGGCCAATATCCGCGCCACTTATCTGAAGAACCCCGGCCCCATGGTACGCAGATGAACGGGACCGGCCGCTTGGTGCGCAGGCGCTGGGTGATCGCCGGACTGCTCGTCGTCGCGGCCGCCGCCGCCGCCAGCCTCCCCGTTGCTGCGCCCCTTCCCGATCCCGAGATTTCCCCGACGCTCGCGCAACGTCAGCCGGACGCGGCGAACGGCCAATACATCGCCGTACTCGGCGACTGCGCCTTTTGTCACACGAGTATTGGCGGCAAACCGTTTGCGGGCGGGCTCACGCTCGCCACGCCGATGGGCGCCATCTACTCGAGCAACATCACGCCGGACCTTGAAACGGGGATCGGGCGTTACACGTTCAAAGACTTTGTCCGCGTCATGCGCCTCGGGGTGACGCCCAACGGCACGCGGCTGTACCCGGCGATGCCTTATACGGCCTACAGCAAGGTGTCGGACAACGACCTGCAGGATCTGTTCGCTTATCTACGCTCGGCAATAGCACCGGTTCACCAGGTCTCCCGCACCACCGACATCGTCTGGCCGCTGAGCATGCGCTGGCCACTGGCGCTGTGGAATATCGCATTTCACGACAACTCGCGCTTTATGACGGACGCATCGCAGGACGCGCAGTGGAACCGTGGGGCTTATCTGGTCCAGGGGCTCGCGCATTGCGGCACCTGTCATACACCGCGCGGATTGTTGTTCGAGGAAAAAGATGTCCGCGGCGCTACCAACCTGTTCCTGTCTGGGGCCCGGCTCGACGGGACCTCCCCGATCAATCTGCGCGGGAACGATGGCGATGGTCTCGGGCGCTGGAGCGCAACCGACGTTGCCGCGCTGCTCAAGTCCGGACGCAATGCGCATTCCGCGGTCACGGGAACGATGGCCGATGTCGTTCGGCACAGCACACAGTACATGACCGACCAGGATGTTGCAGCCATCGCGGAATATCTGAAGTCACTGTCGCCCGCGCCCGGGAACGGGCACGCGAGCTTCGCGGCCAGCGATACGACGATTCGCACCCTGATGTCGGGGGCCGAGCGATCATCCGGCGGCCGCATCTATATGGATAGCTGTGCCGCCTGCCATCGTCTGTCAGGCAGCGGGGAGAATCTTGCATTCCCAACCCTGGCAGGTAATCCCACGGTGCTCAGTTCCGATCCATCCTCACTGATTGCGGTAATCTTGACCGGCGCGCTAACACCGGCGACGGCCGGCGCACCGACGGGTCTGGCCATGCCCGATTTCGGCTGGCGCTACGATGACGCGGACATCGCCGACCTGGCCACCTTCGTTCGCTCGCATTGGGGTAATGGCGCAGGACCCGTCGCGGTAGCGCAGGTCGCGTCGGTGCGTAAGCAATTGGGAATTGGCCGGCCGAATCGCTAAGAGCAGCCGCATACGCGTGCCCGTCGTCTCAAGCCGCATGCATAGGCGCCCGTAAACTTAAAGGATATTTAATCTGGCGCGCATGCGATCCCTGGCGCTCCGTTAGTGCATATTGACGGCTGAGGATCGCAACAGCTGGTGATGGATACGCCTCCGGTTAGTCATCCGGACAAATTCTGCGGCGCACGCCGCCTCAGCACGGACGTCGTCGGGTGCATCGGGTTCGCACTGGTGCTCGCGCTGGCGGCGTTGCTGCGCCTCTGGCATCTCAATCAAGCCGGATTTGGCACGCAGTACTACGCTGCCGGCGTGTTGAGCATGCTGGAGAGTTGGCACAACTTCTTCTTCAACTCGTTTGATCCGGCCGGCTTCGTATCGATCGATAAACCGCCGCTGGCCCTGTGGTTGCAGGTCGCCAGCGCCAGGATGCTGGGCTTCGGCGGCATGAGCATCCACTTGCCGCAGGTCATCGAAGGCGTCGCAGCCGTCGCCTTGCTCTATTACCTGGTTCGGCGTCGTTTCGGCACACCGTCCGGGCTGCTGGCGGCATTGTTCCTCGCTATCACGCCGATCAGCGTAGCCATTGACCGATCCAACAACACCGACAGCGCCCTGGTGCTCGGCCTGCTCGCGGCGGCCTGGGCATTGAGCCTGGCGGTGGAATCGGCAAGCCTGAGCATGCTTCTCGTGTCCATGGTTTTGCTGGGCATTGCCTTCAACGTCAAAATGCTGGCTGCAATCGTCGTCGTGCCGCCCTTCATGGCGGCCTATTTCTTTGGCACGCCGCTGCCGATGCCGCGCAAAGCGGCACACCTGCTGCTCGCTCTGGCGGTACTCACTATCGTCTCACTGCTCTGGTGCGTGGCCTATGACCTAACACCGGCCCAGTCGCGGCCGTACGCCGGCAGCACGAAGAACAACTCGATGCTGGAATTGGTGATCGGGGAGAACGGCGTGCGGCGCTTCGTTCGGCTGCGGCGCTTCGGCAGGGGGCCGGTGGGTGCATTGCGCGGCACGCAGGCGCCGGGTCCGGTGCCAGGGTCGGCTGCGCCCAACGCTGCCGCCATCGGCGGCGCGAACAATGCGCCTGCCAACCTGGGTGTCGGGGGACGCGCGGGCGATCGCGTACCGGTGGGCCTGTTGCGACTGGCGAACCCGCTACTGGCCGATCAGATGGGCTGGCTGTATCCGCTGGCAGCGGTCGGTGTCGCCGTGAGCCTATGGCGCAAGCCCATACGGCTGCCCCTCGAGCCGCCCGCTACAGCGCTCGTGCTTTGGGCGGGCTGGACTGCGACGTACGGGCTGGTACTCAGTTACGCCGGGGGCATCTTCCATCCCTATTACCTGGCGGCGATGGCACCGCCGGTCTGCGCGCTGGCCGGCATCGGAATTGTGCGTCTCTGGGGCTGGTACCGCGACGGCGCGCCGCGCGCATTCACGCTGCCCGTGACACTGTTGGCGGTGGTGGCCTGGCAGATATACATCGGCCATGGCTATCTCGAGTGGCAGCTGAACAATCCGCAGCGAGGCGCGTCGCCCCCGGGAGACGCGCTCAGGCAGTTGCAGAATGCGCTGATGGCCGGTTCACTCGCGGCAGCGGGTCTGGGAGTCGGCGGCCTGATCTTCGCCCGCACGGGCAATCCTGCCGGGACGCGCGGCTGGCCATTGGCCGCGTTGGCGGCGAGCCTGGTTGCCATAAGCCTGATTCCCGGTGCCTGGGCGCTCGGCAGCATGCAGTCCGACGGCAATGCAAACTCCCCCACGGCGCAGCCACCGATCATCGCGGGTGATCGCAGCACGGCGCGCTTGCGCGGCGCCACCGCCGGCGCCGACCCGCAACTCGTTGCCTACCTTAGTAGCCACTATCGCGACGAACGCTTTCTGCTGGCGACGCTGAGCGCGCAACAGGCGGCGCCCATCATCATCGCCACCGGCAAGGCCGTCATGGCGATAGGCGGATTCGCCGGCAGCGACCCGATTCTGACGCCCGAGAACCTCAGTCATATGGTGCAGCAAGGACAGCTGCGATTTGCGCTCATTGGGGCCAATGGCGTGGCCGCCTTCGCCGCGGGTGCTGCGGGATTCGCGGCCGGCGGCGCGGCCGCACAAGCGCCGCTGGTGGAATGGATTCAGCAGCATGGCAGCATCGTCGAGCCGACGCTCTGGCGCTCGCCGCGCTCGGAGACGCCGGACGGCACACCGCGAGCCTCCAATCGCCGCAACGCGGCTCGTGGGTTCAATTCTCCCGCGCCAACGCAGCTGTTCGATTTAAGGCCGGATGCGGCGCCGGCTGCGCTCGCCCCGAACGAAGCACAACCGGATGTGCCGCGAGCCACTCACGGCGAATCCATCGGCGCCGCTGAGTCGGGCCACTGATTATGCACCCCAGTGTCGCCGCGCCACCGGACCTCACGTCCGCCTTCCAAGGCGCGCGCGCGTTGGTTACCGGCGGGCTTGGCATGATCGGCGCAGAGCTCTCGCGGCGATTGCTCCAACTGGGAGCCAACGTGACCATCGTGGACGCCCTCGTTCCGCAGTCCAGTGCGAATCTGCACAACATCGCATCGATCCGCGAGCGCGTGCAGCTGGAGTTTGTCGACGTTCGCCGAACCGACGCGCTCAGGGCGCTGCTTGCAGGGCACGACTATCTGTTCAACCTTGCCGGCCAATCCAGCCATATGGCTTCGATGGCCGACCCGCTCGCCGACCTGGACGTCAATTGTCGTGCGCAGCTGACGCTGCTCGAGTCGTGCCGACAGGTGATACCTCGGGCAGCGATCGTCTTTGCCTCGACGCGGCAGGTCTATGGGCGGCCCGCGTATTTGCCCGTGGATGAACGCCATCCGCTCCGCCCCACCGACGTGAACGGCGTGAACAAAATGGCTGGCGAGGCGTTTCACATGCTCTATAGCGACGCCTTCGGCCTGACAGCGACCGCGTTGCGACTTACGAATACCTATGGTCCAGGGATGCGCATCAAGGATGCGCGCCAGAATTTCGTGGGTATCTGGTTACGCCAAGCCATCGAGGGCCTGCCGATCGAGGTTTGGGACGGCACGCAGAAACGCGATTTTACCTACGTGGACGACGCCGCCGAAGCATTGCTGCTGGCCGCGATTTGCCCGCAGGCCCGGGGGCATGCGCTGAACATCGGCGGCGACCGGGTGATCAGTCTGCGGGAACTCGCCGAACTGGTGGTTGCCATCAACGGCGGTGGCGAGTTCGTCGTGCGGCCCTTTCCGGAGGAACGCAGGCGCATCGATATCGGCGATTATTACGCGGACGATGTGCAGTTCCGTCGGCTCACCGGCTGGCGCCCAAGAATGACGCTCGAGCAGGGCGTGGATCGCTCACTGGCCTATTTTCGCGAGCACCTGCGACACTATGTCTGACGCGCCCGTGCCGCAGGCCGATCCCAGAGCCGCTTATATCGCGCAGCGCGTCGACATCCAGGCGGCTATCGCGCGAGTACTCGATGGCGGGCATTACATTCTCGGCGAAGAAGTGACGGCTTTCGAGCACGAGTTCGCGGACTACATAGGCCGCGCCCATTGCCTGGGAGTTGCCAGCGGCACCGATGCGATCATCGGCGCGCTGCGCGCACTCGAGCCCGCGCCAGACCACTATGTGATCACGGCGTCTCACACCTCGGTGGCCACGGTGGCCGCCATCGAGCTTTCCGGCGCCCGACCGTTGTTGATCGACATCGACGAGTCCACGTTTGCGCTCGATCCTCAAGAGCTGGGGCAGGTGCTGGCGCATCCGCCCGGGCGCATCGCCGCGATCATCGCCGTGCACCTGTACGGGCTGGCCGCTGACATGCAAGCCATCCTGCCGCTCGCGCGCCGCCACGGCGTACCGGTGATCGAGGATTGCGCCCAGAGTCACGGCGCGAGACTGGGCCCGAAACGTCTGGGCAGCCTGGGTGAGATGGCGGCCTTTAGCTTCTATCCCACCAAGAATCTGGGCGCGATCGGCGACGGCGGCGCCATCGTGGTCGAGGATCCGCGCCTCTATGAGCGCTTGAGGGCATACCGGCAATACGGCTGGAGCGCGACGCGCGTCAGCCAGTCGGTCGGCGCCTGTTCACGGCTGGACGAGCTTCAAGCCGCGATCTTGCGCGTCAAGCTGGCGCATCTGGAGCGCGACAACGCACGCCGGAGGCAAATTGCCGCCTGCTATCAGGAGCGCTTCGGGCCGTTGCCGCTGATTCTGCCACGACTGCGACCCGATGCCCTGCCGGTGTTCCACCAATACGTGGTGCGATCATCGCACCGGGATGAGCTGCGCGAGGGGCTCGAACGTCGCGGCGTGAATACCAACATTCACTACCCCGTACCGGTGCATCTGCACCCCGCGTATCGAGGCCGCGTCGCCCTCGGCCCGTCGGCACTGCCACGTACCGAACAAGCCGCGCGCGAGGTACTGAGTCTGCCCATGTACCCGCAGCTCTCGGATCAGCAGATCGAGCGCGTGTGTTCCGCCGTCAGCGCGGCGTGTCGCGCGATTTAAGGCGCTGCGTCAGCTGCCAAAGTTCAGCAGGGCGACGCCAAGGACGATCAGGGCGATTCCGCTCAGCCGGGGCAGGCCCATCGGTTCATGCCAGATGAGATAGCCGGCGATTGCTACGGCGACGTAACTGAGCGACACGCTCGGAAATGCGATCGACAGCGGTAGCCTCCGCAGGGAGATCACGTAGAGGGCGGCCGAGGCCGCGTAGACGGCGAATCCGGCGATCGTGAGAGGGTCGAGGAATTGCCGGACGACGTCGCCGGATCGTGCCGCGCCCGCCTTGAACAGCAACTGACCGCCAACGCCCAGCACGATAGCGGCGAGCAATGCCATATAGGAGGGCAGCGGCACGGCAGTCAGCGCTGCTCTGCCGCGGTGCGATCGCGCCGCTGTTCGGCTGCTGCGAATGCCGCCACCTCATTGCGCAGCACCTCCCTCGCCACCGACTGCGGTTTGCCATTTGCAGTCAGGTACACGCGGCCCAGGTATTCGCCGATCAGACCGAGCACGATGAGCTGCACACCGGACAGAAACAGCACGGCCACCGCCAATGAAGCCCAGCCGCGTGGTGTCTTGCTCAGCAGCGCTTCCGCAATCACCCATACCGTGCCGAGCAATCCCGCCGCGCTCATGAAAAACCCCAGCAAAGTCGCCAGGCGCAGCGGTATCACGGAAAAATTTACCACGATATCCAGCCATACTCGCACCAGCCGCCTCATGGTGTAGTTACTGCGGCCATGGGCGCGCGGCAAATGCTGCACGGGCACACGATCGATCGAGCGCGTGCACTGCAGGATCAGGCCATCCACATACGGGAACGGTCCGGTATAGCGAAGTAATTGCTCGACCACAAATGCGCTCATGCAGCGAAACGAGGACAGATAGAGGCCTCGGGGCTTATCGAGCAACCGATCGGCGCTCCAGTTGGCAAAGCGACTACCGAGGTTGCGCCACCAGGAATGCTCCTTGGTTGCATAATAAGTGTAGATCACGTCCCTGCCCGTGCGCTGCGCGTGCTCGAGCAGCCGCAGCACATCCGACGGCGGGTTCTGCAGGTCGTCATCCATCGTGATGACGTGCGCACCCTGCGCGCGGCGCAGGCCTGCCATCACGGCGTTGTGCTCGCCGAAGTTGCGTGCCAGGTTCACCAATGTCATCGGTACCCGGCTTGCGGCCAGTAACGTGCGGCAGACATCGAAGCTGTCGTCGTCGCTGCCGTCGTTGACCAGGACGATCTCGAGACCGCCGGGCACCTGCAGCGTCTCGAGCGCGCCGACCAGCCCGCGGATACTGAGCGCGCCGTTGTAGACCGGAATGACGACACTCAGCGCCGGTGTGACCATGCGGCAGAGTCCTTCGAGATGCGGACCGGAATTCGGAAGTTGTTCATTCGAGCTGTCCAGTGACGAAACTCTACTCCCACTGGTCCGGCTCGTCAGCCGGACGCCCAGCATGCACGCCGCCGGCGCCCATGCGTGTCAACCGACACGGCGCAACTGCGTTTGAATGCGCGGCAAAGCCTGCCTGAATTGCAGGTGCAGCTTGCTGTCGCTGTGGGCCGACACATTGGTTTGCGCTTCGGTGCCCCCTACAGTCGCGGCAAGCTGAGCCTATCGTGGCATTAGCGCGTGCACGCGCGCGCACACTGCCGCATACATTGTAAGTTTAGGAGTCGGAGTCATGATGCGCATGTCATCACTGCGGTCCCATGGGGCCGACTGCAAACACCTGGTATCCCAAGCGTTGTGCCTGCTGGCGACGATCGCGCTCACGGCCTGCGGATCCGGCGGCGGATCGGCCGATTCATCGAGCATGCCAGCAGTCACCAGCACCCCCAGCTCCGCAAATTCGGGCGCCAGCACCCAGTCGTGCAGCGCTGGTTGCGGCGCAGCGATGGTCAGCCTGACCGACGCGCCTGGGGACTTCATCAGCTATATCGTCAATGTCGTCTCCCTGCAGCTCACGCGTGCCGATGGCACGGTGGTGCAGACCGTTCCGGTAACCACGCAGGTCGACTTCGCGCAGCTGGTAAATCTGTCGGAAATCGTTAGCGCCGCGCAGATCCCCGCGGGTCGGTATGTAGCGGCGTCGATCACACTGGATTACAGCGAGGCTACGATCGTGGTCGATAACGGCACCACCGGCGTCACGATTTTGCCGGCCGATATCATCAACGGCGCCACCTCTATGCCGTTGGCGGCACCGAATCCGACCCAGGTGACGTTGACGCTGTCACTGGATGCGGACAACCAGTTGGTCGTGACACCCAATACCATTGCGAATCTGGCGCTCGATTTCAATCTGGCCGCGTCCAATGCCATCACCCCGTCCACCACCGAACCCACCACGGTCACGGTCAATCCGGTACTGACCGCGAGTCTGGTGCCGGATACCAGCAAACAGATTCGAGTGCGCGGTCCGCTGGTCAGCGTGAACACGACCGCCAGCAGTTACATTGTCGGTGTGCGCCCGTTCTACAACAGCAGCGGCATGAACGGACAAGTCACGGTCACCACCACAGCCACCACCACCTATTCGATCAACGGCACGGCCTACACCGGCAGCGCCGGGCTCACGCAACTGGCGACCCTGTCGGGGGGAACCGTGACGGCGGCCTATGGTACCTGGGACACGACGAGTCAGACCTTCACCGCCAGCAACGTGCTGGCGGGCTCGAGCGTGGCTGGCACTTCGCTCGACAGTGTCGAGGGCACGGTCGTCGCGCGCACCGAAGACACCCTCACGCTGCTCGACGATCTGCTCTATCGCGCGGGACAATTCGGAATCCGATTCGAGCGGCAGGTGACGGTCACCGTTGGCACCGGCACGACGGTGACCGAGGCCGGCGCCTCCGGCGCGTTCTCGATCGAGGACATCTCGGTCGGACAGCACGTCCAGATCTTCGGTACGCTAGGCGCCGACAGTGCGGGCAACGCGACTCTGGATGCAACCGGCGGCAGCGCGCAGTTGACACCGACCAGTGTGGTCGGAACGGTAGTCTCGACGGCGGCCAATCTGGTCACCCTGAGCCTGCAGAGCCTGGACGGACACCCGGCATCGAGCTTCGACTTTGCCGGAACCGGCAGTAGTCAGGATGCGACTGCGACCGCCTATACGGTCGCGCTACCCGCGGCACTGTCGGCGACTTCGCTCAGCGCCGGGCTGCCGGCACGCTTCTCCGGGTTCGTCACGCCGTTCGGGTCGGCTCCGCCCGACTTCACCGCAGCATCGCTGGTGAACTACGCGCAGAGCAGAGCGCTGCTGCAGGTGCGCTGGCCTGCACCGGGCGTCACGGCGCCGTTTGCCACGCTGACCGGCACTGAGCTTCTGATCAGCCAGGCGACGCTCACGGCCAGCGCTCAAGACATCATTAGAATCGCATCGGTCGTGCTCAATCCCTCGACTTTGAGCGCCGGTCTGCAAATCGACCCCGACGCAACGGCGTCGAACCCGCAGTTCGCGATCGGTCACTTGAAAAGCCGAAAGATCGATAGCTTCAGCACCTTCAGCAGCTTCGTGACGGCCCTGACGACGGAACTGAACGGCAGCAACGAGGCGCTGCAGGTCCTGGCTGACGGGCCCTACAATGCCACGACGGGCGTGCTCTCCGCGGATCAGATGATCGTGCTCACGAACGACTGAGAGCCCGGTCGCCTGACGAGCGAGGAAGACTGCGGCTGCGCGAGCCACAGGCCGCCCGAGCCTCGTGCAGCGCTGACAAGAAACCGCTACTCTTGGCATAACAACTACGCGCACCTCGGCGGGCGCAAATGAAGAGCCAGGATTTCTGACCAATGCCTACCGGCGCGGACCGTCGGCCGGCTAGATGGAGGGCGCCGGAGCGCGCGCGCCTCTTGTGGCTGCGCACCTGCGCGGCACTCGCTGCAGCCTGCCTCGTTGGATCTTGCCGCGAGGCGGGGGTGCTCGATCCACAGGGTCCTATCGGTTCGGCCGAACGGCTGATCCTTCTGAATGCCACCGCGATCATGCTGGTGGTCGTGCTACCGGTAATTGTGCTGACCCTTGCTTTCGCCTGGTGGTACCGCGCATCCAATGCGCGCGCCGTCTACTGGCCCGACTGGTCGTACTCCGGCCACATCGAGCTGGTGGTCTGGTCGATACCGGCGATGGTGGTGATCCTGCTCGCAGCGGTCGGATGGATCGGCTCACATGAGCTTGATCCCGCCCTCAAGCTGAAGGCCAATGCCCGACCGATCCGGGTCGAGGTCGTGTCGCTGGACTGGAAATGGCTGTTCATTTATCCCGAGCAGCAGGTTGCCGCCGTCAATCAACTGGTGATTCCGACCGGTGTACCGGTAGAGTTTGTGCTGACCTCGGCAACCGTCATGAATTCCTTCTTTGTGCCGCAGCTGGGCAGCCAGATCTACACCATGCCCGGCATGACGACGCGGCTGAACCTGCTGGCCGCGCGCCCCGGCGACTACCCCGGCCTGTCCGCAAATTTCAGCGGCGACGGCTTTTCGGATATGCGCTTCCTGGTGCACGCCGTGCCTGCCACTGAATTTGCCAGCTGGCTTGCCCGCACCCGTGAGGCGGGACCGGCGTTGAACGCCGATGCCTACTCGCAATTGGCGCGCCCCGAGGGCAGCGCTCAAGCGCGGACCTACAGCAACGTGGATCCCAACCTCTTCGAACAGATCGTAAACCCCACGGCACCACCGGCCACGGCTGCCCGCCAGGAGCACTAGATGCTGGGCAAGCTCAGCTGGGACGCCATCCCCTTCGGCCAGCCGATACCGATGGCGGCATCGCTGTTTATTGTCCTGGGCGTGCTCGTCGTTCTAGTGCTGGTGACCTGGAAGGGGTGGTGGCCCTACCTGTGGCGCGAGTGGCTCACGAGCGTCGACCACAAGCGCATCGGTGTGATGTACGTGCTGCTCGCCCTGGTGCTGCTGCTGCGCGGCTTCATCGACGCCATCATGATGCGCACGCAGCTCGCCGTCGCCGCGGGCGGCGCCCAGGGCTACCTGCCGCCCGAGCACTACGACCAGATCTTCTCCGCCCACGGCACCATCATGATCTTCTTCATGGCGATGCCGTTCATGGTGGGGCTGATGAATTTCGTCGTCCCGCTGCAGCTCGGTGTGCGCGACGTGGCCTTTCCGGTGCTCAACGCGATCAGCTTCTGGTTGACTGCTTCGGGGGCGCTGTTGGTGAATATCTCGCTGGTGGTGGGCGAGTTCGCCCGCACCGGCTGGCTCGCCTACCCGCCATTGTCGGAGCTGCAATTCTCGCCCGGTGTCGGCGTGGACTACTACCTGTGGGCATTGCAGATCTCAGGCATCGGTACGCTGCTCGCGGGCATCAACATGGTCACGACGATACTGAAGCTGCGCGCGCCGGGGATGACCTACATGCGCATGCCGGTGTTCTGCTGGACGGCGCTGACCTCCAGCATGCTGATCGTGGCTGCTTTTCCGATCCTGACCGCCACCTTCGGCATGCTGCTGCTCGATCGCTACGTCGGTATGCACTTCTTCACCAACGATGGCGGCGGCAATTTCATGATGTACATCAATCTGATCTGGGCGTGGGGCCACCCGGAGGTCTACATCCTGGTCCTGCCGGCCTTCGGCATCTTCTCGGAAGTGATCGCCACCTTCGCGGGCAAGGCCCTGTTCGGCTATCGCTCGATGGTGCTGGCGACGCTGGCGATCTGTGTGCTGTCCTTCATGGTCTGGCTGCATCACTTCTTCACCATGGGCGCGGGCGCGGATGTCAACGCCGTCTTTGGCATCATGTCGATGATCATCGCCATCCCCACGGGGGTGAAGCTGTTCAACTGGCTGTTCACCCTGTACCGCGGCCGCCTGCGCTTCGAGGTGCCGCTGCTCTGGGCCATCGGCTTCATGGTGACGTTTGTGGTCGGGGGCCTGACCGGCGTGCTGATGGCCGTCCCACCGGCCGACTTCGTGCTGCACAACAGCCTGTTTCTCGTCGCGCACTTTCACAATGTGATCATCGGCGCCGTGGTATTTGGCGCCATGGCAGGCTATTACTATTGGTTCCCCAAGGCATTCGGTTTCACGCTCGACAAGCGCCTCGGCGCCGTGAGCTTCTGGTGCTGGCTGATCGGCTTCTACCTCGCGTTCACGCCGCTCTATGTCCTGGGGCTCCTCGGTATGACACGGCGTATGCAGCACTACGCCGAGCCGAGCTGGCAGCCCTATCTGATCGTGGCAGAGGTGGGGGCGCTCATCATCCTCGGCGGCATCGTCGCCACGATCGCGCAGCTCGTGGTCAGCATTCGTACGCGCGAGCGCCGACGCGATCTGACCGGGGATCCCTGGAATGCCAGAACTCTTGAATGGTCCACCGCCTCCCCACCGCCGGCCTACAACTTCGCCGTGCTACCCCAGGTCGAGTCGTTGGATGCGTTCTGGGCCATGAAGCAGCGCGGCCTCAGGGCGCCGGCAGAAGAGTATGAATCGATCGAGATGCCCAGGAACAGCCCCAACGGCTTCGTCACCGCTTTCTTTGCCGTCGTCACCGGCTTCGCCATGATCTGGCATATCTGGTGGATGGCGATCCTGGGCCTGACGTGCGCCGTACTGACGTTGCTCGCCTTTGGATGGATGGAACGCGTCGAAGACCAGGTCTCCGGCGAGCAACTGGCCGAGGCTGAACGAGCGCGGCTGCGCCCCATGGATGCCGCATGAGCGCGCACGCCGCTACGGCCCAGCTTGCCGGAGCACCGCCAACGACGGCGGAGAACACAGCCGGCAGCGGTGGTGGGCCCGCCCCGGTGCGCATCGTGGTCGCTTACGGATTCTGGATCTTCCTGCTGAGCGACATCATCATGTTCTCGGCACTGTTCGCCACCTACGCGGTGCTGTCCGGGCAAACGGCCGGCGGGCCTTCCGGCCGCGAGCTGTTCCAGTTGCGTCACGTCGGTGTCGAGACGCTCTGCCTGCTGTTCTCCAGCTACACCTGCGGCCTTGGCTTCCTGGCCATTGAGCGGCGCCGCATGGGCGGTTTCTATGTGAGCTTCGCGCTAACCTTTGTGCTCGGCGCCACGTTTCTGGGATTGGAAATCAGCGAATTCGCCGGCATGATCGCGCGCGGCGCCGGTCCCTCGCGCAGCGCCTTTCTATCTGCCTTTTTCAGCCTAGTGGGTCTGCACGGTATACACGTCAGTGCCGGCCTGCTCTGGCTCACCTTCATGACGCTGCAGGCTGCTGCCAAGGGCCCGCGTGACTTCGTGCGCCGACGGCTGCTGTGTTTCAGCCTGTTCTGGCACGCGCTCGACATCATCTGGGTAGCGCTGATGTCCTTGGTCTACCTGATTGGAGCGCGATGATGAAAGAACGCTCGCCCGCGCAGGCAGGCTCAAGCGATCAGCTCCCAGGGATGGGTGAGAACGACCCGCTGGGCAGCTTTGCAAGCTACACCCTGGGACTCGTCTTCGCTTTATTGCTCACCGGCGCGTCTTTCCTGGTTTCGCAAACCCACCTGCTGTGGGCTCCGGGCGTGCCGGCCGGCCTGGCGGTGCTCGCCATCGCTCAAATGGGCGTGCACCTGGTGTTCTTCCTGCACATCAGTACCGGAGCGGACAACTCCAACAACGTGCTGGCACTCGCCTTCGGTCTGCTCATCG